>Ga0371490_1000667_pt1 | contig 21394 bp, 23 predicted proteins | sample MB2SIPfraction_FD_207959 | JGI IMG/M metagenome (GOLD analysis project Ga0371490, IMG submission 207959) | Lab enriched peat soil microbial communities from McLean, Ithaca, NY, United States - MB28FN SIP fraction | ecosystem: Environmental > Terrestrial > Soil > Wetlands > Peat | place: USA... | reverse complement strand
GAACTGGAACTTTTGCATCGCCGGATGAACCCGTCGTTGACTCAACAGGCCCAGGTCGCGTAACGTGCAGAACGTCGAGAGCCGCTGCTTTCTCTTTCAGGTTTCAACTAAAGGCGGGACAACTTCGATGGATGCGCGATAGCTCTGTTCATCTGGTTTGAAGCAGAGAAACAACCTCACGTGGGTTGCTGCCGACGTGAGGCTTCGTGAGGCCCACCCCAATTCTATTCGCATTTATTCACAAGTGAAGGAACTAAGCGCCGGTACTTCTGGTGTCCGCCGTAGGCGGAAATGGGGGTGAGGTGAGGGCATTTATTAACTACATGTTTTGAGCTTTACGGTTCACCCAACAGCGCCAGGATGCGCGGGAAGAAACGTGAAGCATGGAAGACAAACCAAGAAAGAAGCAGGAGCAGCACGAAGAGCAAGGTGAGTACCGGAGTGAGGAGAAAGAGGCAGCATCGCGGCGGCGCAAGGCTATGCGGCGTCGGATATGTATGCGCCCATACGCGGTAGCAACTCGACCGTAGGCAAAGGCACGAATCTGTAGGGTGATTGCTCGGGTGCCCTTCAAAACGCCTCTACAGCACTGAGCGTTCTGGGTGCAAACCAGACTGGACGACGACGTCCGCTGGCCGGAGGCGGAAACTGGATCCTCGGAGAGTACCAGTCCTCGTCGAGTGCTGAAGACCCACCGGTGGCACCGGCGAACCTTACCGCCACGGTTCAGTAGTTTCAGGCAGACCTCAAGTCACTACCAATTCGAGCTGAAGCTGCACAAGAACTAAGAAATGATAGTTTCTGTCATAATCCATATACTTAATCTCTGATGCGCGATCTCAGAAGCGCTGCAAAGCGCGTTCGCGCAAACATTTAGGCATTCAAGCGCACTTGTGAAGGCCGCACGCGGCCGGGGGACGGTTCGCAGACAATTATGAATTCGCCCGGAGAAAAAAGTCCTGGACTTGACTCGCGGCCTGAAGAACTCCGCTCCGACAAGAAGCCTTTGAGTTTCAGAGTCGTTCGTGGCGTGGTTTTTTCTATCGTGCGGAAGCTGGTAATTGGTCCTCTCTTCTTGTTACTTGTGCCCTTCATTCTGCATAGGGTAGGCAACGTCGGCTATGGAACGTGGTCCATCCTGGGAACCATTATTGGCCTGGGCTGGTTTCTTGACTTAGGAGTCAGTGCCAGCGTTACGAGACACATCGCGGAGTCCAGAGGTAAGGGAGATATCCCTGAGCTGCGCCGACTGGTGGATGCGAGTTGCGCTATGTACCTGGTGATTGCGACAGTTTTCTACTGCGTTCTCTATTTTTTCTCCAGCGCGGTCATCAGGGAGCTTTTTCGCGGGCCCGAAGCCCCAAAACTTGCCGAGATTCTTTCTCTCTGGTTCTTGGTCTTGCCGACGATCGCAGTGGATCTATTGACGAAGCCTTTTATCGCCGTGATCATAGGCTTTCAGCGCATGGATCTGAGCAATGTGCTTCTGTTTTGCGGAAACGCCTGCAATGCGATTCTCACCGTCATTTTCCTTTTGTCCGGTGCGAAGCTCCAGGGGTTGCTTTTGGCTGCATTCCTTAGCGCGCTCTTGGTTTTCATTGTGAGTATCATAATGGCCGTTCGTCTACTGCCCTCGTTCGTTCCGAATCCTTTTGGCTGTGATTTTCATACAGTGAAGAGAATCTGTTCCTTTAGCCTCGGCCTCTACGCCGGGAGCATTATGACAACTATCCAGGGCCAGGTAGAGAAATTATACTTGGCCCTGTTCGTTGGGGTTGTTCCGGTGGGCTGGTATGACATGGCGAACCAAGCCGCTTCGAAAGTCCGTAGAATGCCGGACTTGCTGCTTGGTCCCGTGATGGCGGCCGCTTCGGAGTTGGATGCCGCCGGTGAACGGGGCAAGATGGCTCAGCTTTATTTCCGCGCTCACAAATACCTTGCTGTAACGATCATTCCACTTGTGGTCTATGCGCTCTTTGCCGCCAAGCCGCTGGTAACCGTCTGGCTGGGGGCCAAATACAGCTTCATTGCATTACCGTTCGCACTCCTCGTTGTTGGGAACCTATTCCCCCAAATCGGGGCGCCTATTTACTTCGTTCTCGTTGGGCGGGGGATTTTGCGGCCCAGCATCTATGCTGCACTAATTGCCAGCGTGCTAAACGTTGTCCTCAGCTTCATCTTTATCCTGCGCTGGGGCTTCGTAGGGGCGGTGTGGGGTACAGTCATACCGATGTTCGTCAGTAATGTGTACTTCTTTATTGCGTGCGAACGATATTCTGACATTCCCTTCCTCGAAATTATGCGCCTCGCTTATCTTAAGCCATTATTCTGCTCCTTGGTTGCGGGCGCCACGGTATTGGCAACGAACTCCCTTGGGGTGCGCTTGTGGCTGCGGCTCTTGGTGGGCACGGCGATCTATGCGGTGGTATACGTTGCCGGGTTGGGATTAACACGCTTCTTCGACGAGTTTGACTTTTCTAAGGCGGAGGGGCACTTGCCTTTCGTGCGCCTCGCCCGTCGAGTGATCCCCGTATCGTATAGCGTACAAGATTATTGATGAGGTGGCAGACTCAATATGCCTATGCGTATCAGCGTAGTTATCCCCACCTATAACCGAGCGGACGTCCTTCGGAAGACGTTAGTGGCGTATTTCGCTCAATCTGGTGACCACCAGATCCTCGAAGTGCTGGTCGTCGACGATGGGTCGAAGGACCACACGGAAGAGGTTGTACGTCAGATTAGCCGCGAGTCGGCCCTGCCACTTAGGTATCTGAAGCAAGAGAACCTTGGCCTCTCCGCTGCGCGCAACCATGCAATTCGTGAGGTAAAAGCTGAATTAATACTATTTGGTGACGATGACATCATCCCGAGTCCCGGCATGGTGGCCGAGCACGTCGCATGGCACGACAGATATCCTGAGCCCGAGGTCGGGGTTCTTGGTCATGTAGACTGGGCTCGGGAGCTTCACCCCACGCCATTCATGGTCTGGTCTGGCTTGTACGGCCCCCAATTCAAGTTTGGGTATTGCAAGCCCGGAATGGAAGTTGATGTCGCGTACGCATACTTCTGTAACACCAGTGTTAAGTCACGTTTTCTCCGCCAGAATGGAATCTTTAGCGAGACCTTTCGTCAATATGGCTGGGAAGATATTGAGCTGAGCTATCGGTTGTCGCGAAAGGGATATAGGCTACTTTATAATCCGGATGCACTCGGATATCACTACAAATACGAAGAATTCGACAACACGGTGAGTCGCATAAGAGTGCTTTGCTCATCATACTCGGCCTTTGAGAAGACCGATGCCGGAAAGTTTTTCGTCGAACGACGCCGGAAGCAAACGCCTGAGAGGATGTCTCGCATGAAGGCCCTTGCGAAGCCTTTGCTGAGACCGTTCAAGGGGCTCATCATGCCGCTTTTCAGGCAATTACTTGACACTCACATTCCTCTACCAGCCTGGGTGTATGAGAGGGTGTTTCATTACTACGCGTACGAGCGCGGACAGTGACGATCGCACAGTCACAATGGTTTGCGTTCGGGAAGGGAATTTGGCGACGGAAGGGCCGCTGGAGAGCCCGATCGCCGTGGCGTACAACAGGGGTGATATTGTCGGTCAAGCCATCGAGAGCATTCTCGGGAAGACATATAAGAATATTGAAGACCACGTACTCGACGACGGTCGCCCGATGGCCCCAACGATGTTCTGCGGCGGCTCGGCGACGGAATCTGAGTGGCGCGGCAGGAAGATGCGTGGTCGCGAGATCGAGGTTGGCAGTGGAGAACTCATCGCGTTTCAGGATTCAAACGATACCCCGATGCCCGCCCATCTGAAGAGGCAAGTAAAGCACTTTGAAAAGGCTGGCCCGAGGGCCCGCTAAATCACTAATGAAAATCTCAGCTCTGATCCCTACATATAACCGGTGCAAGTACGTCCAGCGCGCCCTTTCCTGCTCGACGGCTGTAGTGAACATCCTGACCTTCATCCTTGCGTGACTCCGAACTGGGACAAAACGGCAAGGTCTAACACACGAGGCTTTGTACTACATGAGTCGACGCCGGATCTGTTTCGCGCACCTGCGAGATGCCTTGGATCTAGTGAAATGCCGCACAATAGAGCATCGTTTGATCTTCATCAAATCATGGAACGAATGGGCTGAAGGAAACTACCTGGAGCCGGATCAGAAGTTCGGACATGATTATCTCGAGGTCGTCCGGGAGGAAGTCTTGGGCCCGGCGGCGATGCTGCCTTGGAAAGAGATGCGTCCACAGGGCGAGCTTCCCGATTTGAATCCTTGATAATTCGGAATGGAATGATCAAATCTTCTATCATCGTTTGCACCTTCAATCGAGGGTACATTCTGGGCGAGGCGATTCAAAGCATACTGGACCAAGCCTATCCCCACTTTGAACTTATCATCGTTGACGATGGTTCGACCGACGACACGACCGAGGTGGTGAACAGGTTCAAGGATGGACGCATGCATTTGTTGCAGCACCCAAAGAACGTAGGGGTGGCAGCGGCGCGGAATACCGGGCTTGCGGCGGCACAGGGCGATTTGGTCTCCTTCCTAGATTCCGACGATCTTTGGAGCCCGGACAAAATAGCACTCGAAGTGAAGTTTCTAACCGACCATCCTGAAGTGGATGCCGTTTTTACCGACTTGAGAATTGAAGGCGCGAATCCAATTCCGTCGGTTGTCAGGACTTGTCCCGTATTTTCACAATTCCTCGCAAGTACCAGCGCTTTCGATGGCATGGCGGTGCCCCAGAGGACGATGTATCTGTGCATGCTACAAGAGATGCCGATAAGGATTCAGGCGACGACCATCCGACGTGAGGCGTTGCGCGATGGTACACAGTTCAAGGAAAACTGGAAATCCGGCGAAGACTGGGAGTTCTTACTCCGCTTCACGCGCACGCATCGCCTAGGCTTCATTGACCGACCTTTGGTGATTCGGAGACTCATGCCAGATTCGGTTCTTGGGCAGCATCTGAAAACTGACGCATTCTTGCTAACGGAAATGTTCATCCGCGAGAAACAAGCTCTGCGCGGTGATCGGGAGGCCTGGGGCGCGGTTAGGCGGGCCATCGCGGTCCATTCCAGTCGGCTGGGCTACTGCTACCGGGATGAAGGCGAGTACCTTGACTCGGTAAAGGCCTTCCTCAGGGGCTTTTGCGAAAGTGGAGATTTTCGATTGCTTGCCAAGGTTCTTGGATTGCCGATTCCCCGCCGGTTGAGGAATCATCTCAAGCGATTCGTGAAGGCAAGGTCACTGTAGTTGCGAAGCAACGAGAAAGAAGCTTGATACTCGCATCCCTATGAGAGAGTTTTCATTCCTGCGCGTACATGCTTGGTCGACGACTATCTCACCGTCACAACGGCTCGCGGCATGCTTTTATGAGGGAATTGAGTGATGGAGGGGCCGCTGGTGAGCGTAATCATCCCCGCGTACAATCGCGCGGGGGTTATCGGGGAGACGCTTGAAAATGTCTTCCAGCAAACTTATCCGAACATTGAGCTAATTGTTGTCGATGACGGTTCCACCGATGACACACAAACGGTGTTGAGGTCCTATGGTAGTCGAATTCGATGGGTCGCTCAAAGGAACGCTGGGCCATCGGCAGCTCGAAACCACGGCATCGCAATTGCGAAGGGCGAGATAATCGCCTTTCAGGATTCAGATGATGCATGGCATCCGACCAAAATTGAGCGTCAGGTTTCTCTGTTGCGAAAGGTCGGCGAGTCCGTTCCTTGCTGCTTATGCAACAGCACGCTGCACCTCCCTGAGGGACGGGTGGTCCGTTCGTTCGAAAACGCGCCCGTGAATCCGCCGATTGAAGAAGGAATTTGGCTGAATGTATCTGAGGTTCTCTCATCACGATTTATCCTTTTCAACCAAGCGGTGGCCATTCGTAGAAATGTCCTAGAGAGGGTCGGCGGATTCGACGAATCTTTCCGAATCTTGGAGGACAAGGAGCTGCAGCTTCGCCTTTCTCTGGAGGGTCCATGGGCTTTCATACGAGAGCCACTCGTGACCCGGAAACAAATACCTTCTCGTACCTTATCACAGGAAGCCACCCAAGAAATACTCTACGAGTGCGAGGTTAGGATCCTAGAAAAGATCCTTCGCAGAGTCGACGGGGAGTGGCGACTTGCTTCTTTACGGCCCCTTATGGTAAGGGAACTGAAAAGAGCGCGCCGACAACTTCGTGCAACTCACTTCAAAGGCAGTCGATTCTTGGGAGTTTCGGTCCTCGGTCGGGGTCTTGAGTTGATCGAGCATTACCGCATGGCAGCCTACAGACGAACACCTTGGTTCCCAAAGATGCAAGTTGCTTCACTCGATTCGCAGCGCCCTTGAGATATGCAGGGGCTGTTTGACTTCAGCACCTCTGAGAGCAAGAAGGTGCATTCGGTAGCTACCGTTTCGGGCTGAGTTCACCCATGGTGGTTTCCTTCGAGCGGCTGTGAGTCAGAAGGACGGCAACATGCAATTACAAGAACGACCAGCCGGACACAACCCTACGAATAATGAGAGAGAAACGATGAGCAATTTGGCCCACAATGTATTTGAAGATCCGCTGGCGTGGCTTCCCCGCATTGCTAACAAACTTCACAGTCTTTGGCTTTCGTGGACTTACCCGTTCGCTTCCGTAGGTAGCAACCTGTCGGTCCACTGCTCGTGTGAATTGAAGCGAACTATCGCAAGCCACATCAAGATAGGCAATTCCGTGTTGCTAGGTCGTGATGTCTGGCTGAACATTCCGGTAGTCCCCAACAACCGTGAACCCGTGATATTGCTCGACGACGGCTGCAAGATCGGACGACGTTGCGTGATTTCGGCTAAGAACCGTATTCATATTGAGCGTCATGCCCTCTTCGCTCCTTCGGTGCTCATCATGGATCACAACCATGCGTTTGAAGATGTGACTGTTCCCATTGATCAACAGGGAACGACAAGAGGCGGGACAATACGAATTGAGGAAGGCTGTTGGATTGGCTTCGGAGCGGCCATCTTGTGCGATAAAGGTGAACTTGTGATCGGACGGAACTCTGTAGTTGGTGCGAATTCCATCGTAACCCGGAGCGTGCCTCCATGCTCTGTCGTTGCAGGCAACCCCGCGAGGATTGTAAAACAGTACGATCCATTGAAGAAGACGTGGGTGCCGGCATCGGACGGGCTCGCGGTACGGCTCCAAGGGAGCTAGTCTAGCGTCTCGTGAATAAGTTTACCTTTAGCTGCAGCCAGCCTCATACCATGGGGTCATCACTTGACCACCTGCTGATCCGCTGCCCTTGCGCCTCATATGCGGAGTTAAATCGAAAACGAACAGTTTTGACCGAAAACCTTGCACTGAATATCCTCGGGCAGGTCCAGGCAACCGAGGCGCCGGGAGCACGGAATCTGGGCTGGCGCATGTCGGTCAGGCCTGGACAATAGCAATACAACCGGCGAAAGAATTAGTCAGCCACGCTGGCACTTTGGTTTGGACATGAGCCCTTCTGCCCCACTTAACAATAAGATAGCAACATCAATTGACTTGACTACAAAGTACGTGATCGTCACCTCAGTTCGTGACGAAGAGAGTTTTGTTCAACAGACATTGGATTCCGTGATCAATCAAACGATTCGCCCAGTTGAGTGGGTTGTAGTAAATGATGGTTCAACAGACCGGACGGGAATCATCGTTGATCAGTATGCAGCCCACTATCCTTGGATACGCGCACTACATCGTTCTAATCGTGGATTTCGATCTGCGGGCGGAGGGATCGATGGTTTTCTCTATGGTTACGAATCGCTCGATTGTAAGGATTGGGAGTTCCTTGTAAATCTTGACGGAGATCTGACACTTGTACCTGGCTATTTTGAAAAGTGTTTTGCTTACTTCCGAGAGAATCCTCGTCTGGGAATCGGCGGCGGGACGATATACAACAAAATTGGCGACGAACTGCAAGTCGAGCGCGGTCCTGATTTTCACGTACGTGGTGCGACTAAGATCTATCGGCGCCAGTGCTGGGAAGGCCTTGGAGGGATGCTGCGGGGGCTCGGTTGGGACACAGTGGACGAAGTCAAAGCCAACATGCGTGGCTGGTCAACACAAAGTTTTCCCGACTTGCAACTCATCCATCACCGCGTGACCGGTACTGCGCAAGGGCTCTGGTGGGGTCTATTGAAGGACGGACAAGCTGCTTATATCGTTGGCTATCACCCTCTGTTTTTTGCGGCGAAATGCGTTTGTAGGGCATTCCGCTCTCCTTATCTCATCGGTGCAGTTGGATTGGGTTATGGGTTTCTGCGCGGCTATCTGAAACATACGCCGAGGGTGGAAGACCGAGAGTTCATTCGATATCTGCGCCACCAGCAAATGAGTCGATTGCTCCGTAGGGAAACCATCTGGAGATGAACTGGCGACGGGACTATTCCCCGGCGTGTGGTTCGGGACGGTCGAGAGACAGAATGGAAATGCGTGATTAAAGGAACTGCGTTGACCACGAACACGCTTACGAAAGGTATGGATCGGCGGCTTGTCACCAACGTATTGTCCATCCTGCTGTACGGGCCTGACCTGCGAGTTGGCTCGATTTCACACTTTCGTTTGCAAGCTCTAGTCACCGCATGGTTTTGGCTCCGCGGGTTTTGAGGAATCATAATGAGAATCTCAGCCCTCATCCCCACATATAACCGGCGCAAATACGTCCAGCGCGCCATCGAGAGTGTGCTGTCGCAGACGGTCTCGGTCGATGAGGTAATTGTTGTGGATGATGGTTCGACCGACGGTACGGCCGAAGAAATCGAGCGTCGGTTTGGAGACAGAATACGTGTCATTCGTCAAGTAAATCAGGGGGTATCGGGCGCACGGCTGAGGGCGATTCAGGAAGCCCACGGAGAATGGATTGCTTTCCTAGATAGCGATGACGAGTGGCTTCCTGACCGGACCAGGCTATTGGTGACGGCGGCCGAACAATTGCCCTCCGAAGTGGCCTGGCTTTTTGGGGATATGCGCATCGTAACTGATAGGGGCAACGGGAAGACATTCTTCGAACGGTATGGCTTGACTATTGCTGCCGAACAGGAAATCTTTTCCGATTCGCTGAGCATTCAGTTTCCATTCCAGTTCCCCATGCTGCAAAGCAGTCTAATTCGGAAGCAGGCACTGCTCGAGGCCGGTTGCTTCGCAGACAGGTTGACCTCCTCGGAGGACTTTCTTGCTGGCTTCCAAATTGCCTGTCGCTACAAATTTGCGGCCATTCCGTCGGTAGTTACAAAGATCTATCGAACTTCTGATCTCTTTCCCACCTCGCTGCAACACAGCGGCGTTGACGGTCCAGACTACTATCGGTCTCGCATGATGGCTTACGAGCTGGCGATCAAGACGACAGGGGAAAAAGAGCCTTGGGCCGAGCAGTACGCACATGTGGTGCGAGGCTTTTGCAAATTGCCCATAGTCCCGGGACGAGGGTGTCGTAGGCTCGCATTTCAACAGTTCAAGTATGGGCTCTCGGCAAAATCGGTCGCGTTTGCATGTGCGGCCATCCTGGGGCGTCCGGGCATGAGGATTTGGGAAGTGGGTAGAAGGGTCTCGCGCAGAATTCTAGGGCTGGACCCGGAGGATGAGTCACCCTTCGCTTTACGGTAAGGAAGGGGAAATGGTGCAAACCAACGATCCGACGACATCATTTCCTGAATGCGCGGTCACTTGCGTGCCCTGGGGCGGGGGGTGCACATCGAACTGCGGGCGAACAGGTAGAACAGCGTCCGCTAAATCGGTCTGTTGCGGAAATCGTCGGTTCTGCCATGTTTGGATTGACTGCGGAGGATGCAACTCGTATGGACAAACCCTTGGTGTGCGCGATCTTCGCGACGTCCAACAGGCGGATATTGTTGGTGAAGCGATTGAGAGCATTCTCGGGCAGCCATATAAGAATTATGAAGTCCTTGTAGTCGACAACGAATTGACCGATGGTACCCATGAAACGGTGCGGTGGTTTGGCAATCGAATCCGAGTGATGCGGCAGGAAAATGCTGAACCTGGAACTGCCCGGAACCGCGGGATCGTAGTTGCCAGTGGAGAGATCATCGCGTTTCAGGATTGAGACGATATCTGGATGCTTACCAAGCTGAACCGGCAAATGAGGCTCCACGAAAAGACCGGCCCCACGGCCCCTTGCTGCCTATGTAATGCGTGCTGAGGTTTCCGAGTTGCGGAACAACCTCATCGTTTGAGGACGGCCCGATTCGGCCGGACTTGGAGGGGGGGATTTGGGAGAAACCTACCCAGATCTTGTTGACCCGGTTCATTCTGTTTAGCCAAACTGTTATAATTCGCCGGTCTGTGCTCGAGAAACTCAGGGGATTCGACGAACAATTCGGCTGCCTCGCGAAACCGGAGAACGTCGGACTCGTCGCTTTCAAGAATAATTGAGGAGTGGCGTGGTCTATAGTGAGATATCATCATTGTAGTAATATACACGGCCTGTCCTCAAGTTCAGAATGAGAATCCCGGAGCGCTAAGTGTGCGCTTTCACGAATGCCGCATGTCCTTCTGATGGTGAGGGGCGGATTGTTATATCGTCACATCTCATGTATATGGCAGCAGGTGGAAATGTGGAGGAATCAGCCCTGAAGCTAGACTCAGGCGTGACTGTTTATCAACTGGATCCGCTTCGAGACTCGAGATGGGAGAAGCTTGTGGAGCGACACTCGAGCGGCTCGGTGTTTCACTCGACAGGTTGGCTGCAGGCTTTGCGAGATACATATGGCTACGAGTCTATCGTTTACACTACCACTCCGCCCGACAGAGAGTTAGCCAATGGTCTCGTACTATGCCGCGTGCGCAGTTGGTTGACTGGAGACAGGCTCGTTTCCCTACCATTTTCCGATCATTGCGAGCCCTTCGTTGACAATACCGAGGAACTTACAGTCCTGATCGATTCGCTTAAGGAGTCTTTGCGGCGCGAGGGCTTAAAGTACTTCGAGTTGCGACCCATGCTCTCGACGGAATCCGCTGATCAACCCTATCAAGGTCTTTCCAAGAGCGAATCCTATTACTTTCAGTCCGTCGATCTGCGGCCGGACCTGGACACTTTGTTTCGGAGCTTTCACAAGAGCTGTGTGCAGCGAAAGGTTCATCGCGCGGAACGAGAGCACTTGGACTACGAAGAGGGGCGTTCCGACGTTTTGCTCATGAAGTTCTACGACCTAATGGCACTCACTCGCCGGCGTCATGGCCTTCCTCCTCAACCGCTGCTCTGGTTCCGAAATCTCATCCGCACCCTGCAAGACAAAGTCACGATTCGAGTGGCATCAAAGGATGGCCAACCCATTGCGAGTATCTTGACGATCTTCTACAAGAAATCCTTGGTTTACAAATACGGCTGCTCTGATTCGAGGTTCCACAACCTGGGCGGAATGGCGTTCGTCTTTTGGAGGGCCATCCAGGATGGCAAGCGGCTCGGCGCGGTGGAGTACGATCTCGGACGCTCAGAGCAGGACAATGAAGGGCTCATTTCCTTCAAGGAGAATTGGGCGGCAAAGTCCACGCCGCTGACCTATTACCGGTACCCCGCCCAGAGGGCGTTAAGCGATAGATCGATTTGGTCGGCGCGTGTTGTCAAGCAGGCCTCTTCCAGAATGCCAATTTGGGTTCTTGCCGCAATAGGCAGGGTTCTGTACCGTCACATCGGATGACCCAAACGTCCTCTGTGTCAATTTCACCCTCACACATGCAACAACGCTTCATTGATTATTTTCGCTGCCCGCAAGAATCTGCTGTCTTTCGGTTGCAGGGCGACCTTGACGCACAAAAGGGATTCTTCCGCTTTGGCCCTGATGCGACTTGCTATGGCCGGCTGTCGTCAGGACGAACTGCGGAGACAGAGACGGGGCACCTGGAAGATGTTCTTGTCAGCGCCAGGATTGAGGATCATTCGTGTTACCTTCCCTTTGATTCTGACGAGGTCGTCGACAATCTGCGGCTCGAGCGTTATAGCCCTTCCGCACAATCGAAGGGGCGGCAATCGCTGGCAAGCAGGATCGTTCGGAACATGTACTACGCTGTGCGCCCGCTTCTGCCCGTGTCCGTTCGCAAGCACTTGCAGCGCCAGTCCTTGCGCGGATGGGATCAGCGTGCGTTTCCCCATTGGCCCGTCGATCAAACTGTCGACAAAATCTTCGAGCAAATGATGATTCTCGCTCTCCGCGCGAATCAAGTGGATCGCATTCCGTTCATATGGTTCTGGCCGGACGGCTGTTCAGGCTGCGCAACGATGACGCACGACGTCGAGACTGCAGCTGGCAGAGATTTTTGTCCGAACCTGATGGATCTGAACGACACTTACGGAATTAAGTCTTCGTTTCAGTTGGTGCCCGAGGAACGCTACACCGTGCCAGACGAACTCCTGCAGCTCATCCGCGAGCGGGGCTTTGAAGTAAACGTTCACGATCTTAATCACGATGGGAACCTCTTCCTCGATCACGATGAGTTCCTTCGCCGCGCAGCGAAAATCAATGGATACGTTCGCAAATTCGGGGCGCTCGGCTACCGCTCAGGTGTTCTCTACCGGAATCTGGATTGGTATGATGCATTCGATTTTTCTTATGACATGTCGGTGCCAAATGTTGGCCACCTAGATCCTCAGCCAGGCGGGTGTTGCACCACGAAGCCCTTCTTCGTCGGTCGAATCCTCGAGATTCCGGTGACTGCGACGCAAGACTACACGTTGTTTCATATCCTGCAGCAATACTCGACGGACCTCTGGGAACAGCAGATTCAATTGATTCTCGAAAATCACGGCTCGGCGAACTTTATCGTCCATCCTGACTATGTAATGGAAGAGCGTGCAAGAGAGACGTACGCGGCCCTTCTTTCGCATCTTGCCCACCTCCGGCGGGACGCGAATCTTTGGATCGCCCTTCCGCGAGAACTGAACGATTGGTGGAGAGCCCGAAGCCAAATGAAGCTGGTCGAGCGAAATGGAAGATGGGAAATCGAGGGACCGGAGAAACACCGGGCACGAATAGCATTTGCGAGACTGGCGGACGGGCGTCTCGGATATGATGCCCAAGCCGGCTCGCACTAGCTGGCTACGGACGAAAGCACTTGCGAAAAAACATTCCCCTTCTGTGTTGTTACAGGCAGCATTAAGAATTGTCGCTGGCCGAGAAGAATCGGCCACACTGCAGGCGCAAGCGCTAGTCACAGAACGCGAGAAGGCTCCATTTACCCATGATCTTTACTGAATTGAAGCTTCGGGGTGTTTTCGAAATACGTCTCGAGCTTACGAGCGACGAGCGCGGCTTTTTTGCACGCACTTGGTGCCAAAGAGAGTTCGAGGCTCATGGACTCGACCCGAGGTTGGTGCAATGCAGCCTATCGTTTAACAGGCGAAAAGGGACACTGCGCGGAATCCATTATCAGATAGCGCCCTATGAGGAGACCAAATTGGTGCGCTGCACCAGGGGAGCCATGTACGATGTCGTGGTCGATTTGCGTCCCCAGTCGCCGACGTTCAAGGATTGGATCGGCGTCGTTCTAACGGCCGAAAACCGCAAGATGGTATATGTGCCCAAAGGATGCGCGCACGGGTTTTTGACCCTGGAGGATGAGACCGAAGTTTTCTATCAAATGTCCGAATTCTACAATGCCGAATCGGCTCGGGGGGTGCGGTGGGACGATCCGGCATTTCACATAGCCTGGCCGGAACAAGTGCAAGTGATTTCCGAACGGGACCGAACCTACGCGAACTTCAAATGAGTCTATGAGTCTGGTGAAAGAACTCGATCAAAGGCATCTCGCGTCGATCGGCGAAGAGTTGCACCGGTTCGCCAGAGAACTCTACCCAATATGCCGCAGCATTTCCGGCGACGGAATCCGGCGCACCTTGGCCATGATCCAGGACCGAATTCCGCTGCGCACGTTCGAGGTGCCAACAGGTACTCCGGTTTTCGATTGGACTGTGCCCAAAGAGTGGAACATTCGAGATGCCTATATCAAGGCACCCAGCGGAAAGCGGATTGTGGACTTTCAGAAATCCAACCTGCACGTCCTGAATTACAGTTCCCCCGTGCACACTACGATGCCACTGAGCGAACTCAAACCGCATCTATTCACGATCCCGGAGAATCCCGACTGGATTCCATATCGAACATCCTATTACAAAGAGGATTGGGGGTTTTGTCTCTCGCACAATCAGATGTTGGCGCTCGAGGATGGCGAGTACGAAGTGTGCATTGACTCCACTCTAGCGAATGGGCACTTGACGTACGGCGAGTGCTATTTGCCAGGACGTTCGACCGAGGAGGTTCTGATCTCGTGTCATGCCTGCCATCCATCACTGGCAAATGACAATCTTTCCGGACTAGTTGTCGCGACCTCGCTGGCGCAAATTCTTTCCGGAAAGGACCTCCGTTACTCGTATCGGTTCCTGTTTATTCCAGGAACGATCGGGGCCATCACGTGGCTCGCGCAAAATCGAGAGGCTGCCGGGCACATTCGCCACGGGTTAGTGTTGACATGCCTCGGAGATGCTGGAGGATTCCATTACAAAAAAAGCCGCCGCGGAAATGCTGAAATCGACCGGTCAGCGGCGCATGTACTCCGTCATTGCGGCGAATCCACCGAAATCCTGGAATTCTCGCCATTTGGTTATGACGAGCGACAGTATTGCTCTCCGGGGTTCGATCTCCCTGTTGGTTGCGTAATGCGGAGCGTGTGGGGAAGCTTTCCCCAGTATCACACTTCCGCCGACAATCTTGACTTTATCCGGCCGCTGCAACTTGCGGGGTCACTCCGCATTTGTGCTTCGATCCTGGACGTCCTCGAGACAAATCGCTTGTATCGCAATCTCAATCCTTGCTGTGAACCGCAACTAGGGCGGCGCAACCTCTATCGCTCCATAGGCGGCGACATGGTCGGGCGGGAGATCAACGCGCGACTCTGGGTGTTGAATCTCTCCGATGGCGGGCATTCTTTGCTAGACATTGCGGAGCGCTCTGGCATTCCGTTCTCGACGATCAGCGAGGCGGCAGATTTGTTGTGCGAGAGCGGACTGCTGGCTGTCATCCCATGTAATGACGGGACACCAACGAGCCGAGGCGAGGCTTCGCATGAAAGCGAAGCTACGATCTATCGCGCTTCTCCCAGTTCGACGGGTTCTAGTCGAGACGATGGATCATGATGCAACAAGCTAGTGTTGATCCGGGCCGGCCGATTCTTGGTAGGCAGATACTGTCGCGAGGGCGCGTTCGAATTCACTTTGAGCGGGTGTTGACATGAGAATTCTGTTGACTGGCCATAAGGGGTATATCGGCGCCGTGGCGGGCCCCATTTTGCGTTCCGCCGGTCATGAGGTGCTTGGCCTCGACGCTGACTTGTTTGAAGGTTGTGACTTTGGAAAACGGCCGCAGGAGATTCAGGAGGTCCGCAAGGATATCCGCGACCTAGCCAGGGCGGATCTCGATGGCTTCGAGGCGGTAGTGCATCTGGCGGCGCTATCAAACGATCCGTTGGGCAATCTCGATCCAACGCTTACCCATGACATTAACCACTTGGCCTCGGTCCGGCTGGCAGAACTGGCTAAGGCGGCAGGCGTGAAGCGTTTTGTATTTTCTTCCTCCTGTAGTACCTACGGAGCAGCGGGGGACGAGTTTCACGACGAGACTGCTCCACTGAACCCAGTGACTCCGTATGGCGAGTCCAAGGTCCTGGTCGAGCGCGACATTGCTCGTCTCGCGGATGAACATTTCAGTCCAACCTATCTTAGGAATGCGACGGCGTATGGCGTGTCGCCGCGGCTGCGGCTAGATGTTGTGTTGAATGATTTGGTGGCCTCGGCGTATACGACCGGCAGAGTCTATGTAAAGAGCGACGGCACGCCCTGGCGCCCCATCGTTCATATTCGCGACATCATCTCTGCAATTCTGGCCGTCCTCAACGCGCCACAGGAAACTATCCACAACGAGATCTTCAACGTCGGCCTGACAGAGGAAAATTACCGGATCAGCGAACTAGCCGACATCGTTGCGGAAACTGTCCCGGGGTGCCGCGTGGAATACGCGCCCGGAGGCGGGCCCGACAAACGGTGCTACCGCATCAACTGTGACAAGATTCACCGAACCCTGCCTGACTTACGACTGGAATGGACTGCGCGGAAGGGTGCACAGGAACTTTACGACGCCTATCGTGCCGTGGGGCTCACATCTGAGTGCCTGGAGCGTGGACTTTATGTCCGGATCAATCATATCCAGCGGCTGCTGGCAAAAGGCGAATTGGATCTGTCCCTTCGCCGGAAATTAGCACATTGTGGAAACACTTTTCTCAGTCGTGACCGCAACACATCCTAGCTGTATTCGCCTCCCGGAATCGCTTCGCGATTCTATACTAAGTCTATTAATTACAGACAGTTGCGGTGATAATCGATTACGACGCCCTCCTTGTGTCTCGGCCAGTATGGCAGGGCAATTGCCACCTCATGCCGAGAATGTTGTCCTAGACCTGTGACGTTTGTGGCGGTAGCTTATCCATACCGCGCTAGCGCGGCACATGGGCGATTATCCGAACTGCTCCGCAGGCATGCAGACAAGAAAGCTGTTTTGCCGGATGGCAAAATGAATAAGGGTTCGCTCGAACAATACAATGGCGCTCCGGGCGTGCAGTAGCTAATCTCTTTTCTCTGTCGGTTCCGAAGGAGTTTAAGGGCAGATGGCTTCGATAACACTCGCTGCCGGCGTTCAGCAACCGGTCGTGACCAAGACGTGCCGCTTCTGCGGTGCGAGCTTGCAGCGCACGTTCGTAGACCTGGGGATGTCTCCCCTCTGCGAGAGCTACCCGTCGGCTGCCGACCTGAACCGTGGCGAGGTTTACTATCCGCTCCATGTCTACGTCTGCGAAAAATGCTTCCTCGTGCAACTAGATCAGTTCGAGAGCCCGGAAAATATCTTCAGCGATTACGCCTACTTCTCTTCTTACTCCGACTCATGGCTCAAGCACTGCGAAAATTATTGCCATGCAATGATGAAGCAGCTCCGCCTCACCCCAAAGAGCCTCGTTGTTGAGGTGGCCAGCAACGATGGCTACCTGCTGCAATACTTTGTCCAGCGGAACGTTCCAGTGTTGGGCATTGAGCCCGCCGCGAATGTGGCGAAGGTGGCGGTGGAGCGGGGTGTGCCCACGCTGGTGCGGTTCTTCGGCCAGCAGCTTGCCCAAGAGTTGGCGGCCGAAGGACGCTGCGCGGACCTGGTACTGGGCAACAACGTGCTGGCGCAAGTGCCGGACCTGAACGATTTTGTGGAGGGGCTCGAGATCTTGCTTAAGCCGGAAGGGGTTCTGACGCTCGAGTTCCCTCACCTGCTTCGACTCATTGAGCGCAACGAGTTCGACACCATCTACCACGAGCACTTCTCCTATTTCTCGCTGCTCACGACTGTGCGCATCATGAAAGCGCATGGGATGGAAGTGTTCGGCGCCCAAGAGCTGCCGACTCATGGTGGTTCGCTCCGCGTGTACGCCTGCCGGGCTGAGAGCCATACACACCCGATACAACCGAGTGTGGCGGGGTTAATCTCAAAAGAGGAAGAGGCAGGGCTCGGTTCACCCGAAGGCTATTCCTCGTTTGTCTCTCAGGTGAAGCAGACGAAGTGGGAATTGCTCGAATTCTTGCTGACAGCAGCGCGGCAGGGAAAGTCGGTGGCAGGATACGGAGCGCCGGGAAAGAGCGCGACTCTGCTGAATTACTGCGGCATAGGGAAAGATTTAATCGAGTACACTGTGGATCGGAGTCCGTACAAGCAGGGCCGCTTCCTGCCGGGCAGCCATATTCCGATCTATCATCCCGACCGGATCCGAGAAACCAGACCGGACTATGTCGTCATTCTTCCCTGGAATCTGAAGGATGAGATCATGGAGCAGTTGCGGTTTATCCGTGAGTGGGGCGGTCAGTTCGTTGTCCCAATCCCAAGAATTGCGATCTATTGAGTCGTAAGTGAGGTGAGTCATGAAAGTCGTGCTGTTTTGTGGCGGCGCAGGGATGAGACTCAGAGGCTACACGGAGGATGTCCCGAAGCCGATGGTGACAATTGGGTCCCGACCGGTGCTGTGGCATGTCATGAAATACTATGCGCACTTCGGCCACAAGGACTTCATTCTCTGCCTCGGCTACAAGGCAAATGCTATTAAGAACTATTTCCTCGAATACGAGGAATCCGTGTCGAACGACTTCGTGTTCTCAAAGGGCGGCAGAAAGCTAGAGTTCATGCAGCGGGACATCGACGATTGGAGGATCACGTTCGTCGACACTGGAATAGGTTCAACGATTGCAGACCGGCTGCGCCTTGTCGAGCCACATCTGAACGGAGAGGAAATCTTCCTCGCCAATTACAGCGATGGCCTGACCGACTTCTACCTCCCGCAGATGATTGACGAATTCACCCGTCGCGAATGTTACGCCTCCTTTCTCTCCGTCCAACCGCGGTCGAGTAGTCTGGACACTGTCCAACTAAGCGACGATGGATCCGTCCGGGCGATCCAGTGTATGAAGGACTCCAACATCTGGGTGAACGGAGGTTACTTCGTGTTGCGGAAGGAGATCTTTCGCTATATTGAGCCGGGAGAGGAATTGGTTTACGAACCGTTCAAGCGCTTGATCTCCGAGGGGCGGGTCTGGTCACAGCGCTATAACGGTTTCTGGCAATGTATGGATACTTTCCGTGACAAACAGGTATTAGATGAGCTGGAGGCGTCCGGCGCGGCTCCGTGGTGCTTGTGGAAGAACGGCCAACCAACCGCACGAGCACGCGCGTGATAAGGCTGAGCCTTGCAAGGAAGCACCCGGATCCCATGGTTGTGCTTTGCCTTGGCGCGCATTCCGACGATATTGAGATTGGGTGCGGCGGAGCACTCTTATATTTCAAGAATACTCTTCCGCAGTTGAAGTTTCATTGGGTCGTTTTCTGTGCCCCAGGTGTTCGTGGGCAGGAAGCCGGAAAGGCTGCCGAACTATTTACCGCCGGGTGCGAGAAGGAAATCATTCTTAAGGATTACCGGGATGGATTCCTGCCCTACAGCGGGAGAGAGGTGAAAGATTTTTTCGAAGAGATAAAGAGTCGAGTGAATCCGGACCTGATTTTCACGCACTGGCGCGGCGATGCACATCAGGACCACCGGTTGGTCTCCGAGCTCACTTGGAATACGTTTCGAAATCATCTGATTCTCGAATACGAGATCCCGAAGTACGACGGCGACATGGGCCGACCCAACCTTTTTGTACCTCTCGAAGCCCCGCTTTACGAGAATAAGATCGAATATTTATTCCAGGCTTTCCAGTCTCAGCGTGCGAAGCGGTGGTTCGACCGCGAGACCTTCCTGGGCCTCATGCGGATTCGCGGCATGGAGGCGAATGCTCCCAGCGGCTACGCGGAAGCTTTCCACGCCCGGAAAATCGTGATTTAGCAGGCAATCTGAAGAGGAAATCCGACATGGGTAGCACAAAGAATCAGTCAGGCGGCGTCACCGTTGCCGCCAGCCCGAGGAACTTCTCGAGATCCCGGGCGCTTCAGCCCAAGGCACACCGGCTCATTCCTGGCGGCTCCCACACCTATGCGAAAGGTGACGACCAGTATCCAGAGCAAGCCCCCGCTTTTATTGTTCGCGGCAAAGGTTGCCATGTCTGGGATCTGGACGGTAATGAGTTCATAGAATACGGGATGGGCCTGCGTGCGGTCACACTTGGTCACGCTTTCGAGCCGGTTGTGGAGGCCGCCTATCAGCAGATGCAGCTCGGGATCAACTTCACGCGGCCCGCGAAAATCGAAGTGGACCTTGCCGAGGCAATACTCGGGGTGATCAACGGGGCTGACATGGTGAAGTTCGCCAAGAACGGTTCCGACGTCACAACGGCGGCCGTCAAACTGGCGCGGGCATATACGGGGCGAGACCTGATCGCGATTTGCAGCGACCAACCGTTCTTCTCCATCGACGATTGGTTCATCGGCACGACCGAGATGAACGCTGGTATCCCTCAGGCCATAACACAGATGACTCTGAAGTTCAGCTACAACGACCTCGAGAGCTTGCGAAAACTGTTTGACCAGTATCCTGACCAGATCGCCTGCGTCATGATGGAGGCAGAAACCACGAGTCCCCCCGCCGCGGGCTACTTGAATCAAGTGAAAAAACTCTGCGAAGAGCGGGGGGCCGTCCTTGTCTTTGACGAGATGATTACCGGCTTCCGCTGGCATTTAGGAGGAGCTCAGAAACTCCACGGTGCCGTTCCTCATTTGTCCACATTCGGCAAGGCGATGGGAAACGGATTCGCGATCTCGGCACTGGTAGGCAAACGTGAGATGATGCGGCTCGGGGGCTTGGACCACGACCAAAGGCGGGTTTTCCTTCTGTCGACGACCCACGGGGCCGAGACCCACGCTCTAGCGGCATCACTCGAAACCATTCGAATCTACCGCGAGCGAAACGTGGTCGAATTTCTCTGGAGACAGGGAGAGCGACTGCGTACCCTCGTAAACCAATCGATCGCCGAAAACCGGCTCGATGGTTTTTTCGAAGTGATGGGGCGGCCTTGCAACCTTATTTTCGTAACCCGTGACCAGGACCACAACCGGTCGCAGGCTTTTCGCACGTTGTTCCTGCAGGAGTTGATCCGGCGGGGAGTGATCGCGCCATCGTTTGTGGTGAGCTTCTCGCACAGCGATGCAGACATCGAACGGACCGCCGAAGCCGTGTATGAAGCCCATGTCATTTACCGCAAGGCTTTGGACGAGGGAATTGAAAAGTATCTGGAGGGACGTCCGGTCAAGCCGGTAGACCGGCGATATAACTAGCAGGCTGGAGACGCACCGGCTCATGAAAGAAGAACTACAGGAATTATACAGGTATCGCGAGTTGCTCTACATGCTCACCTACCGGGACATCAAGGTCCGGTACAAGCAGTCGATCATGGGATTCCTGTGGGCAATCCTGATGCCGATCCTGATTGTTATGGCGGGCGTTGTAGTCCGCTATGCGTATGAGCGGGCTGCGCACGGGCAACTGCACACGGCCGACATTGCCAGCGTGGCAGTGAAATCGCTGCCCTGGACATTTCTGGTTTCCAGCATCCGGTTTGGCTGCAACAGTCTCATTGGTTCCAATAACAACCTGGTAACCAAGATCTATTTCCCCAAGGAGATCCTTCCTCTTTCAGCCGTGATGTCGAGTCTTTTCGATTTTTTCGTGGCCTTGGGGGCACTGGTGATCTTCCTGTTGGCAATCCAGACTGGTTGGAGCGCCTATCTCTTCTGGGCTCCATTGCTATTCTTGACGATGGTGGTTTTAGCCTCCGGCATAGGACTGGTTGTGTCTGCCGCGAGCCTTTTCTTCCGCGATGTAAAATATATTGTAGAGGTAC
>Ga0371490_1000659_pt1 | contig 21571 bp, 12 predicted proteins | sample MB2SIPfraction_FD_207959 | JGI IMG/M metagenome (GOLD analysis project Ga0371490, IMG submission 207959) | Lab enriched peat soil microbial communities from McLean, Ithaca, NY, United States - MB28FN SIP fraction | ecosystem: Environmental > Terrestrial > Soil > Wetlands > Peat | place: USA... | reverse complement strand
TGCCGATCGGTTCTGGGGGATCCTCCGCGAGGGAGCCGCAGCCATCGAAATGGTAGGCCCGGCGGATTTGGAAACGGCTTGGCAAATAGGTCTCGATTGGAAGGATCAGGACTTCTCCATTGTGGATCGCACCAGCTTCGCGGTGATGTGCCGTCTGGGCATGGAGCGCGCCGCATCTCTGGACGATCACTTCGCGGTCTTTCGCTTCGGGCCGCGACGCCGCCGGTCCTTCACTCTCGTTCGATAGATAATTCCTCTCCGACGGGGGTCCACACCATGGTTCCTCCCGCTCTCTTTAGTCCAAAATTCGCTCCTCCGGCGCGGATAATAAGAACTGCCCTGGGAGTCTTTGCCCGCGGCGGCTTACCAGAGGGTCCATCGAGACGGAGCGCCTTTGCCATGAAACCTATTCGCATCGTTTTAGCGCCGACGCGCAACCGGCCCCTGAATATTTTCTTGGGGCTGGTGCTGGTGCTGGCCGCGATGCTCGTCCTGCTCGCGCTGGCCACCTATCATGCCACCGATCCCTCGTGGAACACCGCCTCGGCCACCGAACCCTCCGCCGTGCGCAACTGGATCGGCCTCTTCGGCGCATCGCTCAGCGACCTGTTGCTGCAAGCTCTGGGAGTGACTGCCTTCCTCCTGCCTCTATGGCTGGGCGGGCTCGGTTGGACGTGGATGCGTTCCCGTCCCGGCGGCTCGGCCTGGCTGCGCTGGATGGGCGCCGTGTTGGCTCTGGCCTTTACGCCTGCCGTCTTGGCGCTGATGCCCTGGCGCTTGCTCTTGCAGGGAAGGCCCGTCGAGGGCGTAGTCGGCCTGCTCATCTCCGATCTGCTGGTGCGCTACTTGAACCTTCGGGGCGCATGGCTGGTGGCCGGCGTGCTGGCCGCCGCGGGACTCTTCTTCGCCTCCGCCGTCGTCGTCTCGACCATCGCCGAGTCCATCCAGGCCCGCTGGCGCAATCTCGTCTCCCTGCATGACCGCTGGCGCAACTGGCGCGAGGAACGCGCCGAACGCAACGAAGAGCGCATCGCCGAGCGCAACCTCCGGCGCGAGCGGGAGAGCAGCCTGGAGGAAGCTCCGCATCTCGTCTCTCCGCGCGTCATTCCTGATTCCGCGCCGGCCGCCAATGCGCGTGATGCGTCGCTCGTGGCTCGTCCCGGCTTCTTTGCTCGCCTCTTCCGCCGCCGCCGGGCCGTGACCGACCCCGAGGACATTCCCGCCTATCAGCGCGCCGCACTCCAGCGCTCCGGAGACGAAGACGTTAATCCCCGCCCGCTGCGCAAACCCAGCATCTGGGAACGCGCCGCTGAGCAGTCAACGCCCGCGCCAGCGCAGACTGAGGAAATCCCGATTACTGCTCGCGAAGCAGCCACCCAGCCCCCGCCCGCGCAATCTACAACTCCACGCTCTCCGGATGCGCGCTTTGCGGCCAACCGCTTTGAGCCGCCCGCCATCCGTCCCGTTTTTGTGCCCGCCACAGCCCCACAGCCCGTCGCTGCCCCTCGCCCCGCTGAAGAAATTGCCATCCACGAACGCGCCGACGCCGCCGTGCACCTGGCCGCCGTCGCTCCCAAAAACGTCAGCGGCTTCAAGCTGCCGCCCAGCACCCTGCTCAACCCCGGCGACGGTCCCCAGGCCGTTCGCGAGGACGAGCTGCGCGATGAGGCCCGCGTACTCGTCGAAAAATGCGACGAGTTCGACGTGCGCGGCCAAGTTGTCCAAATCAATCCCGGCCCCATGGTCACCACCTACGAGTTCAAGCCCGAGGCCGGCGTAAAATACTCCCGCGTCACCGGCCTGGCCGACGACCTCTGCCTCGCCATGCGTGCCGAGAGCATCCTCATCGAGCGCATGGCCGGCAAAAACACCGTCGGCATTCAGGTGCCCAACCATCGCCGCGAGACCATCCATCTGCGCGACTGCCTCGAGTCGGAGGAGTTCCACAAAGCCAAATCGCGCCTCACCATCGCCATGGGCAAAGACATCAACGGCCGCATCCGCACCGCCGACCTGGCCGCCATGCCCCACGTGCTCATCGCCGGCTCCACGGGCAGCGGCAAATCCGTGGCCATCAACGCCATGATCATGAGCCTGCTCTACCGCACCACCCCCGCGCAGGTCCGCCTCATCCTCGTCGATCCCAAGCGTGTCGAGCTGGGCATGTACGAGGGGGTTCCTCACCTGTTTACGCCCATTATCACCGAGCCAAAACTAGCCGCCAACGCCCTGCGCAACGCGGTCTGCGAGATGGAGCGCCGCCTCAAGCTCCTGGCCTCGCGCAGCGTGCGCAACATCGACCAGTACAACAAGCTCTTCGAGGGCGTCATGCCCTCACTCTTCGACTCCGATGAGCCCGGTTTCGAGAAGGAAGAGCCGCTCCCCTACATCGTCATCATCATCGACGAGCTCGCCGACCTCATGATGCTTGACCGCGCCAACGTCGAGGAGTCCATCACCCGCCTCGCGCAGATGGCCCGCGCCGTCGGCATTCATCTCATCCTGGCCACGCAGCGCCCCAGCGTGGATGTCATCACCGGCCTCATCAAGGCCAACATCTCCACCCGCATCAGCTTCCGCCTGGCCACCAAGGTCGATTCGCGCACCATCCTCGACGCCAACGGGGCTGAGGCTCTCTTAGGCCGCGGCGACATGCTCTTCCTGCCCCCCGGCACCAGCCGCCTCCTGCGCCTCCACGCGCCCCTGGTCACCGAAAAGGAGACCGCCGCTGTCGTCGATTTCTGGAAGGCTCAGGGAGATGCCGAATACGTCCACGGCTTCCTCGAATCGCCTAAAGACGAGCGCGCCGGCGTAGACGGCTCCAACTCCGACCCCGACGAAAACGACCCGCTCTTCAACGACGCGGTGACCTTGGTCTTCGAGTTCGGCAAAGCCTCCACGTCGCTGTTGCAGCGCCGCCTGAGAATCGGCTACGGCCGCGCCGCCCACTTAATCGATTTAATGGAGCGCGATGGCTTAGTAGGCCAAGCCGACGGCTCCCGTCCCCGCGAACTCCTCAAAGCCCCCAACTGGCTCCACGAACTCGCCTCCACCGCCAGCGAGTAGAGCACATTTCAAATAGCCGCACTGTATCGTGAGTTTTCGGCTAATGTTTACCCTGCGGCAGTCCACCAGTGGTTTGGACCGGAATCTCCAATGAACCCGTCTTAACGGTGCCTGAGGCGTACACCACGATGCGCAAGGTCACCTCGCCGGCCGGCAAATCGAGCGCCAGGCGAACGGGAATACCTTTATCTGTGGCGCGCAACCGCTCGTATTCTTCAGAGCGGAGATTGATGTCGAATGTGCGGAACAGAGAATTCACGGCCTCCCCTTGGCCGTTGTAAGCTGCCAGTCCGCATTGCAATTGCGTGCTCCGCGCGCCTCCTGCGCCCTCCGCAAACGTGAGGCTCTGCGGTTGCACACTCAGGTCCACAACGTAGCGGTGTATCCCTCCCGGAAAACCGGTCGCCTTTTCGCCTGCCGTCTTGTCATCGAGAGCCGCCCCCATGAACTGTGCGTCGCCCGCCCGCAATACACGCGCCTGAAACAGGATCTGCGTAGAGGGCGGAGCGCCCAGCTCCATGGCCTCCGTTTTCAAGCTCGCCGCTCCACTGGCGTTGTCGCCCAGTGGGTGTGTATCGTCCGCGTAGTAGCCGCGCCGGTAGGCAAGCTGATACCTGGCTCCATCTACCTTCACCTCGATTCTGTGAAAGCCGCCGCCGTTCTTGTCTTTCTTCTCCTCCGGCGGAACGTAGCTCAGCGCGTAATAACTCGAGTCAGTCGCCGTGATCTTCTTCAAAGCCTCACTGAGATCATTGCCGGCCGAGTATGCATGCCCGCCCGTCTCCGTGGCAATGGTGTCCATCGTCCCCTGATCCTGCAACGTTTGCACGGTGAAGCTATTGTTGTCACTTTGAACGCCGAGGCGGGTGGAAGAGCTCCCCATTCCTGCCGGGGGCGGAATGTATGTCGCATCCGCGGCCGGCGCCGTCGTCACCCCGCGCGCATCCACCGGATACACCGAAACACGGGCCGCGGTGAGCAGCGCGTTTGTCCGCCGCACTTCGAAGGAATAGTCGCTCACATCCTTGAGAGCCGCGCTATTCAACGCGCCTGGCGTCAGTCCGGCGGGAAACGATCCCGAAAACCAGATCAGATTCTTCCTTCCGGGGATTGCCGCCAGATACTTTGACAACTGGCTTAAGGCATTGAGCGTAATCATCACACGCTCGTCGTTTTCGTGGGTCTTGTTATCGGCCGCGAAGTTCATAACTTGGTTCACCAGCCAGGCGGTCAAGGGATCGCCAGATCTGGTGGCTGTGGCGTTGATTTGTGATGCCTCCTGCGTCAGGCTCGTGGACAAACTGCTATCCCCGCTCAACCCAGCGCCGGCCGTCGCATGAGGCCTGGCCTTTTGCCTTTGCAGTACATTGACAAGTTGCGCAACATCGGTCGTAAATCCCGCGGCCATCCGCAATCGTGAAGAAAGCGTGAAGATGGCGAGCGGGGTTCCCGGACGAATCGTGCCCAGGTACTCAATCATCGCGCGGCGCACCCGCTCCTGGTCGCCCATTGGCGTGTTCAGCGCGTCCAGCAGCAGCACATTCACCGCGCTTGTCTCCGGATATGCTGGAACGTTCGAGTATGTATTGGACGGCAGAGCGGGAGGTTCGGAAACGGTGATCCTGGCTGACGGTTCGTGCTCCACAAACGACGCAATTGGCTGCTCATGCCCATTCTCAAGAATATGGAACCGGTCACGACTGAGGCCCCGCATCGGTCGATCGTGGTCGGTGACGACCACATCCACCAGGACCAGCCTGGATTCGACGTGCAGAACCGTCCCCCCTGCCAAGCCGTCCTTCGTTTTGCCCACTGACTCGGGTGGTGCCGCCGAAGCCGCTGCGGGCTCAGCTTCCTTCGTCGAAGACGAGTTTTCAGCAGGCGCCGCGACCGCCTGTGTAATCTGCGCGGCAGTCGAATTCACGAGGTGCGTTACAGCGGGCTGCGCCATCACAACGGCGGCCGTCCCTGCCGACGCGGCCGGTGCCGTAGTTGCGGCAGGTGCGCCCGGCGATATTGCACTGCCCCGAACCTCGGCTGTCTGTGTCTGACTCCCCTCCGCCGGTTCGTTCCCGCCGGCATTCCATACCATCCGCGTCTCAGTTCCGAATCTGTGATACTGCGTAAACGCCACGTCATTCAAATTGATCTGCACTGGCGCCGAATCCACATTCGTCCTGGCCACTGTTGGAACCTGAATTTCCGAAAAAGCCACGGCCCTCACAGGACAGATAAAGCTGCCATTCCCGATCGTCACCGGGGCATAATATACGGCGATCGCCGCCCGCGTCGTCTCGTGCGGCGGCGCCATGTCGGCCACTTCAATCAGGCTCAGTATCGCGCCTGTCTCTGGATCGATTTCAACCTCCCCATGGTAAGCGGGATGAATTGTCTCCACTTTGTTGCCGTTGGTGATTCCCACCGCGAAGTGTGATTCGCCTGCCGCCACGGCGTAGGAAAAGACAGCTGCCGGCGCGCTTGAGCCGCGCTCCCATCGCTGCCAGCGCAGTCCGCTATGAAGGAGGTCGTCGATCACGGCTCCCAGAATCGGCCCAAACTCACCGCTGCTCGTTAGCCCCGGCGCCTTTCTCATATCCTCTTTCCGCTTCCCCGTACTCTCGTCAATCACCTCATGCCCGTCACGGTAGGTCACCGTTGCCAGGTATTCGCCGGTGCTGTGCAGCCCCCGGAACTCAGCACTTGTGGCCACGCCCGCAGGTTGGGTTTGGATCGACGCCAAGCTGCCTCCCATCATGATCGTCCCCATCGAATACGTCATGAGCTGTGAAAGCCTGTCCTCGAAGTGCGTAGTGGCGCGCGTGGCGTAAAAATCCGGCAACCGCGAAATCTTCGTCCGCACATACTCCAGCGTCCGTTGCAGCATCCGCTCCTGCGTTTTGGTCTCTGGGGGAAGATCGCGAAGCACGTCATCGGCAGGCGGATCCAAAAAGGCCGACATATCCGCCAGTCTCACCAGCCCCTCGTGCGTCCGTTTCCCGGGAAACTCTGCCTCCCAGCCCTCCAGCCGCGCCAAGCTCACCCGCTCGGTCGGCTCAACGTCGTCGAGCGTCCGGGCTACCTTTGCGTCCGGTTGACCATGGAGTTTGATCAACAACTGCTCCATTTGCTCTACCGACATGGTCTTGGCCGCGGCCGCCTGCCATGCCATCCCGCACAGAAGCAGTAGCGCAACCCGTTTCAGCATCATCCGCGACCTCTCCGCGCTCGTCGAGTGTAGTCACTCTCTTCAGGCCGTCACCCGCACCAAACCCGCGCTCCTGTAATTGTAATCTCACCGAAACCGCGACCAACTCAGAGCACATAGAGGGGCAAAGCCCAGAGACCGATCACCCTGAAACCATAGACTCGCGCTTCAGTGGGCAGGGTACCTGTCCTGGAATCAAATTGGATTCAAGGGTGGGAGACTACGATTTCATCAACCATTCCCACCGCAGGTAGCCGAAGGCGTCCGCCTGGACAGCCTGCCCTGAGCGCAGTCGAAGGGGCCAGTCCCCGCAGGTGTCTAAAATAGAACCATGACTCTCAAGGGAAAGATCGTCTTCGTTACCGGAGCCTCGTCGGGCATTGGCGCGGCCACTGCTCTGGCTTTTGCCGCCGAGGGAGCGCGCCTGTTGCTGGCCGCTCGCCGCGCCGACAGGCTGGCCAACGTGGCCGCTGCCGCGCTGAAGAGCGGAGCACAGGCCGTGCACACCTTCAGTCTCGATGTGCGCGACCGCAACGCCGTCCGGCAGGCCATCGACGCGCTGCCCGCCGAGTGGGCGGCCATCGACGTGCTGGTCAATAACGCCGGCCTCAGCCGCGGGCTGGATAAGCTCTACCAGGGCAACATCGACGACTGGGAAGAGATGATCGACACCAACGTGAAGGGGTTGCTCTACGTGACTCGCGCCGTGGTGCCGGGCATGGTGGAGCGGGGCCGCGGTCACGTGATCAACCTGGGCTCGGTGGCGGGTGAGATGACCTATCCCAACGGCGCGGTCTACTGCGCCAGCAAGGCCGCCGAGCGGGCCATCAACGACGGCTTGCGCGAGGACGTATTGGGAACGCCGATTCGCGTAACCAGCGTGGACCCAGGCATGGTGGAGACCGACTTCAGCCTGGTGCGCTTCCACGGCGATGCCGAGCGCGCCGCCAAGGTCTACAAGAACATCAAGCCGCTCACCGCGGAGGATGTTGCCGAGGTCATCGTCTGGGCCGCGAACCGTCCCGAGCATGTGAACATTGCGCGCGTGGTGCTGACCACGGTGCATCAGGCCAACGCTCTGCTCTTTCATCGCACAGCGTAGTCTCACGCGGGGAAAGCCTGTAGCCGCGGGCAGGGAATAGCCCGCAAGGCTCAGGCCCTCTTAGCCCAGATGCGCGAGCTGCCCATTGACCTGGGCAAGGGCCGCCTCCAACGCGGCGCGACGCGCCGGCTGAGAGGCCGTTTGATGCAGAATGCTCTCCCGCTGCAAATTAAGCGACTGTTTCTGGCGCTCCCGTACAGTGCGCTCCTGATCGATCAGGCGCCGCGCATCTTCGCTGACAAAGCCGTCGGCTGGGTTCCTGGCGAGCAATTTTTGGTCGCTTACGTGCTTGCCGCGACCGGCCACCGGTTTTTTCAAGACACTTGCCATCTGTTCCTCCACGGATTTACTTTCCCGTCCACGCGTCCTATCTTCTATTCTACGGTGCGTTGGCCTCGCTGCGTCCCGCCAACTGACGCGGCTCACCCCTGATGCGCTGGAGGATCTTCCATGCATGCTTGGCAGATTTCGTCGTTCGGCATTGATTCTTTGGAGTTTGCGGAGCGTCTTACGCCTCAGCCGGACCCCGGCGAGGTGCTGGTCCGCGTCCACGCGATTTCCATCAATTATCGCGATTTGATGATGGTGAAGGGTCTTTACAACCCCAAATTGAAGCTGCCGCGCATTCCCTGCTCAGACGGCGCGGGTGAAGTTGCTGCCGTCGGCGAGGGCGTGACTCGTTGGAAACCCGGCGACCGCGTGGCTGGAATCTTCATGCAGAACTGGCTGGACGGCCCGCTTACCCCGGCCAAGGCCAAAGGCGCTCTGGGCGGCGACATCGACGGCATGTTAGCCGAGTATGTCGTCCTCAGGGATACCAGCCTGGTGCGGCTGCCTGAGCACCTCAGCTTTGCCGAGGCGGCCACCCTGCCCTGCGCCGCCGTCACCGCCTGGAACGCGCTGGCCGCCGGCCGCCTGAAGCCGGGGGCAACAATTTTGATTCTCGGAACCGGCGGCGTCTCCATCTTTGCTCTGCAATTGGCGCGCATGATGGGCGTGCGCGTGCTGGGCATCAGCGGCAGCGGCCAAAAATTGGAGCGCGCCCGCTCGCTCGGCCTGGACGCCGGCCTCAACTACCGCGTGACCCCCGCCTGGGACCGCTGGGCGCTTGAGCAGACCGGCGGCGAAGGCGTGGACTTGGTGATCGAGGTCGGCGGCGCGGGCACGCTGCCCCACTCTCTCGGCGCCATCCGCATGGGCGGCGTCATCGCCCAGATCGGCGTGCTCGCCGGCAGTGCCGAACCGCTCCCGCTCGCCCTCATCCTCCACAAACAGGCCCGCATCCAGGGCATCTACGTAGGCTCGCGCAAGGATTTCGAGGAGATGAACAAGGCCATCGCCCTGACCGCACTGCGCCCCGTCGCCGAGCTCTTCCCCTGGTCCCAGGCCCGCGAAGTCATGGCCCGCATGGAACAAGCCGCGCACTTCGGCAAGCTGGTTCTGACAGTGGCGTGAAGAGCGGGCTGATACAGCGTAGTTTTAGCCTTGGCCGTACACTTGGGACCGTATGGCGTGACGCCGGTTAAATCGCAGTCTTGCCTGCTATCCGGCTTGCTACTCGTAGCGTAGCGCCTCGATGGGGTCGAGGTTGGCGGCGCGAATGGCGGGGATCATGCCACTGATGAGGCCGGTAAGGACGAGGATGACGGTGGCGATGATGATCGAAGCGGGCGAGATGATGAGGCGGATGTCGGCGGCTTCAGCGTTTTTGGCCACGGCGCTGTAAAAGGTGATGCGTCCCACCATGGCGGAGATGAGGTAGGCGAGAGCGATGCCGGCCGCGCCGCCCACGGCGGTGATGGCGAAGGCCTCGGCGAGAAATTGCGTGAGGATGTGCCACCGGCGCGCGCCCAGAGCCTTTTCCACGCCGATTTCGCGGGTGCGCTGCTGCACGGCCACCAGCATGATGTTCATCAGGCCGATGCCGGCGATGCCCAGGGTGAGCGCGCCGACGAGCGAGAGCAGCACCTGCAAGGCGATGGAGAGCATTTGGAACTGCTTGAGCTGGGTGAGCAGGTTGGCGACGAAGATGGCGCGTTTATCGGTGGGGCGGAAGTGGTGGGCGGCGGCCAGGGTCTGGCGCAGATTCTTCTCGGCGAGTTCGTTGTCGCCGTTATAGTTGAACCAGATGCCGTCGATGTAATGCGTGTCCTTGAGGTCGCTCATGGTGTTGAAGGGCACGTAAATGTTGCGGTTGGTGTTGTCGTCGCCCTCCTGCATCTTGGGCGTAGCCACGCCGATCACGGTAAAGATGACACCGTTGAGGCGGATGGATTCTCCCAGCGCATATCCGCCGCTGTAGAGCTTGGTTTTGGCCTCCGAGCCGATGACGCAGACGTGGGCGCGTTGCTGGTCCTCGGCGCCGTTGAAGAAGCGGCCCTGATCGAGGTCCAGCTTGAGGATGTCCTGATAGGCGGGGCGGATGCCTGTAACTTGCCAGGTGTAGGTATGCAGTTCGTTCTGCACGGTCACGTCCAGGTATGCGGCGGGGGAGATATGGACGATTCCGGGGACGCTGTTGTAGACACGGTCCACGTCGTCCAGGGTGAAGCGGACCTTGACGCCGGCCTTGTCTCCGCCGGCCTGCTCGCTGGTGCGACCGGGAAAGACGCCGATCATGTTGGTTCCCCATTGGGCAAAGATATTCTCGATGGCGCGGCTGAATCCCGCGCCGTAGGCCAGCAGCAGCACCACGGTGGCGATGCCCCAGGCCATGCCGACCATGGTGATGGCGGTGCGGCGGCGGTTGTAGAGCATCGCCTGCCAGGCCTGGGCGAGAATGTCTTTGAGCATGGCGGTTGCTCCAGTGAAGAAGTGAAGAAGTGAAAAAGTGAAGTATTGAAAAAGTGACGAACTTTCAGCGCTCTTCTCTTATCTTACCGATTCGTTCTGAGAGTGAGCCAAGAAGAAAACATGCAGCGTCGAGGACTTGCTCTCTACTTAATTTCAGTCAACGCGTCCATTTCTGCTCCTTGTTCACTCATTTACTGCTCTCCGTTCACTCTTTCACTTCTTCACTCTTTCACTACTTCACTGTCTTTTTCACTCTCTCCGCAGGGCTTCGATAGGATCCATGGCGGCGGCTTTGCTGGCTGGGTAGAGTCCGGCGGCGATGCCGCACAGAACCAGCGATCCCAGAGCCAGCGCGGCCGACCAGGGGACAAGTCTGGGCGGATCCCAGCCGGGCATTTTTCCGGTGAATGCAATTTGCAACAGCCACATGAAACCCTCGGAGACAAGGATGCCGATGATTCCGCTGATGCCGGTCAGCAGCAACCCTTCCCAGAAGAACTGCCACAGGATGCTGCGCTTGGTGGCTCCAATGGCCTTCAAGACGCCGATCTCGCGAGTGCGCTCCGAGACCGACACCAGCATGATGTTGATGATGCCCACCGCGCCCAGGCCCAGCGTCACGATGCCCACGCCGCCCAGAAAGACATCCATGGCGCTGAAGATGGCCCCGATCATCTTCTCTTCTTCGATGGTGTCCCACTCATTGAAAGCGTCTTTAAGCGCAGGGTCAAAGCCGTGCCGCTCGCCAATCACCTTATGCACTGCAACTTTGGCCGCCGTGGCGTCGCCCTTGATTGACGGCTGATACTGGATCGAACTCAGCGCGTCGCGGGCAATGTTATCGCCTTTCATGGCGAAGAGCTCCTGCATGATGGTGAGCGGGATGTAGAGCCTCTGATTGTCGCTGTCGTTGTTGCCGCGGCTGATGGATTGCACACGGCCCACCACGGTAAAGGCCACGTCGTTGATGGTGATGGTTTCGCCCAGCATGGGCCGGCCGGGAAAGAGAATCTGGGCAATCTTGGAACCCAGCACGACAACGCGCCGACGCTCGGCAAGATCCTGATCGCTCACGAATCGGCCCTCGGCGAGGGGCACAAAGCGCACGGCGGAGTAATTCGGCTCCACGCCATACACCGCGCCGGAGGAGTTGGCATAAGCGCTCACCTCGTAGAGGTCGCTGCGGCCCAGAAAAGCCGTGACCGCGCGCAACTCCGGCAGGGCGCGCAGGGCGGCCTCGTCGCCCAGTGTGAACTGGTAAGGCCGCATTCCCGTGTGCTGGTTGGCCAGGGCGGGAATGGTGCCGTTCCACATCATCACCAGGTCGTTGCCGAAGGTGGACAGTTGCCGGTGCTGGCCGGAACGGAAGCCCTCGCCCAGGCCCACCAGCACCAGCAGCGAGCCAACGCCCCAGGCAATCCCGAACATGGTCAGGAAGCTGCGCATCTTGTTGGCCATGATGGCGCGGAAGACCTGGCCGAGGGTGTCGGAGAAACTCTGCATGGCGTTTAGACACCGCGAGCGGGTGTTGGTGAGTGATACGCGCTGGGCGGTCTTCCGGTTCCCCAATAATATAGGAACAGATGGAACCAAGGGGCGGACTCTTGCGTAAGATTTAACATCGGTGACAGTGTTGCGCTGCCGCCGTCTGATTTACAGTTCCTTGCGTCAAATATTCACATGCGTTAGAGAAAGCTGCGGCTTTCTTCACTTCCGGGAGGATTTGTGGCTGCATCACGAAAGAGCAAGCGTTTCTGGATCTGGCTGGGCAGCGGAGCGGTGGTTGTGGTGCTGGTGCTGGGGTTTGCGCTGGTGCGGCTGGCCAAGGGCCCGTCCATCGACCCCAACAAGCTGGCCAAGGTGACGCGCGGCGACGTGGCGCGGTCGGTGGTGGCTACCGGGAAGATTCAGCCCATCCTCAAAGTTGAGGTCAAAAGCAAGGCCTCGGGCATTGTGGAAAAACTCTACGTGGACATCAATGACCGGGTGAAGAAGGGCCAGCTACTGGCGCAACTGGACCAACAGGAGATTCTGGCGCAGGTGAACGCGCAGCGCGCGCAACTGACCGCGGCCCAGGCCAATGTGGCCACCTACGAAGCCAATATCGAGCAGGACAAGGTGAATGCAGCGGCCCCCGATCTGCCTATGTACAAGGCCACATTGGACCGTAATACGCAGATGCAAAACGCGGGTATCGTGAGCCATCAGGCGCTGGACGACGCCAACAAGGACTACCTTGCGGCGCTCACCCGGAGGGATTCTTCCAAGGCGCAGATCGGCGTGGACGCGGCCCGGCTGAAGCAAGCGCGGGCGCAGGTGTTGCAGGCCGAGGCCAGCCTCAAGCAACTGGAGGAGCAACTCAGTTACACCACGATTGTGGCGCCCATGGACGGGGAGATCCTCTCCCGGGACGTGGAGGTTGGCGCCGCGGTCAGCTCCATTCTGGTGCTCGGCTCCACCGCCACGCTGGTGATGACCGAGGGCGACACCAGCGAGGTTTATGTGCAGGGCAAGGTGGACGAGGCGGACATTGCCCACGTTTACATGGGCCAGCCCGCGCGCATCAAGGTGGAGAGCTTCCGCGACCGCCTGTTCTACGGCAAGGTGACCAAGATTTCGCCCATGGGCGTGGAGAAAGACAACGTAACCACTTTCGAGGTGCGGGTCTCCATCAACAATGCGGGCGGGGAACTGAAGGCGCAGATGACCGCCAACGCGGAGATTATGCTGGACGAGCACAAGGGCGTGCTGACCGTGCCGGAAAACGCCGTCAGCTACGACAAAGATAAGAATGCCTCGGTCGATGTCCCGGATAAAAGCAAGAAGGACGGCACGCGCAAGGTGGCGGTGAAGGTGGGGCTTTCCAATGGCTCGGTGACCGAGATTCTTAGCGGACTGAAGGAAGGCGACCAGGTGGTCTTGCAGCAGTGAGGGAAAGCGGGAATATCATAACTTAGGTGTGGAGATCTGCAGTCAGGATCAGGACGAACCAAACCGCATTCGCTGCCTTGGAAGCCGCTCTATTTTCCGATGCAGAAAGTGGAAAAAATCAGATTCAGAATGTCGTCGGGAGTGGTCTGGCCGGTGAGCGAGTCCAGAGCCCAGAGCGCGCGGTAGAGGTCCAACAAAATCATCTCGTGGGGAATCGCGGCGGCATTGGCTTGCGCGGAGTCGGCCAGGGCCGCCAGCGCCGCGGCGATGGCCTGCTGGTGGCGCAGGCTGGTCAACATTCCCGGCTCCGCGGCGGCTCCGCCGGTGGCCAACTCGAGAATGCGCTCGCGCAGCGCGGGAATCCCTTCGCCGGTGAGCGCGGAGGTGGCCAGCGCGGGCAGGTCGCCGCAATCGGGCACGGTCCTCTCGGCTTCGGGCAGATTCCGGACCAGGTCGCTCTTGTTTACCGCCACCAGCGCGGGACGGCCCTCAACAGCAGCCAACAGCCGGCGCTCCTCGTCATTCATCGGCTCAGTCGCGTCCAGCACAATCACCACTAGCTCGGCGTCGGCCAGCGCCTCGCGGCTGCGACGGATGCCCAGTTGCTCGGCCTCCTCCAAACCTTCGCGCAAACCCTCGCGCAATCCGGCCGTGTCCACCAGCTCCAGCGGAATTCCCTCCAGCGAAATCCGCTCGGTAACCGTGTCGCGGGTAGTGCCGGGGGTTGCGGTTACGATAGCCCGCTCGCGCTCCACAAGACAATTGAAGAGCGAGCTCTTGCCCACGTTGGGCCGTCCCACAATTGCCAGCGTCAGCCCATCGTGCACGATGCGCCCGCGCGCGAAGGACGCTTTCAGCGCGGCCAGCGGCGGCGTTAACGCATCAATGCGGCTGGCGATCTCGGCTTGCGTCGTCAGCTCCACGTCGTCCTCGGCAAAATCAATGCCCGCTTCGAGCAGCGCGACGAGTTCCACCAGCGCCTGCTTCACCGGTCCCACGCGCCGGCTGAGCGCGCCGCCCATCTGGCTGGCGGCCTGCCTGACCTGGGTCAGCGTCTGCGCCTCGATCAGATCGCGGACCGCCTCGGCCTGCGTCAGGTCCAGTTTTCCGGCCAGGAATGCTCTCTGCGTAAACTCGCCCGGTTCCGCCAGCCGCGCGCCCAGCTTCAGAGCGCGGCCCAGCAGCAGTTCCAGCACCACCGGCGAGCCGTGCGCCGCAATCTCCACCAGGTCCTCGGCAGTATAAGAGTGCGGAGCACCAAAATATGTGACTACTGCCTCATCAATGCGGCTTGCCTCGCTGCCTGCATCTTCATCCAGCACATCGGCCAGCCGCGCATGCGCGTGCTCCAGCGGCTGCCGCAGCCGGACCAATTGTGCACTAATCGAAGCCGCCAGCGGCCCGCTCAGCCGCACAATCCCAATGCCCCCGCGCCCCGGTGGCGTGGATACAGCGGCGATGGTGTCGGTATTCAATTCCCGGCCAATCATAAGCTATAGATAGTGTAGAGGCTGACGCCTAAATTCGGTTGCTTTCCGGTGCAGCGACTTTGGTTCCGCTCTAGTCTCCTGATTCAATCTTCTGCGCAGCCGTTACGCTCTTTCGGGTTCCGCTATTTTGCATCCCATTATGTGGTCGTGACGCGTAGGATCGCAAATCGCCTAAAATAGCTTTCATGCTCCGCGAAATCTGAAAGTGATCACCATGCCGTACATCCATCGATGCAATTTTTCCATGCCGTTGAGTAGTGATCTCGTAACTGCAAGCTCGAATGCGGGTCGCATCCGCAAGGCATTTTTTGTTCTGGCGCTTTCTACGCTGTTTCTTCCGGCGTCAGAAGCGCGGGCACAGCCGGCTACGCAGATCGTTTGGCAGGGTGTGCTGCGCAACGCAGGCGGCGCGCCCATCTCCGCCGCCAAGGTCCGGCTGGCCGGCAACAGCGCGCAAGCCGAGGCCGTTACAAGCTCCGATGGCCGCTTCCGCCTGACGGCCCTGCCTCAAGGCCAGTACCGGCTCACCGTTAAGACGGAGGACCGCACCTTCGATTACGCCCTGCCCATCGATCTGGCGCCGGCCGCGCCCGCGGTTGAGCTCACTCTCTCCGGCCGCGGCGAACTCACCGTCGCGCTGCTCAAGAGCCAGTCCGCCACCGGCGGCCAGGAGCTGTCGAGCCAGGCGGTGAGTGAACTGCCCCTTAACAAGCGCGACTTCAGCACTCTGCTGCTGCTGGCCGCCGGAACCATGACCGACGTCAACGGCGCAACCAACTTCACCGCGCAGTTCGCCATCAACGGCCAGCGCGGTGTCGAGGCGACCTTTGCCATGGACGGCGCCGACACCAGCGACCCGGAGATGGGCGGGGCCACCTTCACCAACTTCAACGTGGACGCGGTCGAGGGCATCGATTCCAGCTCCGGTTGGATGCCGGCCGAGATCGGGCGCGGCGCCGCGGGCTTCACCAACATCCGCACCCGCTCCGGCGCCAGCGGATTTCACGGCTCGTTTTTCGAATTTGTGCGCAACTCCGCCTTCGATGCGCGCAACTACTTCGACCATCCCACCCCGGTCTATCCCGGCCGCATTCCGCCCTTCCGCCGCAATGAGTTCGGTTTCACCAGCGGCGGCCCGGTTTATTTTCCGCGAGTCTACGACGGCCGCAAGCGCACCTTCTTCTTCGCCGAGTACCAGGGCTTCCGCCAGGTGCTGGGCACCACCCAAGTGATGCCCGTGCCCACGGCGCAGGAACGCGCCGGGCTGGACACGCTCACTTATCCTGACGGGTCCACCGACACATTATCGGTGCCTGTCGATGCGGGCATTGCGGCGGTGTTGGCGCGCTATCCGCTGCCCAACGACATCTCCGGGCCATACCTGAACCGCACCTACGCAACCGCCTCCAAGGTGGCCACCGACGCCAACCAGTTCTCGCTGCGGCTGGATCACAAGTTCTCCGGCAAAGACCAGTTCCTGGCGCGTGTCAGCAGAAACAATCTCGCCGGTCCCACCACCAATCCCGACCAGACGGCCATCGATCCCTCCTTCGGCATCCAGTACATCGACCACCAGCGCAACGTGGTGGCAACCTATGCGCGCGCCGTTTCTCCGCGGCTGACGCTCGAGTCCTCGGTGAGCATCACTCGTTCCACGCCGGGCTTTCCCACACCCAACCGCTCCGACCCCGCCGTAAAATTCAGCAACGGCTTGTTCGAGGCATTCAACTCCGCGGCCGGGTCGGTGATGCAAGCCTACGGAAATCTTTTTCAGGGCCGTCAGAATCTCTCCCTTGCCACCGCGCGCCACGCCTTCAAGGCCGGCTTCGAGGCGCGGCTCAATCGCGATACCACTTACTTCGGAATCAGCCCCAACGGTGAATACGATTTTGGCGGCGGCGCGGCCTATGCCGACGAGGCCATCCCGTCCCAAAGCGGCACTCACAATATCAGCCCCGGCGATCTCTTGCCGGACACACTCTCCAGCTTCCTCTCCGGCAGTCCCTTTGTCTACACCGTGGCCATTGCGCCACCTTACTTTTCCAATGGCGCGCACATCGGCCCGGCGGCCATCAACCGCAATAACTTCAACGCCTATCTCGAGGACACATGGAAAGTAACTTCCCGCTTCACCCTGAACTACGGTGTGCGCTGGGAGTTATATACTCCCATCACCGAGCGCGCCCGTCGCACATCGAGCTTTCTCACAGTGGACGGCATGCAGGAGTTTGTCGTCAACCCGCAGCCCGGCTACCGCACCAACTGGAATGGCTGGGGTCCGCGCATCCAGGCCGCGTGGCAAGTTACAAGCAAGTTATCGGCTCGCGCGGGCGGCGGAGTAACAGTTATCCCGCCTAATATCTGGCAGGATAACTTCCTCACCGGCGCTACTCCATTCGCAGTCTACCCGCGCCTGCTCTCCGCCGCCGGCGCGCCCATCCACTACGGTTTCCAGATCACCCCCGCCGAACTTCCTAGAACTTATACGCCCGGCGGCGCCGACATTTTCGCTTCCGGAAGCACACGCTCGGTAGCACCCAACACGGTGATGGACGTGAATCGCTATGAGCAGGATGTGGCCGCACTTACGCCCGGCCATGGAGTCAGCGATCTGAATCTCAGCGGCATCGACCGCTCCTTCGGCAACGGCACGCTGTACACCTGGACGGCCGGCCTGGAGCGTAAATTCGGCAATCTCACCGCCAACGCAAGTTATGTTGGAACGGCCGGAGTTAAACTTCCGCGCTCTAGCTTCCCCAACGCCTATCCAGGAGCCACCCCGGCCTTTGCGCCGCACACCCTGTTCGACAGCTCGGGCAACGTCATCGGCGGCTTCGGCGTGGAAAACGTCGTCGTCGCGGACGCCCACTCCACTTACCACGCGCTGCAAACCTCGCTCGCCGGAACCGTGAAACATGGCGGACCTGGCATCCAGGCGAGTTACACCTGGGGTAAGTCAATCGACAACACCAGCGGAGTAATCAGCGTCAGCCCTCCACAGAATCCCTACGACATGCGCGCGGAAAAAGGCCCCTCGACGTTTGACGTGAACCATAGCTTTGGCCTGAGCGCGGCCCAGGACTTGCACCTGAATCGTATAAGTTATCTGCGCCCCGCGGGCAAGAAAGCAACCGGCGGCTGGGAGCTGCTGAGTATATCCGGCATCAGTTCGGGCTTGCCCTTCACCGTCTTTAGCGGCATCCAGCAGACCGGCGCCGGATCGAACGGCGTGGACCGCCCCGACCAGATCGCCGTGCCGCATCTTTCCACCGCGCGCAGAAACCGCCAGGACTACTTCGGCGAAGGCGTCAACAACGCCACGGCCTTCTTCAGCATTCCCATTCATGTAGCCGGCGGCACGGGTCCCAATCAGGGCCGGTTCGGCACGCTGGGGCGCGACACCTTTCGCGGACCGGCTTTTTATAACTTCGACTTCGCGCTGATAAAAGACACGCCCTTCGGCCGTCGCAGCAGCGGCGCCGAGCGCATGGACCTGCAATTCCGCTCGGAGTTCTTCAACCTCTTCAACATTGTCACCATGGGCCTGCCCGCGAATATCCTCACCGGCTCAGGCTTCGGCGAGATCAGCAAGACCGCCGGTAACTCGCGTCAGATTCAGTTTTCGCTCAAGCTGATTTATTGAGCGGCACGCACGCCGACTGGCGCTTCGCCACCGCGGATCGATCGCGCCTTGCACTCCGCCTACTTCAGCAGCCCCAGCGCCATCGCCGTCATCGCCGTCACCCCGGTTTGGATGGCCGGCGCGTAAACCGGCGCAAACAGCGCCGAGTGCAGCCCCGGAAGCGGTACGCCGGTTTTGCGGCTCTCCGCCAGCTTGCCCGCATCTGCCGCGCCCAGCCAGTACATCACCGCAGGGATCTTGCCGTCGAGCGAGAACAGCCCCACATCTTCGCTGGCCATGGTGGCGCTGGCCTCCAGAACATGCCCCTTGCCCAGCGCCGCCACGGCAAACCCGCGCAGGCGCTCAGCCAGGGCCGCATCGTTGATGGTCACCGGCGCTCCATAGCTGACCGTCACAATCGGCATCCGATCAGCCGGAATGCCGTAGGCCTCCGCCAGCCCATTCGCCGTGCGGCGCACGGAGGCAATGATCTGGTCGCGCACCGCCGGCGAATAAGTCCGTAGTGTGAGGCCCAGCGTCACCTCGTCGGGAATAATGTTGTTCTTCGTTCCGCCGTGAATGGTGCCCACGGTCAGCACCGCCGGCTGCTGCGGATCGATCTGGCGGCTGACGATGGTCTGCGCCACCAGCACAAACTCGGCGGCCAGCACGATGGGGTCCTTGCCCGCCTGGGGCTCGGAGCCGTGACCGCCGATGCCTCGCATGGTCACATAGATGGTTGTAGAGCTGGCCAACAGCGGCCCGCCCTTCAACTCAATCGAGCCGGTGGCTGTCTCGTTCGAGTCGTGCTCGGCGAGCACAAAGTCGGGCCGTCCAAAGCGCTCGTAAAGATGATCGGCCAGCAGCGCCGCCGCGCCCTGCGTCACCTCCTCGGCGGGCTGGCCCACCAGTATCAGCGTCCCATGCCATTGGTTCCTGCGCTCCACCATCTCGCGTGCCGCGCCCAGCAACACGGTCATGTGCAGGTCGTGGCCGCATGCGTGCATCACGCCCACCTGCTGCCCCTGCGCGTTGGTGGTCTTCACCGTGCTGGCGTACTCCAGGCCGGTCTTCTCCTCCACCGGCAGCGCATCCATGTCGGTGCGAATCAGCAGCCGCGGCCCCGCGCCATTCTCCAGCACCGCCACCACGCCGAAGGCCTGCGCGCCGTCCTCGTACTTGCCCACGTGCTCGGTCACCGTATAGCCCAGCTTACGCAACTCGCCGGCCACAAAGGCCGAGGTCTGCTCCTCGTGCCGCGAGAGCTCCGGGCTGCGGTGCAGATGCTTGTAGGTCTCGGTGAGGGCGGGCAACTGCCGCTCAACGGATGCGGCAAGATCACTTTGCGCAGCGGGGCTTTGCGCGGCCAGCGGCACGGCGGCGGCCATGGCAGTCAAGGCTGAAAGAACAACAACACGCAGGAACATGAGAAACCCTCCAGGGAGAGGCGGCAGACCGTCCTCATGCGTCAGCCTACCACACAGCTTCTCTCCGCATTGCGCTTGACCAGCAGCGCAGGAGCTACTCAGCGAGGAGCATTTTCACCGTGGGTGGCACATTGATTCAGGCCGGGGTCCCCACGGACAGGTCTTCGTCCGTGGGGTGGTTGGCCGGCTGTCGTGCGGGCGTCCTCGCCCGCACAAATCCATGCACAATTACTAAATCACACGCTCTTAGTACCAGGACATGTTTACTCTGGTTTCGCTCTAATACCCGTTCCTGCTGCTCATCACTTCAGCCGCCTTCCGCACCTTGGCGTGCACCGGGCGGTTCTCCGCCTCGTACCCCAACGTGATGACCAGGCCTACGCGTATGGCGCTCGGAACATGTAAAATCTTCTTGATCTCGGCCTCGTCAAACCAGCCCAGCATGCACGTTCCCAACCCCAACTCCGTAGCCTGCAGGCAAAACTGTGCGGCGGCGATGCCGATATCCATCAGATAAAACGGCCGCTTTTTCATCCAACCCACCACCTGCGTCAGCATGGAATGTTTTTCCACGGTCAGCACGGCAATCACCGGCGCTTCCACTGCAAATTTATTGAAAGGAACGGCGCTGCTGAATGTCGCCCTTGCCACCCGGTCCTTGATCACCGGATCATCCACCAAGATCAGCTTCCATGGCTGTGCATTGCTGGCCGACGGAGCCATCCGCACAGCTTCGATCAACGCTTGCAGCTTTTCCGCTTCCACCGCCTTCGGCTGATACTGCCTCACACTCCTCCGCGCCAGAATCAACTCGTCAAATCGCATCTCTTCGCCTCTCCAACAAGATACGCGCTGATTCCCGAACCGAGCAAATCAATGCGGAGAGACAGGCACCTTCCGTCCCATAGACACAAATCCATCGCCCCCTGGAAGAGCTCCAGAGGAGTACACCAACCCTCACTGTGCCTGAAGAGTGGTAATTCCAGCGTCCGCCTACCTCATTTCATTCGCCGCCGAAGCAATGTAGTGTTCCACGTTGCTCTTGTCCACCAGCGAGGTGCCGGTATCCACAAACACCGGGTACGGCGAGAAGGAGTCGGTCGTGTAGTCCTTGTTGAGCTGCTTGGGCGGCGCGTGGAAGATCTCGTCCAGGCCTTTCAGTCCGATATAGGCCATGGTGTACGGCTTTTGCGCAATCGTTGAATCAATCGTGCCCGCCTTGATGCCGTCCAGCGTATCCTGGCTCACGTCCCAGGCAACCAGCAGCCGGTTGGTTACCCCGGACCGGACGATGGCGTCTGCCACCACCTTGCCCGAGGCTGAATCCAGGCATACAAAGGCGTCAATCTTCTGGGCTCCGGTCAGAGCCGTGAGCTCCATCGTCTTGTCGAACGCCGTGCGCAGATCGCCCTTGATGTCCACCACTTCCGCAATCTTGATCTCCGGCCGGCTGCTGAACACGTCCTTGAATCCCTTCAGCCGCTCCTCCGTGTTGGGCTGCCCGGCAAAGGTGAAAAAGACCACTCTGCCTTTGCCGCCCAGTTTCTCCGCCACCCGCCGGCCGCCCAGCTGTCCCGCCTCCAGGTTGTTTGTCCCGATAAAGTACAGCCGGTGGCTGTTCACGGCATCGGAATCTATGGTAATCACCGGTATCCCCGCGTCGATGGCCGCGTCAATCGCCGGCTGCAACACCTTGGCGTCGGCCACGGAGATCAGTATGCCCGCCGGATGGACCGCAACCGCCTTTTGCAGCGCGTTCAGCTCGGCCTGCGCATCGTAGCCCTCGGGCCCCGTCACCCTGGTTGTCACCTTGTACTGCGCTCCCGCCGTCTTGAAGCCGGCCGCCGCGGTTTGCCAGTAGGGCAGCGCCGAATTGGCCGAAATCAGGTAGAAAATCTCTTTCTGCGAGTGCCTGCCGCCTTCACACCCCAGCGT
>Ga0371490_1000657_pt1 | contig 21633 bp, 23 predicted proteins | sample MB2SIPfraction_FD_207959 | JGI IMG/M metagenome (GOLD analysis project Ga0371490, IMG submission 207959) | Lab enriched peat soil microbial communities from McLean, Ithaca, NY, United States - MB28FN SIP fraction | ecosystem: Environmental > Terrestrial > Soil > Wetlands > Peat | place: USA... | reverse complement strand
CGGCAAATTCGCTTCCCTGCTGCGACTAGGACACCCATCCTAAGCCCGTGTCGGCGAGTCCGTCCTGTCCGCCTGAGACGGGGTCGTAATAGACGACAAGGTCTTCAGCAACACGCCGCAGGAGGGAAGGACTGCTACAACCGCCATCGCTCCCACGACGACCTCGGCGGCCAGACTCCCAAGGAACGACGCGCTGACCAGGCCTTCCACGTTCTGCGCCAGGCCTCCCAGCACCTCAACGTCAAGCTTCGAGAAGTCGCCCGGGACCCCATCGACACCGGCGAGAGACCAGATACCGGATCGCCTCGCCCAGCGCGCCCCCAGAGCCCGTAGGAGGACTCCGGACGGCTTTCGTACCTGGTCAATCAAGACACCGGCCCGATTCAACGCCAGAGGGCGGCGATCGCCGAGGTCCTGCGTAAGCCGGGACGAGCGGGTACAGGTGAAGGAAGTACCCAGCACTAGGCCCGGATCCGACGCTCGCGATCTCACCCGATTTGGCTCCTCTTGAAGCGCCGACTGACGCGCTACGACTAAAGGGGGAACCGATCGGGATATCAAGACGAAATGCCATCGTCGCGGGCTTCAGGCCGACAACTAGTATGTAAGAGGCCCGTGAAGCCATGTCAGAAGGCCGCGAAGAGCAAGCAGAGGGTGCCCGAGACAAGCGCACACCTCTGCTATGCCCCTCGCTGTTTCCTCAGCGCAGGAGGGAAACCGGGCTGAGGGCCTGACGCGGTGATGGGCTGCGTACCAGGGCCGGCGGCGGGAGGTCACACGAAGGCGACCGCCCGCCGACCGGCCTCATCTTTTAGAAGTTGTAGTTCAGGTAGTTGGACTTGGTGAACTCCAAGGGCGCCGAGTAGATGACCGTGTTCTTAGTCGCACCGGTCAGCGTGCTGGGTGCCGAGTCCACCGTGTAGACGCCTGTGCCCGGCACCAAGCCAGGGAGGCCAACGACGGCGCCGTTGAAGCTCTGCGGACTGCCGTAGTTGGTCTTGATCCCGCACCACTGCGAAGGCGTCGGGTTGGCGGGCGGCGTCTTCGCCGTGCATTCGGGTGCTCCGTGCGCGCCCTCGTAGGCGAGCCTGGCCATGAGCATGTCCAGCTTGCCCTGGCCGATCTCGTCCCAGAGGAAGAGGGCCTGCATGGAGTTGTTGGCGAAGTACGTCCTGTTCTCCTTCGGGGGGCCGATGCCGAAGTCGCCGATCTTGCCCGACTCGTGCAGGTCTGCAATCGCCTCGGCGGTGCCGACGCAGGCGGCGCTGTCGATGCAGATGATGGACTTGACGCTCGGGTAGGAGTGGATGATGCCCTCGGCCACAGACAGGGAAGTCGATTGGATGGACAGGCCGTAACCAATGGTGTCGAGCTTCAAGCCGGGATACTTGGCGGCGATGTAGGCCTTCATGGCGCCGATCCAGGCCAGCTGGATGGTGGCGTCAGTAGTGGACGACATGATGGCGATCTGCGCCTTCGGCCCGGTGAACCCGACCACAGCGTTGATCAGGGCTTGGCCGATCGAGCTGTACGCGGTGTCCTGCATGAAGAAGTCACGGGCGCTCGGCACGTCGGAGTCGTAGGTGATCACCTGGATGCCGGCCTTCATGGCCTTCTGGAGCACTGGCGCCGGCACGGTCGGGTCGTCTGATGACAACGTGATGACGTTGTAGTGCTGTGCGATCTCGGCATCGAAGATCGATACCTGTCCCTCGGCCGACGCGGTCGCAGGCGCCGTGTACGTCAAGTCGATCCCGAGCTTTTTGGCGACCTGCATCGCGCCCTGGTCATTGGCCTCGAAGACTGCCAAGCCGAGCAGTTTCGGGACCATTGAAACCTTGATCGTGGGCAAAGTCATGGCGGCTGTACCGGCCAAAGAAGGCGAGGCGGTCAGGGCCATTGTCGCACCCATCGCGACACAGGCGGCTGCGGCGCCTATCTTCCAAACCAGCCTCCGCTGGATGGTCTTAATTGGCTTCATGTTGTGCTTTTCTCCTTTGTTTGTCCATCTATACAAGGCGGTTGGCTCCCGCTTTATTGTGCTTTCCTCCTTTGTTCATGCCTCTATGCGAGGCGGTTGATTCCCGCCAACGCGTCGCCGGCGAAGGCCGCGACGCGACGAACTGCAGGCCAACAAGCCGAGAACTTGCTGGACCCGCCCCGGCTAAGCACCTGGTGCCTCCGGGATCTGTTGCGCGCTGCCGAAGCGGCGTCGCAGGAGCTCCTTCAGGTGCACACCCGCCCGGTGGCTGAGAGCGATCTTCATGACCAAACAGAGCACCAGCACGATGCCTTCGATCATGGTGGCCGTGAGAGAGCTTTGACCAGCGATCAACAGGCCCTGGTTGAGGAAGCCGAGCAGGAAGGCGGCGATGATGACCCCGCTCATCCGCCCCTTCCCCCCGAAGATGTCGATGCCTCCGAGCACGACCACGGTGATCGCAGGGAGCAAGAGCGAGTCGCCGATGTCGTCGCGGGCGGCATTGTAAAAGCCGGACACGAAGATCCCCGCCATCCCTGCCAGCAGGCCGCTGGCGACGAACGCGGTGAAGAGGGTGCGCTGCACGTTCACCCCGGCGTAGCGCGAGGCCGCCCGGTTGTAGCCGATGAGCACGAGCCCTCGCCCGTAGCGGGTCCGGGTTACGAGCAACCAGACGAAGGCGGCGATTACTGCGTAGATGATCAGCTGGTCCGGGATAGGCCCGACGGTGCCGGTGCCGGCGAAGTCGACGAACGAATTGGGAAAGTTGTAGGGCGGCGTGCTGCCTCCCACGGCTGTCGCCACACTGCTGAAGATGAACTGGGTACCCAGCGTCACCAGCAGGGAGTAGATGCCGAACCTGGTCACGAGCAGCCCGTTTATCGCGCCGCCGAGGGCGGCTGCGATCAGCGCTACCACAACCGCCAGCCAAATGTTGAGGCCGTGTTGCCAAAGCGTGGCCATCACGATGCCCGAGAGGCTCGCCATGGCGCCGGTGGAGAGGTCGATCTCCCCGGCGAAGATCACCATCGCCTCGCCCAAGGCGATCAGCCCGATGAAGAGGAACTGCTCGGGAAGGGCGAGTATCCCCGAAAAGCCCAACTCCCTGAAGTCCGGGACAGCCAAGCAGAAGTAGGCGAGCAGGGCGACCAGCAGGACTGCGACGGCGACCACCCAGACCGTCTCCTGGCGCCCAGCCGATTGCACCCGGGCACGCCGAGCCGCTGGGCTGGTGGCGATGGCGCTCATTTAACTGCCCTCGCAGGTTGAGGACGGAAGGACTGACGGAACAGCTGGCGGACGGGCGCGCCCTTGCGATCGGCGACGACGGCGATCAGGATGAGCACCCCCACGCCAGCCGGATCCCAGATCTCGTTGATCCGGAAGCTGATCATCGCCTGCAAAGCCTCGGACAAGAACACCGCCCCCAAGGCACTACCGATAGGCCCGCCCCGGCCGCCAAGCAGCGTAGTGCCGCCGATCAGGGTGGCCGCGATCGACATCAGGTTGGTATTGCCGTCGCTCCCAGAAGTAGAAGTGGCCGAACCAATTTGGCAGAGGTACATCAGCCCGGCCAGCCCCGCCAGGAAACCGGAGATGACGTAGGTCGTGAAGAGGACGCGCCGGACCGGTAACCCCGCCCGGAAAGCGCCTTCGGCGTTGTTGCCGACGGCGTACACCGACCTGCCGGTGACGGTCCTGGTCAGGAACAGATAGGCGAGCACCACGACACCAACGCCGATGACCAGCAGCCACGGCACGCCGGGCAGCAGGTTCGCGGCCCCGAAGTTGGTGTAAACGGCGGGGATATTGATCACCGACAAGCCGCCGCAGATGATGAACTGCAAGCCGCCGTAGATGGTCAGCGTCGCCAGGGTGGCGATGATCGGCGGTATCCCGATCACGGCCACCAAAAAGCCATTGCCAATCCCGAGGGCGGTGCCAATGAGCAAGACGTACAGCAGGGCGAGCCAGATGTTGAGGTTGTTGTTCGAGGCCGGGAAGCCGACACAGACGGCGGCTATCCCGAGCATCGGGGACACAGACAGGTCGATGCCGCGCCCGAGCACCACCATCGTCTGGCCGACTGCGACGATCATGATCGTCACGGAGTCCGCCAGTATGAACGCGATGTTGCTCGACGCACCGAACTGCGGGTGAAGCGCCGTGCAGATTGCAAAGAGCACCAGGATGGCTAGCAGGAGCTGGACCTCCCGGCGTCGCAACAGGTCGAGGGCGGCGCTGCCGAGCCCCCCCGCAGACGCGACAGGTCCGGTCGCTTGGGCTGAGGCAGACCGAGGAGGCGGCGTGGACAGGGTGGTCATTTGACGTGTGCTCCCACTACGAGGGCGCCGAGGCTCGTGTCGGTGATCTCGGCGCCAGAAAGTTCGCCCACGACGTGACCCTCGTACATGGCAAGGACCCGGTCGCAAATTATGGTGAGCTCGCTGAGCTCGGAGGATATGAGGATGCAGGCCAGGCCTTCCTCCGCCAGCTGCGCCACCAGTTGGTAGATGTCGTCCTTGGCACCGACATCCACGCCCCTCGTTGGTTCGTCGAAGATCGCCACCCGGGGGCCTGCCAGCAGCCAGCGCGCGAGCATTGCCCGCTGCTGGTTGCCGCCAGAGAGTGCCTTCATCAAGGTGTCCAACGATGCCATCCGCACTGCGGTCCTGTCGGTCGCCTGTTTCGCCATCAGGCGCTCGGAAGCAGGCCTGATGAGCGGCCCGAACCGCTCGAGCCGGGGGACGACCCCCGCTGTGACATTGCGCTCCACTTCCACCTCGGCGAAAATGCCGTGGCGACCGCGGTCCTCAGGGAGGTACACCAAGCCGATGTCGATGCAGGCCCTGGGAGTGCGGTGCTCCAGGAGCTTGCCCTCCACTCGTACCGTGCCCCGGTCCGCCGGCCGGAGGCCGAAGATCGTCTCGGCGATCTCCGTACGCCCGCTGCCCACCAGACCAGCCAGGCCGACGATCTCCCCCGCCCGCACACTAAAGCTCACACCTTCGAAATGGGGCAAGGAGGTCAGGTCCTCCACCGCCAGCATCTCCGTGCGGCCCGCAGCGTCGACATGAGGGCGCACCCGCTCCCTCGTGGTCAGCTCGCGCCCGACCATCGCCTTTACGAGCCCGGCCCTGTCGATCTCCGAGCGAGGTGCGCTCAGCACCTTGGCGCCGTCCCGCAGGACCGTGATCCGGTCGCTGATGGCGAGCACCTCGTCCAGCCGGTGGCTGATGAAGCCCAGCGTGTAGCCGTCGGCGCGCAGGCTCCCCATCACCTCGAACAGCGTCCCGGCCTCTTTTCCAGTGAGCGGGGAGGTCGGCTCGTCGAAGTAGATCACTACACAGCGGTGGACCAGGGCACGAGCGCACTCGACGAGCTGCTGCTGGGCGACGCTCAGCTCCTCCGCTCTCATCTCGGGGTCTATGTCCAAGCCCACCCGGTCGAGGTGCGCCGATGCCTCCCGCCTCATGGACCTCCAGTCGACGTTTAACCGCAGCCGGCCCCGCCGGAGGATGCCGACAAAAAGGTTCTCGGTGATGGACAGCGACTGCATCAACGCCGGCTCCTGGGGCACCAGGTAGATCCCCCGGTGCTGCGCAGAGCGGGGGCTCAGCCCAACGAGGCGGTCCTGGCCGAGCAGGAGCTCTCCTGAGTCGGGCTGGTAGATGCCGGCCATGATCTTGACCAGGGTGGACTTACCGGCCCCGTTCTCCCCCACGACCGAGTGGATCTCGCCGGCTTCGAAGGTGATGCTGACCTGCGACAACACGGTCGCCCCGTCGAAGGACTTAGTGATCGACCTTCCCATGTAGCGGATGCCCTGGGGGTCACGCGGAGGGGCGGTACCTTCCAAAGTGTTAACGCTAACCATTGTGAAGGTGACTGTAACACTCCGGTTGTCGTTTGTCAGCGCTAACTTTTTCGAAAATTTTCGAAAACTTAGCCTCTGGGATTACTGGCCTCAGGCGCGTTCAAGGTGCTCTGGCGGACCACCAGTTCGGGCTGGATCTCGACCCGGTCCATGCTGCGCGCGCCCGCGCTGATCTGGTTCACGAGCAACCTCAAAGCCGTCCGACCGACCTGGTCGAAGTTCTGGCGAACGGTGGTGAGCGGAGGTATGAAATACGCCGACTCGGGCATGTCGTCGAAGCCGATCACGCTCACCTCCTCGGGCACCTTGCGTCCGTGTTCGTGCAGTGCCAGGAGCACGCCAAGAGCCATCTGGTCGTTCGCCGCGAATATCGCCGTAGCTTCGGGGACTCTCGCGAGCACCTGGCCGGCCTGGTACCCGGAACGGGCAGTCCAGTCGCCTGACAACGGGGCCACGACCTCAGCACCGGCCTCCTCGAGCGTCGACCGCCACGCCGCGAGACGCGCATGGGCTTCTTGCCAGTCAAGGGGCCCGGACACGTAGAACACGGTCGCGTGCCCCGTGGAGAGGAGATAGTTGGTCGCCGCCCGCGCTCCTCCAGCCTGATCGACGGTGACGGCGGACAGGTCGACACGGGGGTCGCCCTCGACGACCACCACCGGCATGTCGGTCGGCAGGTTGTTCAGCACCTCCGCCGCCGAGGTAAGGGGCGAGATAACGACAATACCCTCTACCACCTGGTCGTTCAGACGTCTTATCGCGCTGACTACCGACTGGCGATCAAGGGAACGCAGGCTCACCACGCTTACGAAGTACCCGGCCGCGCGGGCGGCCTGTTCCACGCCGTAGAGAGTGGACACGGGACCGAAGAAGGTGCCGTTGAGGGTGATCACCCCGAGGGTCTTGGAGTGCCCGGTGGCGAGCGTCCGGGCGGCGGCGTTGGGACGGTACCCGAGCCCCTCGGCGGCAGCAAGCACGCGGGCCCTGGTCAACGGGCTCACGCTGGCGCGCTCGCCGATCACACGTGAGACGGTCTGCGGAGAGACACCGGCGAGTTTGGCTACGTCGCTCATCGCCGGTGATCGCCGCGCCCTGGGTCCCCGAGAGCTCATAGCAGGGAACGACGCCGTCTCTTTCTTGCCTCCGCCGCGGTAAGGCGACGGCGGGGGCTCGACCTCAGGCTCACTTGGACGCGGCATCCGTGGTCACCTCCTTAACGTCGTCGGGCCTACCTGGCCAACCCCGGTCCAATATGAATTCTCCCCTCTTCTCCCGTCAGATGCTGCGCAACTCATACGCAGTCACGGGAACTTCTGGCTGAGTTGCTCGGCGCCTATTTTGGTCAATGCCTGAGACGCCCTTGCGGGGTAGCCGACTGAGCCAACAGAGCTGTCCTGAAGCGGACATCACCCGCGGGCTGGCACCTGGACCCGGTGACCAACACCAAAGGCACACATTCGACTCGCCACGGCAAAATGTTTGCGTCGCCCATGAATGATAGCGCTAACAAGAGCCGCCCGCTGGGACCCGGCAACGAGCTGAGAGACTCGAACCCCGAACTCTGAGCGGGCAGCTTGAACTCGACTGCCACCTTGATGCACCTGCCCGCTGTTGCAGCTGCCGGCGCAGCTGCCCTCGATGCCCCGCCTGCGTAGCTTGCCAGCAGCAGGCAAATGCCGGCCCCCATCACGCCGGTGCGAAGCTGAGCTCTCGGTGCGTGCAAGGCCCGTTTTCTCCCTTCCTTCAATCCACGCTCACAGTATGTGCTCGTCAGCGTGCCGGCTGGCCCGGAAGAGCGGGACCCGTCACTCGATAGCCTTCACGACCGGGACTGGCAAGGCCCGGCAGCAGTCCCGTTAGGACGCTGGTCCAGCTTCGCTCCCGCGCACGCCGACCCGTCGTACTCGACGCGTGTTTGCAAACAGATCCAGGGGGCGGAAGTGTCTGACGAGGATTCAGGACCGGCGAACGGTCAGTTGCTCGTGACCCCCGAAGAGGCTGCCCGGCGAACGCGGAGGTCGAGTGGAACTGGACCGCATGTGCGTTCGCGCCGTGCTCACCCTCCCCGAGGGAGCGCACGCTCTCCCTCACGACGCGGCAGGCACGGTTGAACTGAAGGACGCCGGGGTCGCGCTGCACGGCACAAGCGGGAGCAGCAGACTCGAGGCCGGTGTCCATATCGTTTTCCCGGGCAACCTCCAAGGCTGGCACGTGGGTGAGACCGGTTCCGAAGGGTGCGACGCTCGTCGACTACGAGGACGACAAGGGACCGAGCAAGACCCGAGATGTTGGTGAACTTTTTGGTCAGTCTCACGTGATTCTCATGTCGTTCTGGTTACATGCCGAGTGACGACCATCGCGGTCGCCAAGTGTCGGAACCACAAAGGAGAACCGATGAGAATACTCAGTCACCCAATCCGGCTTGCCGTCGTCGGGGCCGTGATCGCTTCATGCAGTTTCCTGTGCGTCGTGTCGGCAGGTGCATCGACATCCGCACCACCCTCGAAGATCACCCAGCTCCAGCAACAGCTGGAGCAACAGCTCACGTTCCGCGTGAACCAGCTTCAGGTACTTTCGACCGACGTCACGAAGGCGACTTCGTTGACGACGAGCGACGCGAGCACGCTGGCCGCTCGGCTGACGACGGCGACCGCGAACATCAACGCTCTCCTAGCTCAGGTGCCGAACGACACGACCATGGCGGAGCTGAGGACGGCGCAGAAGGCCATGATTCAGGGCAACCGTGTGTTTGCCGTGCTCACGCCGCAGGTATTCCAGGTGATCGAAGCAGACACCGTGGCAGCCCAGGCGGCGACCATGCAGGCAGGCGAGGCGACGTTGCTGGCGGAAATCAACACGCTGTCGGGTCAGCCCGGATACGCGAATGCCCTAAAGCATGACAGCGCGTACGTAGCCGAGGTCAACCTGGCCGCGGCGGACTCCGCACACGTCTCAACGATCGTTATCGCGCAGTTGCCGCAGGACTTCCCCGGCGACACTCAAGTCTTCGTGAACGCGAACCACCAGCTGTTGGCTGCAGACATCGCGCTTGCCCGTGCCAACTACAACGCCGCCGTCATCGGCCTGGCGTCGGGAGGCTACACAGGTTCCTGAGGCCAGCCAGCCACTTAGCCACCTATCTGCACCGGGAAGACGCCAAGATGGTGTCATCGGAGCGGATCAGATGAGACAACAGCGATCGCGGGTGCTCGTCGTCGACGACGAAGAGGCAGTGCTTCGAGCCGTCGGGCGGGCACTCGCGATCTCTGGCTATGACGTGGAGACGGCCTCGGACGGCACGGGCGCCCTTCGTTCTCTGGCCCTTCACGCTCCCGATGCCGTCGTGCTCGACGTGTCCATGCCGGGAGTCGACGGCCTTGAGGTCTGCCGCCGATTGCGTGAAGCCGGAGACAGGACACCTGTCCTCATGCTCACAGCGCGCGATGGCGTCGACGACCGCGTCGCCGGACTCGACGCCGGGGCAGATGACTACCTCGTCAAACCATTCGCGCTCGAGGAGCTTCTGGCGAGGCTTCGCGCACTGCTGCGACGTGCTGGCCCACCGGAGTCGAACGAGGTTCTGCGCTATGGCGACCTCTCCCTCGACCTTGGTTCGAGGGAGGTCCGGCGGGAGGACCGAGGCATCGAGCTCACTCGCACGGAGTTTCTTCTCCTCGAGCTTTTTCTGCGACATCCGGGTCGAGTTCTCACGCGCCAGATGATCTCGGCGAACGTCTGGGACTACGACTTCGGCCCGGCCTCGAACTCGCTCGACGTCTACATCGGCTACCTGCGCAGGAAGACAGAGGCAGGTGGCGAGAATCGACTCATCCAAACAGTCCGAGGCGTCGGCTACGTCCTTCGGGAATGAGTTCGCCCAACGGAGGCAGTCTTGGGACTCGCGGCGGCTGGCTCGGCGGGGGTGGCGGTCCTGCGAGACTCCAGGTGCGTTCTCGGATCGCTCTCATCACCGCGCTCGCCGTCTCGGTCGCGGTCATCTTAGTCTCCGCCAGTGCATATGTCGTATTCCGGCACGACCTGCTCACCGCGGTTGACAGCTCCCTCGTGAGCCAGGCCGGGACTCTGGACAATGCGCGCACGCAGGGTGGCCTCGCCTTCGCGCTTGAGGACCTGTTTCGCCCGGCATCGTTGCTCGCTGGCAAACCCGCCGAACAGGTCGTCGAGGCCAATGGAGTAGTCGTCGCTCCCTCGCACAGCTCACCGCCGCTTCCCGTTAGTGCGAAGGTGCGCGCGGTCGCTGCGGGCAAAGCCGGCGGCTACTTCGTAAGCACCAGGATCGGCTCGATTCCCGTGCGCGAGTTGGTGACCGGCTTCGGGAAGGGGCTCGCGCTGGAGCTTGTCCAGCCCTACGGTGTGCTGAACGCCGAGCTCAAGCGGCTGGCCATCGTGCTCGCGGTAGCGGCAACCGCCGGCGTGGTTCTGGCGTTGGTTCTCGGGGCCGCTGTCGCGGGGCTCGTCCTGCGACCGGTAGGGCGGCTGACCAATGCAGCAGAGCATCTAGCGACGACCCGGGACTTTGGAACGCGGATTCCAGTGGCGGGACGAGACGAGCTGAGCAGACTCGCGGTGAGCCTCAACACGCTCCTTACAGCGCTTCAAAGCTCCCAGCTCGCCCAACGCCAGCTCATCGCCGATGCCTCTCATGAGCTGCGAACCCCGTTGACGAGTCTCCGGACAAACGTCGAGATCTTGGCGGGCGGCGTCGAGATCGATTCCGAGGCGAGAACGCAGCTCGTCAAGGACGTGATCGAGCAGCTAGATGGGCTGGGTCGCCTCGTCGGCGATCTGATCGAGCTCGCCCGGCAGGAAGGAACGGCCGAACTATCCCAGCAAACGGAGGTCGTCGCCCTCCACGAAGTCGTAGCAGCGGTGCTTGCGGACATGCGGCGGGACCCGCACGTCAACATCAGGGAGAGTCTCGCTCCCGTGTTTGTCCGCGGGCGGCGTAACGACCTCGCTCGGATCGTGACGAACCTTGTCGGCAACGCCGCCAAGTGGAGCCCGCAAAGTGCCGTTATCGAGGTCAAGCTATGCGGGGGCTCGACAGCCGTTTTTTCCGTGACTGACAAGGGACGTGGGATCGCTGCAGAGGATCTGCCATATATTTTCGACCGCTTCTATCGCGGTTCCATGGAGCGAAAGGTGCCAGGGTCGGGCCTCGGCCTCGCGATCGTCCGCCGAATCGTCGAGGTGCACGGCGGCGAGGTGGGAGTCACCTCCTCTCTCGGGGAAGGCTCTTGCTTCGAAGTGCGACTGCCAACAGTCCAAACAGCCGATTCATGATCAAGTTCAGCAGACGGGCAGACACGATGGCGTGCAGCCTGGGCAGGTCGCCGTGGCACGCGCAGTTCGCCCGCCCGCAGCGTGTGCGGCGCTCTGAGATCGAACCGGGAAGGACGCGCCCGCTCCGGGCGATTTCGCCAGCCCGAATAGTTTGTCCCACATAGTGAGCCCTAGTGGTACTATGTATCTATGAATGGGACTTACCCGGTAACGATGGGCGATCGAGGTCGCTTAGTGATACCCGCTGAACTACGAGCCAAAACGGGACTCACAGAGGGCACTCCTGTTGTGCTCATCGATACCCCAGGTGGGGTGGTGCTCGTCAGTCGAGAGCAACTGAAATCGCTCGTCCGAGCCGATCTCTCCGGGATTGACCTTCTCAGCGAACTGCTTGCCGATCGGCGGCGCCAAGCGGACACTGAAGACGCTGCGTGAACGTCTTCGACGCCTCTGCCCTGATCGCTTTCCTTCAGGGAGAAGCGGGCTCCGTCGCAGTCGAGAAGGGCCTCCAAGAGGGTGGTGCCTGCAGCACAGCGAATTGGTCCGAGGTTGCCCAGAAGATACGAGCACATGGCCGCGACTGGCCCTTAGCGCGCGCCTTGTTGGCGAGCTACGGCCTGCACCTTGAGCCTGTCACGGTCGACGATGCCGAACAGGCCGCAATCACGTGGACTCGGGCCAGCGGCATGTCGCTTGCAGATCGATTGTGTCTCGCGCTCGGACACCGTTTCGACGCCATGGTTTGGACAGCGGATAACAGCTGGGGAACGAGCGAATCCATTCGGCAGATTCGCTGAGGGGCGATCCAGTACTGACGAAGTCAATCGTGTGCTCGGGCTGCCGCCGAGAGCGACATCGACACGCGGTCGACAGCGTTCTGCTCCGCCGTTATTACGTGCTGTTCGTCATCGAGCTCGAACGGCGCGTCGTCCACCTGCTCGGCGTGACCGCCAACCCCAAAGGTCTATGGGTGACCCAGGTCGCTCGCCATTTCGTGGCGGACCTCGAAGAGGCCGGACGCCAGGTGCATTTCCTCGTCCGCGATCGAGATACGAAATTCACAGCCAGCTACGACACCACCACCACTTAGAGACCGTCCTCGCCGAGTATGTCGAGCATTACGACACCGCCAGGCCGCATCCCGGCCTTAACCTGACGCCGCCGGAGTCCACCACCTCCCTGGTCGGCCGGAGTGGCGCGATCCGCCGACGCAACGTCCTCAACGGTCTCATCTACGAGTACGAACTCGCCGCCTGACCGCAGTCCCTGCATCTCCCCGCACCGAGTGAAGAACAGTCCGCGCCTCGCGAAGCTCTCGCTCTGTTGCGAGTCCACAACCGAGGTCCTCACTTCCCGCCCAACTCCCTGGGTCCGCTGGCGCGCGGGGGAGATCGGCAAGGCTTGGACTTTTCGACCTTTCAGGAGACGAAGCAGTATCTCGATCTTGACGACGGTGAGGCCGTCGTCCACCCACCTGGTGATCTGGTCTTCCTGGGCAAGCAGCCCGCCAGACCTCTCCGTGTCCGTCGGCCCAGTGCGGGCGAACCCGTTCCACCATTTGGCCGATCAGCTCGTCGGTGAGCTGCTCCTCGCCACCTGAGCGGTCAAGGCCGAGCTCGATAGCAGCTGAGATGTAGCATCTCGCCGTCTTGCCGTCGATACCGCTTCACAAGGTAAGTATAATCGCACTATCCTCAGGCTATGGAGGCAACGAGTGGTAGGCTTAATAGAGTTCATCACATTATCTAAACGTCAAAGTACGTTCGGCATCGGTAGCTCGCGCTCCTCCGTGCGGAACTCCCAGCTTAGTTGCCCTTCCTTGAGCAAACCAGTGGGCTTCATTGAGCAAACCAGTGGGCTTCAGTGAGCAAACCGCTCGAGGGCTCTGTAGCTGTCGTCACGGGTGCTAGTTCGGGCATTGGTTTGGCTATCGCGCGCGATCTGTGCAGACAAGGAGCGCTCGTGATGCTCACGGCTCGGTCCGCGGGTCGCTTGCAGTCGGCAATGGCGGAGTTGCCTGGTCCGTCGCGCGCGGTAACAGCCGACGTCACCGATCCAGACGCGATCAGCTCGGTCATCGAAGCTGCCGCCAAGGAGTTCGGCCCTGTCGACATAGTTGTCGCAAATGCAGGCGTCTATATGGCTAATAAGTTCTGGTTAAATAATCCTGCTGACGTCGAGTCCCTCATTTCGACTAATGTCACTGGGGTTATGCGCACTGTACACGCTGCTATCACTGCGATGTTGCCCCGCAGCGTAGGTGACATTGTAGTTACCAACTCCGTGTCGGGATATCAGTCGATCCACTGGGAACCAGTCTATTCGGCCTCAAAGCACGCGCTTCGCGTCTTCGTGGAAGGCGTACGACGCCAGCTTGTTGGCTCCGGAATACGCTTGGGGACGATTGCACCCGGCGTCGTGCACACGGAACTTTGGTCGGCGGTCGATCAGACAACCATTGACGACCAAATCGGGAAAACGACCGGGATCCGGCCCGAGGACGTGGCAGAGGCGGTGGTCTTCATGCTCACGCGACCCCGTCATGTCACGATCCGCGATCTGGTCGTCCTGCCATCAGACCAAGCGATCTGATGACAGATTGATGAGTGCCAAGGGAGATGGCTGGCGGGCGATGAGTCGGCTTAGCGAGCGGGGGGAATCCTGTCGGCTCGCTCTGACCACGCGGTAATCGCCGCCGCATCCTGCGCCCGGCTCCAAGACCGACAGACCCCGGTCACCGAGCCAAGCGCCTGTCCATGCAGCTCCGCGCGGCGCGATCGAGCTTCTGGTGCCCTGCCGCCAACGAACCGGCGCCCTGCGCTTCGGGGATCAACGCGCCATGGCCCTGGCCGGTGCACTCTGCCTCGTCGCCCTGCCGTCACAGGCGTCACTAACAAGAGCCTTCGTGGGACAGGTGGCCGGACTCCTCGGCAAGGACTACAGCTCCTCGCAGATGAGCTATGGCCTGCGACGCTCAGGGCTACACGGGTCGATCGAAAAAGGTTCTTACACCAAGCTGCACGCTCGCCTGCTCCGTCGGCTCCTCGACGCCGACCAACCCCCTGCACCTATCGAGCTTCGCCGGGCTCTCGCCACGGGTCGAACACGTGCTTGGCGACTGCGTCACGAACGCTCGACTTGGATCCGGTGCCTGAAAACTCTCACAGAGCCTGAGACCGGTGGACCAAGAAGAACCGGCCTCAGGCGGGACGGACGTTCGCACCGCCTCACGAGCAGGACCGTCAGGTTACCAAGACAGTGTTTGTCGGAATCAGCGGTCATCTCGGTCGGCTACGACGAGGATCTTGACCTCGCCACCGGCATTGATGGCGGCGAAGGCCTCCGCCGCTCTGGGAAGGGGGAAGGTGGCTGTGATGAACCGATTGGCATCGAAATCATCACTGGCGATGACGTCGACGGCGTCGTCGAAATCCTCCCAGCGGTAGGTGGTCGCTCCCTGAATGCGAATTTGGAACTCCTGGATCACCGGCATGTCGAGGGTCGCCGGCTTGCGCGATCCTCCCAGCACCACCACGGTGCCCCCTTTGATGGCCATCTTGGTTGCCTCTCCGAGGGTTGCCTGGGTGGCCACGCAGTCAAAGACGACGTCAGCGCTTTCACCGAGTTCTTCTCGGACCACTCCGGCCAGGTCGTCAACTGCTGCGTCGACCACGGCGTCCGCACCCATGGCCAGAGCCAGATCCCGCTTGGTTGCCAAGGTGTCGGTGCTTACAATCTTGGTAGCCCCGGCACGGCCGACGGCGGTCAGAGTCAACAGCCCTATGGTGCCAGCGCCGAGAATGGCCACCGTCTTGCCAGTCAGGTCTCCGGCCAGCCGCACGGCGTGCACGGGTGTCGCCAACGGCTCGATGAGTGCCGCCTGGTAGTCGCTGAAGGTGTTGGGGATCTTGTACAGCCGTGCTGCCGGCGCCAAAAAGACGTCGGCCATCCCACCTTCTCGGTACCCGCAGCCGAAGAATTCCAGGTTCTCACATAGGTTCTCCGCTTGGTGCCGACATGGCTTGCAGCGACCGCACACCAGACTCGGCTCGATCGTCACCCGGTCCCCGACGTCGACGTTGTCCACGCCGTCGGCAATGGCGACCACTACACCGACCACCTCATGTCCCAGGTAGTAGGGGGGTTTCACAAAAAAGTGCTCACCGTGGACGCCGGCCTTGTCCGAGCCGCAGAGGCCCGAGACCGACATCTCGACCAGTGCCTCTCCTGGCTCGAGCGGCGGTATGGCCTCGGTGATCACTTCGACAACGTCAATGCTGCTGACAACGACACGTCTCCGAGTCATTTCTTCCCTCATGGCATCTCCTATGGCTGTTGAGTGGTTCTTGTTTGATAGTTCGCAGCTGGCACTGGGCGGTTCTTTGGGGCGGCCATCGCGGGCCCGAGACGGACCGCCGCCCCCGTGGCTCTCGTTGCACCTGAAGGGTGCCACATCACGGTCGGCCGCTTGATTAGGACGACACACCAGTCCCACCGGCGGCGAGCCTGGGCCGGTGACCGTCCGCCTCATCACTCTCTCCCAACGCCAGGTTCTCCGGCTCCTGCTCCTCACCTGCAGGTCGTCTCGCTCGAAGGACCTCGAGTTGCTTGTCCTGCGCCAAGAGCTCGCCGCGGTCGCCAGCACCGAATCAACAAGAGAAAGTGCGCCACGAGGGGCCGATTTCAGCCCCTCGCATGGCCCTGATGGACTTTCTTTGGAGCGGACGACGGGGTTCGAACCCGCGACCCTCACCTTGGCAAGGTGTTGGAATCCGTGCATCCCGTGTTGCTCAGTCCACCGACGTGGGCCCCGTCCGTTTCGTCGTCCGTGAAGTGCTGCCAAATCCGCCCCGTAGTAGCACGCGTTACTACGAGTAGACAGGCGGGGCCCCACGTGCAGCCCCACCGGCCAGCAACGACACGTCAGTGAGTGGGACACTGGTGTTCGATATATCGGACATATGGGCGTGCGGCCAGTCAAAGCCGTCATCCCCGGGTCTCCCTAAAGTTCTGATGACGTTAATCTGATAATCTGATCTAGTGACCGAGATCAGCGCAACGGACGCCGCGCGCAACTTCGCGGACCTCCTCGATGCCGTGGAGCACCGCGGCGAGCGAATCACCATCGTTCGCAGAGGCAAAGCGGTGGCTTTGCTCGAACCCGTCCTCAGTGGGCGAGGCTCCGATGTAAAGACGATGCTTCGCCGGCACGGCGTCGACTCGGAGTGGCGCGCTGACCTGACGGCAGTTCGCGAGCTGATAACCGTGGAGGAACGAACCTGACGCGGCTGCTATTAGACACAACCTTCCTCATCGACTCGGAACGCGTCAGCGGCGAGCTCGACGACATGATCGACGACAACGATGACGTGGCAATAGCAACCATCACTGTCGCGGAGCTTCGCGTCGGTGTCGAGCTGTGCCGAGGCAAGATGAGGTTAAGGCGGCAGAAGTTTCTTGACGACGTTCTCGCGAACGTTCCCGTGATCGACTACGACCTAGAGGTCGCCGACGCCCACGCGAGACTCCTTGTCTTTGTCCGGCAGCAGGGCCGACCCAGGGGTGCTCATGATCTCGTGATCGCAGCCACTGCCTTGGCCTCTCAGCGGACGGTTCTCACAGCTGATCAAACGGCCTTTTCTGATCTTCCAGGAATCGAACTTCGCCTCGCTGGCAATCAGGTTCAGCTACTCGACTACGACCTCGAGGAGCTGCGTCGCAAAGCGGGACCGAAAGCCAAGGAGGGACGCGAATTCTGGCGCGCGGTTCGCCGCGATGCCATCGTGCTCGTCGGATCGCAACTGGACGACCTCCTCGGCGGCGAACGATGACCCCACGCCGTAACATCCGCCACCCCGTCTCCCCAAGTGACGCCCGGGCCTACTGGTCCAGATCGGAGGCGTGGCTCGAAGCGGGCAGTCGAAAGCCTCGACGCCTGCAGATGGGATGTCGCTGCCGGTAGGGCAGTGACCGCCGGGATTAGCGCGTGCGATGCCATCACCGGCGCTCTCGTCGGCCAACGTGCCGGAGGCGAGCACGCCGAAGCCCTCAGCCTGCTGGCAACCGCGGGTGACGACGGGCGGTACGCCGCTCGCCAGCTGTTCCAGCTGCTGCGGTTCAAGACTCCTGCCCAATACGACCCCGCTCCGTTCCCCGCAGCGGACGCACGCAGGGCCGTCGAGTTGGCCCGGCGGCTTGCTGTCAGAGCCGCCAGGATGATCGAACGCCGACGCCCCTGGGCATCTGCTTGGAGCGGCAGGCGCGCCGATCCTGCGAACGCATTTTCTGGCCACCTCGAGACGAGCGCGCAGAGTACGGCGTGAAGGCGTGACAATTCCGGCGACTGGACCGCCGGACCCCACGAGCTCATTACGCTGTGCTCCAAGTCGCTTCGCTGCCGGCCGTTCGCGTCACTGTTTGCGACGCTGCGGACCCGGCTCGTTCGTGAACGATGCGAGGAGTTTGCGCAGGAGGCGATTCAGTTGCTGCTTGTCGCCGGCACTGAGACGGTCGAGCAGCTGGCGTTCCCGTTTTGCTTGGACGTTGACATAGTCGTCAAGGGTCTCTCGACCCTTCGGAGTCATCTCGACGAACTTGCCGCGTCGGTCAGTGGGGTCAGCGAGACGCACGACGAGACCTGCTGCCTCGAGCTTGTCTAGCTGGTTGGTCATCGTGCCCGTTGACACGAGCAGGCTCTTCGCAAGGTCACCCTGACCACGGGCACCACGGGTCAATCGAAGAAGGATCTTGAGTTCGCCCTGGGCGAGGCCGACCTGGTCGCGCGTGTCCACCGCGGCCCGCTCGAGATGGCGTTGCGCCCTCTCGACCCTGCAGACGATCCCTTCCACGTCCGGGTCTATTTCCGACCACGCGTGCGTCGCCCATCGCACATGCTCGTCGGTGTCGTCGCCGCAGGTTTCGAGGCTTCTCGCCGCAGAACGATTCCGGCCGGTCGCTTCAGCGTTCATATCTTGCAGCATACCTGGTCAACCGCTTGAAGAACAGCAGCTTGACATCAAGCTCGAATTCAAGTAACTTGTCGTCAAGCGATATGGCCGGGGGGTGTTTGCGAAGTGTTCTCGATGTCACTAACAGACCTGGTGAAGGCGCAGCAACGTGACATGTGCCGAAGAGCAGAGAGTCAGTCCGTCTTGCGCGATGCTCGACTCGTCGGGCCTACGAGTCGGCTCACAAGCTGGTTCGTACGCGCGCGCCGCCCATCTCGTCGACCGGAGGTATCTGTCGCTGAGTACGTCGAGCCGGCGGGGAGCGCGGTCGTGCTGGTTCCTCCGTTCCTCGGCGTCTTGTCGACTGAGACAACCTTTGGTGCGACTGTTGATTGACCGATGCGCCGGGTGCCCTGTGCGGACGTCGGCTAGAGGCGTCGGTCGCGCACACGCAACAAGGTCGGCCCCTGGCGCAAGAAGCGCAGCGACGCTGAAGAGCCACGGCCGCCAGCAACTCCCACAAAGATGCGCTGGTAGGCGTCATCCGTCAAAACCTCATCGAGCAACTGTTCGGGTCCGACCCGACTGCGAGCAACTGCCAACGCGTTAAGCGACTAACGCCGTGCAATTGACAACATCGGTGGAGCTGACGGGACTCGAACCGAAGCTTATCCCGCACCTATTGGACCACCGCGCCCGAACGTGAGCGCAGAACGACGCAATTCGTGATAAAGCCGATATCGGCTTAATCACGACCTCCGGCACTCGGGGCCTGGCTTGGGCGGCAGCTTCCGGGGCCTCAGTGGCGCGGAGCTGATGCGCCGCGGTGGTCACGCCAACCCGCGAGCTGCGCTCCGCTACCAACACGCGACGCCAGACCGGGACCGGGCGCTCGCCGAGGCCCTCGGGAGGCTGGCCGAGGTCGCCGATGTCGTTCCACTCACAATCCCCTCGGAAAGCGCTTCGGGCACGTAGCGCGCACGCTGGTCCAAACCGACGCTCGACATGAAGAGGCACCCTTTGAAAAGGGCCCTTTACCAGGGCTTCTACTTGGAACCGACGACGGGAGTCGAACCCGCGTCCCTCACCTTGGCAAGGTGTTGGAATCCGTCCACCCAGTGCTTCGCAGTCCGTCGACGTGGACTCCGTCCGTCTCGTCGTCCGGGAAGTGCTGCCGAATCCGCCCGTAGTAACACGCGTTACTACGAGTAGACAGGCGGGGTCACCACATACACGCCGAGTAGCCACAGTTGGCCGCTCTGATACCGAACACCTGTTCGCCACGGAATGCAAGGAAGCCCTCCCCATAGGCCGGCGGTCATCCAGAATGCACGTGAACGAAAATCGCCTCTGCAGTGGCGGATCTCTTCGGCAAGAATGAGAACAGGGGCAACCAGAAGGCCACGGGAGGAACAGCCATGGCTTGCCGGGAGCCTGTTGCACCTGAAAGGACGGGTGACTCACCATCCACACACCTGCTCTGATCCCAGCCCCCGCTGCGATCACGCTGACCGGCGGGAGTATCTCACTACACGACGGCCTCATGATCGACGCGACCGACGAGCTCGAGGGCGTGGCTCGCTGGCTGCGCCGGGTGATCGAGCAATCGCTGGGCTGGCGGGTCGAGATCTCTGGCACCGCTCGTCGGTCAATCGCGTCCGGCAACGTCATCCGGCTCGTGCTCGAAGGCAGTGATGATGGTGACGAGCACCGTCCTCCGGCCGAGGGCTATCGCCTGAATGTCAGCGATGGTGCCGTGACCGTCACAGCGACCGGGCCAGCCGGCGTCTTTTACGGCCTGCAGACGCTTCGACAGCTCCTTCCCGACTCGTCGTGGCGGGCGGCAACCATCGAGGCGGCACCACCGATCGAGTTGATGGGGATCGAGGTCTCCGACGAACCGGCATTCGCCTGGCGAGGCGTGCACCTCGACGTCTCCCGTCACTTCATGCCGAAGGGCTTCGTGCTCAAGCTCATCGACCTGATCTCCATGCACAAGTGCAACGTGCTGCACCTCCACCTGACCGACGATCAAGGCTGGCGGATACCGGTCGATGCCTACCCCCGCCTTGTCGAAGTGGGAGCATGGAGGCGGGAGTCGCCCGCGGGACACGATCGGGAGGGACGCTCCGACGGCCAGCCTCACGGCGGCTTCTACTCGACTGACGACCTGCGCGAGATCGTCGGCTACGCCCGTGAACGATTCGTCGACGTGCTACCCGAGATAGAGATGCCCGGTCACATGGTGGCGGCGATCGCCGCGTATCCCAGGCTCGGCAACTCTTTCGAGCCACGCGAGGTGCTCACGACCTGGGGCGTCTCGCCACACGTGCTCAACCTCGAGCCGGCCACGCTGAAGTTCTGTACCGACGTCCTCGACGAGGTGATCGATCTCTTCCCCTTTGGCTACATACACGTCGGTGGTGACGAATGCCCGACCACGGAGTGGGAGGCTTCGGAGAAAGCACAGGCCTTGATGACCGCGGAGGGCTTGGAGTCCGAGCGGCAGCTGCAGGCGTGGTTCACGGCCAGGATCGCCCAGCACCTCTCCGGTCGGGGACGCAGGCTTGTCGGGTGGGACGAGATTCTCGAGGGGGGCGCGCCTCCCGGCGCCGTCGTCATGTCGTGGCGAGGCGAGGAGGGCGGCATTGAGGCGGCGCGCGCGGGGCACGACGTCATCATGGTGCCGCAGCAGTGGCTCTACTTCGACTGGGCCTACGTAGACGATCCCCGCGAACCGCTCGCCATCCGTCCGGCCACCAGCGTCGAGAGGGTCTGGTCTTTTGACCCCGTGCCCGAATCCATCCCCGAGGTCCAGCGTCATCACGTTCTGGGTTCCCAGTGCATGCTTTGGACCGAGTACGTGCCGAACGCTGGACACGCCGAGTACCTTTACTTTCCCCGCGTGTGCGCCTTCTCAGAGATGGTGTGGCGTGGGGCTGCCGCCCGCGACCTCGGAGGGCCGCGCTCGTTCGAGGAGTTCGAAAGCCGCTTGCGCCAACACCTGAGACGTCTCGACGCAATCGGCGTCAACTACCGCCCCCTCGAAGGACCCACGCCGGGCCAGTCGCGAGTCTGGGTCCGCGAGTGACCATCGTCACGGGTGCTGCCGTTGCCAAAGCGCTTGGCTTTGACACATCGGCGACTAGTTGTGCCGATGCTCGGGAACTCTGGTTCAAGACGACGCGATTGAGCGGCCTCGACCAGTTGCGGGCCGAGCTGGTTGAGGTTGGGGTTCTCGGCGCAACAACGGAATGGGCCGCCGATCTTGATTGATGACTCAAGCTGATTGCCGACACGATTCGAAGGGCTGCCCAGATTCTCAGTCCCGAACGGTCACACCCCTACTCCTTCACCACCTCTCCTTTCACACTTCGGCACTCAAAAAGGACGGTCGTTCCGCACGACCGCCCTCAAGGGCCGAGGGCTTGTAGAGGAGAAGGTTCCCGAGCGGAGTGTGGCTCCGAGGGCCAACGGCAGGCCTGCCGCGAACACGAGGGTCGGTGTGGAAACGCCATGGGGAA
>Ga0371490_1000655_pt1 | contig 21675 bp, 14 predicted proteins | sample MB2SIPfraction_FD_207959 | JGI IMG/M metagenome (GOLD analysis project Ga0371490, IMG submission 207959) | Lab enriched peat soil microbial communities from McLean, Ithaca, NY, United States - MB28FN SIP fraction | ecosystem: Environmental > Terrestrial > Soil > Wetlands > Peat | place: USA... | reverse complement strand
CGTGAGCATCAGGGTGAATTGCACGTCGGTCACGGAGGCCCGAATGGTGGTGGTCCTGTCGGTCAGGATGGTGACGCGGATGGATGCGGGCAGTGACGACGTCAGTTGAGGCAACAGTTGTTTGATTCGATCGACGACGGAGATGATGTTCGCTCCGGGTTGCCGCTGAATATTCAAAATGACCGCAGGAGTCTGGTTCATCCAGGCGGCCTGGCGAACGTCCTCGACGTCATCGAGGACTGTGGCCACCTCGATCAGCTTGACGGGGGCGCCATTCTTGTACGCGATGATGAGCGGAGCGTAATCGCTACTTGAGAGCAATTGGTCGTTGGCGCCAATCTGGTAAGCCTGACGGGCTCCATCGAAGTTTCCCTTGGCCTGATTGACGTTGGCTGCAACGATCGCCGTTCGCAGGTCCTCCAGATTGAACCCGTAGGAAGCCATTGCCGTCGGATTCGCCTGGATCCGGACAGCAGGTTTTTGGCCGCCGCTGATGCTGACCAGACCGACCCCTGGCAACTGCGACATCTTGGGCGCCAGCCTGGTGTCCGCGAGATCCTCAACCTTCGATAGTGGAAGATCTGTCGATGTCAGGGCGAGCGTCAGGATCGGAGTGTCGGCAGGATTGGTTTTGCTGTAGATCGGTGGCGCCGGCAGGTCTGGCGGAAGGTAAGTACCCGAGGCATTGATCGATTGCTGCACTTCCTGTTCGGCAACATCGATACTCAGACTGAGGTTGAACTGCAGGGTGATTACCGAGCTTCCGTCGGAACTGGTGGAGGTCATCTGCTGAAGTCCTGGCACCTGTCCGAATTGACGCTCGAGCGGCGCCGTTACCGAAGAAGCCATCACGTCCGGGCTGGCGCCTGGATAGAATGTAGTGACTTGAATGATCGGATAGTCAACCTCCGGCAACGCCGAAACAGGCAACTGGGTGTAACCCACCAGGCCAGCCAGCAGGATGCCTACCATGAGCATCGAGGTGGCTACCGGCCTGAGAATGAAGATCCGGGACGGGTTCATCTCCAACTTCCTTTCAGGCCTTGCCGCCCTTCTTGGCTGGAGCGTTCACGGAGGTGTTCACCGACGGGTTAACCGAGGGACTGACGGACGGGCCGACTGGGGACTTCGCAGTTGGAATCTGGGTGGCGACTTTGCTCCCTTCCTGCAGTTTGTCGACGCCGGTCATAACCACGACTTCTCCCGGTGCCAGCCCTGAAGCGACTTCGGAGTCGTTGCCTTCCGTCGTGCCGATGGTTATGGGCCGCACAGTCACCGTTGAATCCGTTTTCACAACATATACGTAGGTCGCTTGAGAGTTGCGTTGTACCGCGGCGGTTGGCACCAGGGTTACTCCGTGCTTTTCCTGTACCAGCAATCGCACGTTGACGAACTGATTGGGGAAGAGTGTACCCTTCGCGTTCTGGAATGTTGCTCTCAGCTTGAGTGTGCCGGTGGTCGGGTCGATCTGATTATCGAGCGTGGTCAACGATCCTTGCGCAAGCTTCGTCTTGTCGTCTCGGTTGTAGGCATCCACTTCAAGCGTTTGTCCGCCGGCCGTCTTCTCGAGCACAACCTGAAGTTGGTCTTCGGAGATCGTAAAGATAGCGCTGATCGGGTCCATCTGTGTGATGACGACTAATCCGTTCGTGTCGGTTGCTGCAACGATGTTCCCAAGGTCAACCAGCCGCAGTCCAATGCGTCCAGTGACCGGAGCCGCTATCTTGCAGTAGGCCAGATTGACCTTGGCGCCTTGTATCTGACCCTGATCGAGTTTTACGACTCCCTCGTCTTGATGCACGAGTGCAAGTTGAGTAGCGAGTTGTTGCTCCGGGATGGCGTGCTGTGGAACCAAGGTTTGATAGCGGATCAGATCGATCCGAGCGTTATCCAGCAGCGCCTGATCCCTGATCAGTTGGCCCTCGGCCTGGGTCAACGCGGCCTGATAGGGCCCGTCGTCAATTTCCACCAACAGATCGCCCTTGTGGATAGTGTCGCCTTCACGATAGCGGATGCTCATCAATTGCCCGTCGACACGGCTCCTCACCGTCACCGTCTCGAAGGGCGTAATGGCGCCAAGCCCCGAATAATATACGCCAATGTCTCCCTTGTGAGACGTCGCTGCCACCACCGGTATCGCCGGCGGACCTTTTGCGGCGGCCTTCGCCGCGGTAGCCGATTTGGCAGCGGCAATATTCGACCAGACGACATACGCGACCAGACCCAGCACCAGAAGAATGCATAGCAACAGCCACACCCACAGCCGGCGCCGGCGGGGAGACCTGGTCTTCCGCGATCGAGCACTCTCCGCTGTAACCGGCATGACGGGCGCGGGTGCCGACGCAATTGCCATCGGCTCACCAGTTTCAGAAGGCTGTTCTGCTAACGTTGATGGGCTATCGAGCATATGGTTTCCTGCACAGAGTGCAGCGACGGCCTACTCCTCAAACCTTTCAGACCGATGATCGGCGGCTGATTGGGGGCGGAAAACTGCCACGGTTTCGGTCCGTTCGGCGCGCAGAATCGGACCGTCTTGCTAAAGCACGAGACGGACCAAGTACAGCCTGCGTGGATACACGTGCACGACACGGCGTCGGCGTACCCTGGACGGTGCAGAAACTGCACATGGAAGTGCGGGATTTGCCGTTTCCTCGAGGTTCGCCCTTACTGCTGCGGGCGGACTTTGATCCGTGCCGGACCGCCACGAGCGTATTAGCGAGGGGATATCGTCTTCGCCTCTTCGCGCAGTGCGGCGATCCGGTTCTGCAGCGTCCGCAGGCTGATCCCCAACATCTCGGAGGCGAGTTTGCGGTTGCCACGCACGTGATCGAGGGTGAGTTTAATGTAAGCCTCCTCGAGTTTCGTGAGTGGCTGGCCTGGCTGGAGCATGATCGGGCCCTCATAGACGGATTCCGGCGGCGGGTGCGATCCAGGGTTTACCGCAAACGCAGGGGAAGGAAGGTTGGTCAAGCGGATCAAACCCTCGCCAGCCATGATGGCGGCGCGCTCCAGAACGTTGCGCAACTCCCGTACATTGCCCGGCCAATCGTACCGCTGAAAGAGCTCCATCACTTCACCATCCACGCCGGTTACGCGCGTCGAATGTTTCTTATTCAGATTCCCCAGCATGACCTCGGCGATCGGCGGGATATCTTCTTTATGGTCGCGGAGCGGCGGAACTTCGATCTGGAATACGCTCAACCGGTAGTACAGTTCTTCGCGCAGATGCGTACCGATCTGGTGACTGGTGGCGGCCAGCACCCGTGCGTCCACGGCGATTTCGTGCTTACCACCGAGCCGCCGCACCTTCAAGTCCTCAAGCACGCGCAGCAGCTTCGGTTGCGTGGACGGCGGCATCTCGCCGATCTCATCGAGAAGCAACGTGCCCCCGTGAGCCTGCTCGAAGCACCCGGCCGAACGCTCCATGGCTCCCGTAAACGCGCCCTTCTCGTGGCCGAATAACTCGCTCTCAACCAGAGTTTCGGGTAAGGCGGCTGCATTGACCGCGACGAAAGGCCCATCACTGCGAGGGCTGCATTTATGGATCTCCCTTGCCACCAACTCCTTCCCGGTGCCGCTCTCTCCGGAGATCAATACGGGCGCCGACGTGGGCGCCACCTGCCGGATCAGCGAGAAGATCCGCTGCATCGCCGGGGAGATCCCAACTAACTCTCCGAGTACGCCGTGAAGGCTCAGTTCGCGCTTCAGCTCGTCGGTTTTCTGAAGGCTCCTCTTGTAACCGATCGCACGTTCCAGGAGGGTCTTGAAGGCGCGCGGCTCTGGGGGCTTTTCCAGAAACCAGAATGCCTTGAGATCACGGACTGCCGTCAGCGCCTTTTCTATGCTGCCGAAGCCGGTGAGCGCGATCGCCGGCGTAAGATCACCGCGTTCCTTCAAGTTCCGTAGCAGTTCGAAACCGTCCATGCGGGGCATGATCAGATCCGCGACGGATGACGTCCGCGTTGAGGGCAGTGAGCCGCTCCAGCGCCTCTTGCCCGTCAGCCGCCACCTGCGTTTCAAAGTCGGGCTTGGAAAGCATAGCGGCCAAGGCGGCACGCTGGCGTTCCTCATCGTCAACGATGAGGACCCGGCCTGGAACCGCAGGCAGTCGAGGCATCGACTCCTATTCTAGCCCCCGTTAATCCGCGTTGGAAGGGCGTCGCGATCCAAAACAACGTCCCACCCGTGACGTGAAAGCGCTCTCGCCTGCGGACGCGCCTGCTGGAGTACTTCGGCGCGTTTTCCCCGCCGGAGACCTACAGTCTCTTGCGCAAGACAGTGGATGAAATCAGTGCATCGAGCGGGGGCGGCAAGGTCGCGCGCGGCTTCCTGACCGGGATCTGGATTGCGTCCTTCGGTCTGGCCTCGGCGGTTGCCTACTCAGCGTCGGTATTGCCGATGCGCGCCGCCGCCCAGCCCGCCAAGGTCAATGATGACCGCGATCAACAGCCACAAAAGATTGATTCCCGTTGTCGGCATGCCACTGTTCAGTTCCCATGCGTACACGATCGTGGTCAGCGGCAGGAAAATGAAGCCGAGTACCGGAAGCAGCAGGCCACCATGGAATGCGCGCTGCAGGTAGGTCGAGAAGAACCACATCAACGCAAGCGCGATGCGGGGAAACATCACGAGGATGAGCAGAAAGAAGCAAGGCATAGTCAGTCTCCATCCGAACAGTACGAACCCGCGCAGTGCGCTGGTGCGGGATTTGCGGTATGCGATCTTCCGCCCGCCTCCACTCTCTCGTCTGCTGGAACCACCGCTGGGACAAAGAAGAACCAGCCGACGGGAAACACGGCGACCGCTGCCAACAACTGACGTGTTTTCATGGATGTCCTCTCTCTATTAAGACTTACGTCTTGAGCCTGTTATCGGCCCGACGATCTGTCTCGCTGTCAAATCCGTAGCACGCGCCGTTCCACTGGGCCGAGCTCACGCGCAACCTGCGGCAGAGACCCAGACTCGACTTCGCCAATCGCCTGTCGGCAAATCTCGCATTTTCAGATGCAGCCTTTGCATCGCGCCTTAGTTGAAGTTCCGCTCCCCCCGCGCTGGCGATACCGAACGCTAGCCCATCTCGGATGCTCTTGAGTAGCCCGTGGCTAAGGACTGGGTGCCGGATTGCAGGGCTGGTGTGTTCAGGGGAGAGTTTTCAAAGGAAAGAGGAGAAAACAGATGACGCCAGGCACGAAGGATCAGATCCAAGGACAGCTACATGAGTTGAAAGGCAGATTCAAAGAGGATGCCGGGCAGGTCACGAACGACCCCGATTTGGCAGCCGAAGGTCAAGCCGAGAAACTCGCCGGCACCATTCAGAAGAAAATCGGCCAGATTGAAAAGGTGTTCAAAAAGTAATTGGGCTGGTCTCTGAACAGCTGCACTCGCACGTTTCGAGGAGAGGAAACCTACGATGTTGATATTGCTTATCATTGTGCTATTGGTTTTAGGCGCCGGGGGCGGGTACTATGGCCGAAACCGCTGGGGCTATGGTGGGGGCGCGGGCATAGGGCTTGGCACCATATTGGGGGTTCTTCTGATAGCCTACCTGCTGGGCGGTTTCCGCTGAGGCTACGCCGGCCACTTTTCCGCACTCCCCTGTTCCGTTGTGTCGCGCGGCCGAACAGTAGCCCGACGAGTGCCCCGTTCGCGGGTGTTCTCGCGACTCAAAACTAACCCCAGGTTCGACGACCTCCAATATTCAGAAGGCGAGTTCCCGATCCTGGATGAAAGCGATCCAACAACCCGGCGAGTGCCGAGAGCCGATTGGCGCCTACATCCGCTCTAACCGCAGCGTGCAGAATCCGCCACAACGCCTGCAGGTTTTGCACCACCGGCGAGTCGACGAGCCTGTAATCCACGACCATTGCCGTCGACTTTTCACACGTCGGCTGGTTTAAGAGCGCTCTCACCGTGAACAGCCGCGCAGCAACAGGCGCCCGCAGGTCGTGGGCGGATTCCTGACGACCGCTTTCGTGCCAGTTTTGGCCGCGGCCACACGTTTCACGTGAACCGCTCCGATTTCGTCGGCGGATCCCGACGGTTTCAATATGGCGGCTCTTGGTTCGCCATGGTTAACCCGTGGCCAGTGTGGCATGGCTTTACACTGACGACGTTTACGTTGACTTCATAAACGGGCGGATACTTCCTTTGCGATCCAGTCCACCCCGGTGTGTATCTTTCAATCACCATCGGTTGAACGGCCGGATCAGCTTCTAGCTGCCAAAACTCAGCCTCGGAAGCACCCCCGTCTGATCTACTCCAGACCGGGAAGCGCATGTCGTAGCTGCGTGCAGGAATCCAAGCCGCTGTTGGCACTGGAAGCGGCCGGCTGGATGCGGGCCCTGGTCTGGAATGGGCCATCGGATTTCGCACTAATGCAGGATCTCGGCGCGATCCGGATTCATCTTGGCGCAAGAGCACCGATCCGCAAGAGATTGGTCCGCCTCGTGCATATGAAACATGATTCAGAAATGAACACACGTCGAAAGGATCGGAATCCATGAAGCGCGTCAATTCATTTTCATCCGGCGGACGCCGCGAATCCCTACGCCGACTATCGTGCCGCCAATCTATATCAGTTCATCGCTACGCATGGTGTCGCTAAACCGGCCAAGACGTATTTCGTTTACAGCAATCTTGGCTTCGGCCTGCTGGGCCAGGCGCTGGCCAACCGGGCGGGCACACCCTATGCGACTCTGCTTGCGCAGAAGATTACTGGGCCGTTCGGAATGAAAGATACCGTGATTTCGCTATCCGCGGAACAGCAGGCGCGCTTCATCGAAGGTCACGACGCGCGACACCGGCCAACGCACGCCTGGGACTTCGTTGCCATGGCTGGCGCCGGCGCCATACGCTCTACTGCGAGCGACATGCTGATTTATCTGGATGCACAACTGCATCCCGAAAAGTTCCCCGCGCTCGCCAAGGCCATCGAGCAAACCCACGAGCTGCGCGCCGACGCCCTGCTCGGCATGCATGTCGGCTTAGCCTGGCTGCACGTCGATGGAAGCGGCTTCTACTGGCACAACGGTGGCACGGGCGGCTACAGCTCCTACGCATTCTTCGATCCGAGAAACGATTGTGCCGGCGTCGTCCTCTACAACGCGACCGTAGGCGATAACTTCGCCAGCTTCGCTGACCTGCTCGGTGCGCACATACGCCAGCGTCTGACTGGCGCGACGCCCGTGTCGCTCGGGCGCTAGGACGGTGGTTTCGCGACCTAGTCAGGCGCGACAGTAGGAGCCGTCCCAAGGGAACTTTCGCGGGACACACGCCGGGCAGTCTGCGTCGCCTACCGCACGCTACCGATAAGAGGTATTAACGCTCGCCTGGGTCTGGTGCCGCCCCTCTCAAGACCGGCTCGACGCGCCTAGGGCTTCTTTCGTTTTGCCACCCCGCCGTCAGCGTGTAGTTCCATCGTTCCGTCGGCGGCCTTCACGAACTTGGTCGGCGGCGCGTGCCCGTCCATGTCGAAGAAGGAATCCGGCGCCTCGGCGAGCAGCACGGCGCTGCCGATGCCTATGGCCGAGGTAAGTTGCCCGTCCTTCACGCGAATCCGCACCACCGGCCCGCCCTGAAACGCGTAGTCCCCGACGTAGGACGCGAGTACCGCCGCGTCGACCGGCACGACGGTCCGCTCCCTCGGCAGGTAGTCCGCCCAGCCATACTCGACCGCGATCGCACGCAGGATCTCGCTCGCCAGATCGCTGCCATTGTCGCCGTTGGTCATCACAATGGCGCCCTCGCCCGAGTCGCGATAGGCGAAGTATTGGCAGCGATAGCCCTCGTTGCCGCCACCATGGGAAAACGACGCGCGCCCGGCCGTCTCACCGAGCCCGATGCCCAGCCCGTAGTCGCCCGGGCCCTTGGTCAGCATCGTCTTCACCGTTTCGGCCTTCAGTACCTTGCCCGGCTTCTGGATTTCCATCACCCAACGCGCCAGCTCGCTCGGTGTGGTCCACAGCCCGGCTGCGGTCTTCTCTGGATAAGTGTGCCAGCGCCCCGCGATCGCCTTGCCGTCGCCGCGATACGCGCTCGCCGCATTGCGCGCGCGCTCCTCGCCCAGCGGCTGCTCATATGCGCTCAGTTTCATCCCCAGCGGATCGAGAATCAGCTCCCGGGCGAGATCCTCGAAGCGCCTGCCCGTGACGTCTTCCAGCAGCAGTTGCATCACCTCGTACCCGCCGCCGGAGTAGCTAAAGCCACTGCCCGGCGCCGTGGTCACACGCACCGCCGTGGTATTGGCCGGCGGCTTGCCGTCGAGCAATTGCACGAGCGCCGGCACCGCCGCGCCCTGCGCGTAGCCGGGGAAACCGTGCACCGTCAGTCCGGCGTTGTGGCTCAGCAGCCGCCGCAACGTGACCTTCTCCGTCTGCGTAAACTCGTTGTCCGGGACCTTCCAGCTCCGCAGCTTCGCGTTGACATCCTCGTCGAGGCTGAGCTTGCCCTGCTCGACCAGCCGCATCGCCACCGTCGCCGCCACGCCCTTGCTAAGCGACGCCGCCTGGAACAGCGTCTCGGCCGTCACCGGCGCTCCACTCTCGAGATCGCGCTGGCCGTATCCGCGCGCCCACTCCACCCGGCCCGCATGAATCACCGCCACGCTCACGCCGGGCACTTTGTAGTGCTCCATCCGCGCGGCGAGCTTCATCGGCTCGGCCGGACTGCCCTTCAGCCGGTTCGGCTTCTGCAGCCCGTTTTCAACGCGCGCGATGCGCTCCTCAGTCGGCGGGGCGGCGCGTAGCACGGGGAGTGCGGCGAGCGCAAACACCATCGTCGCCGCAGTGAAATTGCGTGGAGTCATGTCAGTCTATACGCACGCCCGACCCCGAGGTTCCCCAACCCCCAACATCCACCGAAGCCATGGGCGAGATCCAGTGTGCAGGCTGTTCGTTTGTGAACGCTCGTGTCCGGTCGCGGACACGCGGCTCCGTGGCGTCCCGAGGCATGTATTTGGCTTCAGAACAGTTGTTTAACCCGAGCTTTGGCATGGGACGTGCCATTCAGCGTTCCGGCCTTCGAAGATATCCCTCTGGCGTATCGCGGGAGTCGTATTGGCTGGCGTCTCAGCGGTTGTCTCCGCGAACGCGCAGGCCCGCCCCGCAACGGAATCGGGTACACAAGCGGCGCAGAGCTTCGCACTGGCCGATCTGAACGATATCATCGTAGCCGGCGGTAAGGCGGAGGCGGTTGAATACCAGGGACGCAAGGCCGTACGTCTAACCACGCAGCAATCGAGCCAGGAGGTCTTCGCGTTCCTCAAAGGAGTCCAAATCCACGATGGAACAATCGAGGCCGACATCGCCATCAAGAAAACTACGCCGCCCGGCGTACGGATGCCCGGCTTCGTCGGAATCGCATTTCGCGCCAGGACAGATGCGTCGCACTACGACTTGTTTTACCTTCGACCCGGGAATTCCCAATCCGAAGATCAGGCAATGCGGAACCACTCCGTGCAGTACGTCGCCACTCCAGGATATGACTGGTACAAACTGCGCAGAGAGTGGCCGTGGGTTTATGAGTCTTATGCGGATCTGCGGCCTGAAAGCTGGAACAGAGCCAGAGTCGAAGTCCATGGAAGGAACGCAAAGCTGTTCGTCAACGGGTCCGAGAGTCCTAGCCTGATCGTGGATGGGTTGAAAGGTGAGGACATCGAGGGCGCTATTGCCTTGTGGGGCTATGCCGGGGAAGAAGCGTATTTCTCGAATGTGAGAGTTGTGCCTGCTGAACCGGAACGTATAACGAATGACGGCGAGGCTTCGGGAGGCTGGGGGGTTGAATTCGCCAGCGATTACGGCAAATACAAGGGATCGATGGACCTCCATCGCGAGGGCAACGTGATTAGCGGCGTATGGTCCGGCGACTTTGGACAGAACCTACCGATTAGCGGCACGTGGCGCAAGGGCTACATCGAGCTGACGTTCAGCGGGACGTGGCCCGCGAAGCAGGTGCCGGCGACAGCGACACTTGCTGGATGGATTGACGGAGATTTGGCCAAGGGACGCATGAAGGTGGAGGGACGGGCCGATGGGCAATGGACTGCTCAACGGAGGAAATGAGTGAAGCGGCGCCCGCAGTTCGGTCCGCGTAGCGTCGCTCCGTCACCCATCGGCCGGTGAAGCCGTGAACCAGAGCCTCCGCCTGCCTCAAAATAGTGTCCGACAATAGCGAATAACGCCTGTTCCGAGCCGCTTTTCCACGACCCACGACGTCCTGGCGAGAAAACCGAGATTGTTGCGTAACCTTTTCCTGGGGCGACAGTAAACAAGCTAAGGGATGAAGCAGGACCTTTTTCATGCGTCAGGGGCGGCTTCCCGGCCGCAACGAATCTGCCGGGTTAGTCGCCAATCGATCGGTGTGAACGCTACGGGAACATCGACGGCGTCGACTTCGTAGAACCAGAGACACTCGAATGCAGAATCTGCTTGCAAGCTTACAATACACCCTGCGGCAGTTCCGGCTGTCGCCGGTGTTTACATCCTCCGCCATACTGACGCTGGCTTTGGGCATTGGCGGAACCACCGCGATCGGCACCTTGATCCATGCGGTCATGCTGCGTTCCCTGCCAGTTTCCGATCCCGCGCTGCTGTATCGTATCGGCGACGGCGACGATTGCTGCGTGGAGGGCGGGCCGCAAGACCGCTGGGGGATGTTCACGTACCCCTTCTATGAGCGTCTGAAGACAGAGACGCCGGAATTCGAACAAGTAGCCGCCTTCCAGGCGGGGGGAGCCCGCTTGAGTGTACGGCTGGAAGGCACCACGAACACCGCCAGGCCGTTGCGGTCCGAGTATGTGACGGGCAACTATTTTGATACGCTTGGCGTGAGGGCATTTGACGGGCGCGTGCTGACGCCCGCAGACGACCAGCCGTCCGCTCCTCCTGTGGTGGTGATCAGCCATCACTGTTGGCAGGCGGACTACGGAGCCGACCCGTCGCTGGTAGGTTCCACGCTCGCGATCGACGGACATCCCTTCACCGTGGCCGGCGTGACGCCGCCGGGGTTTTTCGGCGACACTCTGCGCGGCGACCCGCCCGATATCTGGGTCCCCGTTCACCAGGAGCCCATGCTCGCCGGAGATAGCACGCTGCTCAATCAGTCTATCGCCGCATGGCTGCGCGTCATCGGCCGCTTGCATCCGGGTGCTTCCACGGCGGGCATGGCGCCGCGCCTAACCGGAATCCTGCGGCGGTGGCTACAGTACGATTCCGGCTATCCGTCCGATTGGATGCCGGACCTGATCCGGGTACTTCCCAAGCAGGTGATTGACGTGGTGCCGGCGGGAGCCGGAGTCGCGGAGATGAAGGAGGAGTACGGCCGCAGCCTCCGGATTCTGATGGCGGTGTGCGCGATGGTGCTGCTGATTGCTTGCAGCAATGTCGCCAACCTGCTACTGGTCCGCGCGGTGGCGCGCCGCAAGCAGACGGCCCTGCGCATCGCCGTCGGGGCCAGCCGGCGGCAAATCGTCTTCCAGGCTCTTCTGGAAAGCACGCTGTTGGCGGTTGCCGGTGGCATTGCCGGTCTTGTCGTTGCGGCGGCGGCCGCGCGTCTGCTGCTGGCGCTGGCGTTCCGCGGCGCGCACTTCCTCCCGATCAGCATCCTGCCGTCGCCGCTTGTGCTCGCGGCGGCGTTTGCGGTGTCCCTTCTTACCGGGATACTCTTCGGCGCCGCGCCGGCCTGGTTCGCCGCCCGAACCGATCCGGTCGAGGCTCTGCGCGGCGCGGGCCGCGGCATTGCCGATCATTCCGGTTTCACCCGTAAGGCACTGCTCGTCGTGCAGGCCGCCTTGTCCGTCGTGCTGGTCGCCGGTGCCACCATGCTGGCGCGAAGTCTCGACAGGCTGGAGCACCAGGACTTCGGCTATCGGACGGACGGCCGCGTCGTGGTCTCGCTCAACAAACCACCAGCTACTTACACGGAGCCGCAATTGCAGGCGCTCTACCAGCGGCTGGAGGAATCTCTGAACCGGCTGCCTGGCGTGAAAGGCTCGGGTCTTGCTCTGTACAATCCACTGACGAACAACTGGGGTGAGCTCATCCTCGTGTCGGGCCATCCCGCACCGAAGATGAGCGATGAGGCGGGTGCCTCCTGGGACCGGGTTAGCGCCGACTATCTTCGGAATTTCGGTATGAGCGTGCTGCGGGGGCGCGACTTCACGAGGGCCGACAGCGAAACGGCGGCGCCGGTCGCGATCGTCAACCAGGCTTTCGTGAAGCGCTTCTTCAAGGCCGGCGAAGATCCGCTCGGACAGCACTTCGGCCTCGATCTTCCCCAGAACGCCGGGACTTTCCGTATCGTCGGGATCGTGCGGGACGCGAAGTTCGCTGGGTGGGGTCTCACCAGGCCGGCGATGCCGATGTTCTATGTGCCTCTCGCGCAGAACGTCGATTACAACGACAACATCATGAAGAGAGTCGAACTGGCGTCGCACTTCATCGGGGGAATCACGCTGGTGACCGGTGTCCCGCCTGGCGCACTCGAACCGGAGTTGACCCGCACCCTGGCGGGAGTCGACCCGAACTTGACGATCATCAGCGTGAAGACCATGGAGCAGCAGGTCGCTCTCACCTTCGATCAGGAACGCGCCGTTGCCGCTCTCGCCGGACTCTTCGGAGCCGTGGCTCTGCTGCTGGCCGCGGTCGGACTTTACGGCATGACCGCCTACACGGTCGCGCAGCGGACGAATGAGATCGGCATTCGCATGGCGCTGGGCGCCAACCGCGCCGAGGTCGTGCGACACGTACTCCACGGGGCGTTCGTACGCGTGGCCGTCGGGCTCGGCCTGGGCATCCCGCTCGCCGTGCTGGCCGGACGCCTGATCTCAAGCCAGCTGTATGGCGTTTCGTTTTGGGACCCGCTGGCGCTGACAGTAGCGGCCAGCGCCCTCGCGATCTGCGCCCTGGTCGCGGCGCTAGTTCCGGCCAGCGCCGCCGCATCCATTTCCCCCATGACAGCGCTCAGAACCGAGTAAGGCCCCGACGCGCGGAACACAAGCGCCCCTTCCAGAAAGGGCCGAAAACATCTACCGATATTGATGCTATGAAAGCGCTGCGGCGAGGTTTTGCGTACACTGCAAGCAAAACCTTGGAAAGGAGCCTGCAGCAATATGGAACAGTTTATCGGATGCGATGCACACAAACAGTTTTCCGTGTTTGTCGCCGTTAATGAGAAAGGACATGCGGGTGAAGCCGCGCGCGTCCCGCACGAGAGGCGGCTCTACCGCGAGTTTCTGACGCGACTCCCGCCGCACTCGACGATCGCGGTGGAAGCCAGCGGGCAGTACAGTTGGCTCGTGGACGAGATGGAACAGTCCGGTCATTGCCCGAAACTGGCGAATCCTCTGGAGGCCAAGCGTCGCATGGGCCTGACCATGAAAACTGACAAGCTGGACGCCAAGGGACTAGCGATACTGCTCCGCAATGGCACCCTTCCGGAAGTATGGATTCCGCCGAGTGAACTCCGGGATCAACGCGAGCTGCTACGCCTGCGCATCTTCCTGGTGCACCTAAAGACACGAGTCAAGAATCGGATTCACGGCACGCTGGCGCGCCACAACGTGATCATCCCTGGTGCGGATCTGTTCGGCGCTGAAGCTCGTTTGCAGCTCGGCGAGCGCCTGCCGGAATTGCCAGTGCATAGCCGGGAAGCCATCGAGCAGGAACTGGCGACGCTGGATTTCCTGGAAGGCGAGATCAAATCTGCCGAGCAGCGACTGGAAGCGATTATGGAGGTAAGCGCGGAGGCGGATCTGCTCAAGACACTGCCCTGCGTGGGTACAATTCTCAGCATGGTTTTAATGCTGGAGATCGGCAGAATCGAGCGATTTCCTACGGCTGCACACCTGGCCAGCTATGCGGGCTTGGTTCCCCGCGTGCGTGCCAGTGGTGGTCGTACTCGCATGGGGCAGGTTTGCCAAAACGTGAACCGAAATCTGAAGTGGGCGTTTGTCGAAACGGGCAACCTAGTGGTTATCAACCAGCGCCGGCTAGCGGGGACCCATGTGGTTCGGCTGTATCAACGGATCAAGCGTGCCAAGAATCATCAGAAGGCGGTCGTCGCGGTCGGGCGCCACCTCGCTGAGGCTGCGTGGTGGATACTCACCAAGCAAGAAGTTTATCGGGAGCCGCGAAATGTGCGGCAGGCTCTTTCGTCGACGCACGGGTAAGCGCGTTTAAGGTTCTAGCCCAATGAGGCTGAATATCGATTGCGACACCCAGTCCGGTGGGACAGGCTCATGCAGGAGTTGAGGGCGGAGACACGAGTCCGACGAAAGAGCGGAACATTGATGAGTGAGCGGAACGGACGAAAGAGCCAGTGGCAAAAAGGAGAGACATTTTCTGGGGACTCTGTCCCCAGACCCCTGGGATTTATCGCTGTTAATGCCAATCCCAGTTGACGATTGTGTTGCCGGGGCCCGGCTCCACACCGAACCCCAGCCTGGTCTTGGCCCCGGAGTCGGCGCTCAGGTTGCCTCCCGGCAGAGCCTTGTCCTCCGCTCCGTCCGTTTGAAGTGTACCCGGAAGGGCAGTTTTACGCAATGGACGACCGAAAAAAGAGCTTGACGCGAGCAGCGCTTTCAGACACGAACCTTAACGCGACACCGCCGCGCGGCAGGAAGCTTGTCGCGGCGGGAACGCTACTCCTTGCCGCCTTTGGCCAGCTTCTCGATGATGGCGGCTGGTGCACCCGGCCCGAGAATCTGGCGAATCGCAGCTTCGAGGACTTCATCGCGGCCGGCGCGAATGGCCGCGATCGTCGGCCTCACCACGAGGTCGGGAACAATCCCCACGCGCTGCGTGGGCCGCTTGTCGGGGTAGAAGACGCCAATGCCGCTGATCATCGTGCTCTGCCCGCCGGGAAGAGCGATTTGCGACACGTTACCATCGGCCCCAGCCGTGGTGCTGCCAATGACGAATGCGTTCGGGGCGGCGCGAAACGCCATGCTGGTGTACTCGGCGCTGCTTTGCGTGGCGTCGTCCACCAGAATCACGATCTTGCCACTGTAGTGCGGCTTGCCGGGGGCGATCGAGAGAGGCGCACCGAAGTGGAAAGCGCCCGGGTTCGACAGGTCGCCGCCGGTGAAGCGCACAAATGGCGTTTCCTTGTCCATCAGGAGCGACCCGAGCGCGAAGACCATGAACTCGGATGGGTAGTTGCGGATGTCGATGATGAGGCCTTTTGTGCCGGCGGCGCCATCGACATAGTGGGCCGCGTCAGCCACTTTGACGGACGAGAGCTTCAGGTACGCGACGTCGTCGGAGAGGCGGCGGAACGTGTCGCCCGGCAGGTCGTGTGTGGCGAGGCCGCTGCCCGAGGTGGCCGCCCCAGGCAGGCGTTTGGCGGTAAACTCCAGCGTCCGATCGCCGCGGCGCACGCTCAGCTTCGAATCGCCACACTCGCCGCGGGTGAGCGTCCGACCCATGTCACGCAGCACGGTCGCTTCGTTCGAATCGGCGTAATACGGCTTCCATTTCTGCACAAGCTGAGGGACCGGAACGCCGTCCAACGTTTCGATGGCATCGCCAGCCTGCAAGCCGGTGGCCGGCCCGGCGGCCGCGTCGGCGTACCCGGTGACGACCGCGCGGTCCTCGATGAAACGCACCGTGACGGGAATCTGACAGGAGCCCGTGGGCGGCCGCACCTGGAGCGCGCTCCACAGGTTCGCGTGGCAGTCGTGAACTTTAGCAATCAGCGCCATCAACTCCCGCTCATAGTCTTCGGTGGTCTTGGCCAGTGCGACTCGCGGGATGAATTCCACCAGCACATGGTTCCAGTTCTCACCCATAACGTCGCGATTAGGAGACCAGTACTCGATGATGTTCCAGAAGCGGAAAAGCGCGAGCAACTGGAGAGCGGGATCGGGCAGTTTCACCGCCCGGTAACCCAACTCATGCTGGAACGCGGGATTGCCGATCCCCGGCACCAGCGAAACGTAGAACTGTTTGCGGTCGGCCGGGCGGTTACGATAAATCGTCTGGAGCATCCGGCTGAGATCGCCTCCGAGTTGCTCCTCGGAGTTAATCCAAGCCACCTCCGGCCGGAGGTGAAGTTCCGTCTCGTTCAAGTTCGCGCAGGGCTGACATTCGCCGATCTTGCCTAGCGCGGTGACCCATCTGGCAAGCGCGGCGTTGGCGGCCGCATGGTCGGGCGCCGCGAGAACTGCCGGCAAGATTCGAAACAGATCGTAGTCCCAATGGCGTTGGCCGGAAGTGACTTGCGGATGGTGATACTTGAGGAAGCCCCAGACCTTGCCGAGCGTGGCCAGGTTCTCGATCTGGACAGTCGAAAGTTCCGCCACCGCGATTTTGGAACCGGCGTCGAATTCATGATCGGTATCGAGAACGGTTGTCTCACGCACAACCCTGGGAGCGTCCCAAATGGGCTTATCGTCGACGAGCAGGCTCATGTCGTCCACCCAGGCCTTGCCCGTTCCAGCCAGAAGGAACCCGATGAAAAGCTGGCGGGCATCCGGCTGTACCTGCACGGAAACGGAGTACTCGGTCCAGTCGGTGGTTCCCTTGATCTTCTGTGGCCGCATTTGCAAGCTGTCGAAGGCCAGGCCCGGGTTGGACTCGCCGTCCTCGCGAATCCACAGAGCCACAAAATCGCTGACGGCTTCGGTGCGGACGAAGCCGCGCAGCTCGATGGCTGTGCCCTTGAAATCCATCGGGAGGCTCTTGGTGATCCCGGAGAACGCGTTGGCGGTGTCGGGCTGCCGTTCGATGCGAGCCGACCAATGCCCGCCGTGCACGATTCTATCGTCGAGAGAGACGCTTCCAGAAGGATATGCGGCCCAACCGGTCGGGACCGAGCCCGTGCTTTTCGCCTCGAAGCTGAGGATCTCCGCGAGCCCGGAGCGGTCCTGCGCGTGACAGACGATCCCGACTGCTACACACGCAAACGCCATAGGAAGACATGCAACTAGCAGAAAACGTGTCATCGGCGACAATATTAGCACTCGGCCTGAACCGACTGAGCGTGCGCGCCCGATGTGGGAACGCGACGTCTCGGTAGCAATCGCTATCACATTGACGCGCTCAGCCGAAGCGGATGTTCCCCAAGTCCGTTCCGGGAGATCACTCCGATCCGGGTTTCGCAGGTGCTGATCCCGCGACACGGCTGCCGGCGCGCTGGCAGCCGTGGGATGGCTTCCGATAAGGCGCGTTAACGCTCCCGCCTAAAACCTGGCTTGGCCCCGGATTCGGCGCTCAGGTTGCCTCCCAGCAGGGCCCTCCGCTCCGCGCTTTAGAAGTGTAGCCGGAGGCGTAGATCTACACAATTAACCGAAAAAAACTCGACGAGTGCAGCACTTTCAGGGATGGCAGTTAACGGCCCGGTTCGTTGATCGCGGCTTCGGCCTTCCCCTAAAGCCGCCAGAGCACCACGATAAGTCCCTGTGCGGTTGCGCGACGCTGATCGTGGACCGGGGCGAATGGCCAGGTGCCGATTTTGAACGTTTCGTTGCTCCTCAGCGTATATACGTGAGACCTTGGTGTTGCGGCTGGAAAAGCTAATGTTGCAAGTTGACGCTCTCAACAAAAGCTACGGCGGTCTGGTGGCCGTGGACCGCGTTTCCCTGCGCGCCGGGGCGGGGGAAACCATCGGGTTGCTAGGGCCCAACGGCGCGGGCAAGACCACTATCGTTGCGATGATCGCCGGCTTAATCCGTCCCGACTCTGGTTCGGTGCATATCGAAGGCCGCCCCTTAGCCGGCGACACCGATCCGAACAAGCGGCGCATCGGGCTAGTTCCGCAGGAGCTCGCGCTCTTCGACGAGTTGACGGCGCGAGCCAATCTCGAGCTTTTCGCGGCACTCTATGATCTCGATGGAACGGCCGCCAAGCGTGCTATCGGCGAGGCTCTTGAGCTCGTCGGCCTGACGGACCGCGCCCAAGAGCGCGTCAAGAACTACAGCGGCGGCATGAAGCGGCGTCTCAACCTAGCCGCCGCGCTCTTGCACGACCCGCAGATCCTCCTTCTGGACGAGCCCACCGTCGGGGTTGACCCCCAGAGCCGGAATGCTATCTTCGATAACCTCGAGGTCCTCAAACGCCGGGGCAAGACTCTGCTCTATACCACGCACTACATGGAGGAGGCCGAGCGCCTCTGCGATCGTGTCATCATCATCGACCACGGCAAGGTCGTCGCTGATGACACCCTGCCCGGGCTCTATCGTCTGCTGCCAGTAACGAACCTGCTAGCCGTGGAGCTCGTAGATGGGCAGGACGGCCTCCGCCTGGACGATTTGCTGGCCCTGCCAGGCGTCCGTTCCGCGAAACTCGAAGCCGGGACCTTACGGGTGGGCGTTCAGGATCTGGCCACCGAAACCCCGCGCGTCTTGCAGTGGTTGGTGGAGCGAGGCCACCTCTACCACCACGTGGCGAGCGAGCGCGCCAATCTGGAAACCGTGTTTCTGACACTGACTGGAAGGAGCTTGCGCGACGCATGATGATCTCGTTTCGGGCCTTGGTCCGCAAGGACCTCCTGTTGTTCCTCGTGGATCGGCGTGCTCTGCTGATGAGCTTTGCCGTCCCTATCGCCATCGGCTCCTTTTTTGGATACGTTTTGGGAGGGTCAGGCGGTCAGGCGAACGCGAGTAAGATTCCCGTTTTGACAGTAGACCAAGACCACAGCGCGATTTCCCGCGGAATCGTCACCCGGCTGTCCGAAGAGAAGGCACTCGACGTGAAGCCCTCGACCCCTGTCGAGGCACGCGCGGCCGTGCGCAAGGGTACCGCCACGGTGGCCGTGATTATCCCCCCGAATTTCGGTCGAGACGCCGGGAGCGCCTTCTTCGGCCCCCAGCAGAAACCCGAGATCGGCGTGCTCTTCGATCCTTCCCATACGGCGGAGCGCTCCATGGTGGCAGGAATCCTCACTGGCGATGTCATGCAAGCCGTGAGCAAGGAAATGTTCGCGGGCCGGACCGGACGCGAAATGGTTAAGGACTCGCTGGCCCAAGTGGAGCAGAATCAGCATCTGCCGGCGGAGGACAAGAAGCCCCTGGAAGATTTGCTGCGGAGCGTGGACCGCTGGAACCAGCAGGTGGATCGAGGCGCCGGTCCCGGTCTATCGCGTGGCTTGACCGTGCCCTACACCACGCGCGAAGAAGCCGTGACCGCGCGCCAGAACATCCAGTACAACGGCTACGCTCACGCCTTCGCCGGGATGGTGGTGCAGTTCGTCCTGTTTCTGGGTATTGACGTCGGCATCGGATTGCTACAGCAACGGCAGCGCGGCTTGTGGAAGCGATTCCGAGCGGCGCCTCTGTCGCGCGGAGTTTTGCTCGGCAGCCGCGCCGTCAGTGCGGCTATTCTTGCATTTCTCGTGGTGCAGGTGAACTTCCTGTTCGCCCGGCTGATCTTCGGCGTGCGGGTGGAAGGCAGCATGGTGGGTTTTCTGGGAGTGAGCGCCGCCTTCGCATTAATGACGGCAGGATTCGGAATGCTGGTGGCCAGCATCGGTAAAACGCCGGAGGCGACGCGTGGCCTCGCCATATTCGCCACTCTGATTGTGGTGATGCTGGGCGGTGCCTGGATTCCCATGTTTCTATTCCCGCAATGGCTCCAGAAGCTCACAGTAGTGGTGCCCACGCGCTGGGCGATGGAAGGCCTGGAAGCTATGACATGGCGTGGGCTGGGCTTAGAAGCCGCCATAGTTCCGATCACTGCTTTGCTTCTGTTTGCAGCGGTGTTTGGCGCCCTAGCCATGGTGCGTTTCCGCTGGGAAGCGGAAGGCTAATGCGCAGCCAACTGTGGGTGGCATGTCGTTTTCGACCACTTAACGCAATCATGACCATGAGCATCGATGACAACTCTTGAAAGCCCAAACCAACGTCGCCGCAAGCCTACCGATAACCCGAAATAACGCCCGCTTGTCTGTGTGAGACGCCTTTGTCCGCTAGCCAACGCCCGCGAGGGACGTTCAAATATGCCTCTGTCTTCTTAGCGGTCGCCGAGTTGGGCCCTGCTCGCCGGGCTGGTCCAGCCGCTGCCGGGGCGCCTGCCGTCGCCGATCACCGGTTTCCGCCGGCAGTCTCGTCGGGCTTTCGCCGACTGGCCAGCTGCTCTCTTTGTTTGGCCCAACGCGCTCTTTGTTCGGCCGCGAGCTTCTCGCGGTCCTCGGGTGTCAGTGTTCGTTTCGGCGCGTCCCACAGGTTCCTTTGTGCCGCCAGCCTCTCACGGTCCTCGTGCGCCGGAGCCGATTTGGGTGCGCACTCGCCGCCGCACCGGTCATGGAGGAGGCTGATGTGTTCGGCTGGCGTCATGGAGTCCCAGCGTCTGAATGAACTCCACGGAGAGTCCAGAGCGTCTCCGTTCCGGTAGGGCCCGGCAATGCCGGCCATCCACCCTTCTCCGGGCTCCAGCGGACTGACGGATCTTCGGAACCGGAAAAGAAACCCATACTCCACGACACCCGCGTCATCTTCGATCGGGAACCGCTGGACGAGTTCAACCTCCTCGGGAAACGTGCCCAGTTCGGTGGGATAGTTCAGCCACTGCGACAGGGCGGACTCGGCGAGGGCCTCGGGCGCGGCCCACCGGGCGGGCATCAGCGGGCGGGCACCGAGTTTGCCCAATTGCTCCCACAGCGAGATGCGAACCAGGCGGCACGCGGCAAGCGCCTCGATCTCGCCGGCGGGCACCGTCTCGGAGAGGCGCAACAACGATATGGCGGCCCATAACTTCAGGAAGGGATCCGTCAATTGGAGCGCCTCGCGGAGCTGCAGACCAACTTTGCCGCCGGGGAAATACCCCAACAAATCGAGAAGCACCTCGCCCCCGGCGCTAGCCGTGGCGTAGCCCTTGTCCGTGAGCCACTCAACGGTAGGTACGTCCCGCTGGAGCGGCTTGACGCGAGCAAACACCCCTCGCCACAACTCGACCACCGCGTCCGCGTGTGGACTCAAATCCGACGTGCCCTTCCGGGCCTCTTTTAGTAACTCGTCAACCGGTTTCATCAAGGCCTGCCTAAAGCGTTACGACCGGAATTTCCATTTTGGATCTCCGAGTCTCATTCAGTGTAAGCCAAACCGCCATCCCTGGTCCTGCGAACTGCTTTAGGGCAACGTTTTCTTAGGAGGGCTCGGTGCTATCCCCGAACGGAACCTAGTTTGCCGGTTCACCTACCCGGTGTTGCTTGACGTTTCTGCCCACCAGAGTTAGTGTCCATAAGGCTACCGATAACACCCATTATGAGGACCCTAAATGAATGATTTGATTGTAGTTCCGCAAACGAGGCAGTGGCACAAGCTGAAGGCGCTGGTGCTGGACAGCGTTTCCTCCCCGATCACGCGCCGCGTGTACAACCTCGGCCTCGACGAGTTCTTCGCTTGGCTGTCCGTCCAGGAGCCCCGGCCAAGCTTCACCAAGGCGACGGTGAGCGCCTGGCGAGTGGCGCTGGAGGCGCGCGGCCTCGGCGCCGTTTCGATCAACGTGCGGATCACGGCGGTGCGGAAACTGGCGGTCGAGGCGGCCGACAATGGATTACTGGCGCCGGAACTGGCCAACGGGATCACGCGGGTGAAGGGTGTGGCGTCGAAGGGCGTCCGCCTGGGGAACTGGCTATCGGTCAAACAGGCGCAAACGCTGCTCAACGCCCCGGACGTTGCGACCACCAAGGGTCTCCGGGACCGCGCGATCCTTGCAGTGCTACTGGGTCGCGGTCTCCGGCGAT
>Ga0371490_1000652_pt1 | contig 21778 bp, 20 predicted proteins | sample MB2SIPfraction_FD_207959 | JGI IMG/M metagenome (GOLD analysis project Ga0371490, IMG submission 207959) | Lab enriched peat soil microbial communities from McLean, Ithaca, NY, United States - MB28FN SIP fraction | ecosystem: Environmental > Terrestrial > Soil > Wetlands > Peat | place: USA... | reverse complement strand
CATGGCCATGCCAATGCCGCAGTCGGGGTGGCAGCCGCAGCTCAGCTGGCCCCACTCAGCGCTGGGTCCATGGATCAGGTCGGCCCAGTCGCTGAAGGTGCTCATAAAGCTGATCGGGAACCAGTCGCGCTCCGGCAAGCCGAAGCCCATCTGGTTCTTGATGTCGTGGGCCATGTGCGAGAGGGTGTAGCGCTGGGCAAAGCGGCGCTCGTCGGTGATCTCCTCGTCGCGGCCGGTAAAGCTGACCGGCTGGAAGCTGATGAAGCTGATCTTCCTGGGGTTGTCGAGGGCAAACTGGATGATGCGGCCCACCTGCTCGTTGTTGATGCCGTTGATGATGGTGGTGACCGGAACAATCTCCACGCCGGCTTCGTGCAGGTTGTTGATGGCCTGCAGCTTGACGTCGAACAGGTTGCCCACCTTGCGGTGCGAGTTGGCGGCGTTGCCGATGCCGTCGAACTGGAGGTAGACGTAGCGCAGGCCCGCTTCGGCGGCCTGCTTGCAGAACTCCTTGCTCTTGGCAAACTCGATGCCATTGGTGGCTGCCTGCACGGAGTTGTAGCCGATCTTGCGGCAGTAGCGCACCGCTTCCAGGAAGTGCGGGGAGAGTGTGGGCTCGCCACCGGAGAACTGCACGCTCATCTGGCGGCGGGGCTTCATGGAGATGGCATTATCCAGCAGGGTCTTGATCTCCTGCCAGCCGAGTTCGTGGACAAAGCCAACCTGGTTGGCGTCCATGAAACAGGGGTCGCACATCATGTTGCAGCGGTTGGTCAGATCGATGGTAAGCACCGAGCCGCGGCCATGGGTCATGGTGGAGGTGCCGTGGTTGTGCAGCCGCTTGTCGCCCTCGCCGTGGGCGCGGATGTCGCGGCCGGGAAAGACTTCCTGGATGTGGCGGCTGAAGGCCGAGTCGATGGACATCAGGTCTTCGAAGTGGCCGTGCTTGGGGCAGTCCTTGACCATCCAGATTTCGCCGTCGCGCTCGATGATCTGGGCCTTGATCTCGCCCACCTTCTCGTTCAGCAGGACTTCATACGGCAGCTTGCCGTCCAGGATCTGCTTGCGGATCTCCGGAACGCACTTGGGACAGAGAGAGTCGGTGGCGCGGGGCCAGCCCAGCGGCGGCTTCTCCTTCTCCCAGCTCTTGAGCAGCGGCTTCTCGCTCCACTTGGGGGTAAACGAAGGGTTGGGGCTGATGCGATTCATACGCTCAAACACCGCCCAGGCGCCCCGGGCCGCGTAAACGACCGCTTTCTCGGCAACTTTGACTGCTGTGGACATATTCTTATGAGTCTCCTCGAAGGGGTGTGGCCGCGGCGGCGGTTGGCCTGCCCAGCCCGGCCCGGCAGCGCGCACGCCAGCCAGGGTCTAGAAGTTGAGGTTTAGGGTAATAGCGGTCGGGATCAATCCAAAGTACCGAACAGCGAATGGAGAAACTGGCCAGCGAATGGGGAGCCGGGGCTGGCGAACGGGAGCCGGTTGGCGCCGGACAGCTACTGGCTGGTGGTGTCCGGTTTGGCGATCTGGTTGATAATGCGGCGCAAAAACACCTGCTGGACATGGATCCTGCGGGCCAGATCGGGCAGAAACTCGGTGATCAGGTTGTCTTCCGGAGCCAGGGCCAAGCCCACCCCGTAACGGGTTGCGCTGGCGGAGAAGCGGGTGTCGCGCCCGGGCAGATAGGTGTTGCCAATGGCGTCGTCCACGGCAAAGCCTACCAGGGTGGAGTAGTTCAGCATCCCGCGGCCATTGTCGCCCTGGGTCCAGAGCACCTGCAGCAGGGTGTGGCCAATGCGTCGCGGGACGCCGGCGTGCGGCAGGCGGTGATAATGCGGGTCCAAATGGGTGAGCGAGGGGATCAGGAAGGTGCCAAAGAACTCGCCGGTCATGTCCTGGGTGTAGCTGGTTCCCAGATCCTTGCCGTAGCCGCGCATGCCCGGACCGTAGGGCGAGTGGGCGTCGGAGCCCACCGAGATGGCCGAGATGGCAAAGATGGTAAGGGTGTTGAAGGGGTCCATCACGTTGTGCGCCGCCAGATGAGCCTTTTCCTTCGGGGTCATCGGCTTGACGTCGGGCACGCTCAGGAAGCGGTCGTACCAGTTGACGATGGGCCCGATCACCGGCTGGCAGGCAAGGGGTTCGGGGCTGGCCGGAGCAGGCTTCTGTGCCTCTGAGCCCGCGGGCACGCTCTGGGCAGCGCTTCCAGACGCGCGATGGACCGGGCAGGGCGGCACGGCTGGCTTGGCAACGGGAACAGCGGCGGGCGCGGGAGTCGGCGCAAGGGGTGGAGCGGCCGGGGCCTGCGCCCATCCCGCTGGATGAAGGCAGACGAGCAGAGGCAGCAGAGAAAGCCAGCCCAGGACGCGGTACTGGCCGGTCCCCGGCAGGTGGCCCGTAGACGCAGGATTCTCAGCATTCGAACTCATCCGTAACCCCATCCGGCCACCCGGGCCGGGCCAGAATCCTTCGCCAGGCGGCAGCCGCTGCTGCAGTGCCATCGAGTGCTTCGGGGAGCAAATCCCAGCCAAAACGAGCACCCGAAAGGACGAATCACTGGAACCACTGTAGCGGAAGGAGGGAATTGTGTCTGCTCCAGGTAGTCTCGAACGGCGAAAAACGCATCAAAAGAGGTGCAGGAGGTACCGAATGAGGAGATCTCCAGAAGCTGGGCCGGAATGAGCCATTGGACCCAAGTATTTATTACCTGTACGGAAAAGTGTGGTACTTTTGTGTGCAAGTGAGATTACCTGTTGTTATCCAGAGAGTACCGATTTAAGACTGGATACAGTGGAATGCACCAGAGAGGGTGCGAAGGGGAGAGGGAGATTGAAGTCCCCCAATACCACAGGGTAATCCTAGAAATTTCCTGGAATCCCCAAAGGTACATCGTTCTGGGCCGATGAAATGAGTGACGCACCAGATATCCGGCTCACGGATACGGCGCTTGTTCAGAGAACGCCCCCACAAGGACGGCGAAAGCGATGAAAAGGACACAACATCCCAGGACGTTTGAGCAGTTGGCGAAGATTGGCGCCCTGAGTCTCGTGTTACTGGTGGCTGCCGGTTGCGGCCATGCACCACGCGCGGTTGACCTCGGTCAGGATGAGATGGCCCCTTCTTCCCAGGGCTACCAGCAACCGTCCCAGCCGCGCTACCCGCAGCAGCAGGGCTACGCTCCCCAACCGGAATCTTCCCCGCAGCAGAGCCGCGCCATCGGGCGCATCCCGGCCACGCCGGTGCCTCCCGGAGGAGTTACCGAAGAGGATTACGACTTTATCGAGAGTCATCGTCCCATTGAGAGCCAGTTCGGCCTGGCCACCTGGTATACCGCGCCGTACAAAGGCCGGGCAGCGGCTAACGGCCAGGTCTTTGACGACATGGCTCTGACCGCAGCGCACCGCACCCTGCCCATGGGCTCGCTGGTGGTGGTCACCAACCTGAAGACCGGCCAGGCCTGCCCCATGCGGATCAGCGACCGCGGCCCGTTTGTGGACGGCAGAATTGTGGATCTGACCATTGCCTCGGCGCGGGCCACCGGCATTTACCGCCAGGGCGCGACCCGGGTGCGGGTGGATGTGTATCAGACCCCCAAGCCGATTGAGAGTGGTGGCCGCTGGTGCGTGCAGATTGGAGCCATCCGCAACGAGCGCGAAGCCATCCGCCTGAAGCAGGCCCTGCTGGCCCGGTTCCGGGACGCCCAGGTCATCGAGTTCCCGGGCGAGAATGCCTACTGGGTGCGCATCCGGCCCGCAAACGACGACCGCGCCACGGCCGAGTACATTGCCCACAACCTGCGTCCCAAAGAGGGCGAGGCCTTTTTGACGCGGCTTGACTAAAGCCGCACCGCAGTCTCTCCGAGCAGTTCATCGCTGACTGCAGTTTTGATGACCTGCATCATTCGGCCGCTCTGTTTCCGTGCAGCTACGGGAGACAGGGCGGTTTTTCATTTCTACGATCTTCTACGACGCGTCCGCCGTTCGCACCGCACTGCCCAGGCAACAGCAAAAAAGCCGCCCTCCGTGAAGGACGGCTCGCTTGGTTTTGGTGTCAAAGAATCAGTCGGCGGGACCGTTCGGGGCGCGCAGCAGGGCGGAAGCGGCCCACAGCAGCGGCGCCTGGCCGTGGAAGTCGCCGGTGCGGCGGTTGCGCATCAGGTAGTAGTCCAGGTCGGCTTTCTTGTTGGTGCCTTCGCAGACGCTGGTCACGTCGCCGTTCTGGTCAATGTAGCCGGCAACGGCGATCCATGCCTTGCGGGCGGCAGGGCCGTAAGTGGCCGCGTCCAGCCAGCCATTCTTCACACCGGTAATCATGGCAAAGCTGAACATGGCCGTGGAGCTGGTCTCCGGCCAGGCCTCTTCGTGGTCGATGAGCTGGTGCCACATGCCGTCCTTGCCCTGGTACTTGAGCAGAGAAGCCATCATCAGCTGGTAGCCCTTCAGGATGCGGGCGCGCTGGGGATGGTCAGCGGGCAGGGTGCGCAGCATCTCCGCCATGCCGGCAGCCACCCAGCCATCGCCCCGGCCCCAGAAGTAGGGCACATCGTCGGCGTGGTAGAACAAGCCGTTCGGTTGCTGCAGCTTGTCCAGATATTTGGCCATCTCAACGGCGTCCCGGTCCAGATACTTGCGGTCGCCGGTGGCGCGGTAGGCCTCCAGCTGCAGAATCGTCAGCATGTACATGTCGTCGATCCAGTAGCGGGTCTCGGCCGAGGTGCCGTCGGGGTTGGGATTCTCCCACTGGCGGTCGGCCCAGGCCTGGCCCACGGCCAGCTGTTTGGGGTCCCTGGTCTGCAGCGCAATCTCCAGCGAGATGACGCCGAAGATCGAGTCGTCCACGTGGTGGCGCACAGGAATGCGGTCGGCCTCCGTGCCGCCCGGCAGCAGGGGCTCGTACTTCTTGATCAGCGCCGCGCGCAGAGCGTCGTCGTGGGTCAGCTGGGCGTAGGTCAGCGCTCCGTACCAGGAACAGACCTCGGCATAGTGAATCGTCTTGGTGTACTGGTGGGGACTGGTCACAAAGTGCTCGGCCAGGCGCTTGCCCACCTCCTCGGGTGAGCGGCCGGCCGGCCAGTTGGAAAAGAAATCCTGTTGTGCGGCGGCGGCGCTGATGCCCAGCGTGCAGGCCAGAGTCAAAGCCAGGAGATGGAAGAGGCGCTTCATGACCGAATCCTTGAGTGGAGTGCAAACAACGCAGCCATTGTATATGCTGGAACGCACGGTTGTATTGCGGTAATGAAATGATTTCGAATTTGCAAGCGTGGCGCGCATTCCCACTGCCACCAGCCCCTGCGCTTGCCCCTCGACGCAGGCGGCCGGTTCAGTTGCCCAGCTCGCGCCGCTCGCGGAACTCCCGCGCCATGGCGTCCAGTTCCTTGCGCGCGAACAGCTCCGCAGCATGCGGGAAGATCAGCCCCTCCTCCACGGCAATGTGGGTGGAGTAGATGCGGGCCAGCTCGCCGGTGGCGAACTCCAGTTGCGCGGCCTGTTGCGTGCCCAGCGTCCCATCCGCCATCCAGCTGCTGTAGAGCTGGTCGGCCTCTTCGTGCAGCAGAGCGGCCTGCCGATGGTCGGCCTCCAGCCGGGCAATCTCCTTCAGCAGCTGGGCGGCCAGCGGGCTGGACGGGCCCAGGGCGCGCAGGCGAGGGAACAGCGAGTCCTCCTCGTCGCGCGAGTGCCGGGGGCCGGAGGTGCGGAAGTAGGTGAGGGCGGAGTTTACGGCCGCGGTCTCGTCGGCCTGGAGCGGGCGGCCATGGGCGCGGCGCGCAATCTGGTGCAGGATGTCGAGGAAGCGCTCCACCCGGCGGTGGCAGTCCTTCATCATGCCGATGGGGTTGTCAAAGCCCGCGTCGGGCTTGGCGCCAATCTGAACAGCCATTTCAAGACTCCTGGGGATGAGGTGCCTTGCGGAGGGCTTTTCCGTCTGCGGGGGCCCTGGGCAGGATTGTAATGGCCGATGCCGCTGCTGCGCACGCCATCTTCCGGGGAAGAAGATTGCCGGCTGGCGACGCTGTACGTTTGCGAAAAAGGCTCTGCCCGGCAGGGAGTTCTCCAATATCCGTGCCTCGGCCAGCGCGGCACCGTAGACTGGATTCATCTATTTGTAACAAAACCGGCACAACGGGATCGGGAGGCAGGGGGCAGCGGCCTCCGGCTTTCTCAGGTCGCCATGCCGGCGATGCGGTTCCCTTCCCCGCCGGAAAACCTCCTGGGGAGGAACGCAGCGGTGGAAAGCAAGTTCAATTGAGGCGCAAGTTGACGATGAACCATCCGGACAGCAATGGGGCGGCACGCGGGAATGAGGAAGTCCAACACTCTCCCTGGCGGCGCCGCATCTCCTCCATCGCAGGCAAGATTCGCCGCCACTTCAAGATGCGCTATTTCGTCTTCCTGGTCTTTATGGAAGTGCTCAGCGAAGTCCTTTACCGGCAGAGCGATTTATCCCCGCTCCATGCCCATCTCCGCATTGAAGTGCCTCTTCTGCTGGGGATGTACTGGGCGCTCAACTTCGTGCTCCGGCCGGGAAAGCTGCCGCCCTTCATTGCCGCGCTGCCGTTGGTGCTGGCCTTTGTGGCCTGCGACGTCTTCTTTGTCGCTTACGGCGACGTGCTGCGCATCATCGACCTGCAGAACATGCCGGAGCTGCTGAAGGTGCTGCCCTTCGCCAAGGAGTCGGCCTTCCTGCTGGCCCTGGGCCTGCCGCTGGGCCTGGTGCTGGCCTTCGTCAACTACCGCAGATATTGGCGCGTGCTCAGCATGGTGGGTCTGTTTCTGCTGGCGGCCGTGGCCCTGGAGTTTCGCCCCCAGGTGGTTCTGGCGGGCCTGGATCTGGCGCATCTCGACGTGCAAACTTTTTCCGATGCCGAGAGCATCAACGTGAACGGCCGCCTGACCATGCTGGTCTTCTTTGAGGCATCGCGCAGGATCGCGATTGCGCAGACCGATGCCTTGCGCAAGAACAGCGCCTGGGACGAACACATTCGCGACACTGCCGACTTCATCCGCCGCAACGGCAATCACCATAACGTGTACGTGGTGGTGATGGAAAGTTTTGTAGACCCCACGCTCTTTCGCGGCGTCAGCTTTTCCCGTGATCCGCGGCACCCGGATTTCGCGCAACTGGTGGGCGACCAGCAAGGGTTTTCCATCTCCCCGGTCTTCGGCGGCGGCACTGCGCAGGCGGAGTTCGAGGTGCTGTGCGGCGTGCCGGCCCTGGGAGAGCTCTCGGAGATCGAGTTTGACAACTTTACCGGCCATCCGGCCGGTTGCATGCCCGGCATCCTGCACCGGGCCGGCTACTCGACCTATGTGACCAACGTCTATCAGCCCGACTACTTCAACAGCACCAAGGCCTATACCGGGATCGGGTTTGAAAAGCTCTACTATCCGATGGAATACTCGCGCGATCGCGACACCTACCTGACGATCCGCAATGCCTCGGAGGATGAAACCTACCTCTTCGATGGCGATCTGTTCAGCCAGAATCTGGGCTTTATCGCGCGCACGCTGCACGACCATCCCGGCCAGCCGATGCTGAACTACGTGCTGACGATGTATGGCCATGAGCCGCACGATATCGACGTGCACCGGCGGCCGCTGCTGCTGTCCATGCAAGCTCCGCACGACGACCAGCAACTGCTGCGCGCGGCCAACCAGTACTACTACCGTACCCAGGCCGTGGCCGCCTATATCCGCGGCCTGATCCAGCTCGATCCCAACAGCCTGATCGTCGTGGTCTCCGACCATGTGCCGCCGCTCAACGAAGGGACCAAGAGCTACAAGGATTTCCGTTACCTGGATAACATCGACGACAGCGTGCACCTGAACCGCATCATCGTAGTGGAGAACGGCAAGGTGATACGTCACCCGACCCTTCACCACTACGACGTTCCCTCGCTCATCTACAACTACCTGAGCGGCATGGAGTATTGCGCGGAAAACAACTGCGCGCTCTCCAGCGACGAACGCGAGGACAGGTACAAGCTGCTGATCTCGCGCGCGGTGAGCCCCATGTAGGGTCTGTTCCCGGCGCGCGGGCGGCGCAGCCTTATTCGAGGGTCTGGACCGCGGTCCCGGAGGGGACCTTGGCAGCGAATTGGTCGTCGCTGAGGGGCATGTTGACCTGGACCTTATCCACGGTGAGCACGATCTGCTTTTCATCCAGCGGGCGCTTGATGGTGACCGTGGAGGGATAGATGGGCCCGCCGAAGTCGGTGTAGCCCTGGTAGGAGACGTGGGTCTCCAGATTGCCCTCCGCGTCGTAGATATCCTGCTCGTAGGGCAGCATGTCGTCGCGGTGGAAGGTGATGACGCGAACCGGAATCAACTGGTGGCTGCCCGGGTGCGGGCGCATGATGCTCAGCACATACTCCGGCACCAGGATCAGGTGCTTTTTCTGCGCGTCCTCCAGGGTGTCGGTCTCAGCGGTCACCGCATACAGGTCGTCGGGCTCCAGCCCGCGCACGGCCAGGGCGTCGATGAAGAAGCCGGGGCGCATGTTCAACAGCGCGTTCTCGCTCCGTTTGCGCATGGTCGCCGGGCCCTTGTAGGCCTTGTTCTGCGAGGGAATGTACATGGTAACGGTCTGGCCGTCGCTGGACATGTCGAACAGCTCGGTGCGCAGCACCGGAACCCGTCCAAAGACGCGCAGCATATGCGGAGTGCGCAGCAGGATGTTGGCCGGGAAGCTGGTGTAATCGCGGGCCACGCCTTCTCGGGTCTTCAGGGTGGTGCCCTGCACTTCCACAGTGGCGGAAAGCGTCTGCAGGGCCTGCCAGCGCTTGTTCAGCAGATCCACAACCTGCTCCGGAGTGTAGTCGACCACCGCGCCCGGAGCCTTGGGAACCGGCAGATGGCGGGTCGTGGAGATGATGAAGCAGCCGGAGAGCAGCGAACACAGGCCGGTGGCGGCGACGAATCGAACCATCGAGTGAAACTTCATCGCATGCCTGCCTTCTTTTGTGCGCGGCGATAGCCGGCAACATTATGGTTGTGCTCGTCCAGCGTGGCGGCGAACCGCGAGTGGCCCTGAGCATCGGTTCCGGCAGCAACAAAATAAAGATAATTGCTTTGCGCGGGGTTGAATGCGGCTTTCAGCGAGGGCAGCCCGGGGTTGGCAATCGGTCCTGGCGGCAATCCGGCGTGCAGATAGGTGTTGTAGGGCGTGTCGCCGGCCAGATCGCTGCGATGGATGGTGCCGCTCCAGCGGCCCTTCTCGATCAGCCCGTAGATGACCGACGGATCGGTAGCCAGCGCCATGTGCTTGGCCAGGCGATTGGTGAAGACGCTGGCCACCAGCGGCCGCTCGCTGTCCACCGCGGTCTCGCGCTCCACCAGCGAGGCCAGGGTAACGGTGGCGTGGAAGTTGTTCTGGATGCCCAGCTGTGCGGCTGCCTGCCGGAAGCGATGCACCATCGCAGCCACCATCTGCGGGGCTGTGGCGTTGTGCGCAAAGCGGTAGGTGTCCGGGAACAAGTAACCCTCCAGCGTTTGGGCCTGGGGATCGAGATCGGCGATCAGCTCGGTCTGGTGGGCGGCAGCCAGAAAATCGGCGCTGCTGGCCAGATGCGCCTGCTCCACCCGGGCGGCAATGTCGTAGATGTTTGAGCCCTCCGGAATGGTGAGCGGGCGTACGGCCACATCTCCACGGGCAATGCGGCGATAGACTTCGGTGATCGTGGCAGGCTGGGCAAAGCGGTACTCGCCGGCCAGCAGGCGTCCGCGCTCCATCAGGCGGACCAGTTCAAAAGCGTATTGGCTGCGGATGATCCCGGCCTGCTCCAGTTGCGCCCCCATGCGTGCGGTGCTGGAACCGGGAGCCAGCTCGACAAAGGTTTCCGTCTGCGGGCCGAAGGGCGTGGCGATCATCCACCAGGCGACCACCGCCAGCGCCGCCAGCGCCCCCACCAGCATCAGCAACAGGGAGCCCCAGAGGGAAGCAGACTTCTTTCGTTTCGAGCTGCGACGGGCCATCCGAAGAAAAAAATTCCTTTGTGAAGTAGACGTTGGACAGTCTGGCTGAGACCCTCCAATCTACATTTTACCGGCAGCTGGGGCTAGGGTGCGGCGCGGCAGGTGGAAGGGGAGATGAAGCGGTGCGTGGAGAGGGGAGTTTGCACCATTTTCGGTGAATCTTATCTAGTGATACGGGCCTTTAATGAGATTTCACTTATCTCCGATAAGTAAATTACACGATCCAATACCCAAACAAAAGGATGGCTTAATGATTACCAGTGCAAAGAACCGGGACGAACACAAGATTGGTCGTTGGGCAGTCAAGTTGCGCTATGTTGCGGTACTTGCTCTGATGGCTGGAATGGTGCTGTCGGCCCGCGCCGCAGACGAGCGCGCGGTCAAGCAGCGTGTGGCTCCGGTGTATCCGGAGATTGCCAAGCGAATGAAGATTGTTGGCGAAGTGAAGCTGGAGGCCACGGTTGACGCAACAGGCAAGGTGATGGATGTGAAAGCCGTGAGCGGCAACCATATGCTGACCGTTGCAGCCGAGGACGCAGTGCGGAAGTGGCGGTTTGAGTCGGGTGCGGGCGAGAGCAAGGTCGATATCTCCGTGAACTTCGACTAAAACGCGAAAATCAGGATACCCAGACAGGGACCGTGCCAGCAGGTGTTGGCACGGTCCTTCTGTTTTTGGAGCCCGGCCAGGGGCTGAATTCGCAGGGTTTCAAAAGGCTAGACTGGGAAAGAGCAGCGGGAGGCGCAGGGGTGAACGATGCGGTGAGCAGGCCGGCAGTGGAGCGCTATCTGGGGCTGGACGTCGGCGACAAGCGAATCGGCGTGGCTGTGACCGACGAACTCGGTCTGACGGCGCAGCCGGTGATGACGCTGGCGCGGCTCGGCAGCCGGCGCGAGGATCTGCGTTCTCTGGCGCGGCTGGCGCGGCGTTACGGAGTGGTGGGCATCGTGGTGGGCAATCCCCTGCACAGCTCCGGCGCCCTGAGCCCTCAGGCCGAAAAGACCCAGGCCTTTGCCGCCGAGCTGGGCGAGCTCACCGGGCTGCCAATTCATCTCTGGGATGAACGGCTGACCAGCCACGAGGCCCATGAGCTGCTGTACGCCTCAGGCAAACGCCGCCAGGAGCACCGCGCCGTAGTCGATCAGGTGGCAGCGGTGCTGATTTTGACCTCGTTCATGGAGACACTGCGTGCCGCAGACGGCAAATCAGCCGAACACTAGCCCGCACACCGGCGCGCCGGCGTTTCCGCTTGCGGCAGCGCCCTACCAGAGCGGCGCTACCGGCGCCGTTTGGAGGATGGTTTTGGGACCGTTTGAAGCCGAGAGCTTGACGATTCTTAGCCATGTCTGGACGGCAGGATCGCAGGTGACGGTGATCTGGCCGCCGCGGCCGTCGCTGCCATCGCGGCCATCCATTCCATCGCGGCCATCGTTGCCGCTGATTCCCGGAGGCATGCCGGAACCGCCCGAACCGCCACGGCCGCCGCGGCCACCCTTGCCGCCCTTCCCACCTTCCCCGCCATCGGCCGTAACGGTGAGCGAGCCGCCGTTGGGATCGATGAGATAGTAGCGTGGGCGACCCTTGTCGGCCAGCACCTTGGCTTCGATCAGTGTCTGCGGGCCGGGATGGGGCGCGAGCCAGACCTGGACATTTGGCGCATCGCCGCCATCGCCGCCGTTGGTGCCATCGCCGCCATTGCCCCCGTCGGTGCCGTTGCCGCCGGCCGAAGGACCCGCAGTCGGATCGTTGGGATCGACGGTGCCATCGGATCCGCTTGAGCCATCTAGGCCAGCTGTTCCGTCGAAGCCGCTGGCGCCGCTCGCGCCGGAAAAGTTAGCGCGGTAGGCGATGTTGTAGCGCAGGGGGACGTCGAGTTCGGCGCGCAGCTCGGGATGGCTGGGCGCGGTGATGACGACGTGGCCGGTTTTGCCGTCGCTCAGGCGCGGATCGCGGGCCAGGGAGAGAACGCCCTTGTTGTTGACGGTGACGATGGTGGGCGTAACGGTGAGGTCGCTCCACAGGATCTTGCCACCGCCCTGACCTTCGGTCTGCCAGGTTTTGCCGTCGGGGGTGCTGAAGCGGACCACCAAAGGCGACTTCTGGCCCGGTGCGATGGCCGGTTCTTTGGGCAGGCTGGCCTCCATCGATGTGACGGGAAGGGTGGCGAGCGGCACGCGCATGCCGAGCTTGATCTGCAGCCGGGTGCAACCGGCCAACGGGAGGAGAGCGAGGAGTGCGGCTAGGAAAACGCCGCTCGGGAGACGCATACTGCCGGATGGGACTTGCATCGTGGTGCTCCGTTCAGTTGTGCACTGCGGTTCAGAAGCTGCACGCCGGTGGCCCGTGGTTGCGGACAGCGGATGGCCAGGGGGCGGATGATCTGCGATCAATGAGCCCGGTTGTGGGTGCGCACTGATCCGGCTAACCCTGGTTCGCCACAATGGTTGCGCGGCAACCGGACGATTCCCCAAAAACCAACCACCATCTTCCGGCTCACAGAGGCGAAGCCGTCTGCCGCACCGCAGGTGCCGCAGATGCCGGATGCCCGCCCGCGTAGTGGTACACGTCGTAACCGTGCAGTTGGGCCACGGGGAAGAATTCCCGCTGGAGCAGCCGCAGCAAGGCCTCGCGGTTGGGCGTGGGATCGGCCTTGATCTGCAGCTTGCGCTTCACCACCAGCCAGTGCACGTGATTGCGGTGGACCTCGTCAAGGGTCTGTTCGGGCGTGAGCGGGTCGGTGGAAAGGTCGAAGAGCAGAACCGGGAACGGAACCCGGCGGCCGGTGGCAAAGTAGAAGGGATCTTCGCCCGGCAGCAGCAGAACCGCGTCGTTTGCGGGAATGGCGGCGTTGGTAAAGGCCACCAGCTCGTCGAAGTTGGCCAGGTACTCGCCGGGAGTGGCCACGCCGCTGAGAGCGGTCTGGCTGGAGGTGGTGGGCGCGCCGCCGTCCAGATCGGCGTAGCTGAGCCGCTCTTCGCTGGCCGTGTAGAATCCACCGCAAACGCCCAGCACCGTCACCGCAATCCCCGCCAGAGCAGGCGCAAACCAGCGCGGCAGGGCCGGTGCAGCAGAAGCTGAGTCCCGCGCCGGGTCCGGGGCCAGCGCACCGAGCAACTCGGCTGCCAGATAGACAAACAGCGGCCAGAGTGCGTACGTGGAGCCCCAGATCTGCTGGCTCATCAGGGTGCCGTGAATGGCCGCCAGAGCCGCCAGCAGCGTGAGCAGCCGGATGCCGGCCGGACGGCGGCCGCGCAGGGCCGCAACAATGCGCGATCCAGCCAGCAGCACCGCCAAGGCCAGCACCAGCGGCCACAAGGCGAGCAGAGCATCGCCGCGCTCGTCGGCGTCATCGTAAAGGAAGAGTGAAGCCAGGGTGACGATCCAGGGCGCGGCCAGCAAGGCCAGCGCGGCCAGACGTGTCCAGACGTTCTGCGTCCAGCTGCGCCGGGCCATGGGACCGCGCAGCAGGAGCAGGCCAGCCAGCGAGCAGGGCAGAGCCCAGTAGAGGAAGGGGCAGGTGTAGATGCCTGCCATCACATCCAGCCCGGGCAGGCGGCGCTGGCCGGCAAAGACCACGGTCCAGTGCACGTAATTGCCCAGGCCCGCGGTGAGGGCGATGGCGAGTGCCGCCAAGGCCAGCGCGGCGGCGGCTCCGCCAAGGAGCGCCAGCAGCTGGCGCGGCTGCAGGTCTACCCGCCCGGGCAGCCAGCGCGCGGCGGCCAGCAACAGGATGCCGCCGGCGAAGACCATCACCAGCAGCGGCAAGCCCACATTCTGCTTGGCCAGCAACGGCAACACCTGCGCCGCGCCGGTCAGAGCTGCGGCAACGGTTCCGGACGCCGGCGAGAGCCGCTGCAGAAGCCAGAGCGCGAACAGAACCGTAAGCAACGTGTCGCAGTCGTAGGAAGGAAAGGGAAAGACGCAGTAGAGCCCGAGCACGGTGAGCGGAGCGGCCAGCCCGAGCGCCAGCGGCCAGGCTCGAGCCACGCGGCCGCGAAGCGCGCGCAGCACCATCCGCCAGGCCACCAGCGAACCCAGTCCACCGGCAATGGCGCAGTAAAGGGCATGGTAGAAGTACACGCGGCCAGTGAGCCGGATCAGCGCAGCCTGGATCAGGAAGGTGAGCGGCGGATGCACCAGCGGAAAGTCGCGGTAGGGCATCTGACCCTGGACAAAGCGCATAGCCGTATCGAGCACATAGCTCATGTCCCAGAGCACGGCAACGTGGGCATTCTGCCAGAGCACGACGGCGGCAGTAGCAACAAACAGGACCAGGGCGGCAAGCGTATCGCGCAACTGCCAAAGCGGCGCAGGATCGGTTTCCGGGGCGAGGGCCTTGGCCACTCGATGCATCCAGCTTTCGGTGTTCACAACCTTCTTCTATCAGACGCGGCTTCTCAAAAGCAGGCAGATGCGGGAGGTTTCGCGAAAATCCGGGCACGGGATGTTCGTGTTCTGCCTCTCAAGTTCGCACGCCATCCAACCAAGCTGTCATCCGGAGTGAACTGAGCCCAGGTGCACTCTTCAGCCCTGCGCGAAGCGCGTCCGCTGCATGCAATGCCGCGAAGCGCGTCTGATGCATGCAATGCCACGGATTGCCCGTCTTTGGGCAATTGATGGGTATGGGAGAGCCGGCGTCGTCTCCGGAGGCGTCTGGCGCGTCTATCCCGGTAGTGAATTCCGAAGCGAGAGGGGCAGGGCAATGAAGCGGATGACGGTAGTGGGATTGTGTTTGGGTTTGGGGCTGGCTGTGGCAGCAGCGGCCGCGCAGGATCCGGGCGCCGGATGGGGCGGACGCGGCGGCGGACGTGGAATGGGCCAGGGCATGGGCGGCGGCATGATGGGCATGATGGCTGGCCGCGGCCTGATGGGTACCGTGCAGGAGACGGCCCCCGATCACCTGACCATCAAGACCTACCTGAACGAGACCTACCTGGTGCATGTGGGCGTGAACACCCGCTTTGTGAAGGCGCCGGCCGGCAATGGCCGCGGCGAAGGCATGCGACGCCGCGAGGGCGGCCAGCCTGGCGCGGGCGGCATGGGTATGACTGAGATCAAGGCCAGCGACGTGAAGAAGGGCGACGATGTGACCGTGATGGGCGAGGTCGACCCGGCCAAGAAGGAAGCCGGCGCCACGGCCGTGGCGGTGATGGACCCGGAGCGGGCCCGCGCCATGAAGGAGATGATGGCCGACTATGGCAAGACCTGGCTGATGGGCAAGGTGACGGCCATCGACGGCGTCAAGCTGACCGTTCTGGGGGCGATCGATAACCAGCCGCATGTGATTGTGGCCGATGAAAACACCACTCTGCGCAAACGCCGTGAGCCGGTCACTCTGGCCGACATCCAGGTGGGCGACTCGATCCGTGCCGAGGGTGCGGTGAAGGGCGCGGGCTTTGCGGCCACCACGATCCAGGTGATGGGCATGCCGCAGCCCGGGGCGGGACGGAATCCGAACGGCGAACCTGGGCCCCAGCAGTAGATGCTGCGCGCGGCAGAGCCGCCTGCAAGCACAAAAAACAGGGAAACTCCCGCGAGGGCGTTTCCCTGTTCGTTTTCTATCCACCTTGCGGCCAAAACCGCGCCCGGTGGATCTTCTGCTATAGGACCAGAAACCAGCTGTAATCCGGGGTCGAGCTCTAATCTAGAGCATTTCCGGAATACATGTAGACTTTTTGATGGCGTTGAGAGGTGGCTTTTTCTTGAGGAAAAAGACCCTCAGCATCCTACCCTCGGTTTACAGCCATTCCGGAAATGCTATAGCCGATCTGCGTACGGCATCTTAAATCTCGATGAGCGGGCGGGGCAGGCGGGTGCGGGCGCGGTCCAGGAACAGGCGCATGCGCAGGGCCTCACTCCGCTGGACGGCGACCAGCCGCATGTGGCGGCGGATGTGGTCCCCATTCTCAAGAAAAGCGGCTTGGGCTTCGTCAGTGGCTGCATCGCGCTCCAGCCGGGCAATACGCTCCTCGACGGAGCGACGGAAGCGGGGGCTGATCTCGTAGCCTTCGGTAGCGGTGCAGTTGTCCAGCATGGTAGCCCTCCCTGAGGGAACTTTGAGACGGGGTGAAAAAAATTTCTAATTCAGCCCTAAAGTTCCGAACTCATGTGCCGATATTAGCTAAGGAGAATTGTAGATTCCAGATTACGACATGTCTGCACCAGGGTAATTAGATGTATCAAATTTGGACAGTTTCAGCACGTTTCCTGAGATAGCTCCGATATTTACTGTGAAAATCTAATTTCCCGGCCGTCTACTTGCCGGCCTGCGCCGCATAGTAGCCCTTGCGCGCCAGCACCTTTAGCCCATCCCCTTTGCACTCCACCTGCAGCTTGCGATAAGTGCCGTCCTGCTTATTGTTTGTGGGCGTATAGGTGGCCACGTACTGGGTGCGCAGTTCGTCCTCGATCTGGTCAAAGGCGGCGGCCAGTTTTTTGCCGTTGTTGCCCACATTGATCACCCGGCCTCCGGTTTCGTCGGCCAATTTTTTCATAGGGGAGTAGCCGTAGTAGCCCATGCCCTGGCTCAGGTAGGACTCAACATCGGCAATAAGAATCACGTAGACGGCAACGTTGGCGCGCTGGGCGGCTTCGATGGCACCCTCCACTTTCTTGATACGGCTGCCTTCGTCCTGGCCGTCGGTGAGCAGAATGAGGGCCTTGCGGCCGTTCTCCTGGCTCATCTTTTCGTAGCTGGCCAGATAGATGGCGTCGTAGAGCACGGTGCCGCGCGGACCGCCGGGGGTGGGCACGGGGCCGGAACCCAGGCTGCCGGGAGCATTGATCTCAGCCCGGCGCAGGGCGTGGCTGATGAGGCGGGGATCGTTGGTCAGGTCCTGGAGCAGGTCGACGTTGACGTCCACCGAGAGCACGAAGGCCTCATCCTTTTTGCGCAGGACGCGCTGGATGAACTGCGCGCCGGCATCCTGCTCCAGGGGCAGGACGCGCTCCTGGCTGCCACTGGTGTCGAGGACGATACCCAGGGTCAGGGGCAGGTTGTTTTCGGCCTGGAAACTCTTGAGGGTCTGAGGGACCTTGTCTTCAGAGACCGAGCAGTCGCCGCTTGTCAGATGGGGCACCAGCGCGCCGCCTTTGCCGGTGACGGTGAAAAAGACGTCCACCAGGTTGACCTGGATTTTGAGGGTGGGAGCCTGTTCCTCGTCGGGGTCGGGGGCCGGAGCATTGGAGACCGGGGAAGCGTCGGGCGAAGGGGCCAGCTGGGCCCAGGCAGGCAGAGCGATCGCGGCAAGCAGAAAGGCGGCGAAGAAGACTTGGGCAACAGACTTTTTCATCGTTCTTATTAGACGATTCCGGAATGGGGAAGCGCTACGGGGAACTGCACCCGAAGGCGGTTTTACGCAAAAGGCGCAACAAGCCAGCCTCTGGTGCGTCTGATAGTCTGTGATATACAGCCGTAACTGTGCGGAGGCCGCGCTGAAGCGTGTTTTTCAGCCGGCTCCGGGATGCGGCTATCGTGGGAGGATGAAATCGCTGTGATGCTTGGTCGAACTGGATTGGCTTTGGCGTCGGTGGTGGCCTTGAGCCTGAGCACTGCTATGGTAGTGCGCGCGCAGGCGCAGCAAACGGCTGTTCCGGATGCGCCGGTACCGCAGGCTCCGCCCAAGCTGCAGGGAGACGGGCCGATTACTCCGGGCAAGGGCGCGGGCGATGAGACGCCGGCGACCCCGTCGGACAACTCGGTGACCTCGACCGGCTGGCAACAGGGCTCGTCCCGGTCGGAGCAGCCTGAGCAGCCGCAGCAACCGCAACCGCCAGTGGTCGAGAAGCAGGCTACCGAGCCGGTGGCGGCGCCCGCGGTGCTGCCCGGCACGGGCGAAGGCGTGGACGCGATGGCCACTGTTATCAAGGTCAACGTCAACTTTGTGGAAGTGCCGGCGACGGTGAAGGATGGAAAGGGCAATCAGGTTGCCGGACTTACCTTCCGCGACTTCCGCGTCTTTGAGAACAACGTTCCCGAGCCGCTGCACTTTTTCTCCGTGGATCCCTTCCCGCTCTCGATTGCTTTTGTGATCGATCAGAGCCTGACTGCGGACGTAATGGCCAAGGTGAACGAGTCGCTGGGCTCGATCCAGGGCGCGCTCACGCCCTACGACGAGGCCGCGGTCTTTACTTACAGCAATGGCGGCAAGGAGTGGACAGGCTTCACGGGCGCGCAGGGCAACCGCTTGCCGGCGGTGCTGGCGCTGGCCAAATCGATTGGCACAGACATGCAGGTGCCCACCAACAGCGGGCCGTTGGCGGGTTGCTCGATTCGCCAGAACGGCAACTGCGTGGATCCGAATCTGCAGCCGGGCCGCTCGGCGGGCAACAACGACTTCCAGATCCTTCCCAAGGAGATCCACACCCTCAACGACGCCATTCTGATGGCGGCCAAAGAGCTTTCCACCCGACCCAAGGAGCGCCGCAAGCTGATCTACGTGATCTCCGACGGCAAGGAGTACGGCTCCAAGGCCAGCCTGAAGGAAGTGATCCGCTACCTGCAGACCAACAAGATTGCGGTGTACGCCACCGGCGTGGGCGACTCGGCGCGCTGGGGCGAGGGCTACGTGAGCCACGTGCATCTGCCCTTCACCATGTACGACAACATCCTGTACAAGTACACCGCGGCCACGGGTGGCGATCTGGACAGCGAACGCGGCGTGAACGGCATTGAAAAGAGCTATGCCAAGATTGCCGAAGAAGCGCGCACCCAGTACACGCTGGGCTATCTGAGCCACGAGTCGATCTACGACGGCAAGTACCGCAAGATCGACGTGCGCGTGGACCGTCCGGGGCTTGAGGTGATTGCCAAGCAGGGCTACTACCCGTCGTCACAGGATAAGTAGGGCAGGACAAGTAAGGGCGCAAGCCACAAGGCAGGATCAGCAAGCGTGAGTGCAGTAAATTTAGCAGGCCGGTGGGTTGCCCGATGAATGCGCAAGCGGCAGCCGCCGGCCTGAGTCTTTTGGCGGCAACCACCTGGGGCGGGTCGGACTTTGTGGGCGGTTGCGGCGCCAAGCGCGCGCCGTCCATCCTGATTGTCGGCTGCGGACATTTTTCTTCCTTTATCATCCTGCTGGCGTACTGCTGGATGAGCCGGCTGCCGCTGGCCACGGCGCATGACTTCGGCTTTGCGGCGGCAGGCGGCTTTATCGGCGCACTGGGGCTGATGATCTTCTATCGCGCGCTGGCCATGGGCGCAATGGGGCTGACGGCCGCCTTTACCGGGCTGCTGACCGCGCTGTTGCCGGTGCTCTACGCGATGGTTTGCCAGGGCATGCCGCCCGCTGTGACGCTGGCCGGGCTGGGGCTGGGCCTGGTAGCCATCTGGCTGATTACCCATACCCCGACGGGCGCCGGGCTGAAGACACCGCCCGCGGCGCTGTTGCTGGGCGCGCTGGCCGGTTGCTGCTTTGGCTCGCAGCTGATCCTGTTCAAGCTGGCCGCTGCCAGCGGGCTGGTGTGGACCATGACGGCGGGACGTTGCGCGGGCTCGGTGGCCATGCTGCTGGCGATTCTGTTGCGGCCTCCTGCAAGGCCGTGGAAGGGCTTCTGGGGGCCGGGGCTGGCCTCAGGGTTTCTGGATACCACAGGCAACTTTCTTTATCTGAGCGCGGCCGGGCTGGGGCGGATGGATGTGGCGGCGGTGATCTCGTCGCTCTATCCGGCAGGAACGATTGTGCTGGCCGGAGTGGTGCTGAAGGAGTGGCCCTCGCGGCGACAGCTGGTGGGCATGGCGCTGGCGCTGGGTGCGGTGCTGTTGCTGAGCGGTTCCTAGCAAGTCGGCCGCGCCTGCGGTGCGTTTGCGCGGAGAGCAGAAACGCGACGGCCCGCGCGTGAAGCGCAGGCCGTAGAAATACCTGAGGTTCTCCCGTGCCGCAGCGGAGCATGGCTCCAGCCGTGCGGCTCAGGGGGTGGGACTAGCTTTGCTTGGTCTCGCTGTTCGTCGGCTGGGGAGCGGCGTTCTGCTGCGCCTGCGCCGGCGGCGTCTGCGGAGTCGGTTCGCCCTTCAGGCCCTCGCGGAATCCGCGCAGACCTTCACCCAAGCCCTTGCCCAACTCCGGCAGCTTGCGCCCGCCGAAGAGAACAATCAAGACAATGCCAATCACCAGAAGATGCGTAGGCTGAAATAGATCGCCCATACCAATAACCCTCCGCGCCTGCAGATGGCCGAAGCCCTACAAGCACACCCGCAATTATCGCACAATAGGCGGTTCGCGCGCCCTGCGAGTGGACTCTAGTTTACCTGTGCGGGGTTGCCGAGCCGCTCGGTGACCATGGCGTAAAAGCTGGCTAGGTCCGCCTCGTCGCCGTGGGTGAGGCGGCGGAAAACCTTGGTGAGCGGGAAGAGACGGGAGCCGCGCACCTCCACGGCAGGCACCGAGGCCAGGCCGCCCGGGTACTGGGTCATCTCCCAGATACCGGCATAGCGGCGGCGCACCACCTCGCCCAGATAGCTGCCCCAGAGGCGGACTTCGAACTCCAGATCGAGTTCGGGCGTTTCGCCCACCAGGGTTACGATTTCATCCAGGCCATCGAGGGATTCGGCGGAAAAGTCGAGTTTGCGGCGATACTCGGCGCGCGCCCGAGCAGCCGCGGCGCGGGCATAGCCCTCCATCATGGCTTCCAGATCGGGGAAGCTGGTGGATTCAAGTCGTGCGCGAATCTGCTCGGCTTCACTCATGGAATACAGAGTATAGAGCATTTCCGGAATACCTGTGGATTTTTTGATGGAGTTGAGAGGAGGGCTTTTTCTTGAGGAAAAAGACCCTCAGCATCCCGCCCTCGGTTTACAGCCTTTCCGGAAATGCTATAGGCGAAACGGCCCGGCACGTCTATCTCCTTCGGCAAGGAAAGAAGCTCCCGCCGGCAAAATCGCATCTGACTGTGTGACACACTGAAGGTGGAGGTGCGCGCAATGCACAAATTGATGGTGGCCGCGCTGGCCGCGACGATGCTGGTGGCAGGCTGCAAGGACAAAGAGACGGCTCCGGTGAGCCGCACACTTTATCCCGACCCGGCCCAGGCCCAGACCGATGTGGCCAAGGCATTGCAGACCGCCGCTGCCACGCACAAGCGCGTGCTGCTGGACTTTGGCGGCAACTGGTGCGGCGACTGCATGGCGCTGGATGCCTACTTCCACGATCCGGCCAACCAGGCGCTGCTCCAGGCCAACTACGTGCTGGTGGATGTGAACATCGGGCACATGGATGCAAATCTGGATATCGCAGCGAAGTACGGCGTGCCGTTGAGCAAAGGCGTGCCGGCGCTGGCGGTGCTGGATGAGCACGGCCAGTTGATCTACAGCCAGAAGGACGGCGAGTTTGAAGCCATGCGCTCCATGCAACCGGAAGCGGTGCGGGCGTTCTTGGCCGAGTGGAAGCCGGCCGCGCCCTGCGCCACGACGATGGTGCGCTGCTAGAAGTTTTGCGCAAGAGCAAGAAGGAATGGGCGCTGGTTCCGGGGGAGCCAGCGCCCTTGGTGTTTCTACGCTTTAATGCGCGTTTTGTCGGGGCTCCAGTTGATCACGTGATAGGTGGCCGGCGTACTGCCCACGTTGCGGAAGGCATGCAGGCTGTTGGACGCGTTGAAGACCACCGAGCCGGGCTCGACCTTGACCCACTGGCCGTTGGAAAGCGTCTCGCACTCGCCTTCACGCAGGATGATAAGCTCCTCGTTCACATGGCGGTGGGGTTCGTGCGAAGCAGTGTGGGGATTCAGCGTGGTGATGTGCATCTCCAGCTGATCGAGGGTAGCGGTGGGCGTGCGGCAGAGGGAGCGAACTTCGCCCTTGTCGTTTTTCACCGCC
>Ga0371490_1000649_pt1 | contig 21865 bp, 18 predicted proteins | sample MB2SIPfraction_FD_207959 | JGI IMG/M metagenome (GOLD analysis project Ga0371490, IMG submission 207959) | Lab enriched peat soil microbial communities from McLean, Ithaca, NY, United States - MB28FN SIP fraction | ecosystem: Environmental > Terrestrial > Soil > Wetlands > Peat | place: USA... | reverse complement strand
AAGGCAGTAGAAGAGGTTGGGGAAGAAGCCCGCCCCAAGCACCAGTGACCAGACGCCGTAGCCGCCTGTCACAGGCGAGGCGCCCGACTCGATGCTTTTGCGAATAATGTCTCCACTGAATGCAAACCCGAGATTAAAACAACAACCAACAAGCCCGGTGAAAATGCAAAGGGCAATGCCCACCGTCAAGCTGGCCCCCTGGGAGACTTCGGCCGGATTAGCCGATCGCTGTTCTTTTTCTCGGCGACGGCTAGCGGCCACATAAATGACCAACCCCAAAAACAGAATGGGCATACTACACAAAAGAAAAACACCGCGAGCCCGGAACAGGTCCGCGGGATTCAAAACCAGAAGAGGGACCAATGCACCCAAAAGACAAGTCAAACCGGAGACGATAGCTACCGCGACTGCCAGACCTACGGCCTGGAGGCTCAAGCCGTAGGTTGCTTGCGCGATGCCCCAAAGAAAACCGAATGTCACCGCCGACACCAGGACCCGAGTGGGCACGCTCTGATAGACTTCAGCCAAATGGGGCACAAAGCGAAAAGCCATAAACCAAGGCAAAATAAAAATGCCTACAATGGAAAAAACCAACCACGTGTTTTCCCACTTCCAGCGCCGAGCGTATTTCATCGGCAAAGCGAAGCTGCCGTTAAATAGGCCAGCGATTATAATGATGGCCATTCCCAGCCAAAACTTCTCAACCATGACTGACCTCTGACTTCCTCCCTGTTCCCTACGAGCGATGCAGGGAATTGAATCTGCCTTGCGATTGCCTGACGGTATCCCAAAGCGGACGATTGTACTCGGGTTTCTCATGTTCCGCGACCCCGTAGAGGCGTAGAAGCGGAATCATCTCTCGCTCCCTTGGGGGAGAGGACACACCGAGCAGAGCCGAACGGCACCGAACAGCACATGTGTTTGACGCCGCACAAAGCAGAACTATAATGGAGCGGTCAAACACGCTTCACAGCGAGGCGCTCGGTGGAGAGAACCTCGCTGCGCATTCGAGGCGCGTTCAAGGAGGTGCTGGCATGAAAGAGACCATAGGATTCAGGCTGAACGGAAGGGCGGTGAGTTTTGAAGTCGATCCCAGCCGCGCACTTCTATGGGTTCTGCGGTACGACCTGGGTCTGACCGGTACAAAGTACGGATGTGGAGAAGGGCTTTGCGGGGCCTGCACCGTGATTGTGGATGGGAAAGCTGAGCGCTCGTGTGTGCTCGAGATGAAAGCCGTATCGGGCAAGGCGATCACGACCATTGAAGGTTTGACCAAGAACGGAGAGCTTCACCCCTTGCAGAAGGCCTTCGTCGAGCACGATGCCCTGCAGTGCGGGTATTGCACACCTGGAATGATCATGAATGCTTACAGCCTGCTATTGAATACTCCTCATCCTTCCCGAAGGCAGATTATCGAACACATGGACGGCAACCTGTGCCGCTGTGGAGCTCATCAACGGATCGTCCAGGCTATACAGGACGCGGCGGAACACATACCAAAAGCGCATTAGCTGGATTCCCGCTTTCGTGCGAATGAGCGGTTGAATAGTTTTCAGGAGGAATCCCAAGATGAAAAACGAGTCCACAACACAGAATGGCGTCGATGAGGACAATCTTAGGCTTGACTTCTCGGAGGTCAAGCAAGCCAGCCCGGGCCTGCCGGTCGACCGCAGACGGTTCTTGCAACTTTTGGGCGGGGGCATCATCGTCTGTTTTTCCATCCCCGATTCGTGGGCACTGCAAGAGGGCGAAAGACGCCGAGGGATGGGCCAGCCACTGCCCCAGGATTTCAATGCCTTCCTCAGGATAGGCGAAGACGGCCGGGTGAGCGGTTTTACGGGAAAGGTCGAGTATGGGCAGGGAATCATAACCTCCATGGCTCAAATCTTGGCTGAGGAGCTTGACGTCCCCCTCGACTCCGTGGACATGGTGATGGGCGATACGGACCTTTGCCCTTGGGACATGGGCACGTTCGGTACCATGAGCACTCGTTTCTTCGGGCCGGCCCTCCGAGCCGCCGCTGCAGAAGCCAAGGCGGCCTTGATCGCACTGGCTGCCGAACAATTGCAGGTGCCGAAAGAGCGGCTGAGAACTAAGGGGGGAGCCGTCTATGAGGAAGCAGGACCGAAGAGGGTAAGCTACGCCGAAATTGCCAAGGGACAGAAGATTTTGCGCCACGTGAAGGGCGCGGCGCCCAAGCCCCAGTCCGAAGACACCCTCATAGGGAAAAACGCTTTGCGGAGGGATGGCCCCGCAAAGGTTACCGGCCAAGCCAAATATGCCGGAGACATCAGAGAGGCGGGCCTGTTGCACGCCCGCATTTTGAGGCCTCCGGTTCATGGCGCGAAACTTATTCACGCCGACACCTCGGGCGCGCGGGAAGTAGAAGGCGCCCAAATCGTCGAGGAGGGAGACCTAATTGCTGTCCTGCATCCGTATCCCGACATGGCTGAAAGAGCGCTGGCGAAAATCAAGTCGCAATATGACCGGCCGGCAGCCAGCGTGGATGACAAGACGATCTTTGATTACTTGCTTAAGGTGGCGCCTCAAGGGCAGACAGTCGCACAAGGGGGAAATCTTGCCGAGGGAAGAAGTGCAGCCCGCTACGTGCTCGAGCAAATGTACCTGAACAGTTACGTGTCTCACGCCCCTATCGAAACGCATAGTGCTTTGGCGAAGATGGATGGAAATAAACTGACCCTTTGGGCCTCCACGCAAACGCCCTTTGCCTTGCAGGACCAGGTGGCTTCTCTTCTCGGTATTGCTGGGCAGAATGTGCGAGTCATCACACCCTATATCGGGGGTGCCTTCGGAGGGAAGAGTAACAATCAGCAAGCCCTTGAGGCGGTCAGGTTGGCCAAGCTGACCGGAAAACCTGTGCAGGTGGTCTGGACCCGGGCCGAGGAGTTCTTCTATGACACCTTCCGTCCCGCGGCCGTCGTTAAGATCCAGGCGGGCGTAACCGAATCGGGGCTGATTTCGCTTTGGGATTATGGTGTGTACTTTGCCGGAGAGAGAGGCGCGCCGCAGTTCTACAACATCCCCAATCATCGGACGGTCAGTTATGGTTCTGGGTGGATGCCGGCTCCCGGGTCGCATCCGTTTGCGACGGGGCCTTGGCGCGCTCCCGGCAACAATACCAATACCTTTGCCCGAGAATCCCACATTGACATGCTGGCGGCGAAAGTTGGCATGGACCCTGTGGAGTTTCGTCTGAAGAATTTGAACGATGTGAGAATGCACCGCGTCTTGCAGGCCGTGGCCAAGAAATTCGGCTGGTCACCCGCAAGGGCGCCTAGCAAGCGTGGCTACGGGGTAGCTTGCGGAACCGATGCCGGGACCTACGTTGCGCATATGGCGGAGGTTGCCGTGGACAAGAACACCGGGAGCGTGCGGGTCAAGCGGGTGGTTTGTGCGCAAGAGATGGGATTGTGCGTCAATCCAGAAGGCGCCCGGCTGCAAATGGAGGGCGCCATCACGATGGGTTTAGGATATGCATTGAGTGAGGAGGTTCGGTTCAAAGGCGGCGAAATCCTGCATTCGAATTTTGACACCTATACGATTCCACATTTCTCCTGGCTGCCGCAGATCGAAACGGAAATCTTGGATGCAAAGGACTCACCCTTTCAGGGTGGCGGGGAACCACCCATAATCTGCATGGGTGCTGTGATCGCCAACGCAGTGTTCGATGGCAGCGGCGCAAGACTGTTGCAACTGCCTATGACTCCGGAAAGGATCAAGGCCGCTCTCTCCAAACTCCAGTCATCTTGAGCTAGCTGGTGGCACAGGCACTCCCGCTTCTGCTACAGGGGTGATCTCTTATGAAACAAACCTTGCCAACTCTTTTTGTCGAAACTCTGCTCCTCGTTTTCCTCGCCCTGCTGCCTCTTACCTCGCAGATGCCTCCGCCACAGCCCCAAACGGTGCCTCTCAAGTGTGCGGAGGGGGATTGCCCGCTGCTTCATGGGATACCGCAGACCGCGGGGATGCGGAGCGGGTTCGTGCGGCTGAAGCCTCAAGGATCAGTAGGGTGGCACACCACTGGCCAAAACGAAGAGGCGCTGGTGGTCCTGCGCGGGCGCGGCGAAGCTCTCATTGAGGGCCAGGCGGGGCGTGCATTCGAAGCGCCTATGCTGGTTTACATTCCTCCGGCAACGCGGCACAACGTCACGAACACCGGCGACGCGCCCTTGGAATATGTGTATGTGGTCGCGCCGGCGAAGGCCCGCTGATTGCCGATTGCTGCCGATTGAAAACCAAAAAGAGTTTATCCGTGCCCTCTGTTCTTTTCGGACTTTAACCCAGAGGTCACGGAGAGTCTCAATGATCTCTCTGTTGAGGCCCTTCTTGCACCGAGGAGACAGAGAAATCGTTCGCGCCACTTGCGATGTGCGCACTAATTGGGCAGTCAAAGTCTGGAACCCAAAACACTCGGCCGCCGCTTCTGACCATCTTGAGCCCTAGCAGGCTGCGGAAAGACCCTTCGGACTGTCATCCTGAGGAGCCGCAGGCGACGAAGGATCTCCGCAGTTCTTTGAAACAACAACAGCGGGGATTCTTCGCTTCGCTCAGAATGACAGCGTTCAAGAGTTTTTTCCGCAGCCTGTAAAGCCCCGCCCTTCCGAGTTACGGGTGAGAATTCCAGCCTAGGAGCGCAGGATGCGCGGAATTGACTCTGTGAGCGCCGGTTGGGTACAATCCGCCTGGCATTTTCGCAACCTCCGCTTCGAGAGGCTAGGTTGCCGCCTTCATCAATGGATGGTCTCTGGCCTTACCTCCCCGACAGGCATACCTGCGGTGAGCGGCCTGAGGCGAAAGTGCAGGAGGAAGAAAAATGCACTGGCAGCAATGGTCTGACCGGTTAAAGAAAGAGCTGAAGCTCGACACGCATCCTGTCGCCGTGACCTTCGCGGGCGCGCCGGCGCCAGGAACTCCGCCTCCTCAGGGAAAAGTCTCCGTTTGCCAGGCCTTAAAGAAAGCTAGCGAAGGCGAAGCTGTTACCATCACTGCCGAGACCTGCGGCTGTCCCGGGGGCCTTACCAGCCTGGGGCTCGGACAGATGCCGGCCCAGGGGAGAGAAAGGCTTGTGGACTTCCTCGTCAAAAAGGAGAAGGTCTTCTGTTCCCGTGTGGCGATCTATCGCGGCCAACAGAGCGTCCCTGCACCCTTGGGGATGGCGAGTCATGTCTTCTTCTCGCCCTTATCAAGCGCTGCGACCCTACCGGACATTGTGGTGTTCATTGGCACGCCCGGGTGTCTCCAGCGTCTGGTAAGCTTCGCAGGTTACTGGGAAGGCGGCTCTTTGAAGGCCGAGCTTTCTGGTCCTGCGTGCCGGACCGGGATAACGTATCCAGTCGTGACGGGTGAGATAGGGTTGTCGCTCCTCGACTTTGGAGCGAGGAGATTGGCGGGCTTTGCCGAGGACCATCTCCTCCTCGCCGTACCGCTTCATCGCCTGTTGGGGATCCTCGAGGCCCTCGATCAGGGAGTTGGCGGAGGAGGTGAGGTCAGCGAGACCATCGAGCGACAGATCGATGAGCTCGGCAAGGTAGAGCCTGTGTGACCGATATCAGGCCTCAGCCAGCAGCGCCGGTATCTCTGCCGCCATGGCGCGCCAAGCGTCGAACTCCTCTCCAACGCCCAGCGCGGTCAACTCCGCCCGGTTGGGCTCAGTGTCAATTTGGCCAGCAGCTTCGAGGGAGGACGACTCGAGTTCATGCGCCAGGTGATTGGCGACGTGGACAGCCGAGACCGCGTCGAAATACTCATGTGGTACTCGACTGGGGCTGTGGTGTAAAGCGACAGCCTCCACCAAGATATACGGCAATCCCCACAATCCTAGAAGATACCCTCCGATTTCGGCGTGGCTGAACCCATATTCGCGCTCTTCCACTTTGTAGAGCGGGCAGCGCTCCTCTGCCGCTTGCGCCAGCAGCTTTTGGAACCGCTCGGGGAGCTTCCAGGCCAGCACCAGCTTTCCTACGTCATGGAGCATGCCGGCCGCCATGGTGATCTCCGCAAGGTGCTTCGGGACCGGCAAGCGGGCGGCGATGTGGGAGACGAGCCGCGCATGAGTGTGCAGCTCCTCCAAACAGAATCCCACCAGAGATGTCTCCGGTTCAAAGACGCGGAAGATCTCCAGGGAGAGGACCAAGCTCCTTATGGTGTTAATGCCGAGGTAGATGACCGCATGCTCGACATTGGTGATGGAGTGCGCAATGCCGAAGAACGCAGAGTTCACTAATTGCAGGATCTTGGCGGAGATGCCGACGTCCTGCTCGACGATCCTGGCGAGCTTCTGAAGGGAGGTGTCCGGCTCACCCAGCGCCTGCGTCAAAGCGTTATAAGTGCGCGGGAGTGAAGGGAGGTCCCGCAGCGCGCCTGCCGTGCGGCGGATGGAGTCGTCACTGAGCAATGCCTTGAGGTGGCAGGCGCGCTCGATCGCCACCCGCAGCGTTCCGGCGTCGCAGGGCTTGGCCAGGAACTGATGGGCGACGGGAACCACGCGTAGTGCGGTGGAGAGCTCCGTGTGGCCGGAGAGCACGATGCGCACCACTTGGGGAAAACGATCCCGCACCTTGGTAAGCAGCGTGGCCCCATCCATTTCCGGCATGCGCATGTCGGAGACAATGACATCGAAGGGAGAGGCTTCCATCAGCGCCAGCGCGGCTTCGCCACTGGGCGCGAAGGCCATTTCCCACTCCTGGCGTTGCACACGCAGCATGCGCCGCAGGCCCTCCAATATTCGTGGTTCGTCGTCTACAAAAAGCACTCGCCTCATGTCTTAAACTCCCGACGCTATAGAATGTGTAGAAGAATTGGAAACCAGGTCCGCGCTATCCCCCTCGGAATGTTCCCCGGGTTCGACCGGCAAGCGCACGTAAAACGTCGTCCCCTTGCCCTCCTCGCTGTCAAAACTAAGGCTCCCTTTGTGGCGCTCGACTACCACCGACAGCGTGAATGGCGCCAAAACCTGTTCCCTCCAGAGCACCAGAGCGCCCAGCAGCGCGCCGCGCGCCTTGAGAGGAAAAGCCAGCACGGAACCCGCCGGCATTCCCTCGCCCTCTACCGGGGAGCGGTCCGCGAGGGGAAATGGGTCGAGCAGGGCCTCACTGGCCTTCATGGCCTGTCGGGCCAAACCTGCGACGGCTGCCCGCCCAAGCCGCCCGTCGCTGCTGGAGAGCTCAACGTGCAGCCCCGCTCTCTCAGGACGGACCAGCGCCAACCCCACGACGGTGGCGCGCAAGACTTCCTGGGCCAACTCCAAGGCGGTGGGAATAAGTTCCTCCTCCCTAGGTGCCGCCAGCAGTCTCGAGCGGGTCTCGTCCCCGCTTTCTAGGACGGTCCCGCAAAATGTTTGCAGCTCGGCCATGCAATCCCTCGTCATCTTCTATCGGCCAATGGCAAACGCCGCATAAGGCTTACAGTTGGCAGCCAGACTTTGTTAACTCCCGAAGGCGCAGAGTATAATGCGCGTTTCCCACACCTTCGCCCGGGTGAACAGAACTGAAGAGGAGATAAGCGATGCGCAAACTTCCTCGGGACCGAATGACGGCGCAGCAGCGCATTGAATGCACCTTAAGAGGTGAACTGCCCGACCGTGTGCCCGTCTTTGATCTCATTCAGCATATACCGTTCATTGAACATGTTACGGGTGAAAAGGTCACCCTGCAGAACGGATTGGACCTGGTGTGCAAAACCATTGGCGAGCGGCTTGATATTACGAGGGGGATCGCACCACCCGTCGAGGAGAAGCTCATCCGCCATGACGATGGCTTCGTTTACAAACAGGAATGGTGGACCACCTGGCTCATCGAGCGTCCCTTCAAGGACGTGCAGGGATTGCTCGATTACATTCCCCACAATATCGAGGAAATCCGCCATCGCCAATTTGGCGACATGTTCACCTTCGCGGGGAAGAGTAACGTGTGGGGAGCATCTTCCAAATCGCCGCGCGAACAGTTCCTGGAGTTGCAGGAGAAGGTCGGCGAGAACACGGTGATTTTTCCCAACGAGAGCCCGGTGGGACTGGACACCGCGCACGTGCGCGCGGGACTGGATTTGCTGACCTATGCCTACGCGGAGAACCCTCAGCTCGTGTCGGATTGGCTCGAGGCGCTGAACTGGGCGGAGATTCAACGTGTCCACGAAACGGCTGACCCCGCCTTGTCGCCTGTCGCTCTAGTCTTCGCTGATATCGCCGGCACGGAGCAGGTTTTCTTTTCGCCGAAGTTCCTGCGGAAGGAGTTTTTTCCGCGGCTAGTGAAGTTGGTTGAAGCGTGGCACGAGCACGGGATTAAAGTGATTTACCACTCGGACGGCAACCTGTGGGCCGTTCTGGAGGATTTCCGCCAAGCCGGGATCGATGGAATTAATCCGCTCGAGCCGCTATCGGGGATGTATGCGGGAGACGTGCGCAAGGCTTATCCGCAGTGGATCTTGATGGGCGGGATCGACGCCTCGCAACTCCTGCCTTTTGGCGCTGAAGCCGAGGTCCGCCAGACAGTGCGAAAGACCCTCGAGGACGCCGGCGCCAGCGGGCGCTTCTGGATTGGCTCGACCACCGAGATTCATCCTGCCGCCAAGCTGGAAAATGTCCTGGCCATGTGGGACGAAATCGAGAAGTACGGTTACTACGAGTGACAAGTGACAAGTGACAAGTGACGAGCTGAAGAACAGGAGTCAGAAGTCAGAAGGTCGGTGCATGTAAGCGCGGGCTTCCGGCCTGACCTCGTAGGGGCGGCCCTTGTGGCCGCCCGCGGGCCGCCGCCCGAAGGCTTTGGGCCGCAGGGCGGGCAACCGCAAAGGTTGCCCCTAACCCCGATGATTAGGCTTGACTCTCTACGTCGGCCCGAGGTTGACCTAAGATGGTTGGCTCCGGAGCGGACCTGCGGGCTCAGCCGCTAAGGCATGTCAGCCCGAGCCTGGGGTCTTTACCCGACGCCTGCCCAACGGCTCTCGGCAGTGCGGGCTAAGGCACCAAGTAACAGACCATCAGTCGGCCATGGGAAGCTGGCGTTCGTTAGCGGCCGAATCCCGCGTCGTCGCTATGCCTGCAAGGACGGCAAACCACGCGGCGTTGGCGGGGATGTGCAGGTTGAAATCCCCCAAGCTGTGCACCGACATACCGCAGCAGCCAATGGCGGCACCCAAGCGAATCCAGCCGGTGTGAGATCGAAGGGAGCGCCCGCAATCACGAAAGGCCAGACGAAGAAAAAGCGCCAGCGCGGAGAGAATGAGCAGCGATCCCACCCATCCGGTCTCCGCGGCGGCCTCTGCATAATCGTTGTGGGCATGATCGATCCACATGTCGCTCGGGAAACTCTGATAGCGCGGGTATGCGGTCTCAAAATCGCCCAGGCCCACACCCAGGAGGGGGTGGTCGCGCCACATGCGGAGGGCATCGAAGGCCATTTTTTTGCGGTCGCTGGTCCACTCTGCCCACGTCTTATCAACATAGGCGACAGAGCTCAGTTTCTTCGCCACCCAGCCTGGGTCAACATAGGCAAACAGGGTCACACCTGCAACGAGGGCAAAGGCAGCAGCGGTGGCCAACCTCCGCCTCTTCCCGGTGCCGGCCGCCGCCCGGAGGAGGACGATGGTGGCGATGGCGGTCTCCGCTGACAGCGCCATCGGGCCGCCCCGCGAGCCGGAAAGGAGCATGGCGGCAAGGGCCAGCGCAACCGCAGAAACTCGCCAGACCGAGGCCTCCAGCGAAAACCTCCCATGCCGCCCGGCAATGTAGAGGACCGCAACCGGAAAGAGCATTTCCATGAGGCCGGCGAAGTGGTCGCGATTGACGTAGGGACCGAAGAGTGCGCCGTTAGGGGTCTCCAGCCAATGGTAAGCTGGCACCATGGGACAAAGCTGCAACAGGCGTTCGCGGGCCTGGTCGGCGCACTGCGTGTCGCCCACAGATTCACACGCCGACTCGAGGTCTGACCAGTAGAGCCGGCTGGCGGGGCTGAGCTGACCCACCTCGTCTCTCGCTGAGTCTTATCACATTCTGCGCACCGCCATTCTGCTCTCGACTGCTCCGCGCCCTCCCCAGGCAGTGCTCGTGACCAGCGCGCAGCCCGGCGAGGGCAAGACTTGCACCACGCTCAACTTGGCCATCGCGCTGGCCCAGCGCGGCGTGCCGGCATTTGCCATTTGAAACCCTCGAAAGCCTCTCTGCCCCCGCCCCAAACCTGCAAGCAGATCCCTCCTGACTCACCAAGTGTGTTGTTTCCAGTCTGGGTCCGCTATAATACTTACCGTCCGCGATGAGCCAGGCAACTGGCGTGGCGGGTCGCGGGCCTACGTTGACCGCAGCTATGAATACAGAGAACAGGAGCATCTAAATTGCGGGTCAGGAAGGCGGTTATCACAGCGGCGGGAGCGAATCAGCGCGCTCTTCCATTACAAACTTTAATCCACGACGGAGTTGAGAAATCCGTTCTCGGCATCCTCATCGAGCAGGCCCTCACCGCAAATATCGGGGAGGTTTGCGTCGTTGTTTGGCCGGGTGATGAGACGCGGTACGCCCAGGCCGCCGGGAACCTCGCGGGGGCGGTGCGGTTTGTTCCGCAGGAGCGGCCGGCGGGATACGGTCACGCCATCTATTGCGCCCGAGAGTTCGTTGGCAACGAACCCTTCCTGCACTTGGTCGGCGACCACTTATACGTCAGCGTAGCGAAGCCAGGCGTGCAGCGCCTGTTGGAGCTCGCCGAGGCCGAGTCGTGTTCCGCGTCCGGCGTGCAGCCTACGCGGGAAAACTTGTTGCCCCGCTTTGGCGCTGTGGCGGGGCGCCGCGTGCCTGGACGACAGGGCGTTTATCGCGTGGAGACGGTGATCGAAAAGCCTACGCCGACGGAAGCCGAGCAGCGTCTCCTGGTGCCAGGCATCCGGGCCGGCTACTACCTTTGCTTCTTCGGCATCCACGTTCTTACACCTACCATAATGGACCTTCTCGGACGCTTGCTTACCCACGAGCCGACAGGCTCCGTCACCCTTTCGGCCGCTCTCGCCGAGCTCGCACGGCGGGAGCAGTATCTGGCGCTTGAAGATACCGGCAAGCGTTATGATCTCGGCGCCCGCTACGGCTTACTGACTGCCCAACTGGCCCTGGCGCTGAACGGCCGTGAGCGCGACGATGTGCTGTCGCGCCTGCTGGAACTGCTTGCGGAGCGCGAGATGGCCACAAGCCGCGGACCCCAAGTCCCGGAGTCCGCGCTACCCGGTGAGGAGAAGGCATAAAGCCACAGCTGGGGAGAGCAAGCAGTGAGCGAACCTATGAGCAGGTTGATCGGTGTCATTACCGCCAGCGATCTAGAAACCCGTAATTGCTCGCTCGATACGCTTTGCCGGTCGGCGTCACTCGAGGGACTGCTGGCGGAATGCGAGACGCTCGACCGCTTCCGGCGCACCAGCGACAATCTCTACGAGCGCGTGCGGGCTTTGTTTTTCCTGTACGCCATCCACCGCTTTCACATTCTCGTCCGGCAGGGCGCGGGCCCCGGCTCGCTGATCCCTTTCGAAGGCTATTCCAACCTTCTGAAGCGCCGCTTCGAAGAGGCGATTGACATCTTCCTTGCGGCCCAGGCTGCGGATGGCCCCAGCGCCCCTGTCTCCAGCGCGCTGGCCGCCGGCTACCGCGCGCTGGGCTTTCAAACTCTTGCCGACCAGGTGCGTCGCAGTGTGCGCTCGGTGCGCGGCAATCAGTGGATGTTCCGCGCCGCTCACCCCGAAGACGCGCCGCTTCGCATTCGCCCCGAACTGCTGACGCGCGAGCCCTCCGGTCAGCTCTTCCCCATCCTGCGTGAGACCACCCCGGTCCGCATGGACCTTAGCCACAGTGGTTGGAGCGACATCTTCTTTCTCGGGATGGATTTCCCGGAGGGCGCGCGCGTGCTCAACGTTTCGATCGACCTCAGCGTGCGAGGCTCCGGCGTCCCCAGGCCCCCGGTGGAAGCTTGGTTTCGCGTCATTGACCAACCGGTGCTCCGCCTGGTCAGCGCCGATCTCAAAAGTAGCGCCGAAATCAGCTCAATCGCTGAAGTGTTCGACTTCGCGCGCGACTACCTCGGCCTGCTCAAGGCGGCGGTAATTGCCTCTGGCATCGTGCCGCCTGGGATGGAGGGCGCCACCCAGCCGCTGGCTGACGTTCTGATTCGCCTGACCGGCAGGCCCGGCCATGGCATCGAAATCGTAAGCAAGGTGAACGACATTCCGCGGGGATCGCGGCTGGCCGTTTCCACCAGTCTTTTGGCGTCGCTCATTTCCGTGTGCATGCGCGCGACGGACCAGATTCACGCCCTCACCGGTGGTCTGGAAGAGCACGACCGCCGCCTTGTGGCCGCGCGCGCCATCCTGGGCGAGTGGCTGGGCGGCTCGGGAGGGGGCTGGCAGGATTCCGGCGGCGTATGGCCTGGGATCAAGCTTATCCACGGTGTCTTGGCCCAGGAAGGCGATCCGGAATTCAGCGTCAGCCGTGGGCGTCTGCTGCCCAATCATCACATTTTCGACCTCAAGGACGTTTCGCCTGAAGTACGCGACAAACTCCAACAGAGCCTCGTGCTCGTCCATGGCGGCATGGCGCAGGATGTAGGTCCCATTCTGGAGATGGTGACGGAAAAATACCTGCTTCGTTCCGAGAGTGAGTGGCGCGCGCGGGGAGATGCCGGTCAGATCTTGGATGAACTCATTGGGTTTTTGAAGGACGGCAACATCACGGCCATTGGCGGCTCAACCGAGCGCAACTTCGAGGGCCCCATTCAGACCATTATTCCGTGGGCCGGCAATCTCTATACCTATACGCTCATTCGGGGCGTGCGCGCGGAAATGGGCGACGACTTCTGGGGCTTCTGGATGCTCGGTGGAATGTCGGGCGGCGGCATGGGCTTTCTGTTCAATCCCAAGCGTAAACCGGCCGCCCAGGACCGCTTGCAGGCCATCATGAGCGCAACCCGGCGCCAGATGGAGCACTCCGTGCCTTTTGCCATGGAGCCTGTGACCTACGATTTTGCCATTAACGAACGTGGAACACAGGCTGAACTCCGGTGCGACAACTCCGCTCTAATGCCGGTGGCCTACTACCAACTTGTCGTCCCCTCCCTTATTCGCACCGAGTCCCGCCTGCTTTCGCCAGCGCGCCGCGCCGAACTGGAACGCTTCACGTCCGCCTGCCAGGAAGTCCCGGAATTTCAGGGCATGGTGCAGCACGTCTTTGAACACCTGATCCCGCACAGGACAGAGAAGGCCGAGCGCGCGCAAAGCCTCGAAGATCTCCTCGCGGCGCACGGGTTTGACCCTATGGAGCACGAGCAGATTCAGGCTGAGCTGCGCAGCGGCAGGGTCGGCCTCGCACAGAACCGGCTTCCCGCGAGCAGCGGGATTACAAATGTCGGCCCAGATGACCTCTTGGATTCTACCCGCGGCATGGCGCCGCACTACCACGAAATCGGCCGGGATGCGTTGGCGGCTGGGATGGCGGCCGTGGTTTCGCTTGCCGGCGGCGTGGGGAGTCGATGGACGAAAGGTGCGGGGGTTGTCAAAGCTCTCAATCCCTTTTGCAAGCTGGGCTGTGGCCACCGCAGTTTCATTGAGGTGCATCTTGCCAAAAGTCGCCGGGCGAATCGCGTCTATGGCACTGAGCTGCCTCATGTCATCACTACAAGTTACCTGACGCACGATGCGATCGAGTCTCATCTGCGCGCTGAGCGCAATTACGGTTATACAGGCCCATTACTCCTTTCCCCGGGTCGAGCCATCGGCTTGCGGTTCGTGCCTATGGTGCGCGACCTTCGATTTACCTGGGAGGAGATGCCTCAACAGTTGCTCGATGAACAGGCCCAGAAGGTCCGCGAGAGCTTGCGGGCTTCCCTTATCGCATGGGCGCGGCAGATAGGTGAAGGCGCGAGCTACACCGACAACGTGCCTATGCAGTGCCTGCATCCGGTCGGCCATTGGTATGAAGTCTCGAACCTGATCCGCAATGGCACGCTGGTTCGACTGTTCGAGGAAAGGCCCCGCTTGAAGTACTTGATGGTTCACAACATCGATACCACGGGAGCCGATGTGGACGCCGGGTTGCTCGGCTACCACATCGAGCAGGGCGCGGCGCTCACTACCGAGGTGATCTCACGGCACATCGAGGATCGAGGCGGCGGCTTGGCCCGCGTCGACGGCCGCCTTCGTCTGATCGAGGGTCTCGCTCTCCCCAGTGAAGAGATTGAATCGCGCCTCTCTTGGTACAACAGCGCGACCTATTGGATCGACATCGACCAGCTCCTGGCGGTGTTCGGACTGACTCGGAGCGACCTGACTAACCCGGAACTCCTCAGCACCGCCATCCGCAACCTGGCCACGCGTATGCCTACGTACATCACCCTCAAGGATGTGAAGAAGCGCTGGGGAAAAGGTCAAGAAGATGTCTTCCCGGTGGCGCAATTCGAAAAGCTGTGGGGAGATGTGACAGCCTTGCCCGAATTGAAGTGCCGGTTTGTGGCCGTGCCGCGGCCGCGCGGTCAGCAACTGAAGGAACCGGCACAGCTCGACGGCTGGCTGCGCGATGGCTCGGCGGCGTACGTCGAGTCGTTGTGTGACTTCTAAGCCGAGAGTCGAGAGTCCAGAGTCGAGAGTCGAGAAGTCAAGAGTTGAGAGTTGAGCAGTCCGGAAATCCAGGAGTCGAAAAGTCGAGAACTCGAGAGTCCGGAGTCAAGAGTCGAGACGTCAAGAGTCGAGAAGTTGAGAACTCGTTTCGAGCATATCTTCTGAGATTTGAAATCTGGAATTTGAAATTGCGGCCCCGCCGGCCCCGGACGCTCGACAACCAAAACCCTACATCTGCCCACCTGCCTACCCGCTTGAAGCTGATTTCACTCGACACAGCCTACAAGACCGCTGGACTACTGCTTCTTAGCGAAAGTGACGTCGCAGGGGCGACCTTCAACACGTTTGCCGTTTCCTTCCTTATCGGAGAACTTTCCCTCAATGTGATAACCAAAAGCAGTGCCCGCCGGGCGACCGCCGACAGCGAACTCCTTAGCGCCAACCAGGCCCTTGGCGTAGATCTTGGCTGTCCCGTCAGGGCGAATATTTCCGTCAAGCTGCAGCCAACCCGGCTTGCCTTCGGCTCCTTTTTCGCCGTGAAGTACCCCCTCCTTCACACTTGAAGGGAATTGAAAAGAGTAGCCCAGCGCCCCTGCTGTATTGCTACAGGAAAGGGTGGTAATCCAGATCCCGTCAAAACGCGCCGTGTCATTTGCTCCCAGAGCGCCATTCAAGAACAGGAGCACAAGGCAAATGCTCAGGCCGATAATGCGTCTCATGATGTCAAACCTCCTGGGTCGGCTGGTGAATACGCCGCCGCGGTCCATCCTTGCCTCGGGGGAGAGGGCAGTTTTCTGGTCAAGGTCGCGTCTCCGGGAGCGGACTGTTGGCTACGGACCACTGACAACTGGCTACTGACAGCGGATTACGAACTACGGACCACGGACACTTCCTGATCCTTATATTGAAGCTGATAGAGTTTGAAGTATATCCCCTGTTTTTGAAGCAGCTCTTGATGCGTGCCCACTTCGCGGACGTGTCCTTTGTGCATGACCACGATTTTGCTGGCGTTCTGAATGGTGGACAAGCGGTGCGCGATGACGAGCGACGTGCGGTTTTCAATGAGACACCGCAGACCCTCGCGCAGCAAATGCTCCGTCTCGGGATCGACACTCGAAGTTGCCTCGTCCAGGATCAGGATTCTGGGATTGTGTGCGAGCGCTCGCGCGAATGAGAGCAATTGCTTCTGACCTACCGAAAGCGTCGCACCGCGCTCCTTGACGGGTTCCTCGAATCCTCCCGGCAGGCCCTCGATGAACTCCAGCAGGCTCACCTGGCGCGCCGCCTCTCGGATTTGCCGGTCTGTGATCCACTCGCTGCCCAAGCGAATATTACTGGCGATGGTTCCCGAAAACAGGAATGGGTCCTGGAGAACGATGCCGAAGTTTCTGCGCAAATCTCGCAGCCGCATTTGGCGGATGTCCAAGCCTTCAAACAGCACCTGCCCTTCCTGCACGTCGTAGAAACGAAGCAGCAAGTTGGTAAGCGTGGTCTTGCCCGCCCCCGTGTGGCCTACCACCGCCACCGTTTCCCCGGCTTCGATGGAGAATGAGACATTTTCCAGTACGCGGTGGTCATCCTTGTAGGCGAAGCTCACCTGGCGGAATTCGATGAGCGGGCCGGTTCGTTCGTAGTCCGTGGTCTGTGGCCCGTGGTCTGTTGTTGGTTGCCCGTAGTCCCTTTTTTGCTGTTCGCCGTCCCCTGGAAGTTGTGCGTGTTCCGTTCTTGTGATCAACGTTGACTTCGGGTGATCCACTGCGGAAGTAGCGATGGACAAGGGACGACGGACAACGGACAACGGACCCGGGTCAGTAATCGTCACCGGCGTATCCAGCAATTTGAAAATGCGCTCCGAACTCACCATGGCCGCTTGCAGAAGGTTGTACTTATCGCTGAGGTCCTGAATGGGCCGGAAAAAACGTTGCGAGTATTGGATGAAGGCGATGGCAGTCCCCACCGTGACCAGATGGCGCAACGCCATGCCACCGCCCTTATAGAGGATGATGGCCACCGCCACCGTCCCCAAGAAATCGACCGCCGGATAAAACAGTCCGTAGGCCAGGATCGAGTCTTTGTAGGCTTCCATGTGGGTGCGGTTGATCTTCTCGAATTCCTGGAAGCTACGCTCTTCGCGGTTAAAGAGCTGCAACACCGTCATCCCGGTGATGTGTTCCTGCAAGTAAGCATTGATACGCGCAATGGCCACACGAATGCGCCGGTAGGATTCGCGCACGGCCTTTCGGAACGAGGCGGTGACCACCACGATGATGGGGAGCACCGAGAAGGTGAGGAGCGCCAGTTTCCAATCCATCTTCAGCATTACCACCACGATGGCGATAAGCGAGAAGCCGTCCCCGAAGATGGCCACCACCCCGGAAGCAAACAGGTCGTTCAACACGTCCACGTCGGTGGTCACTCGGGTCACCAGGCGGCCCACCGGGTTGCGGTCGAAGAAGCTCATCTGGAGGAGCTGGAGGCGCGCGAAGAGCTGCTTGCGCATGTCGTACATCACCTTCTGCCCCACCAGTTGCATCGCGAAAGACTGCGCAAACTCCAGCATGAAGGTCAGGACAGCGCATGGAAGAAAAAGAGCCAGCGCGATTTGGGCGATACCTACAAGCGGCCTGGGACTGAGGAAGCTCGAGAGGATTCTCGGAAGATGCGCGCGCCCCGTCGGGTCGAGATAACGGTCGACCTCCACCTTTAACAGATAAGGCGGGACGGCCTGGAAGATCCCAAACAGGAGTATCGCGGCCAGGGCAAACAGCGTCATGCGCCAGTACGGACGTAGGTAGACGAGCAGGCGCCGCATCAGGCGCGCGTCGTACGCCTTGCCCAGAACTTCTTCGTCGTGGAAAGAGTCAGCCATGTTAAAAACAGGATTCAGGATTCGGGATTCAGGATTCAGGGCCCGAACCCCCGGGTTCCGAATCCGAGCCTGCCCTGTACTGGATCCCGAATCCTGAATCCCGAATCCTGAATCCTAGCCTTCCCGCTCCAGTTCCTCCTCAATCAACTGCTTGTTGTAGAGGTCGGTATAGTGGCCGTTGAGGGCCAACAACTGGGCGTGGGTGCCCCGCTCAACGATCTGGCCCTCGTGCAACACCACAATCTCATCCGCATTCTGGATGGTCGAAACCCGGTGCGAAATCATGATGGTGGTCCGCCCGGCCATCACGCCGGTGAGATGCCGCAGGATTTTTTCTTCCGTGTAAGTATCGACGCTCGAAAGCGCGTCATCGAGAATCAGGATGCGAGGATCGCGGATGACCGCCCGCGAAATCGCGGTGCGTTGTTTCTGCCCCCCCGACAGCGTCAGACCTCGCTCGCCCACCATGGTGTCGAAACCCTTGGGGAAGCCCTGAATTTCCGGCAGGATGTTGGAAATCTCCGCCGCGCGTTCGACTTCGGCGTTGGACGCCGCCGGGGCTCCAAATTTCACGTTCTCCCGGATGCTCTCGCTGAACAGGAAGGTCTCCTGGGGCACAAAGCCGATGTGCCGGCGCAGGGTCTGGAGTGGAATCTGCCGGATGGGAATGCCATCCAAGAGCAGCGAATCTTCCGGGGCATCATAAAGCCGTGGAATCAGTCCCACCAGGGTAGACTTGCCGGAGCCGGTCGCACCCACGATGGCCAAAGTCGTCCCAGCCGGTATTTGCAGATTCAGGTTCTTCAAAACCGGCGCGCCGTTGTAACTGAAAGTCAGGTTGCGAAATTCGATTTCACCCCGCAGCGAGGTAACGGGGTGAGCGGGGACCTCGCGATCATCAATCTCCGGCCGGGAATCGAAGATGAACATCAGGCGCTCCAGCGAGGCCAAACCGCGCTGCACGAGGTTGGTCACCCAGCCCAACGCAATCATGGGCCAGATCAGGTAAGTCAGGTAAACATTGAAAGCCGCAAACGTCCCCAGGGTGATCGTGTGCTGGAGTACGTGATGGCCGCCCACCACCATCACCAGCAGGAAGGCCACCGCGAACAGCAATTCCATGCTGGGCCAGAGGAAACTCGAAATCCAGATCAGTCCCTTGTTTTTCGCCACGAAGTCCAGGTTCATGCGGTCGAACTCCGCCATTTCCGGCTCTTCCTGGCAGAAAGCGCGGACCACCCGCACACCGGAAAGATTCTCGCGCACCCGCTCGGTGAGGTCCGAATAGAGCGCTTGGATCTTCTCAAAGCGCTCGTGAATCTGCTGGCCGAAGAACTTGACCCCAATGGATACCAGAGGCATGGGAATCAAGGAATACAGGGTGAGGCGCCAGTCAAGATGCGCCATCAGGGCGATTGTCGCTACGCCCACTACCACCGTGTTGGCGGAATACATGATGCCCGGCCCCACCATATTGCGCACCGCGTTCAAGTCGTTGGTGAGCTTCGCCATCAGGTCGCCGGTCCGGTTCTGTGTGTAGTAACGCGGAGAAAGGCGCATGAGGTGCGCGAAAAGATCATTGCGCAAATCGTACTCGACGTCCCGCGATATGCCGATAAGAATCCAGCGCATCCAGAATTGCAACACGGCCTTGCAAGCGGCTGCGGCCAGAAGCAGCGCCGCCACGCCGAGCAATTTTCGGGCCGTGCCTCCCTGCATCAAATCGTCAATACCTGCCTTAATGATGAGAGGAACAAACACACCCACCAACTGGGAGACCAGCAGGCAGAGAAAGCCCGCTACATAACGAGCTTGGTAGCGAGTCAGATAAGGCCAAATTGGACGGAAAGGACGCAGCATCAATTGTCTCTAGTGGTGCGGGCTCCTCGCCCGCTGTGAACATGTTAAAAAACCCTGCGGTAGGGGCGACCCTTGTGGCCGCCCTACGGTCACTCCTTTATGCCAAAATCACCTGAGCCCAACATTGACATTATAGAGGACGCATGAAGAGCGCGGCAAGGTTAGGCTTCGGAAGAATAGGATTCAGGGTAACCCCTTTTCTTTTCAATGAGATTCGCGCTTTTAGATACTATCTCCTTTGTTATCAGCAACATTCCCGCTTTGCCCTCAACAGCGGAAAGCCGGCCCTTTGTTTTCATATACATTCCCGCTTCGTTCCTCAGAATCTTAAGAATTCCTTTTCTTTCTCTGGCGGGGGTCTTTTCTCCGTGACCTCTGCGGCCTCCGTAGTGAAGTCCTTCTTGGCTCGCTTTCACCTACGGCGAATGGCCTTCTTCCCCCTTCGGGGAACTTCGAGGACTTCGACGCGACCACGCGCCGGCGCCTGTCCTCCCCGTTCTTGCTGCCCCATATACAATTCTAGCCTATTGTTTTTGGGTGATCAAGAGGCAGAGCGTTCGAGGGTAAGACGCAGGAGCGCATGGTGGCCCCCTCGCTGAATCCTGAATCTCGAGTGTTGAGCCCTGCCTTTGTGAGTTGTCTGTTCGTACATCATTTGGGGGGGCGCTCACTGCAGGCCTCAAAGACAGAGGTTTGCCCTAACCCGCTTAGCGCTAATTGTCACCAATTTTGGGAAGCGGCGGCGACTTCTCGGTCCCTAAATAGCGAGGGTCTCAGAATGACCGGTGGGCCGGCTCTTTCACTGTCGGGTAGCTTGGCCGCGCTTTCGCTCTGGCCGGCGCCAGATGGCCTGAACCGCACCTGCCAAGCGGCGGGCGCGCGTCTCAGGTTTTTTGGCCCCCGCCAACGCTTCGACATATTCGCGCTGATACGTATAGCTCAGCTCTTGCCATCGTTGCCATGCCGGCGGCACGGCCTTGAGCGCCTTGACGAAGTCGGCAGGCGGCCTTACTTCTCGCTTGCCGGTGTCGAGTTCGAGCCGCACTACGAGGGTCTCATCTCCTTCCAGCCCCGCCGCCACGCGATTGCTCCTTCGCAGCGGAATCCAGGGCTGTCCACCCATCGCGCAGATGGTGCTCCGGTACGTATACCCGTTGAGCGTCACCTTGACGGGCACACGTGCTTTGCCAAATACGCTTTTGGGATCGAATGTAAGAGGGATGGAACACATTGAACCGTCCCGCACAATTCTCGTTTCGAAGGCTTTGGAAATCGTCAAAGGGACTCCCTCCTCCCCGCGCGGGGCATTACGAGTATCAAATTCGACGTTGAAAGTGAATTATACCACGAGGGGAGACCGCAGCTTGCCGCCTCCTCCGCCTGTCAACGGTGTATAATGTGCATATGGGGAAACACGTGATCCACATCTCGGAGGAGGAAGCCGCCGCCACCAGCGTCGGGAAGCTCTTGGCGCATGTGCGCGCTGGGGCGGAGGTGGTCATCGAAAATGGCATGCGGCCAGTGGCCGTACTCCATCCCGCCGATTCCGTGCCACGCATGATCTCAGAGTGCATCGCGCTGCTTCCTGAAGACTCCACCGCCACCATCGACCCGGACTTTGCCAAGGACGTGGCGGCGGCCGTTGAACAGCATCGTGAACCGCTTAGCCCGCCGACATGGGACTGATCCTCGACTCCAGTGTCTTAATCTCAGCGGAACGCCAGGGCGAGAACGCTCGTCAGGCTTTAACGGCGATACGCGAACTGATCGGGGAAACTGAGGTCTGTATTTCGGCGGTGACATTGATTGAGTTGGCGCACGGAGCGGCTCGCGCGGACACTCCTCAGCGACGATTAAAACGCCAAAACTTCATCGAAGAGTTGATAAGTGCGGTGCCCGTCTACCCGGTCACTGTGGCCATCGCTTTGCGCGCTGGCCAACTCGATGGCGAGTTTCAGATGCAGGGACTGAGAGTCCCTCTCGCTGACCTTTTGATCGGCGTGACCGCACTCGAACTTGGCTACAAGGTAGGCACGTCGAACATCCGGCACTTTGGGCTAGTGCCTGGCCTGTCCGTCATGCATTTCTGAGCAACGGAAGCAGGCACTCATCGATGTAAGTGAGTGTGGCTTGGACCGACTTTGCAGGTCCAGGGTCTTGTAAAGTGGTCGGTGAGAAGGGTCGCAGATGTTTTGGGAGTGAGTCCGAATTATCCAGACCCTTTGAAAAGATCTGGACGGACCCAAGTGTGACTGAACCGCGTAGGCGAATTCCACGCAGGCGCCGGTACAACCAGCCTTCCATTCCGAAGGTCATCGCCACTAAACTCGGGATGTCAATTAGGACGCTGTGCCAGTCCCGTGATCTTGACTGTCGAAAGCTTGAGGTGAAACTCCTTAGATAAGGAACGGTGAGACAATTGGCTTTCGGCGCCGAGCTGTGGGGGGCGACCCTTGTGGTCGTCCAAGGTCGGCGACAAGAGCCGCTGCTACGGGTAGAGGCGACTTATGCGCATACTAAAGGAAACCATCACTGAAAGAGACC
>Ga0371490_1000637_pt1 | contig 22159 bp, 16 predicted proteins | sample MB2SIPfraction_FD_207959 | JGI IMG/M metagenome (GOLD analysis project Ga0371490, IMG submission 207959) | Lab enriched peat soil microbial communities from McLean, Ithaca, NY, United States - MB28FN SIP fraction | ecosystem: Environmental > Terrestrial > Soil > Wetlands > Peat | place: USA... | reverse complement strand
GGGCCCCGTTTGGCACGGCGGCAATCACCATGAGGCGGAGCTCTTGGCCAGCTGCTATCGGGCCTGCTTCCGGATTGTCGCTGAAAAAGGGCTGCGCTCGGTGGCCTTTCCGGCAATCAGCTGTGGCGTCTACGGCTACCCCATCCCGCAGGCGGTGGAGATTGCGGTGCGCGGAACCCGGGCTGCGCTGGCGGCCAACCCGGACCTCGAACGGGTGTTCTTTGTCTGCTTTGGCGACGAGGTATACAACGCGTATGCCGGCATTGCATGAGGGCACCCGCGGTGCGGGCACCTGCGGTGCGGCAGATGCGCTTCGCGCTGGGGTATGGAGGGGCAGAAATTCACCGAAAGACAACCGCAGATCCTTCGACTCACCACCCCCAGGCTGAAGAGTACGCCTGGGGCCCTGTTCGCTCAGGATGACAGGCATTGCATGCAGCAGACGCAGCATTGCATGAGGGCACCTGCGGTGCGGCTGACCCGCTTCGCTGCATTGCATGCGGCAGACTGCTTCGCAACTTCCGTGGCGAGTAGGTTCGCCTGCCGATCCTGAGAAATGCAGGTTGGCCGCAACCTTTTGCTCCTCTTCGTGTCTTTAAGGACAGGAGCTGAGAATTCCCGTGCGTACGCATCTGCTGATTGTGGCTAGTCTGGTTGCTTTGGTCTCTCCCGCTGTGCCGTCTCTTGCGTTGGCACAGACGGCCAACTTCGACGTCGCGTTGCGCGGCCAATCCGTGGGCTCGGCCAGCTATCGGTTTCAGTCCACTGCCGAGGGAATCGCGTCCGAATCGAGCGTGCGCCTCTCCGCAAAAGGCATTGAGTACGCCTTCTCCAAATCTGAGCAGCTGACCGCCGCGCGCCATCTGAAGAACGCGGAGATCAACGCCGTGGTCAACGGCCAGGCGGTGCACTTGACGGCCATGGTTGAAGGCGCGGCGATCAAGCTGAACACCTCGGCCGATGGCCGCACCACCACGAACACCCTGGCTGGCCATGCCGCGGCCGTCTTCCTGCCGGACTTCGATCCGGGCGCATTGCAGACCTTGCTCCATCTGGCCGCTGCGCGCAATAGCGCAGACCTGTGGCTGGTGATTCCCCGCCAGGCCGGAACGGTTGCGCCAGTGAAGGTGGCCACCTACGCCGACGAAAAAGGGGCGCTGGATGGCAAGCCGATTGTGGTGCATCACCTGATGGCCAGCTGCGATGGCGCATCGGTGAACCTGTTTGCCGGAGCCGGCCATGAGCTGCTCCAGGCCGAGTTGCCGCAGGCCGGCTTTGCCCTGGTGCGCAAGGGATTCGTGCTGACGCCTCCGTCCAAGGCCCCGGCTCCGCCTCCGGTTGCCGACACCACCGCGCCGCCTGCCCCGCAATAGCGGGCCCGAAGGAACTCATCGAACTGCTGGATGCCCGCCAGCTCACATTGTGCCTGCACGTCCTAGGTCGGTTGATATCCTGAGACGTGAGCTTCTCCATCAAAAACCTGCTCCAAAAGCTGACCTTCTGGAAGGCCATCAAGTGGTGTGGCCTGGCACTGGTCTCGTTGTGGATCTTCTTTGTGCTGCTGCTGGTCCTGCTCAAGTGGATCGATCCGCCCACGACTGCGGTGCAGACCGAGCGCCATCTCCAGGCCATTGTGCACGGCAAGGCGTACGAAAAGCACTATAACTTTGTCCCGCTGCACCAGATCGCGCCCAACTTTCAGCACGCGGTGATCTCGGCGGAGGATGCGCGCTTCTACATCCATCACGGCTTCGATTGGGAGGCCATCCAGAAGGCCGCCGAGCAGGACATGGAAGGCGGACGGATGCGCGGCGGCTCCACGCTGACCCAGCAGCTGGTGAAGAATCTCTTCTTCGGCACCGGCCGCAGCTATCTGCGCAAGGGGGGAGAGCTGGTACTGGTGCCCATGGCAGAGCTGATCCTGGGCAAGCAGCGCATTCTGGAGCTCTACTTGAACGTGGTGGAGTGGGGTCCGGGCGTCTACGGCGCCGATGCTGCCTGCCACACGTGGTACAAGACCACGCCGCGGGCCATTGGCCGCGAGCAGGCAGCCAAGCTGGCTGCGATTCTTCCCGCACCGCTCAAGCGCAAACCCGAACGGATGACCCACTACAGCGTGATCATCCTGCACCGCATGAGCGAGGTGGGCTGGTAGGGCCGCAGGATCTGCCCCACCCTCCCGCACCAGCTCTGGGCTATTTCAGATCGTGCAGATGATGGTGGTGGTGCACGTAGCGGCCGACTGCCCACCCCAGCGCTGAGCCGACGAAGACATCGGAGGGAAAGTGATCGCGCCCGGCCACGCGCGAGACACTGACGCCGGTGGCCACGCTGTAGGCCGCCAGCGTCATCCAGCGCGACTGGGACTCGGAAGCGATCACGGTGGCCGAAGACCAGGCCACTACGCTGTGGTTGGAGGCAAACGAGGAGTCGAACCCTACCCCGGATTGAAAGAACCGCCCCCGCGCGTTGTCTAAAGTGGGACGCTCCCGGCGGGAGGTGATCTTGATGGCCTGGTTGATCGCCAGGCTGTCGGCTATTGCTTCTCCGGCGAGAATGCCGGTCTGTTCGCTGTGGGCATCGTGGCGAATGTGTCCCATGCTGTAATAGGCAAAGGGCGCCGCGGCCAGCAGCCCAGTCAAGCCTGTCGATGCGGTGTTGGCATGCTGGTTGGTCGATGCATCCAGAAAATGATGCTGCATGATGTGGGTGTCTTCCGAGCCAATGACACCGGCGGTGGCAAGAACAAAGAGCCCTTCGATCATGGTGCGGTCGCTGGCATGAAGCGGCGAGGTCCAAAGGGCGCGCTGGTCGTTCAGCAAATCGCGCGGAATCGTGCGCAGCGTGGGTGCGCTATTGGCAGGCGTGGGCGCGTCCGGCAGCGGAGAATTCGATTGGGCCGGTGCGCCCGCAACGCAGCACATGATCACCATCAGCAGTCCATAAACTCCATGTTTCATATGTTACTTATACACATTCGCAAAGCCGAAGTAGACAGCGACGGAGGTCCGATGTGCAACGAATGGCAATCATCAGGCCGTAGAGGCGTTGCCATTGTGGCCGAGCGGCGAAACTCTGTATTCCGACGAAGAGCGCGATAAATCCATTGCATCCCCCTCCCGGCTGGCCTACACTGCCGCCAACCAGAAATGCGGGAGGATATTTATGGCTATAGCGCGGATTGTTGTTCTTGGGGATTCGGTAGCCTGGGGCCAGGGGCTGGAACAGGCTCATAAATACGCTCAACTGCTCAGCGGCATGCTGACCACAGCTGGCGCGCCTGCACCCATTGTGGAGATCTACGCGCACTCCGGCGCGGTGATCGATCCGCAAGGAACACTGGGCGATTCGGTGGCGCCCTGCCGCGCGCTGAGCGGCGAGATTCCGGCGGCCGCGCCCTCCATCCGCGCGCAGCTGCGCACCGTGGCGACGCCTGAAACTGCCGATCTGGTGCTGCTGGATGGCAGCATCAACGATGTGGAGGTTGCGCGCATCGTCAATCCCTTTACCCGGCAGGACGATCTGGCGCGCTACATTCAGGAAAACTGCTACGCGGGCGTCAAGACGTTGCTGGCGGAGGCCGCCGCTGCCTTTACAGGGCCGAGCACGCGCCTGGTTTTTACGGGCTACTATCCGATTCTCAGTGCGCAGAGCGATCAGTCGCTGGTTGGCGATTTTCTCTCCACCTTCGGCGTGGCCATCCATCCCTCACTGGCCATGGACCTGATCATGCCGGAGATCACCAAGCGCACCTTGCAGTTCTGGCAGCAGTCGGATGCGGCCTTCCGTCAGGCGATTCAGGAGACAGCCGCATCCACGGGCCTCGGCAACCGGCTGATCTACGTGCCCGGCCCCATGACGGAAGCCAACTCCGTGTTTGCGCCCACGCCATGGATCTTTGGCTTGCAGGACGGCCTCGAGCCGGAGGACGAAGTGATCGACGAGCGCCGCCAGGCCTGCACCGCCTGCCAGCAGAAAGGGCTGAATCCCGCCGAGTTTCTGCAGTGCTGCCTGGCTTCGGTGGGGCATCCGAATCCGCTGGGCGCTGCGGCTTACGCCCAGGCCATCTATGCCCAGCTCACCCGGTCCTGAGCGCACCGCAGAAAACTCCACAGAAAGGAAAACCCCGGTGCGGAGATGCATCCGCACCGGGGCTTTCTTTGCAGGGCGCCGCCGCGATTAGAGCGCTGGCGAGTCGTCGCCCAGCAGCGCCTGACGCACGATCTTGATGGGCGGGAAGCCCTGACGTAGGAAATCGTCGTGGAACTTCTGCAGGTTGAAGTTCTTTCCTTCCTTCTTCTCCATGTCGGCACGCAGCTTCTGGATCTCGATCTTGCCCAGCGTGTAGTAGAGATAAGTGGGGTCGCCGGTGCCGCGCTTGGTTTCCACCACCGCGTTTTCGCGCGATTGATAGCCTTCCTTCTGGAAGAACTCCTCGGCCTGCTCCATGGTCATTGAGCCGGTGTGCATCTCAATGCCCACGATGAAGCGCGCATTGCGCAAGAGCGCGTCCTGAAGCTGGCCGAGGCGGATGAACTTGGCCTCGCGCGCGTCCTTGGCGCCTGTGCCGGGTTGGCCGTAACCCTGGTCGAGCATCATCTGCTCGGTGTAGTGGGCCCAACCCTCGGCGTTGGTGTTGCAGCCCAGCAGCTTGCGCACCCGGCTGGGCGCCTGCGGGACCCAGAGAAATTGAATGTAGTGGCCGGGGTAGGTCTCATGCACGGCGGTGGAGATGACCGTGCCCACGTTGAAGCCGTGCATGTAACCCTCTACCTCGGCGGGCGTCATGGAGGCATCGGGCAGGGTTACGTTGAAGTAGGCCTCGGTAGCCCTGGTTTCAAACGGTCCCGGCGTGTCCATGCTGGCGGTAGTGGTGGCGCGCATGAAAGGCGGGGTTTCTTCGAGCGTGGGGCGCACGTCGCTGGGAATGGTGACGATGTGATGCGACTGAATGAAGCCGATGACGGAGTCGAAGGTATTGCGGAAGGCGGCCATCAGCTGATCGGGGGCGGGATGCATGGCGCCCAGCTCTTCGAGTACCACATGCGGGTCCTTGCCGGGCTCGAGCTCGGCCGCAATCTGCCGGAAATGCTCCTGGTTGGCGCGCATATTGGCCCAGCCGATCTCGAGCAATTTGGGCAGGGGCAGATCCACCATTTCGTCGTAAGCCAGCTTCTTCTGGAAGGCGTCGGCGCCGATGCGGAAGTCGCCGCCCGAGCGCGGCAGCACGTCCGATTTGAGCCAGGCCTGGTAATCCTTCAGGCCGGCGATTACGGCGGCGTTGGATTGCTGGAACTCGGCCAGCAGCGCAGGGTCCTTGACTTCAGCAAAAGCGAGCGGGACATCGTGCGAAAAGAAGCTCACGATGTCCGGCAACTGCTCGATGGCGATCTCGGTGAAGATGCGCGGCGGATTCTTCAGGTTGGCGCGCGCCGCAACGAAGAGCGCGGGCATCTGCCGCTCGCGGGCGATGAGCGAACGCAGGCGCTCGTCGGGCGAAGCAAACTTGCGCTCCATCAGCGCAAAGGCCGCGCTGGCACAGGTGGAGGAGTAGTTGTCGGGATTCTTTTCCCAGGGACGGATCGTTTCCAGCGTCAACAGCTGCGACTCGATCGAGTTCAGCACCAGGGCACGATCGCCGCGGGTGGTCTGGTCCAGCGGAGCTTCCGGTACCGCTTCTACGCGCTTCTCAAAGTCCTTGAGCGCGGCAATCTCGGCGTCGATCGACGCACGCGACAGGTTCTCCAGCTGAGTGTCGTACTGGTGATAGCCGGCCAGGGTGCCCGCGGTGGGTGCGTAGTGAAAATAAACCTGATCGAAGTAATCGTCAGCCAGTTGAACGAACTTCTGGTGCGCATCGGCGGCTTGAGCAAGCGTGGTTGACATACAAACTCCCAGGGCAAGCGTTGCGGTCCATCTCTTCATGCAGTCTTCCTCAATGCCTCGATTGTAGGACGCTGGAGGCAGAGCGCGCATCCTGGGCTGGGGGAGAATCATGGGTGGCACTTGCGGTGCAGCGGACACGCTTCGCGGCATTGCATGCAGCAGATGGCTTCGCCTCCTCCGTGCTGAGGCGCCACGGACGATGCGTCGTCCCTACGGGACTCCTGCTTCCTCATGTGGCGCACACCCAGCGCTGAAGCGCTGGGCTAACCTGCACGGCGCTTCAGCGCGGGTCTTCAGGTCACTACTCCCGGTGGAGTAGAGGGAATCTTCTCGGTCCCACCCTAGCCGCAAAGTCAAGAACGCGGCGAGGCTGGGGCACCCAGCGTGCTTTTCCTGTGGGGCGCTCGAAGATGGATGGCATCTGTTTGCCGCAGCGATGGAGTTCCGTCAGTCGGCGGGCACGGCATCCACGACTTCGGCAGGATCGAGCGTGGACTTGCCCTTCTGGCCCTTGTAGTCAGCGTAGTGGATCACGTCGTCGTAGGCGTCCTTGATCAGGTCCTGCAAGGGGATTACGCTGCCGTTGACGCGCTGTTCGTCGAGCAGGTCCAGATCCACATCGGCCACAATCATCTGTTCCTGATTGATGGTGCCTTCGGCGGCGATACCGTCGCGGGCAAAGAAGTAGTCGGAGGGGGTGAGGATGGCGGCCTGACCGTAGTTGGCGGCCATGTTGGGCACCAGCGGCAGGTTGCCCACGGTGCCGGTGACCGCGACATAGACCTGATTCTCAATGGCGCGGGCCTGGGCGCAGTAGCGAACGCGGAAGAAGCCTTCGCGGCCATCGGTGCAGGAGGGCACAAAGAGAATTTCGGCGCCGGATTCGCAGACCACGCGCGCAGCTTCAGGGAACTCCACGTCATAGCAGATGAGGATGGAGATGTTGCCGAAGTCGGTGTGATAGACGTGCAGGCGATTGCCGCGGCTCAACTGATAGGGACCGCTCTCCCAGGGCGTGAGGTGTACCTTCTTCTGGCGGAAGACCTGGCCGTTGGGGGTGAACAGGTGCGCGGCGTTGAAGACCTTGCCCTTCTGGATGATGGGATGCGTGCCACCCACAATGTACATGCCGGTTTCTTCGGCCAGGCGCAGGAAAAGTTCTTCATACAGGTGGGCCATGCTGGCCAGACGGCGTACGGCCATGGCGGGAGCCGATTCGTTGAGGTAGCTGAGCAACTGCATGGTGAAGAATTCCGGGAAGAGCACGAAGTGGGCCTTGTACTCCTTGGCGCTGCGGACGAAGAACTCCACCTGGCTGACGAAATCCTCAAAGCGGGTGATGGGGCGCATGAGGTATTGAATGGCGGCGATGCGGACGCGGCGCGGACGGCGGCTCTCGCGCATGGCGTCGGCCACTTCCTTTTCCAGCGCGGCATGGCGGGTGCTGGACTTGAGCAGCACGGAGGAAGCGTATTCGGGATTCAGCCACTCCAGCACGGTGGCATAGCCGCAGCTGTCCGTATCGGCCATGTAGCCGGGAACCACGTCGAGCACCGCCAAACCGTTCGACAGCTGGAAGCTCAACGCCGGGTCGTTGCGTCGGCCGGCAACCACTTCCGCTACATATTCTTTGGCCGTCATCTGGTCGGCCACCTCACAGTAGCCGGGGATGCGGCCGCCGGTGAGCATGCGCTTGAGGCCGCGCTCGCGGATGAGTTCCTTGCGCTCCTCATACATGAGCGAGCCAATGCCCAGGCGTCGGGCGTCGGGGTCCACGCCCATATCGGCGCCGTAGAGGGTTTTGCCCAGCGGGTTGTGGGTTTCAAAGGTGCCGTGGGCGGTGATGGAGGACCAGTTGGCCTCTTCGGCGTAGTCATCCCAATCGATGAGGAGGGAACTGGAGGAGCCGAGCACTCTGCCATCCGGGCCAACCACGACCAACTGGCCTTCGGGGAAGATCTTCAGGTGCTGCTCAAGCTGTTCGGCCAGCCAGGGCGTCTGGCCGGGAAAGGCACGGGTCTGCAGATCGATGACAGCGGGGATGTCCGCTGCGAACATCTGGCGTACTTCGAGGGAGGGTTCGCTGGGCTCGAAAAAATCCATGATCCGGGGCTCCTGGTGCAGGCTCACGATCTTGCCTCGCAAGCTTAGCTCCGGGTTGATGAATGGATCATGACAGTTCGATGAAGGAATGTGCGTGCCGACTTGCAACCCGGGCGCAGGAAGATGAGCGATGCAACCTGGCATTCATCTTTCAGCGCCCGCGGCTCCGCTATTCTGAGGGAGCGTGGTGAAACTACTTCAGATAGGCGTGCACCAGGTCGATCAGGTCTTCGGCGAGTTCGGGGGCGATCTGCTCCTTGACGCCGTCGACCAAGTGGAAGCGGATATGGGTTTCCAGCACCTCGGCCATCAGGGAGTTGACGCCGCCGCGCACCGCCGCCAGCAGCATGAGCTGGCCGCCGCACTCCTCATCGGCAGTGAGCGAGCGCTCCACGGCGTCGAGCTGGCCGCGGACCTTTCTGAGGCGCTGCAGCAGTTTCACTTTTTCTCGTTCCTGGGTGGACATGGTGGGATCTCCTTGCCCTATTATACCCACCCGGGGTATAGTAGATACCGGGAGGGGGTATAGCTCTTTCCCGGAGCCGATCTCATGACCCACCTTCCCTTCATCTCGCGCCGGTTTGCCCTCGCCCTGCTGGGCGGTTGTGCCACGCTGGCCTGGGGCCAGCAGAACGACGCTCCTGCTCAGGCCGCCAATGTTCCCGATGCGCCCACGCCGGTGCTGACCATGGCGTCGCATCCGGAGCACTCGCGTTACTGGCTGACGGGACAGGCGAATATTATTTTTCAGGGCAATCTGCCGTTTCACTCCACCTATGAGGGGCCGAACAGCCTGCAAAGTGGTGCGGAATACAAGACCTCGCTGGTGGGCACGCTCTATAGCGGCATGCGGCTGGACCAGTCAATCCGCTACAACACCGATCTGATTCTGGATGTGGAGAGCACCGGCGGGCGCGGATTGAGCCAGGCGCTGGGGCTGGCGGGGTTCACCAATCTGGACGTGGTGCGCAACCCCACGCTGAGCACCAAGCCGTATCTGGCGCGGTACGAGATTCACCAGACCATTGGCCTGACGAGCGAGACCACGGAGCAGGATGCGGACACGTTCGACTTTGCTCCGGCGGTTCCGGTGCGGCGCGTGGACGTACGCGTGGGCAAGATGACGCTGCCTGACTTCTTCGATGCCAACGCGATTGGCACCGACAGCCACCTGCAGTTCATGAACTGGACTATCGATAACAACGGCGCATGGGATTATGCGGCCGATACGCGCGGCTATACGGTGGGCGGCCTGATGCAGTACGACGACCGCGCCTGGAGCCTGCGGTACGGCATCTTTGCCATGCCCACGGTGGCCAACGGCATCGACATGGATTGGGCCTTCAGCCGGGCGCATGGGCAGAATGGCGAGTTCGAACTCCGGCATAGCTTTGTTCCCAAACGCAAGGGCACGGAGCGGGTGCTGTTCTATGCCAACCGCGCGCACATGGGCGACTATCGCCAGGCGGTGCAGGACTATTTGAACGGCACGGATACGAAGCTCTACGGCGTGACGCGGCCAACGATCACGCTGCATGAGAGCTTTGGGGCGCTCAAGTATGGCGTGGGTTTGAACTTCGAGCAGGAGTTGACGGAGAACCTGCGCGTGGCCGGGCGCTTCGGCTGGAACGACGGAAAGAAGGAGTCGTTCGCCTACACCGAAGTGGAGCAGACGGTGGAGCTGGCGGCTGACTACGCGGCCACGCGCTGGCACCGGCCGAATGACAAGATCGGGCTGGCGATGGTCTCGAATGGCGTCAAGCGCGATCACCAGAACTACCTGCGGAACGGCGGACTGGGCTTTTTGCTGGGCGATGGCAACCTGAACTACGGCCGCGAGACGATTGTGGAGAGCTACTACACGCTGCATGCGTGGCGCGGGCTCTACTACGCGGCAGATGTGCAGCACATCAACGATCCGGGTTACAACCGCGACCGCGGTCCGGTGTGGGTGGGTTCGTTCCGGGCGCACGTGGACTTCTAGGCTGGTTCCCGCATTTGGTCCGGCCTGAAGGCCGGGGTGCTTTCAGAGAGGAGCGCCTTTTCAGGGGGATGAATGCCCCTGCTCCTTCCGTATGCTTTGGTGAGGGTGCTTCCGGGGCGTGTCAATCCCCGGTCTCAGAAGCGAGACCGGGGGCACCCGGCGAATGGAAGGGTACGGGCTTTAGCCCGATCATTTTGCCCCTGTTAGGATGTACGGGCTCAAGCCCGTACCCTTTATCCCGCGCAAATTTCCAAATGTGATTGCTCTGACCTTTCCCTGTTGTCTTCGCGCGCGTCGGCGGGCATCCGGTAGACTGTGATTCTCCGGGCCGAGGCCCTGGAGAAAGGGTTTCCAAGAGGAGGTTGCATGGCGTCCATTACTGGTTTTGGCGGGGTGTTCTTGCGAGCCAAGGACCCCAAGGCTCTTTACAGTTGGTACGAACAGCATCTGGGGGTGGTGAAGTCCGACGGGGCGTTCCGGTTTCCTGCTCCGAAGCAAAGCTCGCCGGTGATTTTCTCTCTCTTCCGCGAGGAGGATGCGTACTTTCCACCGGCCCAGAAGGCGATGCTGAATTTGCAGGTGGACGATCTGGACGGCTTGCTGGATAGCTTGATTACGGCGGGTGTAACGGTCGATCCCAAACGGGAGAGCTACGATTTCGGCAAGTTCGGCTGGGTAACGGACCCGGAAGGAAATCGTGTGGAGCTTTGGGAGGCGGTGTAGAGGGCTCTGGAGCGGAACACAGAGAGTTTCGATCCCAGGTCTCAAAAGCGAGACCTGGGGCACCCCTTCATTTTCGGATGGTTAGATGTGGGCCACACGCCTCTGGCATCTTACAATCTGCTTCTGGAGGTCCCAATGTTTACGCCGCGAGCGATTGGTTTTGCACGGACACCGTACAAGGAAGTCTCGTCCATTCCCCGTGGACTGGGAGCGCAGCAACAGGCCGAGGGCGCGCTGGAGATTCTGCGCGAGTTTGAAGAGGGGCTCACGGATATCGAGGGCTTCTCGCATTTGTTTGTGATTTGGGAGTTCGACCACGCGGATGGTTTTGAGCTCTACTCCGCGTCGCCCACCGACGACCGGCCCCATGGGGTCTTTGCCACGCGCTCGCCGCGGCGGCCGAATCCGCTGGCGTTGACGGTGGTGGAGCTGCTGGGCCGCAATGGTTCGACGCTCAGGGTGCGCGGCGTGGATATGCTGGACGGCTCGCCGATTCTGGACATCAAGCCGTATATGTCGGCGGGGATTCCGGCGGAGAAGCTGCGGCGGGGATGGCTGGCCGAGGCGGAAGATCGCAAGGCACAAGGGAAGTAGGCGCTGCGTGCGGCCACCTGCGGTGGGGCCAACCCGCTTCGCGATGCTCCAGATGCATCTGTGCGGTGATTCATGCCGTCCCTACGGGGCATTGCATGCAGCAGACCGCTTCGCGCTCTTCGCGCTGAGGTGCCACCGGCGATGCGCCGTCCCTACGGGACTCCGGGGAGTCTTTTGCGGGCCTTTCCCCGGGTTTCGCGCCTCTCACTGCGCTCGCGGTGCTTCACCCGGGGCTAACATCTTGCTGCCCCTACGGGGCGGTCACCTGCGGTAGAGCGAGGCTACCTGGTGGAATGAGCAGGGCTTTCTAAGGCAAAATCCGGGTAGATATACCCCGTCTGGCCTCGATCTGCAGCGCCACTCCCTGTGGGTCGCGGCGCATGGAGTACATACCCCTTGGGCACAGCAACCCGGATTTTGCGTTAGCCACCCGAAGGCCGGGCCTGCTATCCTGCCAGCGCAGTAGAAAAGCGATTTAGGCAAGGAGTGTGGGCGCAATGTGGTTCTTGGGTATGGATGTGGGTACGGGCGGGACGCGCGCGGTCATTGTGGATGACCAGGGCAAGCTGATCGGTTCGGCATCGAGCGAGCACGCACCTTTCCGGGCCGAGCATCCGGGGTGGGCGGAGCAGGATCCGGAGGACTGGTGGCGCGCGGCGCAGACGGCGATCCGCGACGCTCTGGCGGCCGCTCCCGAGCCCCGGCAGCCAATTGCCGCACTGGCCCTGACCGGACAGATGCACGGTTGCGTGCTGCTGGACGAGGCCGGGAAGGTGCTGCGCCCGGCCATGATCTGGTGCGACACACGTACCCAGCCGGAGTGCGACTGGCTGACGGAAAAGATCGGCTACGAGAAGCTGATCGAGCTCACTTGCAATCCGGCGCTGCCGAACTTTACCGTGACCAAACTGTTGTGGACGCGGACACACGAGCCGGAGATCTTTGCCAAGGTGGCGCATATTCTGTGCCCCAAGGACTATGTACGCTACCGGCTGACAGGGGAGTTTGCGATTGACGTGCAGGAGGCCAGCGGCACGCTGCTGCTGGACGTGACGAACCGGCGCTGGTCGCGCGAGGTGGCGGAGGCGGCGGGGGTGAAGGAGAGCTGGCTGCCGAAGGTGTACGAGTCGCCGGAGATCTGTGCGCGGGTGAGCGAACAGGCCGCAGGTCGGACGGGATTGAAGGCGGGCATGCCGGTGGCGGCAGGCGCGGGCGACCAGGGCGCGGGCGCGGTAGGCATGGGGATTTTGCAGCCGGGCAGCGTTTCGGCTACCATCGGCACCTCCGGGGTGGTGTTTGCGGCCACGGCACAGCCGACCAAGGACCCCAAGGGACGGTTGCACACCTTTTGCCACGCGGTGCCGGGATTGTGGCACGTGATGGGCGTAACGCAGTCGGCGGGACTGAGCCTGAACTGGCTGCGCAACACGTTTTTTGCCGGGCAGAGCTACGATGCGCTGAATGAAGGCGCGGCCAAGGTGGCAGCGGGCAGCGAGGGGCTGAAATGGGTGCCGTATCTGCTGGGCGAGCGCACGCCGCATCTGGACCCAGCGGTGCGCGCGGCCTTTACCGGCATTGGCGTGAACCACACGGCCGCGCATTTTGTGCGCGCGGTCGAGGAAGGCGTGGCGTATTCCTTGCAGGACACGTTTACGCTGTTTGCGGAGCTGGGGATTCCGGTGAGCGGCATCCGGCTGGGCGGCGGTGGCGCGCGGGGCAGCTTGTGGCGGAAGATTCAAGCCGGCATCTACGGACATGCAGTAGAAGTGCTGACGGCCGAAGAGGGTGGCGCGTTTGGTTGCGCGCTGATGGCGGGCGTGGGCGCCGGACACTGGGCCGACTTGAACCAGGCCTGCGCGGCGGCCATTGAAGTGGCCGAACGGATTGAGCCCGATCCGGCCGATCTGGCCGCCTACAAGGCTGGCTATGCGGCGTGGCGCGGGGTGTATCCGGCGATCAAAAGCCTGCGCTAAGTCTCTGACCGGATGAATTTGCACTTTGGCATCTCTGCTTCCCAGGTCTCAAAATCGAGACCTGGGGCACCCGGCACCCGGGCTAGAGAGTTTTCTGTTTGACGGTTGATGGATCCGGCCCGATGAGGTGGGACTTACGTATCCCACCCTAGCCGCAAATACAAAAGCGCGGCGAGGGTGGGGCACCGGCACTTCAACACTGTTCAGATATCCCACCCATTGCGCGATAAAGCCTGCGCAATGGATGGGGCACACGGCAGTTCGATCATCTGCCTGCGGGCAGAGAAAAGCCCCGTATGCGCGGGGTTTTTCCGGTTGGATCGTTATTGCCGTGCGGCTACTCGAGCGTGAGGTCGGCGGTGAGCGGGGTGTTCTCACTGGAGTTGCCGACGTGGAGCACAAACTTGCCGGGATCGATGGTCCAGCCTTTCTTGGCCTCGCTCCAGTAGCTGAAGGCGCGGGCATCGAGGGTGAGGGTAACGTGCCTGGTCTCGCCAGCAGCTAGATCTAGCTTGGCAAAGCCTTTCAACTCGCGCTCCGGACGATCCGCCCTCGCTGATGGATCGCTTACGTAGAGCTGCGCCACTTCCGCACCGGCAACCGCGCCGGTGTTGGTGACGTCGAAGCTGACGTCAACCGCGCTGCCAGCCTTGGCGGTTGCGGCAACCTTGAGGTTGGCAAAGTTGAAGGTGGTGTAACTGAGGCCAAAGCCGAAGGGGAAGAGCGGATGCTTGGCGGCGGTGGTCCAGTAACGATAGCCCACCATCAGCTTGTCGCCGTAGGGGGTGTGCTGGGTGGTGAGATCGTAGGGCTGGCGGCCGTTCTCTTCGACATGGAGTTTGGTTTCCGTGCCGGGCTTGCCGTAGTACCAGGCGGCCGCGGGGCTCTCTTGCCAGGTGCGCTCAAAGCTGATGGGGAGCTTGCCCTCGGGGTTGTGCTTGCCGAAGAGGATCTGCGCCAGAGCCGCGCCGCCTTCCTGGCCGGGATAGTAGAGGTGCAGGAGCGCGGGGGTGTTGGCGAGCCAGCGATGCAGGTCCATAGCGCCGCCGCCGGTGAGGGTGACGATGGTGTGCGGATTGGCAGCCAGCACGGCTTCAGCCAGCGCATCCTGGCCCCAGGGCAGGGTGAAGGTGCGGTCGTGGCCCTCACCCTCAGAGTGGGGATCGAAGCCGAGCGAGAGCACCACCACATCGGCCAGCCTGGCGTACCGGGTGGCTTCTTCGGCGATCATCTCCGGCTCGTAGACCAGGCCCAGGCCAAAGCGGGAGCCGGCAGCGCGCGGAATGTAGTCGGCCTCGACGGCGATCGACTGGCCTGCGCTGAGCTCGATGGTGGTGTAGCGGGGCACCTGGCCTTCGGCATGAACCTGCTGGAGCAGCTCCTTGCCGTCGATGCGGATATTGAAGGCGTCCTCACCGGAGGCGGCGGCGAGCAGCAGATATTTTCCTGCTTTGGCGGCCTTGTAAGCCGCGGTGTAGCGGAGAGAGCGCTGGTTGGGGTCTTCGGGCGCCCACTCGTTGGGACGGAAGTCGGCAATGTTGCGGCGCGTGCCGGTGACCGCTGTGCCGGTGAAGTCGCGGCTGGGATAGGTGGCCACCTTGATCTCACCCTGCCAGCGGGTACGGTGGAAGACGTCGTTCAGCTCCGGCAGGCCGCGAGCATAAAGCACATGCACATCGGGGCCAACGAGGTTGGCGATGCCGGTGAGCACGGAGGTGGCCTGGAAGGGAGTGGCTTCCGATGAGCCGCCGGCGCCGGGGATGGCCGGGAAGGCATCGGGACCGATCACGGCAATGGTCTTGATTCTGGAGGCATCGAGAGGAAGGAGATGGCCTTCGTTCTTGAGCAAGGTGATGCTTTCGAGCGCACCCTTCAGGGCTACGGCGCGCGCGGCAACCGAGTAGGTGGAGACCGTGGGGTCAAACTGCGGGCGCTCGGTGAAGCCGTAGCGGAGCTCGGTGCGCAGCAGGCGCAGCACCTTGTCGTCGATGGTGGATTCCTTCACCTTGCCAGCCTTGACGGCGGGGATCAGAGTGGCGGCATTCATGAAGCGGGGGCTGGGCATCTCCAGATCGAGGCCGTTGTTGGCGGCGGCAATGCCGTCGTAGGTGGCGTCCCAATCGGACATGAGCACGCCCTGGAAGCCCCACTCGCCCTTGAGGACCTTGAGATTGAGGAACTCGTTCTGGGTGGCGTGGACGCCGTTGATCAGGTTGTAGGAGTTCATCACCGCGTCCACGTGGCCCTTGGTGACGGCGGCTTCAAAGGCGGGCAGATAGAGCTCGCGCAGGGTGCGCTCGTCAATATCCGAGCTGGCGTTGTGGCGGTTGAACTCCTGGTTGTTGAGCGCGTAGTGCTTTACCGTGGCGATGACGCCGGTGGACTGCACGCCCTCGATCCAGGGCACCACCAGGATCGAATTGAGGTAAGGATCTTCCGACAGATATTCAAAGTTGCGGCCGCCCACCGAGGCGCGGGCGATGTTCACGCCGGGGCCGAGGAGGAAGTTGACGCCGCGGGCGCGGGAATCATGGCCCAGGCTCACACCGAGTTCGCGGGCAAACTGCGGGTCCCAGGTTGCAGCCAGAGCCACGCCGCCGGCATAGGCGTTGGTAGGACCCCAGGTACGCACGCCCACCGATGCATCGGACATTTTGAAGCGCGGCAGGTTGATGGAAGGCACAGCGTTGGTGTACATGCTGTCGATGCCGCCGATGAGCAGGACCTTCTCTTCCAGGGTAAGTTTGGAGAGCAGCTCGTGGGCCTTGGCTTCAAGAGCGGGCGAGTCGGGTTGAGGGGCCTGCGACCGGGAGATTCCAGGCACCAGGGCCAGCACTGCGGCGAGTACGAAGGCAAAGAGGCGTACAGAGGGATGCAGATTGTGCTTTTTCATACGCGCCAAGGGTAGCGCAGGGTGCGGCAGGCTGTACAGATGGGCTAAATCGTTTGTCTGCCAGAAGATAGGGTGATTCTTCAAGAGAATCATTCATTTACGCGCGAAGAATTTTCTCGGGGAGGCGCGCAAAAAGCTTTTAGGAGAGCGTCCTCCAGGGATGCTGGACGCAATCTCTAGCAGGCAAACCATTGTCTCCGAGCGACGGCCGATGGATCGGCCCGTTCGGGATATTTCAGGCTGGGTTCTACTTTTCTGTGGAGGAGGATGGGGGCAGATTCTTCTGGCCCCAGTGAGCGGGTTTCTCGGCCATGGTGAGAATCAAGCTGCCGCCGTTGACGATCTCTTTGTGGCGGAGCCAGGCGCGGTTGAGGGGTTTGCCGTTGAGTGTGGCAGCCGTGACGTAGATGGCTTTGTCGGAGAGGCCGCGGGCTTCGATGATGAAGGTTTTGCCTTCGGCCAGATGGAGCGTGGTCTTCCGGTAGGCGGGGCTGGCGATCAGATATACGTCCTGGCCGGCGTTGGGATAGAAGCCCATGCGGCCAAAGGCGTACCAACTGGACATGGCGCCGGAGTCGTCGTTGCCAGGCAGGCCGGTGGGACCGGAGTGATAGCTTTTGGCCAGAATCTGGCGGACGTGCTTAGCGGTTTTGTCGGGACGGCCGGCCCAGTTGTAGAGGTAGGGCGCGAGGAAACCGGGCTCGTTGCCCACGTCGTAGCGGAAGGGCACGTCGAAGAAGGCGTCGAGGCGGCGGACAAAGGTCTCGGGGCCTCCGCTCTGCTGAATCAGCCCGGCCACATCCTGGGGGACAAAGGTGGAGTAGGTCCAGGAGTTGCCCTCATAGAAGGTTTTTCCGCCCCAGGTGCAGAAGTCCATGGCGGTGAAGGGAGTGAGCCACGAACCATCGCGATGGCGGGAGCGGATGAAGCCCGAGAAGCCGCCGTCGGTGAAGTCCTTGTCCCAGAGGTTGCGCCAGTTGCCGGAGCGGGCTAGATATTTTTTGTAGAGCTCGGGCTTGCCCAGGGCGCGGGCCAGAAGGGCCACTTCATAATCGTCCGCCGCGTACTCCATGTGGACGGAGGCCGGACGGTCGGAGCCTTCGATGGAGACATAGCCGAGGGTCTTCCAGTCATCGAGTCCGCCACGGCCCTCCTTGAAGTGGTAGGTGGGAGCGTCTTCGGCATCGTGCAGCTCCGCGGCTAACGCGGCTTGCCAGTCGATACCCGCACCCCTGGGGCCTTTGAGGCCCTTCAGATAGGCGTCGGTGAGCAGGAACTCGGCATTGGAGCCGCCTTGGGTGCGGCCGTTGAAGTTGCCGGCGCGGGCGTCGGGCAGATAACCGTCGTGGCGATAGATATCGATGAGGGCGCGGACGATGGCGGTTTCGCGCTCGGGGGCGATGAGGGTGAGCAAAGGCGCGGAGGAGCGGAAGGTATCCCAGATGGCGTAGAAGTCGTCGTAATACGGCTCGCTCGACTGCCAGAGCGGATTCTCGCCGGTGCGGTCCACGGGCATCAGCATGGTGTGGTAGAGGGCGGTGTAGAAGATTTGTTTTTCTTCGTCGCTAGCGCCGTCGATTTCGATTTTGCCAAGCGCCCGATCCCAGGCGGCAAGGGCGCGGGCGCGGGTGGCGGCAAAGTCGAAGCCGGGAATCTCTGTGGCCAGCGATTGGCGGGCCTGCTCCACGCCGATGAAGGAGATGGCGATCTTCATCTGCACCGGTTTGGTGAGGTCCGCTCCGAAGCTCATCCACGCGCCGGTGGGCTGGTTCGGGCCGCCTTCGGCCTTTGCTCCTCCCGGTTCACGCTTGAAGCCCGACCAGACACCGGATTCCTGCGCGGGCGTATCGAGCACGGCGTCGAAGTACACCGTGTAGGGGGTGGTCTGCTTGTTCCAGCCGCCTTTGACGGTGGTGGAACCGGCCAGCTCGGTGGGCGAGAGCACTTCGATTTTGGAAGCGACCAGCGCCTGGGTTTCGCCGGTTTTGAAGCCGGAACGGAGCAGGGCCGCGACGTTTACGATGAGGTTGGCCTGCTGGCCGGCCGGGTAGCTGAAGCGATAGAGAGCGGAACGGCGGGCGGCGGTGATCTGGACGCCCACGTTCCAGCGCGAGAGCTGAACGGCGTAGAGAGCGGCGGCGGCGTGCTCGCCTGTGCGCTCGCTGGCGGTGTCAAAGGGCGATGCCGGTCCGGTGGTGGGCTGGACCAGGATGTTGCCGTATTTGGCTCCGCCGCCGGTGCCGCTGACGTGGGTCTGGGAGAAGCCGCGGATGGGGCCCTTATCGTTCCATCCGGCGTTGTAATCGCGCTCGCCGTAGGTCATGTCGGGGCCGGGCTTGATCATGCCGAAGGGAACGACCGGGCCGGGAAAGACATTGCCGCCGCCGGCTACGCCCAGCATAGGGTCGACAAAGCGCGAAACGCCGGATTGAGCAGCCAGCGGCGCCCCCGAAACCATTCCGAGAGCCGATCCCAGGCAAAGAACAGCCATTTCATACTTCAAACGCATTGGGTTCCCTTCCTCTGGCGCACGATTTTCCGGTCCCGTGTGCCCAAAGGGCCATTTTCTTCGATCACAGTGCAAGACGCCAGCCGAGGTCGAATTTTCCCGGGAGTTCTCTTTTAACTCAAAGCATTTGTTGTATATACTTGGCCGCAGTCGCACCCGGTCCGGGATTCGCTGCCAGGCTCCGTCTCCATCCCGTTCCCCATGATTTGCTGCCCCTGTGACCAGAGTCACAAGCCGGGGTGGTTAATGTCACTGCTCATAGTTTTTGATGGGGCGCAGACTCGGAATCCTAAAGGAATGTCCCTTAAGGGCTTCCCTTGCGCATGTCGGCTCCGGAAGGGTGCAGTGGAGGATTCATGAGTTTCGCAACCGGCTTGAAGACCATTGTGGTGGCCACGGATCTGCATGGCCAGTCGGAAGCGGCCCTGGAGTATGCGCGCAAGCTGGCTACCCACTACGGGGCACGCATTGTTCTGGCTCACGGCACCGATCCGATGGAGTATGCGGCAGTGGGCACGGTACCCGATGCCGTACTGCAGGGTGTTTCAGAGGGAGCCCGCGCCGAACTGGAGCGGATGACGAGCGCGTTGGTCCGCGCCGGCATTTACAGCCATTCGGAGGTTCGCCAAGGCACTGTGGCGCTGATGCTGGTGGACGTGGCGCGCCAATATGACGCGGGCCTGATCGTGATAGGCACCAAGGGGCATGAGGGAGCCGGGCCGATTGCGGTGGGCGCGATTGCCGAGCAGTTGGTGCGCCTGTCGCCCTGCCCGGTGATGGCCGTGGCTGCCGACTGGAATGCCGGACCCTTCCGGCCCACGCCAGGCGGCCCGGTGATGCTGGCCATGGAACACAATGAGTCGACCGGCGAAGCCGTGGCCGATGCCGAGTCGCTGGCGCGCACCTTCAACCGCCCGCTGATTCTGGTGCACGCGGCCGGCGAGCCCGGCTCCGATCCCTGCGCCACGATGGCAGAAGAGTATGGGATTGAGGCGACGGAGGATCTGACGGTTCATTGCATCGCCAAAAAGGGCGCGCCGGTGGAGGCGATTGGCGAAGCCATTGCCCAGTACCATCCCTGCATTCTGGTCGCGGGGGTCAAACGCGCCAGCGAAACGCCCGGGCCGCACGGCACAGCCTTCCAATTGCTGGCCAGCTCGCGGGTTCCGGTTTTGTGCGTACCGCCGGGACTTGCCGGCGGGGTTTAGAAGCCGGCCAGGTTTCTAAACCACTTCCGAAACTCCGAGGCCGCGCACGAGACGCAGCCCGGTTGGCAACAGGACCTGCATGCCATCTGCGCGCGCGCAGAGAAGCCAACAGCATGGGGCCGGGTTGCACCCTTTATTTTTTTCGATTCGTCTTCCCGAGGTTGCTAGCAAGGAGGCGAGAATCCGATGATCCAGCGTAATCGGCCGGGACGCACCGGCGCACTGACGGCATACCGGAGATCGGCCGGCAGGCTCATCCCGAGCGGGGTGGGCCGCAGGACCGGGGCCCGGCGGAAGCGAAAGGGAGCTTACGTGACGCAGAACGAAGCAAGATCCGAGCGACTGGAGGCGGTAGCGGCCCATCCGTTGGCCGAGCTGCTGGAGTGCCCTCCGGAGGCCGGAAATCTGCTGCATGGTGCGGCCAAGTGCATTGAGTTCGACGCCGGGGAATCGGTGTTCCAGCAACAGGACCCCTGCCAAGGGCTGTATGTGGTTGTCAGCGGAAATTTTATGCGCAAGGCCGAACGCATGCAGATGCGCCTGAATCTGGGCGCAGCCCGGCCGGGCGATCTGGTGGAACTGGCGGCGGCGCTGGGCGACGGGCGGCATACCTATTCGCTGACGGCACAAACCGACGGCTCCATGCTGCTTTTGCCCATCGAGGGTCTGCGCCGGACCTTTGACTCCTACCCGCCGCTGCGGATGCGGCTGTTGGAAGAACTGGCACGCGAGGTTTCGCGAGCTTATTTAGTGAGTTGCGTGAATCGGAGTGCGCAGAACCGCCGTCCGGCCAGCGTCTCCAGCCGGGGCTAGACAACTCGGATCGACGGTTGGTTTCTCCCCCATTTGACGGGCTCGCGCGGCGAGCTCCAGAAACCGAAGGAAAATCCCTGCCTTGACAGTCCGGTTTGTGCGCTATACTTCAAATTGACCAGTAGACCCCTGTATGGCCACAGTCCACTCCCATCACCCCCCGGAAGATTGCCTGAATTGCGAGCATCGCCATTTGCGTATGTTCTGCAATCTCACGCCCGACGCCTTGCGCGACTACGACCAGATTGGCATCATGATGAGCCATGCGCGAGGGGCGAAGTTGTTCTCCGAGGGCGACCCGGCGCGCAACGTTTTTGTCATCTGCTATGGCCAGGTGAAGATCTCCTCCACCTCGCGGGACGGCAAGACGATGATCCTGAAGATTGCCGGACCGGGCGATGTGATGGGGCTCTCTGCCGTGCTGGCCAACGTGCCGCACGAGGTGACTGCCGAGGCCATTGAGCCCTGTCAGGTGAAAACGGTTCGCAAACAGGAGTTTGTGGAGTTCCTGGGCCGCCACGGCATTGCCTCCATGCATGCCGCGCAGTCGCTCTCGGGCGAGTATCTGACCGTTTTCCACGATGCCAAGCGGCTGGCCCTTTCGGGCTCGGCAGCCGGGCGATTGGCGCGTTTGCTGCTGGATTGGGGGCGCTCGGCGGCCAACGGCAAGCCCGAACTGCGCTTTACCATGGCGCTGACGCATGAGGAGATTGCCAACATGGCCGGAACCTCACGCGAGACGGTGACGCGGCTGCTGAACCAGTTCCGCCGCGACCAGTGGATCACCATCAAGGGCACCAGCCTGACGATTGTGCGCCCCGACCAGTTGGAACGGCTGACGGCGTAGTTTTCCTCCCGAGCTCAAAAAAACATAGGCAAATGAAAACTCTCAGGAGTCAGCGGTGTGCGCTACGGGCCAGAGGGTTCACGCCTGCGCGCCCGGTTGCCTTTGCGACCAAAGCCAGGTAACGGCCAGGAAGCCGGAGCCTCGCCTCGTGCTCCCCTCCGGGGCGCAAGTCTTTTCTCTCTATGCCAACAGCATCTTGCCGGGAATCGTCGGCTGACAGTTGCCGACATTTCAGGACTGATCTGGCGGGAAGATCTGGATTTCAAGCCCCGGTCCCCAACAGCGAGGGACCGGGGGCGCCCTCAGCGTGGACTGGAGATCACACCAGGACCGGGGCCACCGCCCATGTATCCGGGTGTGTTCCGGCTCACGCTTTAGGAAATCTTGATGCCGTTCGCGGCGAGTTTGGACAGGAACATCACGCCATATTCGATCACCATGTTTCGTAGTAGGCGCGCATATTCCCGATCTGCCGTAAGGGGGTGGACGGCGGTATCGCTCATCAGTGTGTAGAGCGATGTGATGAAGGCTTCATGCGGCTGGATAAAGATGCCTTTGATACGAAGATAGGCAATCCATTCGCCCCACTTCTTGCCTTCGCTTTCTGCCGCTGGAGTGGCGATGGC
>Ga0371490_1000635_pt1 | contig 22239 bp, 19 predicted proteins | sample MB2SIPfraction_FD_207959 | JGI IMG/M metagenome (GOLD analysis project Ga0371490, IMG submission 207959) | Lab enriched peat soil microbial communities from McLean, Ithaca, NY, United States - MB28FN SIP fraction | ecosystem: Environmental > Terrestrial > Soil > Wetlands > Peat | place: USA... | reverse complement strand
AGGTCCACGCCAAGGTATAACTTCTCCATGGGGGCTCTCCTTTCGAACGTAAGATTTAGTCTTCTAACAACCAAATCCTACCCGAATCGAGCCGCCCCCTTCATGACATCAGAGCGCTAGCTCTGCGTTTGCCGGGCAAGGGCCCACCCGCCGCTATCGCGCTTCTCGCTGCCACCCGGACGACCCTGCCGCTTTATCGAATCTCAACCACGCGTTCTCCGCTCAGGAAAGCCTGCTCGATGCGCGGCCACAGTCGGTCGAAGGCTTCGATCAAGGCGCTGGTGCGGCAATTGCCTAGGCGCACCCACAGAAAACGCGCAGTACTTTCGGCGCGGCTGGCGAGGTAGAGGAAGTCCTCATCTTTGGACACCACTACGGAGCCTCGCTGGCTGGCGTACAGCCATATTTCCGCGTCGGAGGCTGCGTCCAAATTAATGGCTTCCACGTGCTCGCAGTCATGGCCGAGGGAAGATAGGTGCCGTGCGAGGGCGACGGGCAATTGGTTGTCAACAAGAAGTTTCACGACGCCTGGAGGACTGCGTGGTCAGTCTGGTGTGCGGCGTATTCGATGGCGGCGATGATGTCTTCCCTCTCGAGCGCCGGGTAATCGGAAAGGATTTCCTGGAAGGAAGCTCCCGCCGCCAAAAGCTCAAGGATGTCGGACACACGAATCCGCAGGCCACGAATGCAGGGCCGCCCGCCGCATTTCCCTTCTTCCACTGTAATCCGCTTCAGCCACTCGTTATTCATAGTTACAAGATTACTTGCTTGACGCTTAAATGGCAAGGGCGATGAAGCGCCGGTAGTGGGTCAGCAAGCATAGCGCGGGCCTGTTATGCAGGTCCGCGGCTTTCATCTTCAAATCCTCGGGCTCTCATTCGGCCGGCCAAAGCACACCATTCGGGAGTAAAGCCGTCCGAGATTCTTTCGCTCGCTCTGCTGCTGCGTCAGGCGCTCGATGCCAATCCCAAGCTTGCCGGAAAAATCGGGTCCGACCAAGATCTCTCGCCCCTCCTCGCACGGCCCGACCTCCGCAGTCTGCTGGGCATGGAAGACACTGGGCCAGATCGAGTACACTAATCACGTCACCTACTCGGAGGAAGAAGCTATGCACATAGTCTGGTGGATCATCGTCGGGCTCATCGCAGGCTGGCTCACTGGAAAGGTCATGAGGGGAGCAGGATATGGCGTTATCGGGGACATCATCCTCGGCATTCTGGGCGCCATAATCGGCGGCTTCATCATGCGGCAAATCGGATTCGCCGGCCAGGGCGGCTTGATCTACACGATCCTAGTTGCCCTTGGCGGCGCCGTGGTTCTGACGGCGCTGGTTCGAGCTGTGAAGCGAGTTTGACTTCAAGCGAAGAACCCTGCATCGCGCAAAGACGCCAAGCACACAAAGGCCGCAAAGCCATGGCGGGCCGCACTCGAAACTCAGAATTTCTCACGAAACTTCAATGGGTATTGCTGAGGGGGAACGATTTTGAGTTCCGTGCCGACGAGTAGCGAGTAGCGAATAGGAATTAGGAAACAGGGAACAAGGAGTGCGGCTCTCCTACGAAGTGCGTGTTCGCTCATCCGGCGCGCAAGCGCGACAGGGAATCGCATGACAGTTTAGCTGCGTCTCGTGACCTGTCCTCGCCGAACCGGCAAGTTGGGACGCGCCGTATAAGGTCGGGCATTTTGTCAACGTACGCGGTCCTGCCTCCCTTGGAGGAGAACGACCTACCTCGGAATTCCCTTTGATTCCAGAGCCAGGTTCATCGTGTAGCCTACCGCGAACCGCCCTTAGAATTTCTCGCGAAACTTCAATGGATTTTGCTGGGTGGGAATGATCTTGAACTGCGTCCCGACAATGGCGCGTTGTTGGTCGCTGGTGGTCCGCTCCAGCGCTGTGGCGCTCATCGCAGGGCACTACAGCTTCTCGCGATACTCGAATTCAAGCGACCGGCTGGGGATGATCCTAAAATCCAGACCCTCGAGAATCTGCCGTTGATCGGCGCTGGTTTGCAGCAGAGTGGCGGTATCGACCCCGACGCCTTGAACCGTCTGATCGGTGGTTTCATATAGTTTAACCCCACGAACGCCTTGCGCACCCATCTGGGCGACTGACAAGAGGTGAAGGAGATGGATAAGCTCGGCAACCCGCGCTTGGCACTGGGTCTCGCAGCGTGGATTGCTTGCTCTCGTGGACAGAAGGTGGAGGAACTGCGAAACCCGCTCCGCGTTACCATAGGCCACGTAGATGCCGCGCACGGTCCTGAAAGTGGAGTAGCCCGCAAACGCGATGGTGAGACCCAATTTGAATTCGTCTCCGGCCGTCATTCCTTCCGCGCCGAGCCTGGCATCCTCGTATCCCAGATAACGGATAAAGAGCCGCGTATATTCGTTTCCGAAGCTGCGTGAAGCGCGACCTTCGAAGGGCGTGGCGTCTAGCATATAGACTGGCGACAGGTAGAGATCGTCGTTAGTCAGCTTCAAGGCCACGAAGTTGTTCTTGGTTTCCACCGCCTTGAGGTCGGCTGCGCCCACGGTAAATGCCTCCGCCTCCGTGTCCACATCTTCGGACGTAGAGATCACTAGATTGCCCAGGTCGTCGTCACCCGCCGGACTATTGGGAGGCCCAGTGACGTGCGTCGAAGTGTTGTAGCTCGACAGATAGACCAACCGCACTGCATTGCTGCCGATTTCCACCTTGGCAGCCCGCACCTCACCGCTGGTGTGCGCCGAACTGACTTGAGCGTAAAACGACACCGGCAAGTTCCGGGCGGCGGGGGCGTCAAAACTGCGTAGAGCCGCCGGCCAATCATTGGCCTCCAGATAGACCAGCGCCAACAACTCGTTGGCCTCAGCGCCGAGGGGGAATATGGCGGTGGCGCCCTCTAAAATGCCGCGCGCCCGATCGAGTTGGCGTCTGACGTAAGGCGCCGAGAGCTTCTCGGAAGCGGAGAGCGTTCTTTTGTAGCGGCGCGATGCCCAACGCCGCTGCTGGCGAGTGAGCTTGGCCTTATGCTTTACGCCTTCGCTCGAAATCCCCATGGAGCGAAGCAGCAGCTCGCTCACGACGCCTTCGGCCTCGTCCACGGCCGCATCATATAAGGCACGGCGGCCCTCCAGGGAATCCAGGTGAACGCTCGCCTTGTCCTTCCCCTCGGCGTTGGGCTCGAGCTGTTGGTAGCGCTGGAAGCGCTCCCGCGCCTTCGCGACATCCCCGAACGACTCGTAAAGTAGCGCCAGCTTCCACTGGGTCTGCGGATACGAAGGCAGGGCTTGCTCCGCCGCTTGGTATTCGGCGATGGCGCGGTCATAGCGCCGGTAATCCAGGTAACGGGCCGCCAGAGCGTAGTGCTGCCGGACGATCTTTCCCGCGTCGCCCGGTATAGCGGCCAGGGATGTCAGTTGTTCCCGCCGAACCTCCACGTCCGCCTGGTCCATGGCCTTCGGGGCTAGTTTTATATACTCGCCGAGAAGCCTTGCCGCTTCATCCGGGCGCCCGTCTTCCTCAGCACATTTGGCCTGATTGAATTCCGCCGCCGCATTGGTGCGAAAATCGTGCTCCAGGTCCTTGGCCAGCTCGCAGAGATTCAGGCTGGCGACGGGGTCCTGCTTGTCGGCGTTGGTGGTGATGTCGCCGGGGTCGCGGTCGGCGGCCAGATAGGCCTCGTTGAAGTTCTCCAACCTCTTCGTGGCCTCCGGCGGGGCATTGGCCAATGGACCGGCGGGATGTGCCCCCATCAGCAGCTCTGAACGCAGCTCAAGTTGATCCGCACGCCACTTCCGCCTCAGCACCGCGCCGAATGATTGATCGAGGTGGTCAAAAGCCCTGCCGCGGTCCCCGAGCCTTGCGTAGCAAGCCGCCAAGTCGTAATGGACCAACGGATTGGCAGGCTCAATGTTCAAGCCCTCCTCGAGCTGTGCGGCACAGTCGCCGAACTTGGCTTGGTCGTAAGTGCGGTGGGTGGCTGCTACGAGAGCGTTGACTTTCTGATTCTCGGCTTCGCGGGTGCGCCAGATGCTGGCCAAGGCCTCCCGGGTGGAGAATACGCCTTCCGCATCAACGTACTTATCCAAAGCTTCGGGGAGCTTGCCTTGTTGTTCAAGCGCTTGGCCCTCGGCGATGAGCCCCTTGGCCTGCGCCTCAAGCTGCTTTTTGTCGGATTCACCATTCTGGGCAGATGCCCACGGGATGGAAGAAACGAGCAGGAAAACTAACCCCAGAACGAAAGGAATTCGCACGGCAATCCCTCCGGCCGACGGGGCCGAGCGTATTTAACGGCATCGGTTTTATTTCTAGTTAGCCAACGTCAATTTCACTCTTGTCCGCAATCATATAATTTCCATGGCGCTTCTGTCAAGCTCACCTTCTGTGGAGTGCTTGACAGCCCGCCATGCCGGTGTTAATTTCTCTGCTCGTAATTGTTCTTTGAGAATTTTGATTCCTGTGGTGCCCCGGCTGATCCGGGGAAAAGGGAAGGCCGTGAGAATCGGCTGCGGTCCCGCCACTGTGATCGGCGAGCCAAATCCTCGCCGTCCGTCATGCTACGGATCCTGCGGTCCGTCAACTGACGGACAGCCACTTTTCTGCCAGCGCAGAAAGGGAAGGCCGTGAGAATCGGCCGCGGTCCCGCCACTGTGATCGGCGAGCCAAATCCTCGCCGTCCGTCATGCTACGGATCCTGCGGTCCGTCAACTGACGGACAGCCACTTTTCTGCCCCTGCAGAAAGGGAAGGCCGAGGAGAAGGCGATGACCCGAGAGCCAGGAAACCTGCCCAGGAACAACGACTCAGCCTAACTCTTCGACGGAAAGAGTCCTGAGGAAGACTCGCGAGCCTTCCGATTCCGTAACGAGGGATTGGGAGGCTTTTTTTTGCTTTCTTGGGCTCCTTCTGAAGTGACGTGTCGCAGACCTATATGGCAGGTCTGTGCTTGTATCTACCCCAGTTCCCCAGGGGAGAAGGAGAATGGATGTGGTAAACACAGGATTCAGCTTTCAGGGTTCAGGATTCAGGGGGGCGCGCGTCGTGCTTCCGGGACTGCTTTCGATCCTTTTCGCGGGCGCGGTCGTGCGCGCGGCCACGATCGAGGGAACGGTCCTTGATCCAAGCGGCCGCGCTGTGCCCAATGTGCGCGTCAGCCTCCTCCAGTCGTTAACCGCCTCCCTCGCCCCCTTGGGGAGAGGGGGGGCAGGGGTAAGGGAGTCGAACGAGGAAGGCTCTCATTCACAAAGCTTGAGTGAGCAGTATTGATCTTAGGACACGATCACATGGTGAGATGAACGGGAAGCGCGGTGAAAATCCGACACTGCCCCGCAACTGTAAGCGACGGCAGAAGCCTGTTATAAGCCACCGCCAGCAAGGGTGGGAAGGCACAGGCGATTGGGAATGCGTCGCGAGTCAGGAGACCGGTCTTACCAACTTTTGTCAGAGTCCCCTCTTTCGAGGGCAAAGGAGGACATCATGCGTAAGTTAAAATCCCGCACCAGCACCCGCGTTCTGCTTTTGACATTTCTCATCACTGTTCTCGCTTCAATCGCGGGGGCCAGTGCGACAGGTACGGTCGGGGGCAAGGTTGTCGATCCGCTCGGAGCGGTGATCCCCAATGCGAATGTAACTTTGCTACACGACGGGAAAGTAGTCAGGGTTACGAAGACGAACCAGGAAGGAAACTTCGCATTCTCTCCGGTTGACGTTGGCCAATACCTTGTCCGAGTCGAAGCACCCGGATTCGCACAGCAGGAAAGCCAGCCCCTGCATCTTGCGCCTGCCCGAACGGTCAGCATCGCAATGATCCTGCAGGTGGGCACACTGCGGCAGCAAATCGTCGTGACGGATACGGGGACCAGTTTGCCGGAATCGCAGGTGGGCGCTTCGGCGACCGTTATCGATCAATCTGAGCTGGATGCCTTCAACAAATCGGATCTGCTCGACGTGCTCCGCCAGGTACCCGGGCTCGCCGTCGCGCAATACGGGGAACGGGGTGCTCTAACTTCGGTTTTCGCCCGCGGAGGCACCAGTGATTTCAATAAGGTGCTGATCGACGGTATTCCCGCCAACGACATCGGGGGAGCAGTCGACTTCGCCAATCTTTCGGCCAGCGGTGCGAACCAGGTGGAGGTGTTTCGAGGGGCCAACAGTGTTCTGTATGGAGCCGACGCCATGGGGAGCGTGATCCAGGTCACTACTCGCCGAGGCTCTTCTACAATTCCGGAGTTCACCTACTCGGCAGACGGTGGAAGTTTTTACACTTTGCGCCAGGAAGGTTCGCTGGGAGGCGTTTTTCACCAATTCGATTATTTCACGGATTTCATGGACTTCGAAACCCAAAACAGCCTTCCCAATAGCACCTTTCATAACGGGACATTTTCCGGGAACTTTGGATGGCAGGCGAACCAAAGCACTGACGTTCGTTTCACGATCCGTCATACGGCAACCGGTTTGGGTATTTCCAACGCGCTGGCGCTTTTTGCTATCCCGGACGATGCCTTCCAAAGGGAGCAAGACACCTATATGGGAATCAATGTGCAAAACCAAACCACGCCACGATGGCGGAATTCACTCCTCTTGACTTCCACCGGCCTTCGGTACAATTACGACGAACCCGCGCCGGCGGGAATACCTTTTGAAGGAAATTATATCGGGGAACCCGTCACCCTCTGCGGCGCCAATGGATTTTGCTCCAGTGGCCAGGCGATTCTCGACTATGGAGGCACCTATCCGAGCCTCTTCAATTCCCACACCGAGGTGCAGTCGCTCTACGGCCTCTCGAATTACGACCTTAAGCCGGACCTCAGCGCGAGCGCCGGCGTTCGGTACGATCACGAAAGCGGCTATACCAACTCCGCCGGCACTCTGTCTCCAACCACTCGCAACAACGTTGACTTTTTCATGGAAGCTCACGGAAGTCTCGGCCATCGGGCCTTTGCCACGGCAGGAGTGGGGCTTGAAGATAATGCCGTCTATGGGTTCGCGGCCACTCCCCGTGTTTCACTCGCATACTACGTGCGCCGGCCGTCCTCCGCCTCGTTCTTCAGCGGTACCAAACTGCGATTCAATTTCGGCACGGGGATTGACGAACCCAGCATCCTCAATCAAGGGTCGTCGCTCTACAATCTGCTCTCTACGCTGCCGAACGGGGCACACTTGATTTCGCAATACCGTGTTTCTCCTATTGGACCGGAGAGGACCAGGGACTTCGATTGGGGAGTTGAGCAATTGCTGTGGGGCGGACGGGCCCGCCTTGGGCTCACCGGATTTCGCGCCAGCTTTTTTGACTTGATTGCTTATGTGGACAACAACCTCCTTCCTGAACTCGGCGTCCCGGGCCCGGTTGCCGCCGCGGTACCCTACGGCGCTACCGTCAACTCGGACTCCTATCGCAGTCTGGGAGCCGAGGTGGACTTGGAGGCTAAGCTCAGCCGGGAATTCCGGCTACAAGGGGAGTACACCTACACCGACGCCGTTGTAACGCGGTCGTTTGCCAGTAGTGCCCAGATGCCGGCTTATAATCCCGCTTTCCCCAACATTCCGATCGGGGCCTATACTCCCCTCATAGGTGGCAGGCCTTTCCTCGTGCCACCAAATTCCGGAAGCATGGCGCTCATCTTTTCCAAGCGGCGATTCGGAATGTCCGCCACAGGTTATTTCGTCAGCCGGTCCGATGACAGCACCTTTCTTTCGGATGAGTACTATGGCAACACGCTGCTTTTGCCCAACCGGAACCTACTCAATGCCTATCAACTTATCGACTGGAGCGGCTGGTTTGAGGCTCACCCCGGCGTCACGCTCTACACCAGCATCGGAAACCTCCTGGATGAGCATTATCAAGGAGCTTTCGGATACCCCTCCCTGCCATTCAACTTCCGCGCCGGGATCAAACTAACTGTCGGTGGGGAGGCATGGAAGCGGAAATAACAACTTGATCTGAGTTCCTTCCAAGGAGATTATCTGCATGCTTCTTAACCGGACAGGTTTTGTCCGCCTGTCGCGAACGTGGCCGCAAAGTGACGAAACCATTATTTTCCCCGCGGAGTGAATCGCGTTGGAGGGTGGACGGTTGTCATTCCGAGCGCAGCGAGGAATCTCGCTCTGGTCTGGGGCGGCTGGTGCCGCGCGCGGCTAGAACAGGGCGGCGTGTCTGGGCCGTAGGCGGAAGAAAGAATCAGAGCGAGATTCCTCGCTGCGCTCGGAATGACATGTGCTGCGCTCGGGGTGACGTATGCTGCGCCCGGAACGATATATGAGGGGAAGACCTCAAACCGCTCGTGCTCTGATGGTGCTGGGTACTGCGTCCCACGCCGGCAAATCCATCCTTACGACCGCGCTGTGCCGAATCTTTGCCGACGATGGCTACCGCGTGGCCCCCTTCAAGGCTCAGAACATGTCGCTCAACTCTGCCGCCACGCCCGATGGGCGGGAGATAGGCCGCGCCCAGGCCTTGCAAGCCGAGGCCTGCCGGATACCAGCCTGTGCCGAAATGAATCCGGTGCTCATCAAACCCTCGTCGGAGACAGGCTCGCAAATCGTCCTGCTGGGCCGGATCTGGGGCCAGGTGACGGCAGCGAATTATCACCGGTGCCGAGTCGAGGAGCTCTTTCCAGCGGTTCTAGAAAGCTATGAAAAACTGGCGTCCGAATACGAGCTGATTATTCTTGAAGGGGCCGGATCTCCGGCCGAGATCAACCTCAGGGAACACGATATCGTGAATATGCGCATGGCGCGCGCCGCGAGCGCCGCCTGCCTGCTGGTCGGGGACATCGACCGAGGCGGCGTTTTCGCATCCCTTCTGGGCACGCTCGAACTTCTAGAACCTTCCGACCGGGCATTGATCCGCGGATACGCCATCAACAAGTTTCGCGGAGATATTTCGCTTCTCCAGCCCGGGTTGAAAATGATGGAGACCCGGCTGGGAATCCCGTGCGCCGGCGTCGTCCCTTACCTGCACGACTTGGGATTGGACGAGGAGGACGGGGTAGCGGTCGAAGACCGGCGCAGCGCTTGGCGGGTGTGGAAGGACCATGTGAGCTGCCCTTCACCATCCCTTAGTCCCCTCCTCAGCGAGGAGGGGAACGCCCATCTCGACAAGGAGAGGGCCAAGGGGGGGTGCGGAACGTCTGGGGAAAGACCATTGCGTATCGGAGTCATCGCGTTGCCGCACATGTCCAACTTCACGGACTTTGACGCTCTTGCGGCGGAACCCTCGGTGGCACTCGCATTCGTCGACCGGCCAGAGGAATTGTCCCTCGCTGACCTCATGATTTTGCCTGGCACCAAGCAGACGCTCAACGACCTCGAGTGGTTACACCGGCGTGGGCTGGTTCCAATCCTTCTCGGCCACGCGACGCGCGGCGGGTGCGTCGGCGGAATCTGTGGCGGCTTCCAGATGCTGGGCGTTCAAATCAAGGACCCGCAGGGCATCGAGAACGGCGGCGTGCCGTGCGCCCGCCAGGGCCTCGGCCTACTTCGCATGTGGACAGTGCTGCAGCCCGAGAAGATCACCCGCCCGGTCACCGGACGTGTCTTGCACTCGGCCATCTTCGGACAGCATCCCAAGGAACGCGCTTTCCGCGGTTACGAGATCCACGTTGGCGAGACTGTCTACGCGGAAGAAGCCACGCCCTTTGCGGAGATAACGCGCGCCGGGTCGAGCGCCGTTGTAGCGGACGGCGCCGTCAGCGCGGACCGGCGCGTCTTCGGAACGTACGTCCACGGAATCTTCGACGATGACAACTTCCGGCACACCTTCCTCGATGCGGCGCGGGCAGCGTGCGGTCTGGGGCCTTGCCCAGCCCGGGCTTTCGTTGCGGCGGAACGGGAATCCCGTTTGGACCGCCTGGCCGCCCAGGTGCGCCGCTCACTCGACCTTAATATGATTCGGAGTTGGGTAATCGGGTGATCGGGAGATCGGATGATCGGGTGAATCATTTGTGATTGGTGATTGGTGATTGGTGATCGATAATTGAGAAGCCAATCACAAATCAGAAATCACAAATCGCAAATTGTTCTCCCGATCTCCCGATCGACCGATCACCCGATTTCTACAGGATGTTGCCGCTCCGGTGGTGCGTCCGTAAGCATTCGAGTTGGTCAACGGCGACCGCCACCACGCAGACCCCGCCGGCGATGGAAATGCTTCCCTCGATGAGATGCCTCATGACGTCTTCTCGGCCGGGCGTGTGAATTAACACCGCTTGCGCAACGCCATGACCGGCCACCACGAGTCCCGTTAAAGCGCACAACACCAGAATAACCACTCGCAAAACCGTCTTCATTGCAGACCCACCTGCCTTTTCAAGCGGCGGGGCCGAGCACCTCGCCTGTCTGCTTAATACACCTATCGAGAGCCGGGGTCAACTGGCATTGAGGCGCATCCAAATTACTAGCACAGATCGGCGGTCACAGCGGCTCCGCCGCCTATACATCAAGCTGATCCACTACTCGCGGATAAAACAGGTGTACAATGGCCGCCTTCCGCAATGCAAAAGAGGAGGCCCGATTAAATGACCTCAGAACCTGACCTATCGCCCGCCAAGCCTCTTACAGAGCCAGCCAGCGCGAAGAGCATTCTTTTTGCGGCTGGGGCCGTCGCGGCAACTTCCGCCGTGCTGTTCTGGGGGACGGGGCTGCACCCAATGTGGTGGCTGACTTGGTTTGCTCCGCTTCCAGTTTTGTTGATCGGCCCACGCCTCGGCCGTTGGGGCGCTTTTTGCGTTGCGTCGCTCGCCTGGTTCCTGGGAAGCCTCAACATGTGGCACTACCTGTTGAGTGCCATCGCCCTCCCGGTTCCCGTTGTGCTGATCTCTTCAGCGGCTCCGGCTTGCTTATTCGCCCTTGGAGTCCTGCTATTCCGAAGGTTCGTCATCCGCGGCGCCCCGTGGAAGGCCGCTTTCGCATTCCCGGCATTCTGGGTCACATTCGAATACCTGAATAATGTTATCTCGCCCCACGGAACGTTCTCGAACTTGGGTTACAGCCAGATGGATTTCCTGCCGGTGCTGCAAGTGACTTCTCTGGTCGGCATCTGGGGAATCAGCTTCTGCCTCTTCCTGCTGCCGGCTACTATTGCAGCCGTGCTCAGCCGGCAAGGCAGCGCAGGCGAGAGAAGGCGGCTCGCCATCGCGGCAGCCGCATTCCTTGCAGCGGTCATCGCATACGGTGCTTGGCGGCTGATTTCCACGCCTGTGGCCCAGCATTCAGTGGAGGTCGGCCTGATGGCTACGGGCGCTGGTACGACATTCCCCCACGACGACGCCACCGCCCTGGAGTTGCTCCACGCTTACTCCGATAAGGCTGTCAGCCTCGCCGCGCAGGGCGCCCAGGTGATCGTGCTGCCGGAGAAAATCGCCGCCGTGTCCGATCCAGCCACCCGCCAGGTTGACGCACTTTATGAGGCGGCCTCGGCGCAAGCGAAGGCGAGCATGCTGGTTGGCCTGCACCGCGGCACTTTGACGAAAAGGTTCAACGAAGCGCGCCTGTATTCTGCCGACGGGGCGCTCGTCGCTGCCTATGACAAACATCACATGCTTCCGCACTTCGAAGACGTGGACCAGCCGGGAACCAAGGTCACCGTGCTCGATCAGCCGTCCGGAGCCTGGGGGATCCAGATTTGCAAGGACTTGGATTTCCCCCGCTTAAGCCGTGACTACAGCGCGAAGGGGGTGGGCCTGCTGCTTGTGCCCGCGTGGGACTTTACCATCGATGCTTGGCTCCATGGCCGAATGGCCGTCCTGCGGGGAGTGGAGAGCGGCTTCACCATCGCGCGCGCCGCCAAACAGGGCCTGTTGACGGTCAGCGACGACCGTGGACGCATCCTCGCCCAACAAGATGCCGCCGGCGCGCGCTTCGCGTCTCTTCTCGCCTCCGCGCCGGTCCGCCATGACAACACGCTCTACACACGCTGGGGCGATTGGTTCGCATGGCTCAATATCGCTGCACTGATCATGCTTCTTTTCAGCCGGGCTGGCCGTCAGCAAACAACTTCGTCTCGCTGATAGCCGATGGCTGGCGCAGGAGTATGCGAAAATCCGGGTGGAGATATCGAAGGGGCAAAGGGATGGAACTCATCATTGAGGGGGTAAGCAAACTCTATCGTGGCAAGGTCTGGGGGCTACGCGGCTTCAGCCTGGCGCTGGGCCCCGGCGTTTTGGGTCTGTTGGGACCAAACGGCGCCGGCAAATCCACTCTGATGCGCATTCTGGCCACGGTGACAAGGCCGACGGAAGGCCGCGCCCTCTGGAATGCTGAGGACATTGTCGATTCCCCGGACGCGGTGCGGTGCGCGCTGGGCTATCTACCGCAGGACTTCGGTGTGTATCCGAACCTCAACGCGGTGGAGTTTCTTGAATACCTGGCGGCAGTGAAAGGGGTCGAAGCCTCCGCCGCCCGAAAGCGAATCGTGGAGTTGCTGGAGTTGGTGAATCTGACCGACGTCGCCAAGCGGCCCCTGGGCGGCTATTCGGGCGGTATGCGCCAGCGGGTGGGAATCGCTCAGGCTCTGTTGAACGATCCGCAGTTGCTCATCGTGGATGAGCCGACAGCCGGGCTTGATCCGGAAGAGCGCGTGCGATTCCGCAACCTGCTATCGGAGCTTTCCGGGGAACGCATTGTGATTCTTTCCACGCACATTGTTTCAGACGTGGAGGCCGTGGCGGCCCGCATTGCGCTCATCGACCGAGGTCAGCTCATCGTGCAAGGCGCGCCCGAGGCGCTGCTTCAAACCGTCAGCGGGCGCGTCTGGGAGGTGGTGGTGCCGAGCCCCGAGCTCGACGCGTTGCGGCAGCGCTACCTGGTGAGCAGCGCAGCTCACCGCAGCGACGGGGTCCACGCCCGCGTCGTCGCCGATCATGCCCCCGGGGCGGCTGCGCGGCCCCTTGAGCCTTCGCTCGAGGATGCCTACCTCAGCGCTCTGGCCGTACGCCGCACGCAAGCAGCGCCTTGCGGAGGCACGGCGTGAGTATTCGCGCCATCTATCACATTGCCCGCGCCGATTTCCTCGAGCGCGTGCGGCGGTACAGTTTCCCCGTGACGCTGCTTTTTGCAGTCTACCTGGCTTACGCTGCGGGCACCGGGAAGGCTGCCTTGCGGCTCGGCGATTACCGGGGCGTCTACACCTCGGCTTGGATCGGCGTGAACATGGCCATGGTGGCCTCCTGCTTCATCTCTTTGGTGGGCTTCTACGTGGTGAAGAATGCGATCGAACGGGACCGCGCCACCCGCGTCGGTGAGATCCTTGCGGCGACGCCGCTCACCCACACCGTCTACCTGCTGGGCAAGTGGTTCAGCAACACGGCAATTCTCGGCGTCCAGGTTGCGGTTCTGGCCTTGGCCTCCATCATCATGCAGTTCGTCGTTGCAGAAGATCCGCACTTTGACCTCTGGGCCCTACTCTCCCCCTTCTTGTTGCTGGCCCTTCCCGCCGTAATGCTCACTGGCGCCATCGCGTTGCTGTTTGAGGCCATGCCGATCCTTCGGGGCGGCATCGGCAATGTCATGTGGGTGTTCGCGTGGGGCATGGGTATCGCATTAGCACCGCTCACCGGCCTCGAATGGCTCGACTTCACTGGGCTCTTCACGACGATGGAAAGCATGACCCGCGCGGCGCGCGCCGCCATCCCGGGTTACAACGGTGAATTCGGACTACAAATTGCTCTCGGGCGTCCCACCATCCTGGCCACAGGTCTTCGCTGGCCAGGAATCCGCTGGGATCTGCCGCAAGTCTTGTTGCGACTTGGATGGGTGGGAGTCGCTTTGGCGATAGTGCTGCTCAGTATACCTTGGTTCGACCGTTTCGATCCCGCGCGTCGTCGTATGTTGTCTCATGCCCGGCGCCGTTTTCGCCAAGAGCCAATCACAGCACCCGCCGCCGTCGCGGAGCCAACTGCGGCACGCGCGCAGCCCACTCCCCGCGGCGCGCTGGTCCACTTGAGCCCGCTTCGTGGCCCACGAAGCTGGGGTGTTTATCGGATGTTTGCGGCGGAGTTAAGGTTGGCGTTGAAGGGTTATCCCTGGTGGTGGTACGCGTTGGCGGGCGGGCTTATCGTGGCGCAGGGTGCTTCCCCGTTGGAGATTTCGCGCGGCCCGTTGCTGACTGCGGCGTGGATCTGGCCCGTGCTGTTGTGGTCTGCAATGGGTGCGCGCGAGGCCCGCTACGGTACCGAGAACTTGATCTTCTCCGCGCCGCGACTGCTGTCCCGGCAGCTCCCCGCCGGCTGGCTCGTCGGAGTACTCATCGCCGCCGTCACGGGGGGCGGAGCCGCCGTCAGGCTTCTATTGGCGCGCAACTACTCGGGCTTCCTCGGCTGGCTTGCGGGTGCACTCTTTATCCCGACATTAGCGCTGGCCCTTGGGGTTTGGACAGGATCGAGCCGTCCGTTCGAGGGGCTTTTCGCGGCTCTCTGGTACATCGGACCACTTAACCATGTTCCAGGCTTAGATTTCACCGGATGCGCCAATGGTGCGCACACTGTCAAGGACGCTTGTTGCTATCTGGTGCTTACCGCCGGTCTTCTGATCTCCGCATTTTTCGGTCGCCGGCAGCAGCTTCGTTGCGGGTGACTTCGTTCAGATGGCTCCGGCCACTTCATGAATCCCTTGCGGGCCCGCTCGTTAGCCGGCCAGAGGTGAATCGGTGGAACCGGCCATAGTGGAGTCGTTCTGGCGGATCACGCCCACCTGGTCAGTGTAGTAATAGTTGTTACCAGTCGTCCCTGGGGTAATAGGAGCGGCGGTGATTGAATAGGAGTAGATGTGCCCCGAATTATCGGCGCCCCCCGGCGAATACGTGAAGGTGTAGCCGCTCTTTGAACTTTCCATCCCGCCGGGCGAGCCTCCGGAGAGGATACTGTCAATTAACCCCGCGGCGGAGGCGGTAGCGTTCGAGCCAGAGTCCGGTGGGCCCAAGTAGCCCAACGTTGGACTATAGCCGCCGTAAGTGGAACTGTACGTGACCTCCGCCGTATTGAGCACATGGAGCGATCCGACTGCTGAAGCCTGATTGGCTGCGACGCGCGAGCGTAGCAGGTTTGGGATGGCGATGGCCGCGATAACCAAGATAACGGCAATTACGATCAGCAACTCGATAAGTGAAAAACCTCGGGGACCGTTTTTCATTCATCCACCTTCTTTACGCAGGCCAAATTACATTGCACCTCCACGGCCAGGAGCATTTTAACTGCCATCAAGAGTCTTCAGGGAGTTTTTCCTCATAGATAACGACTGTGTTTTCTATTTGTTAGCCTACCCTCGGTAGCGGGGCTGCTATTCCTGGCCAAAAGAGTCCCGGACTCGCCAATTTCCGGCGTGCCGGGGTGACAGAATGTGTCAGACGGTGTAGCATGCTCAGCTTGGGTTGGTTGGTCTCTTGCCGTGGGGCCCGCCGTTGCGGGCCGCATTGCAAATACGTACACGCGGAGGTGAAACGAGAATGAACAAGGTACAGATACGCTACATGGATTACTTTGCCCAGACAATCCAGCGCATGCGAGAAGATGGACTGTTGCTGGCGAGTATAGGCGCAGACGGAAAAGCGAACGTCATGACCATTGGCTGGGGAACGATTGGCTGCATCTGGTCGCGCCCCATCTTCATCGTGCTGGTAAGGCCCTCGCGCTACACTTATAGCCGCCTCGAGCAAGTGAACGATTTCACCGTGAATGTCCCACCAGCGGAACTAGCGGCAGCGGCGAGCCATTGCGGGTCAGTTTCAGGGAGGAACCACGATAAGTTTCAAGAGGCGCAATTGACCCCCATTCCAAGCCGCGAGGTACGCTCACCGGTTATCAAGGAGTGCGTGATTCACTACGAGTGCCGGACGCTGCACCGTAACGATCTGGTGCCCGAGGCCCTGGCGCAGGCGGTGCGCGAGGAATTCTATCCCAACGGCGATTTCCACCGGGTGTTTTTCGGAGAGATCGTCGCCGCATATGCCGATGAAGATGCAAATACACGAATAGGAAAGAGGGAACAGGGAAAAGGGAACAGGGAATAGGGAACAGGACGGGCTAAAGAGCAAAGGGTGAAGGATAAGGGATAAGGCGAAGCGGGATGACGCATGAAGGGCTCACCATTGAGCCTTTATACTTTACACTTTACCCTTCAATCCAGCCTAGAAAGGGCCAAAACAATGCGCACGATTTTGCGTACCATGCTGCTGATTGCTCTCGTTGTTTCGATCTCGGGTTCTCTGGCCGGCCAGTTACCGCAGGCGGCGGTCGGTCGCATCGACGCGATCGCAACCAAGGTATTGGCCGATACCGAAGCGCCCAGCGTCTCGATCGCGATTCTGAAAGACGGCAAGGTCGCCTTTGTCAAAGCTTATGGAAACGCCCGCCTGGAGCCGCCCACTCCCGCCAGCTCGGAGACGCGCTACAGTATCGGCTCGATCAGCAAGCAGTTCCTGGCTGGCGCGATCCTGCTGCTGGCTCAGGATGGGAAACTCTCGCTCGAGGATCGCGTGGCCCGCTACTTGCCATCGTTGACGCGCGCCGATGACATCACCATTCGTCAACTTCTTTCGCATACCTCGGGTTACCAGGATTACTATCCTTTGGATTATGTAGCGCCCTTCATGGAGGAACCAGTCACGCCGCAGGGCATCCTCGACCGCTGGGCAAAGAAGCCGCTGGATTTCGACCCGGGGACCGAGTGGCAGTACAGCAACACGAACTACGTGGTGGCAGGGCGCATTCTCGAGAAGGTCGCGGGCATGCCGCTGATGTCCTTCCTCGAAAGCCGCATCTTCCGTCCCCTGGGCATGCAAAGCCCCATTGATTTGGACACGCATCCGCTGAGCAATTCCGACGCTGCGGGCTACACGCGCTTCGGCTTGGCGGCGGTGCGCCCTGTGGCGCCGGAAGCAGGGGGCTGGCTGTACGCAGCGGGTGAGTTGGCGATGACGGCGCGCGATCTGGCGTTGTGGGACCAGTCACTAATAGAGGGCAAGCTGCTAAAATCCGATTCGCTCAAAGAAATGATAAAGCCAGTGCGGCTCAAGAACGGCGCACCTGTAAACTACGGGCTAGGAGTGGGCATCGTGGACGCCTCCGGGCATCCTAAGCTCGAGCACGGCGGCGCGGTGTCAGGCTTCGTCAGTGACAACGCCGCATGGCTCGATGAAGGCATTGCCGCCGTCGCTTTGACCAACTTGGATGGCTCGGACGCCGCGCGATCGATCGTCAACCAGATTGGGACATGGCTGCTGGGGGAAAAGCTGGACCCGGATGCCGCCCACTCCCTCGAGCAGGCACGCGAGATTTTCCGCGAACTCCAGGATGGCAGGATCGACCGCTCGCTCTTGAACTCCGACGCGGATTCCTTCTTCACTGCCCAAGTGCTGGCCGATGCCGCCTCGAGCCTGAAGCCGCTCGGAACTCCGGCAAGCTTCGAGCAAACGAGCTTTGGGCTGCGGGGTGGCATGACGTATCGAAATTTCCGCATCGGGTTCGCGTCCGGAAAGCCTTTGCGCCTGTCGACGTTCGCCACGCCGGACGGCAAGCTCGCGCAATACTTGATTCCATAAATTCTGCAGAGTGAAAAACAGATTCTAAGTTCTTCGTTCACCCGGTCTCCCGATCTCGAGATCACCCGATGGTGTTCTTCACCCGATCACCCGATCTCCCGATTATCTTCACTCCTCATTCTGCTCCGACTTGCCGAGGCACTTCAGGATCAGATGCTTCCTCTCTACCGACTCCTGCCCGCTGTCTCCCTTCACGGTCACCGTCTCCAACTCGCCCACCAACCGCAGGTAATCAGGGTCGTCCGGTTGCCGCCCTGAACCTCGCTCGACCTTTCCCGAAAAGCGATAGTACTTGCGATGGATGGTGCTGGTCTTGAACTCCACAAGGCCGTTCTTGCGCGAGCCGGAGATAATCTCGTAAGTCAGAACGTCGTCAGATTCATTCTCGCTCTGAAGGACTTCAATGTACCCCTTCAACTTCCCCTCTTCCTCCAGGATTCCCAATGTGTCGTCGGCAGAGAGAAAATGGTATTTGCCGCTGATGTCGTCGATTTTCTCCGCGGCCTGACCGGCGCCACGCCCTACGGGGGAGGCCAGTAGGGTCGCCCCCACAGCGCAAAAAAGGAGCAAGGCGACCAAGCAAAGCGCCGGCTTGCAATTCTCTCCACGATTTGCCTTCATGATCGTGACCGCCTTTCGCGAAATCCTCTCTCCCCGTGAAACCGTCAGTCTGGCGCCGCCCCTTAGGGCGGAACGTGCCGGTACGGCATGCGGTGCCAGTACTCCGTCCGTAAACAAGTGTATGCTGCGCTAGGCGAGACAGCAAGGGCAGGCGACACGGCCGTATAGCCTCCCCTTGAACTTTCCACATCTTCCCTGACTAGCATGTGCGGCTTCGCCGCCCTGTCTTGCGGAAAGGCGTCGAAGGTGTGAAAAGGTACGTTGTAGGGGCGGCCCTTGTGGCCGCCCGGCGGGCAACCACAAGGGTTGCCCCTACGACTAGAAACTCGATAGGCCGGCCACAAGGGCCGCCCCTACACACGTTCGCAGCGCGCAAGGGGGGGTGCTCCCCTTCCCTGCCCGCGCGATCAGCCGCTTGACACGCCGCGGCTTTTCAGGCCACGATGGTCAGAATCTTCGGGCGGAGCTCCAAATCAGGGACGGGAGGCTTAGAGATGGTTGGTCCGGGATTTCTCACGAAGGTATGCACCTCTGTTCTTTTCGCAGGAGTCTTCCTACCGGGGGTGATTACTTCCGCGGCTACCCTCAAGCCCTTAGTCGCTGGCAAGCGCGGTGTGGTGGCTGCGGGGCATCCGCTGGTGGCCGAGGCGGGCTTGAGAATCCTTGAAAAGGGGGGCAACGCTGTGGACGCGGGAGTCGCGACGCTTTTTGCCGCGTCGGTGGTGGAAATGGCCAGTTTTGGCGCGGGAGGTGAATGCCCGATCCTCATTAAGCTGAAGGATGCCCCGGTGGTGGCCATCAATGGGGACGGAATCGCGCCCGCACTTGCCACAGTGGAGTTTTACGAACACCTTCGCCGGCACGATCCCAGACTGGTAACTTTGGGGACGATCAGCCACGCTCACGGTGGGATTATTCCCTCTTTTGGTCCACTCAGCGCCATCATTCCCAGCGCCATGGATTCCATCCTTCTAGCACTTGAGAAATACGGGAGCATGAGGCTCAGCGAAGTCATCCAGCCCGCCATCGAGCTCGCCCAGGGCTTTCCGCTCGATGACCGTCTCGCGCAGGCGATTGCCCGCACTCAGCGGGTATGGGAGAAGTGGCCCGCCACGGCGCAAGTTTATATGCCAGGCGGTCATGTGGCGAGGGCAGGCCAACTCTTCGTTCAGGCCGATTTGGCCTGGACCTTTCAATGCCTGGCCGAGGTCGAGCAGCAGAACTCCGGGCACGGACGCGTGGCTGCCCTCGAAGCCGTCCGGGACTACTTTTATCGCGGGCCCCTAGCGAAGCGTATTAGTGACTTCTGCCAGTCGGCGGGTTGCTTGCTCCGCGAAGGGGATTTCGCCGCCTACCGCGCACGGGTCGAGAAACCTCTTGAGACAAATTACCGAGGCATCGAGGTTTACAAGGTGGGCTTCTGGAGCCAGGCGCCGGTTTTCCTCCAGAACCTCGAGCTCCTGGAGGGGTTCGGTCTCAAGGCGATGGGCCACAACTCGGCGGATTACATTCACACCGTTGTCGAAGCAATGAAGCTCGGATATGCCGACCGCGACGCCTACTATGGCGATCCCGACTTCAGCCAGATCCCGATCGAGCTCGTCTCCAAGGCATATGCCAACCTCCGCCGCCCGCTCATCAATCCGGAGAGAGCATCGGCGGAACACATTCCCGGCGATCCGGTTCATATGCAGGCCCGCGCTTCTGCCGAGTTCGTTCGCGCGCGGTACCGAGATCGCAACGGTGAGGGGCAAGATACAACTTGCGTCAACGTCATCGACAAGGATGGGAACATGCTTTCCGCTACGCCCAGCGGGGCTTGGATCCCGGCCGTGATCGCAGGCGATACGGGCATTCCCTTGACACAACGCGCGCAGGCTTTTGTGTTGACGCCGGGCCATCCCAATCAACTGGCCCCGCACAAGCGCCCGCGCTACACGCTCACGCCCACCCTTGCCCTTCGAGAGGGCAAGCCTTGGCTTGCGTTCTCAACCCCGGGCGGCGACAGCCAGGACCAGACGCTGCTCCAGATCTTTTTAAATGTGGTGGAGTTTGGAATGAACCCTGAGGAGGCCGTGGAAGCGCCGCGCTTCAATTCCGAGGCGATGTATAGCACCTTTGACGACCACAGCGACCAGTCTCTGGTCCTGGACGTCGAAACCCGAATCAGCGAGCCGGTGCTCGAGGCGCTTCGCGAGCGCGGGCATAAGCTGGTGATGCAGGACGATTGGGGCAATCCTACATCTCCCACGATGGTGATGTACGACCCCACCACGGGCGTAATTACAGCGGGCGCGGACGTGCGGGGCCACAGGTATGCGCTGGCGTGGTAGGAAAACAGTGACTAGTGCTTAGTGGATAGTGCCTAGTGGCCAGTTGACCGCTGACGACGGACTCTAGCCACTAAGCACCAGCCACTAGGCACTTCTCTCGTAGCATCCCAGCACGCGCAAAAAATTCGTCACCTCGCCTAAGTGAGAGAGCGCGTTCCGGCAGCGCTCTTCTTTCAGGTGCCCCAGAAAATCGAGATAGAAGAAATACTCGAAGGGGCGGCCCCGCAGGGGACGCGATTCGAGCTTGGTGAGATCAATATCCCGCAGAGCGAATACGCTGAGGCACTTGAACAGCGCTCCAGGAGCGTTCCGGGTGGAAAAGACAATGGAGACCTTGTTTGCCTTCGCGGCAACCTGGGGACGTTTGGAGAGCAGCAGAAAGCGCGTGTAATTCTCGCGATGATCTTCGAGGTGCGTAGCCAGAATGCGAGCCCGGTAGATTTCGGCGGCGATGCGGCTGGCGATGGCCGCAGCCCCAGGCAGGCGACGCTCCGCCAGCATTTTCACCGCTCCAGCGGTGTCGTAAAAAGGAATTCTCTCAATCCTGGGGTGACGCTTGAAAAACTCTCCGCATTGCGCCAGGGCCACGGGGTGGGAGTAAACCTGGGTTACGTCGCGAAGCGCCGTGCCGGGTGGAGCAATCAGATTGTGCACAATGCGCAGGCTCACTTCGCCGACGATGTGCAGGTCATTCGAGAGCAGGAGGTCGTAGTTTTCATGCACCGAGCCGGCTAGGGTATTCTCGATGGGGGCCAGGCAATACCTAGCCTTCCCGCTCACTACGCTATCGAAGATCGCCTCAAAAGTCTCGCAAGGCTTTACCCTGATGCGCCTTCCCAGCAGTTTATATGCGGCTTCTTCACTGAATGACCCGCGCTCGCCCTGAAAGGCAACCGTTGACATCGCCATTGGAAGTGCTGATTACCCCTTTCACCGAGTCAGGCCCGGTCTAGCGTAGACTCAAGACCCCCTCACCCGGCCCGCGGCGAGGTCGTCATCATGTACCGCCCAGCAATCCCCGGAAGAAGAAGTCCACGTATGCATGGGAGATTTCCTCTTGCTTGATGGGCCCTTCCAGGTGGTACCACTGGTAGAGCCAGTTGATCATCCCCAGGACGGCGAAGGCGGCGATATGGGGAGAGACTTTGGGTGGCGCGCCGGTCTGCTCCTGCACCCGGGCGATCAGGTCCTCCAGATAATCGATGTAAGCTCTTTTCCGCGCGTTGATCGTCTTGCGCATATTGCCTTTCAAGGAGCGGTTCTCATGGAGGATAACGGTAATCTCCATGTCGCGGGCGCGGATCACTAAGTCGATATGCCCAAGGATAGTCTGTCGCAGCTTCTCGCGTGGGTCCTGGATATCCTTCACTTTTGCCAGCACGGATTCATCCAGGATGTCCATGCCATAGTTCATGATTTCGAAGAGCAGCGTGTCCTTGCTGCTCACATGATGGTACAAACCGGCCTTGGTTAGACCGACGGCCTCAGCAATGTCCTGCATCGAGGCGCCGTCGTAGCCTTTTTCATAAAACACCCGTGCGGCAACCCTGCAGATTTCGCGCAGCTTTTGTCGAGCTTCAGCCGTTCGAGCCATGACAGTAAGAGCGCTAACTCAACGCGTGGCCAGAGTCTACCACAGTATTTGGCAGCGTGGGTAGATTCTCTCTTCGAATTCAAGAGTTTTTTCTTTCTAAAAGAGGTGCAGGAGAATGCTCTTTCTTTTTTGAGCGTTTTTTCTTTCTTGACTTCAGCAGCTGACGGGAGCAGAGGGCA
>Ga0371490_1000628_pt1 | contig 22422 bp, 16 predicted proteins | sample MB2SIPfraction_FD_207959 | JGI IMG/M metagenome (GOLD analysis project Ga0371490, IMG submission 207959) | Lab enriched peat soil microbial communities from McLean, Ithaca, NY, United States - MB28FN SIP fraction | ecosystem: Environmental > Terrestrial > Soil > Wetlands > Peat | place: USA... | reverse complement strand
CAAGAACCTCCAAACGGGCGCAGTTGGTGTGAGCTGCGGGCTTAACTTCTCGTCCGAAACCGGGCGCCCACTTGCACCATTGACTTGATAAGGAGACGTATGTCCTTCGGACTTTATGCCACTGGATTCGCAATCATGATCGGCGGACTGGCTTACGCCGCGTACCTGGTGCACATGCCTGCGCACTGGATTGTGGTGGGCGCGATCATCCTGATAGGCGTCGGGATTTTGTCGGGCGTGAAGGCCACGCGCCAGAAAGACTCCGTCAACTAAGCCGTGCTACCGCCCCAGCACCTGCTTGGCAATGGTGGCCAGTTGCATATTCGAGGTGCCCTCATAGATGGCGCCCACCTTGGCGTCGCGGTAATACTTCTCCGCGGGAGAATCGCGCACGAAGCCGTTGGCGCCGAAGACTTCCACGCACTGGCTGGCCACCCGCTCGGCCATCCGCGATGCAAAGAGCTTGGTCATCGCCGCCTCGCGCAGATACGGCTGGCCCGCGTCCTTGAGCCGCGCCGCGTTATAGACCATGAGTTTGGCCGCCTCGATCTCAGTGGCCATCCCGGCCAGCGCGAACTGCACCGCCTGAAACTCGGCAATCGGCTTGCCGAACTGCCGCCTCTCCTGGGCGTAGCGGGCCGCGTGACCCCATGCGCCCTCGGCCAGCCCCAGCATCTGCGCGCCAATTCCGATGCGCCCCTCGTTGAGCGTCTCGATGGCGATCTTGTAGCCCTTGCCCGGTTTGCCCAGCAGATTGGCCTCCGGCACCTCGCAGCCGTCCAGAATCAGCTCGCAGGTGCTGCTGGAGCGAATCCCCAGCTTGTCTTCCTTGCGGCCCACAGTGAATCCCGGCGCGCCCTTCTCCACCAGAAAGGCGGTGATGCCGCGATAGCCCGCCGCCGGGTCCAGCGTAGCGAAGATGATGAACAGCCCGGCCTCGTGCGCGCTGCTGATCCACAGCTTGCGTCCGTCGAGCCGGTAGCCGCCGGCAACCGCCTCGGCGTGGGTTTGCAGCGCAAAGGCGTCCGAGCCCGAGCCGGCCTCGCTCAGTGCGTATGCGCCCACCGTATCGGCCGCCAGCCGCGGCAGCCACTTCCGGCGCTGCTCCTCCGTTCCCCAGCGGCGCAGCGCGTTCACCACCAGCGTGTTGTGCACGTCCACCAGAACCGCCACGCCGGGGTCCACGGTGGAGATCGCCTCGATGGCCAGCACCGCGTCGAAAAAACTGCCGCCCGCGCCGCCCAGTTCTTCGGGAACCTCGATGCCCATCAGCCCCAGCGTGAAGAGCTGCTCCACCAGGCCAGGAGCAAGTTGTTGTTCGTCGTCCATGGAGCGCACCAACGGCGCTATCTTTTCCCCGGCAAAGTGCCGGACGGTGGCATAAAAGAGGCTCTCCTCCTCGGAAAGCTGCGTCAGTGCGGGGGGATGTGCCGTGTGAGCCAAGATAGACCGCCTCCGGCCTTGAAGTGTATCAAAACAGACGGCCTGCGGGACCGGACCTTGTCTGCCCGCGCCGGCATGAACAGCGGGCTGGGCAACCTTTACAAATGTTTTTGCCTTCTTTCCCCTGAGTGTCATCTTTTCCCTGCTGAATTGCGTCCAATGATTGTCTACGGTAAATTGTTTGCTCTCAGCGGCACGGCCGGCGGAGGCTGGCTTTTCCAGTCATTTCCTTCTCTGGCTTTTCTTTTTTTATTGCGCGGCGCAGCGGGATACAACGGCTGGGAACTGAGCCGGAATTGTTCCCATTTGATTATGATTCCCGCTTGTTGTGAGCGAAAAGGAGCACCCGGTTTCTTCTCAAAGCCGCACAATCGATGATCGCGGTTCTCGCAACAAATATCCAAGGTAGAGTGCCGCTCATCTCTTATTCACGGTATGATTCCAGTGGAGCCGCAACTTATTGTTTAGTCGGGGGTTTAACCCGAAGGAAGGGTCCAGGAAAACCACTATGCGCTTGATGAAGGCGTTTCCCCTCGGTGTATTGGCCGCTGCATGGCTCTCCTCAACCGCGCTGATGGCCCAGAGTTCCCCGGCTGCCCAGCGGATTACCACGGACGTGAATGAGCTGTCGCTGGCTACGCTAAAAGGCAACGTGCCGCGTCTGGCGCGGGCGGAGTTTGACCAGGGCGAGGCTGCACCCTCGACGCAACTGACCCACATGCGCCTGGTTCTCTCCCGCTCCAGCGAGCAGCAGGCGGCGCTGGACTCCTATCTGGCCCAGTTGCAGGACAAATCCTCGCCCAACTACCACAAGTGGCTCACTCCAGAGCAGTTCGGCCAGCTCTACGGCCCCGCAGACTCGGATATTGCGGCCCTGGTGGCCTGGCTGGAGTCGCACGGCTTCCAGGTGGACCCGATCTCGGCCGGACGCACCAATATAGCCTTCAGCGGCTCGGTCAGCCAGGTGGAAGCGGCCTTCCACACTTCGATTCACTCGTATCAGGCCGCAGATTCCCAGTTCTACTCCAATACCACCGACCCGCAGATTCCCTCCGCGCTCGCCCCGGTGGTGATGGGCGTCGCGCAACTGAACACAATCCGGCCCAGGCCGTACTCTGTACGCGGCGGCACGGGCAGAATCAATCAGCAGACCGGGCGCTCGGAGCCGAATTCCACTCCGGCCAATGGGCCATCGCCCATGCTTACAAGCGGTGGCAGTCTCTTTATTGTTCCGGCAGATGCGGCAACCATCTATGACACGCCGAACGCTCTGAACGCCAATTTCAGTACGGGGACAAGTTACTCCGGCACTGGTGTGAACATCGGAATCGGCGGCGATGAGGTCATCAGTGCCAGCATCGTGGGAACATTCCGCAGTACGTTTCTCGGCGTTTCGACCCTCCCCATCATCAACTACTGCACTACTTCCAGTTCCTGCTCCACCACCAATCTGCCATCCACGGGCAATACGGGGGATGCCGACGAAGCATATATCGATACTGAGCTTTCGGGAGGGCTGGCTCCGGGGGCGACGATTTACTTTTATTACTCTAGCGATCTCAATGTAGCCATTGAGGCGGCGCTTGATGCCAATGTGGTTAGCATCTTCAGCCTCAGCTTCGGCGAGTGCGAGGCCAACATGACCGGCGGTGGCAACGCGCAACTCAGCAACTACTGGTCACAAGCGGCGGCAGAGGGCATTGCGGTGGCGGTCTCGTCTGGCGACAGTGGCTCGGCCAGTTGCGACGGCGATACCGCCAAGGTGAGCACAGTAGCCAGGTTGGGGTTATCGGTGAGCGGCTACGCCTCCACGCCCTACAACATCGCGGTCGGCGGGACGGATTTCTATGCGCTGGGGGGAAGTTCATTTTCCTCCTACGTAAGCTCCTCCGCCGGCGCTGCCGGCGCTCCGACCTATTACCGGACGGTATTGGGGTCGGGTCCCCATAACGGCTATATTCCGGAGTCAATATGGAACGACTCGACAACAAGCGACACGCAGCCCCTGGCCGACAACGTGGCTGAGACCGGCAAATACGCCAGTATCGTGGCCGGTAGCGGAGGCGTGAGCAGTTGCGCCACCGGCAGCGGCAATACTTGCACAGGTTACCCCATGCCTCCATGGCAGACGGGCGCGGGCATTCCAGCGACTGTGCCATCAGGCGTAAACGCGAACGCACGCTCTCTGCCGGATGTGTCGGTAATGTCGGGCAACGGCTACGACGCAGCAACATGGTTGATCTGCGACGGCGAGTATCCTTGCACTTCCATATCGAGCGGTTTTGACTCGAGCGGCGGTTTTGACGCATATGGCGGCACTTCCACCGCTGCGCCGGCATTCGCGGGAATACTGGCCATGGTGGAGCAGAAGACCGGCAGCCGGCTGGGCCAGGCGGCTCAGGAACTGTATGCACTCTACAACGGCAGCCACGCAGCTTCGGTCTTTCACGATGTAACGGTGGGCAATAACTCCGTTCCCTGTGTCAGCGGCACACCAAATTGCGCCTTAGACTCGGAGAGCGACTACTTCGAGACCGGCTACAACGCGCTCACCGGCTACGATCTGGCCTCCGGCCTGGGCAGCGTGGACGCAACCCAACTGGTGAACTACTGGAATTCGTCAATTGGCACGGCGGCGGCCACCGTTACCGTGAATGTCACGCCCAATCCAGCGACCATCGCCCAGAGCCTCACTGTGACCATTTCGGTCTCCGGCTCCAGCGGAACGCCCACCGGGACGGTCGTACTGACCAGTGGCACTTTTAACCCTGGAGCGCAAACGCTCGCAACCAGCGGCACTTGCACAGCCGCCAGTTGCGTCATTACGGTTCCGGCCGACAGTCTGGCGATAGGCGCGGATACGCTCACAGTGACCTATAGCGGCGACACCACATACGCAACCAAGACGAACAGCTCGACAACTGTGACGGTAACCGGGTTGACTGCGAGCGTGAGTGTGATTCCCTCGCCAACCAGCATCAATTCCAACCAGATTCTTACCGTGTCAGGCACGGTGACCTGCACAGGGACCTGCACTGGCAGCACGACGCCCACTGGAACGGTGACGCTTACAGGCGGCGGCTACAACTCCGGGGCGCAAACGCTGTCGATCAGCGGCAGTTACTCGTTCACTATTCCGTACAACACCTTCGGCGCGTCCGGATCCGTCACGCTGACGGCGATGTACAGCGGTAATACGACCTACAGTTCGGCGTCTAGCTCGGTCACGGTGCCGGTGACATATGTGGCTGTGTCAACGCCAACCGTGACAGTAACTCCAGCCTCGGGCAGTATCGATTCGAGCCAATCTCTGAGCGTGGCGATCACGGTCTCCGGCGCCAGCACCCTGGAGTCGTCGCCGACCGGAACGGTAACACTGGTCAGCGGCAGTTATACCTCCAGGGCTCAGACGCTTGCAACGAGCGGCAGTTGCACAGCCGCTCTGTGCACCATCACTATTGCGGCCAACGGCCTGAGCGTCGGAAGCGACACGCTCACCGCAACCTACAGCGGAGACGCGGACTACGCCTCAGGCTCGGGAACGGCTTCCGTGACGGTAACTCCCTCCGTCTTTGCGCTCGCCGCGACCTCGCCGGGCGCTTCCATCGCGCCCGGAGCCTCCACTACTTCGACCATTACGGTGAGTTCGTCCACCTTTTATTCGGGGACCGTTACGCTCACCTGCGCGCTGACGACGTCTCCCTCCGGGGCTGCGTATTTGCCTAGTTGCTCGAGCGGCAGCAATACAGTGACGCTGAGTTCTACCACGACGAGCGGAACGGCAACCATCACGGTGAGCACAACCGCGGCCACTGCGTCGCTAGCTATCCCCAAGCTGCCCGGAAAAGGTTGGGCCGGAGCGGGCGGCGGCGCGGTGCTGGCCTTCCTGCTCTTCCTGGGAATTCCGGCGCGGCGGCGCAGTTGGCGCTCGATGCTGGGCATCCTGGTGTTGATGGCGGCGCTGGGCAGCCTGACCGCTTGCGGTGGCGGCAGCGGAACTACCGGCACTTCGGGGACGACGGCCGGCACGTACACCTTCACGGTGACGGGAAGCGGGAGCGATACGAATAAAACAACAGAAACCGCCACGTTTACGGTGACCGTGAACTAGGGAACTTCTGCTTAAGCCTGACACAAAGCTTGTTTTTGAAACACACTCCAAGAAACGGGTAATTTTTCAACTCCAGCTTGCCATGGACCACGTCCTGGTACTATGCTATATCCATGCGTCGATGTCGCTAACACCGCCCTGGTGCCTGACACGATGCGGGTGTGCGCCTTGTTCGCGCGCAGTCTTTCCCGTCAATTAGTTTGACCTTTCACCCTACAACACAGAACCGTCAGGGAGATCATCATGGCGCACATAGCTGCGAATGTAACGGAACTCATTGGCAAGACCCCGTTGGTTCGATTAAACAAAGTGGCGGCCGGGCTGCCGGCAACCGTAGTGGCCAAGCTGGAGAGCCAGAACCCGGTTTCGAGCGTGAAGGACCGCATTGGCTTCGCGATGATCGAAGCCGCCGAGAAGGCTGGCAAGATTACTCCCGGCAAGACGGTGCTGATTGAGCCCACCAGCGGCAATACCGGCATCGCACTGGCCTTTGTGGCCGCGGTCAAAGGCTACCGGCTGATTCTCACCATTCCGGAGACGATGAGCCTGGAACGGCGCGTGCTGCTGCTGGCCTTTGGCGCGGAGATTGTGCTGACCCCCGGACCGAACGGCATGAAGGGCGCCATCGCCAAGGCCGATGAGATTCTGGCGAAGACGCCGAACGGATACATCCTGCAACAGTTCAATAACCCCGCCAACCCGGCGATTCACTACGCCACCACCGGCCCGGAGCTTTGGAACGACACCGACGGCAAGATCGACATTCTGATCAGCGGCGTGGGCACCGGGGGCACCATCACCGGAGCGGGCAAGTACATCAAGGAGCGCAAGCCGGGTTTCAAAGCCATAGCCGTGGAGCCGACCGACAGCCCGGTGCTGAGCGGCGGCAAGCCGGGGCCGCACAAGATTCAGGGTCTCGGCGCGGGCTTTGTGCCGGGTGTGCTGGATATGAGCCGGGTGGACGAAGTGATCCAGGTGACGAACGAGGAGTCGATTGCGCTGGCGCGGCGGCTTCCGCTCGAAGAAGGCTTGTTTGTGGGCATCAGCTCGGGCGCGGCGGTGGCCGCGGCGCTCAAGGTGGCCGCGCGACCGGAGAATGCCGGCAAGCTGATCGTGGTGGTGCTGCCCGACTTTGGCGAACGCTATTTGTCCAGCATTTTGTTCGAGTCGCTGCGCCAACAGGCGCTGGCGTTGCCGGTGGAGGCGATTGCCGCGTAGCCACCTGCGGTGGGGCCAGACGCTCGCTATTCGCTCGCATGGGCTTTTTGTTTCCCAGGTCTCAAATGCGAGACCTGGGGCATCCGGCTTCAGCCCCGAAAGAATATGATTTGAATAACCAGCATTCCCTCAGGGGCTAAAGCCCTGCTTCATTTTGTTGCCTTTGCGGCACGACTGAAGTCGTGCCCTGACACTTCTTGCAGCCCGGAATGTCTTTTCCGCAGCCTGTAAAGTCGTGCCCTTTCAAAGCACTGTTTAACCAAGTTCTAAGAACTCTGATTGGAATATTAACCGCCATGGCCCTGTTTGCCCATATCCGCGATGACATTGACTCCGTGCTGGAGCGCGACCCGGCGGCGCGTTCCCGGCTGGAGGTTTTGCTCTGTTATCCGGGGCTGTGGGCGGTGTGGATTCATCGCGTCTCGCACTGGCTGTGGGGCGCGAAGCTGCGGCTGCCGGCGAGGATGCTCTCGCAGGTGGGCAGGTTTTTTACTGGCGTGGATATACACCCCGGCGCGCTGATTGGCCGGCGGCTGTTCATCGACCACGCGACCGGCGTGGTGATCGGCGAAACCTCCATTGTGGGCAGCGACGTGACCATGTACCAGGGCGTGACCCTGGGCGGTACGGGCAAAGGCCACGGCAAGCGCCACCCCACGGTCTGCGACGGGGTTTTCATCGGCAACAACGCCAACCTGCTGGGCAACATCACCATCGGCGAAAACTCGCGCGTGGGCGCGGGCTCGGTGGTGCTGGCCGATGTGCCGCCCAACTCTACGGTGGTGGGCGTTCCGGCGCACATCGTCTATCGCAACGGCCAGCGGGTGCTGATTACCGATCCGCACGACGTGAAGGACCCGCTCTCCGACGCGCTGATTGCGCTGTCGGGGCGCGTGGAGGAGTTGGAGAAGCAGCTGGGCGGCGCCGCGCGGCCGGTCGAGCCCTTCGCCGCGGAAGAGGCCGAACGCACCGCCTATCGCGAGGAGCTGGAGCGGCTGCGGCAGTATGTCTCGATGGGCGAAGGGATCTAGGTCTCTTTACACGGAACTTCGCAGATCGAGTTTGTGCCATGTGGCGCGATCGCCGGCCCTAGGTCAACGCAACGTTCATGTTGTCGATGGCTTCGTCGATCTCCTGTGTGCTCTTGAAGCCTACGGTCGCGCAATCGATTCCGGCGTTCTTGAAGGCGAAGCGCATGGCCGCCTGCCGGTCTTCGTGGCGCTTGAAGGCGCCGTTGCCCACCAGCTTCATGCTGATAACGCCCATACCATCTCGCTTCACTTGCCTGACATGCTCCACCACTTCCGGCACGTTTCCGGGGTTGCCGTCGTCGGGGATGGGCCCGTCCATATGCGTGCCGTTGTGATTCATGCGGATCATCGCCACTTCCAGCCACTTGTTGCCCGGCATCAGGTGGAGCGCGGGCAGCCCGTGGACCGATGCGCCGCGGGCGCGGATGATCTGCTTTGCCTGCGCTTCCAGAATGCCATCCTGCCAGCGTGATGTGGTGGCCGTCCAATTGCCGGAGGTCTGCCAATGGAGGAGCATGATGTCAAAGTACTCGGTCTGCGAGACGCGCCGCATCTGGTCGAATCGCTTCAGGGGATCGACGCCTTGGTCGGTGGTCACCTTGTTCATCAACTGGTAGCTCTCGCGGGGGAAGTCCTTCAGCGCCGTGCCGAGCATGGCAGGGGTGGAGTAGGACTCAGAGGTCTCAAAGAAGCGGATGCCGCGGTCGTAGGCGTAGTGAATGAGGCGCGAGAACTCCTTCTGTCCGAGGGAGGACTGCACATAGCCATTGTTGCTGCCGGTGCCGAAGGCCAGGCGCGTGACCTTCAGGCCGGATTTGCCCAGCGTGACAGTGTCGGTGGCTTTGCCGGTGGCGGCGTTCAACGAGAGCGAGCCGGCGCTGGCGATAGCTCCAGCGGCAAGCGTGGTTCTGAGGAATTCGCGACGGGAGAGTGGGCTCATGATGACCTCCTTGACGGGTCTGGTTTGCGGGCGGGGAATGCCCTTCCCGAAAGGGTATCACGAGAACGCACTCCCGGTGGAATTCCCCGCTTGATACAAAAATCGCCAAGCCGCGCCGATGCGAGGAAAGATCAGGCGGTGCCGGCCTGTGCCCGGGCTTCGGCTGTTCCGGATGGTTTCAATCCCTTGAATAGAAGCCAGAAGCTCAGGGCTATATCGAAGAGACCTATGGGCGTATCGAACCACCACAGGCCCACAATCTTGTCGAAGTGGGGATTAATGAAGAGCGCGAAGGAGCAGACCGCGGCAAATGCGGAGGAGAGTACGCCGAAGGCAGCCAGCGCTCGAGGGATATAGCGCGACTTGAACCACAGGCAGGCACAGACTGTGGATGCCAATCCCCAAAACAGCAAGCCAACGTAATAGATGTCAAAACCCATTTTGAAATAGAACATCGCCCAGGCTTGTAGCCGCTCCGGCTCAAATACCCGCAGGTAATCCGCGCCTTTGAGGAGCTGCAAGGCGTGAAAGTAGTTGAGCGACATGAACAGCCAAGTGAAGGCATACACGACCCACCAGAAGGCCGCCAGCAGGGCCAGGCCCTTGTTGACCGGCTTGAGAACCACATAAAGGGCGGTGAGCAGCACGAAAATGCCCGCACAGTAAAGGATATTCAAGGCGATGCCGGTGCGAAAGAATTGTTCGTGCGCCAGGATATTGCGTGCGGTCTCGGCGACATTCTTGGTGATCAGACGCCAGAGGATTCCGTAATGAACGTAGACCACAGTGGCGAAGGTGAGCAGGTAAGCAAAACCGACCACTTTTGCAGCTGTTCGTTGTGAGTTGTCGATAGAGCTGATGGTCATTTCATTCCCTCCAAGTGCGTTGGAATAGGCGAGAGAGCGATGAGCGTAGGGATTCTCGACCCAATTATAGTAAACGGCTGGCAGGGGAAAATATTGTATGGGTTGGATTGGACCAGGAAGCTGCCTCCCCGGGACCATCCGACTCGCCTCCACGAGTACGTCTCCACGGCGAGGAGATCTGAGAACGCCGTCAGTTTCCGGTGTTAGAGTGGTTTCGTTCCTACTTTGCTCGCGGAGTTTCTGCTTGCTGGCTTTTCGACCTCTGCTCGTGGTTCTTTTCGCGCTTCCTGTTACCGCTCACGCAGGCTCCCGCGTGCAAGCCGCGCCCGTTCCGCCGGAGATGCGCTCGACGGCCTTCACCGTCCGCGTGAATGGGCAGGCGGTGGATGTGGTCCACGCCGCGGCGAGTTATGAGTATGTCAGCTTCGACGTAACCGGTCCGGTCAGCGTGGAGATTACCGCTGCCGAGCAGGGCTTCTGGGACAAAGGCGTGGACATTCAGCCCTGGCGGCTGGATTTGCGGCCGATTCGTCAAGGCCAGATCATTCGCTTTCGTCTCAGCGGGCCGGCCAAGCTCTCCATTTCGCGGCCCGGCGACTTCCTGAACAACGCCAAGATGCTCTTTCTCTTTGCCGGCGCGCCGCCGCCGCCCTTGCCGCGCGATCCAAAGATTCGCGCCTTTCAGCCGGGGGTCTACCACGGAAGTCTGAACCCCAAGAGCGGAGAAACCCTTTATCTCGCTCCCGGCTCCTACTTTTTCGGGAGCCTGAATCTGTGGAAGGTGGAGAATGTAAAAGTCTTTGGCCGGGGAACCATTGTCTACGACGGGCCCCAGGACCCCAACAGCGATGAAGGCTGGATGCAAAAGCCCGACTGGCACTGTATCGGCGCGCTGGAGGCCCGCAACATCGAGATTGACGGGTTGACCTGCATTGTGAGGGCGCGGACGTGGTCGATCCAGATGAAGGATTCTTTTGAATTTTTCTTCAACGATCTGCGGGTGATCGGCGGCAACCCCGGGAACGCCAACCAGGACGGTATGGACTGGCTGGGCGGCGGCAACTCCATTGTGCGCAACTCCTTTCTGCGCGCCTCGGACGACGTTTTTGCCATGCAGGGCAACTGGGATGGCTACACCGACGAGGATATGAAGCGCCCCGGCCACGATGTGCGCAACATTCTCATCGAACACAGTGTGCTATCGACGAGCATCTCGAACGTGTTGCGTACCGGCTGGCCACGCAAGACCTTCAACTCGAGCAACTTTACCCTGCGCGACTCCGACATTCTGCACGGCGGCATCGGGGCCTGCGGGCAAACCTTTGGCCTGTTCGGCCTGTGGGGCGCAAACGGAGCCAAGGGCAGCCACACCGATTACACCTTTGAGAATCTGTTTCTGGACAACTGGTACTCGCTCGAGCAGATGGAGCAGGCTTACCCCGGCTTGCAGGGGTTCACCTTCCGCAACATCTGGGCGCTGGACCAGCCGCCGCTGGCCGATTCCACGATGAGCGGCGACGTGGCGGGCGTGACCTTCGACAATGTGAAGTACGGTCAGAACCGCGCGGCTGCAAATGCCGACCTTCCCCTGGTGACGGGCGACGGCGCCCAGCCGGCGCATTTTGAGGCCCCGCACGCTCCGGTGGCCGCGTTCAGCGTGGACCCTCCGGTCTTTGCACCGGGAGAGATCGTCACCTTCACCGCGCAACCCTCCCGCGGTGCGCGCTACACGTGGCTCTTCGGCGACGGCACGCAAGCCAGCGGCCGACGCGTGCGTCACAGATTCACGGATGCCGAGGGAACTCAGCTGGATGGTTCGGGCCGCTTTCGGGTTTTGCTCCATGTGGAAGATCGCGCCGGACATGAGGACTGGGCGGCACAGGGAGTGGTGGCCGTGGCCCACTGGCACAACGCAGCCAGCGTCGCTGGACCCACGCTCGCCGGCCTCGCATGGAAGATCTATCCCGGAGAATGGACTGAGCTTCCCAACCTTGCCAAAGAACGCGCGGTCTTCACCGGCGAAGGGCCCAACTTGCATGCGGATGCGCAGGGCTTTACGCATTACGCCGCCGCCTGGGACGGTCAGATCGACATTCCCGCCGACGGCGGCTACAGCTTCCACCTGCTGGCTCGGGATGGCGCGCGGCTGGTGATCGACGGCGTGGAGGTGGCCAAAACCGGCCCGCCCTTCGCCCAGGTCTGCGGCGCGCCGGGCAACGCGATGCGTTACGATCGCGGCTCGCTGGGCCTGCGCGCCGGCAAGCACACGTTTCATCTGGAAGGATTGCACTCGGCGAGCGAGGGTGCGCCCCGGCTGCTGTGGGAAGGCCCGGCGCTGCCCCTGACCGATGTGCCCCCGGCGGCGTATAGCCATCCAAGGCAGGATGAGGTGAGGCAGGGAGTGGGAAAACAGGGACTAGGGAATAGGGAATTGCGATGAAGTTTGGTTGGCTTTACAGTTGTGTTGTGGCAGTCTGTGCGGCTTCGCTGGCTCAGGGCGGGGAGCAGGCTGCACTGCACAACTCGACGCAAATCCTCGTGGTTACGACTCCGGATTGGAATGCAGTCGATGGGACGTTGCAGGCGTATGAGCGGCCCCGTGCGCGCAAGAAGTGGAAGGCTGTTGGCGCTCCCATCCCCGTCGTGGTTGGCAAGAACGGACTCGGATGGGGCGCGGGAGTAGCGCCGGTCCGGGATGCCGGACGGCAGGCAGCGAGTGATCCCGTCAAAAAAGAAGGTGATAATAAATCGCCGGCCGGAATCTTCCGCCTGAGCACGGTCTTTGGCTATGCCGCGCAAGAGCCGCCGGGATGGAAGATGCCCTACATTAGTCTCACCCCGTCGGTGGAATGTGTCGATGACGCGCGTTCCAAGTTCTACAATCGCGTGGTGGATCGCGCGGCGGTTGCGCCCGACTGGAAGAGCTACGAACAGATGCTGCGCGCCGATGGGCTGTACCGGTGGGGGCTGGTGGTCGATCACAATGCAGACCAGGTGACTGCTGGTGCCGGATCGTGCATCTTCCTGCACATCTGGCTGGGGCCGGGCCAGGGAACCACGGGCTGCACGGCCATGACGCAGGAGCAGCTTGAAGGCGTGCTGGCGCGTCTTAATCCCGCGAGAAGACCGCTGCTGGTGCAGTTGCCGCGCCCGCAGTACATGAAGCTGAGAAGGCGCTGGAAGCTGCCAAAGCAGAAGCGCTGAAGGCGCCCGGATTAGAACGGTTCGGGTTTAGGCCCGCCTCCGCACAGCGCAACGGCATGAACCAGGGCTTTGGCCACGCGGTCCGCTATCTCCTGATCATAAAAACGGATTCTACCACTGCTTGTCAGCCTGGGACCGATCTACGACCGTTTCCGCCTACGGTTGCGGCTTCTGCATTGGCGGCAGCGGCGGCGGAGGAGGTGATGTGCGCGAGAATGCCGGACGCTCCGCCAAGTCATCAGGCTGCGGCAGGAAATCCGGAGCCTTGTTGAAGATGATGGTCAGCCTGCGTTCAATTTCTTTGCCGTAAGGGGTTCCCTCCAAATCCGATCTCCTGTTTGCGATAACCGTCAGTTTGTCCCTCGGTCCGAGATACAAATAGGCGTCTGCCGTTTGCCCTAAAGTGCCGGGTTGTCCTCCTCGAGGATTCTGCGCCGGAATGCTGCCAATCCAGCTTCCATTCATCTCGATGAACGACGGCGCCGGCAACTGGTCGAATCGAGGATCGAGATCGTCATAACCGGCTACCATGTTGCTGCCGGGCATAATGACATAAGGTTGCACCAAAGCCATCAGCAACTGGTTTTCTATGAAGCCGGGGCGCCCCGCGGAGCGTCGAAAGTGTCCCGCACCCATGATCAGCAGTGCCTTATGCTTCTTCGCCAGTACCTGCAAGCGTACGGCGCTGGCATAGAATTCCTCTCGAAAAGGCAGGAAAAGGGCAATATCCTCGCGTGTCCGCACCTGGCTCCAGTCAATTGGCGGATCGCCCAAAACGATTCGGAGGCGCCGTTGTCTGGGAAGCTTCTTATTCACCGCCCGCACCGCCGCGTAAAACTTTCCGTAAACCGGCGAGACTGGGCCGAAGGCTCCGACGGTGTCCAGCCAGGCTCCCTCCACCTGCCCGATGGGCACGTTTTCTCCGGCTATATACCGGTCCACCACATCCTGATAACGGGCGTTGCCGTATTCCATCACAATGTCGTTCACGCGTTCTGAAAATCCAGGCGCAGCTACCAATTCCTGCAGCAGTTCCCATTGCTGCCGGCATCCGTGCTGGACTTCACCTAACATCACGATGCGGTGTGTATCGAAGAGCTTCACGATGGCTTCGACGGGATTCTGGGGAAGAGATGACTCGGCGTGGCTAGGGTAAATGCTCATCAAACCGATCAACATCAAGAATGCAGATCGTCTCATAGGCCAATCCTCCTAAGCGGACCGTGCTACCGCTGAATTCTCACTACAATAGCGTCTTGTTTTCGAAAGATCAAGCTGGGTGCGATGAACGTCAGTTCCGTACCTTCTCGAGAGGCCAGGGATGCGTAATCAGCCACGCTTTCCACGCCTTCCACATAGCCTTTCTCCGGCTGGCCTTATCCTCAATACAGACCCCGTGTCCGACTTTGCCCAAACCGTGAAGCAGCAGGCCGACATCGTCAAGGTGATCGAGGGCTACATCCGCCTGCGCAAATCCGGCGCGCAGAACTACCAAGGGCTTTGTCCCTTCCACAAGGAAAAGTCGCCGTCGTTTTCCGTCCATGCGGTGCGGCAGTTTTACCATTGCTTCGGTTGCCAGGCCTCGGGCGACGTTTTTTCTTTTGTTGCGAAGATTGAAAATGTCGGCTTTCCTGAAGCGGTGCGGATTGTAGCGGGCAAGTGCGGGATTCCGCTGCCCAAGCGCGAGTTTTCTTCGCCGGAAGAGGCCGCCGGAGCGCGCCTGCGGGCCAAGCTCCTGGAGCTGCACGAAACGGCAACCGCGTGGTTCGAGGAGCAGTTGCGCGGACCCGAAGGGGCTCTGGCGCGCGAGTACCTCGCCGGCCGCGGACTGACGCCGGAGGGCATCAAGACCTTTCGCATCGGCTATGCGCCCGACAGCTTCAACGCGCTACGCGACCGGCTCAGCGGCATGGCCGACAACGAGACCCTGCGCGCCAGTGGCCTAGTCGCCTCGAAAGAACAAGGCGACGGCAGCCTGGGACCGATCTACGACCGCTTCCGCAAGCGGGTTGTCTTTCCTATCTGCAACGAGGGCGGCCGCGTGATCGCCTTCACGGCGCGCACGCTGGAGACGGGCGAGAAGGCCGGCGCCAAGTACATCAACTCGCCGGAGACGCCGCTCTATTCGAAAAGTTTGGTCCTCTTCAACCTGGACAAAGCGCGCGCCTCGATTCGCCAGCATGAGTTTGCCCTGCTGGTCGAGGGCCAAATGGACTGTATCTCGGTCTACCTGCGTGGAATACAGAACGTGATCGCCACTAGCGGCACGGCATTCACCGAGCAGCAGGTGGCGATTCTCAAGCGGCATACCTCGCAAGTGGTGGTCAACTTCGATCCCGATGCCGCCGGTTCGAACGCCGCGGAGAAGTCCATCGCCCTGCTCACCGAGGAGGGCTTCAACATCAAGATCGTCACCCTTGAGGGCGGGCTCGACCCAGATCGCTACATCCGCGAGCGCGGCGTAGAGGCCTACACGGCGGCCTTGCGCGGCGCGCGGCGACAGGCCGATTACCTCATCGAGCGGGCGCTGACTGCGTTCCCCGGAGCCAGCGCGGAGCAGAAGGTAAAAGCCATGAACTTCCTGCTGCCGCACATTCGCCGCATGCCGGAGAAGCTCGCCAGGGACCAGTTTGCCGCCGACGCCGCGCAAAAGCTGGGCATCGATTCCGCCGTCCTGCGTGAAGAACTGCGCCAGGCCGCGCTGCGCCGCCGCGACCACATCGAGACGCGAGCCATCACACTCACCGAAGTGGAGAGGGTGCTGCTCCGCGCGCTAGCTATCGACGATCCGGAGTTCGAACGGTCGCGGCGGCTCGCAGCCGAGGCGCTAGCACAGCAACCCTCGTGGTTTGAGCACCTTGGCTGCTTTGCGGCCTTGCAGGCGCTCGCTGGCCGCCAGGCCCGCGACCCCATGGACGTGGTCGAGGACGAGGCGCAGCGCGCCTTGCTGGCCGAAACGCTGCTGGCCGAGACCAAACCGCCCGAAGAGAGCGAGGTCGAGAGCGCCATTCAGGAGATTCACGAGCGCGCCATCGAGAGCCGGCAGCGCGATCTGCGCGCGCTGATCGCCGAGGCCGAGCGCCGCGCAGACCACGCAGAGCTGGCCCTGCTGACGCAGCAAAAGCTCGAACTGGATCGGGCGCTGCGCCAGTTGCACAATCAGAGGCCGCCGGAGCAGTAGCGGCTTCCAGGACCCGCGAGGGGCCGCAAATCCTGCATCAAATGGAGATTTTCCGCGTCAAATGATAGAGAAGCTGGAGCAGGGAATGAGCAAAATTGCTCATTTCGGCAGCGAAATTGACCGAAAAACTTCTCGCGTTGCCCCCCGTTTTTTGTTTTGGAATGAAGGGGTAGGACGTGGTAATCTATTGATCTCTGTGCGGATGCGCGCCCCTTTGCCCCAACCATGAGCCACGGCTCGCGGGCGACCCAGGTGAAACCTGAAGCGCTTGTCATCCCGTTCCGAGCAAACCCCTGAATCCGCATCTTTTATGCGGGTGACCGTAGGTCTGTGTCCGCTTGCGCCGAATTTTGGGATTTCCACAAGGAAATCTTATCCCCTCGCGCCCTGGACCGGACTGGATCGGAACCCGCGCACCGGCGCGCAAGACGGTGCTGAATCTGCCTTGCGTAAGAGAGTAGGAATATTTTGGCGAGCGAAGAAAAATTCGAACACGATCACGAGCACAATCACGAACACGATCACGATGTTGACACCCTGATTGAGGTGGGCAAGGAAAAAGGCTATCTGACCTACGGCGACGTCAACGAGATGCTGCCCGATGAGATGGCTACATCGCCCGAGGATCTGGACGACCTGATTACCACCATCGGCACCCAGGGCATCGACCTGCTGGAAGGTCCCAAGTTCCATGGTGACAAGGACTTCGAGCCGGGAGAGGGCGATGACGTCGAGCTGGACCTGACGCCGGGGACGATGGAAAAAACCAATGACCCGGTGCGCATGTACCTGCGCGAGATGGGCACCGTGCCGCTGCTGACGCGCGAGGGCGAGGTGGAAATTGCCAAGCGCATCGAGCGCGGCCAGATGCGCGTGCTCAAGGCCATCTCCCGTTCGCCCATCGTGATTCGCGAGGTGATGGCGCTGGGCGAGGACCTCAAGCGCGGCGTGCGCAACATCAAAGAGGTGGTGATCTTCGACGACGAGGAGCTCACCGAAGAGGTTGTGGTGGCGCGCGTCAAGGCCACCGTGGCCCGCATTGACGCGCTGGTCAAGCACCAGAAAAAGATTGCCGTGCTGGAGGAGAAGCAGGACACAGTCGGCGCCACCGCCTCCAAGGCCAAGATCTCTGCCGCTCGCAAAGCCCGCTGGCTGATCGCGCGCGAGAAGGTGCTGGTTTCGCGCATTGTGCGCGAGCTCAAATACACGCCCCTGGAGCGCAAACGCCTGCTGGACAAGGTCAACAAGACCGTGGACACCATGCGCACCCTGGAGCGGCAGATTCGCTCCCTGGAGCAGAAGCACGAGGCCAGCCGCAGCGACGAGCTGAAGAAGGAGTACCGCCGCCAGCAGAAAAACTGCAAAGCCGACCTGGAAAAGATCGAGGTCGATGCGGGCGTCCTCATCATTGAGTTGAAGCGCACCCAGCGCGAGATGATCCAGGGCGACATGGACGCCGATCAGGCCAAGCGCGAGCTGATCGAAGCCAATCTGCGCTTGGTGGTCTCCATCGCCAAGAAATACACCAACCGCGGCCTCCAGTTCCTCGACCTCATTCAGGAGGGCAACATCGGCCTGATGAAGGCCGTCGACAAATTCGAATACCGCCGCGGCTACAAATTCTCCACCTACGCCACCTGGTGGATTCGCCAGGCCATCACCCGCGCCATCGCCGACCAGGCCCGCACCATCCGCATCCCGGTGCACATGATCGAGACCATCAACAAGCTCATCCGCACCAGCCGCCAGCTGGTGCAGGAGCTGGGCCGCGAGCCCTCCAGCGAGGAGATCGCCAAGCGCATGGACATACCCGTGGCCAAGGTGCGCAAGGTCCTCAAGATCGCGCAGGAGCCCATCTCGCTCGAAACTCCCATCGGCGAGGAGGAAGACTCTCACCTCGGCGACTTCATCGAGGACCGCGGCGCCGTCTCGCCCTCCGAGGCCGTCATCAGCGTCAACCTCAAGGAGTACACCTCGCAGGTTCTGCGCACCCTCACCCCGCGCGAGGAGCGCGTCATCAAGATGCGCTTCGGCCTGGAAGACGGCTCCGAGCATACGTTAGAAGAGGTCGGCCAGAGCTTCCAGGTAACCCGCGAGCGCATCCGCCAGATCGAAGCCAAGGCCCTGCGCAAGCTCCGCCACCCCTCCCGCAGCCGCAAGCTGAAAGCCTTCGTAGAAGGCGTCAAGGAGATGTAACCCGGCAGCAACTCAGCCGCCTCGTAGTTCTAGTTTGGAGCCGCAGCCATGGAAGGGGCTGCGGCTTTCTTGTTGTTTCTCCAAATCACTCCCGCTGAATGAGCTACCTGGGCTGTTGACGACAAGTGAGATCTACTTTCCGTTGAGCTGCACAAGCGCTGATCCAAATTATGGAGAAAGCGTCTTCTTGGGCCCGCCCGAAACGTACATCCGCAGGGCTATGCCTGATATTGCTCGTCGCTCACCTGTTCCATCCAATCGACGGTTTTGCCATTGAGCTTCTCCTGAATGGCAATGTGGGTCATCGCTGTGGCCGGCGCCGCGCCGTGCCAATGCTTCTCTCCCGGCGCGAACCAGATCACGTCGCCAGGCCGGATCTCTTCAATGGGACCACCCCAGCGCTGCGCCCGGCCACAGCCGGAGGTGACGATCAGCGTCTGACCGAGCGGATGCGTATGCCAGGCCGTGCGGGCGCCCGGCTCGAAGGTAACGCTGGCGCCCACAACGCGAGCTGGGTCGGGCGCGTCAAACAACATTTCAACCCGCACCGTGCCCGTGAAGTACTCCGCAGGTCCTTTTCCCGAAGGTACGGAACCGATTCGTTTAATCTCCATTGCTTGAGCTCTCCTTAGCTGGATGATACCGGTCAGCGTCCGGTCGTTTTCTCCAATGCCTCCGGATAGCGTGCGCCTTCCACCTGTATCTGCGAGAGCGCGCCTTCGATCTTGCGCAGGTCTTCGGCTGTTAATTCGACTGCGACAGCACCAATATTCTCTTCCAGGCGATGCAGCTTCGTCGTGCCGGGAATCGGCACGATCCACGGCTTCTGGGCCAGCAGCCAGGCGAGCGCGATCTGCGCCGGCGTGGCCTTCTTCTGTGCCGCGATCCTGCCCAGCAGATCGACCAGCTTCTGATTCGCAATCCGGGCCTCCGGCGTGAAGCGCGGAATCTTGCTGCGAATGTCGGTCGAGGCAAACTGGGTGTTCTCGTCCATCTTGCCGGTCAGGAAGCCTTTGCCAAGCGGGCTGAAGGGCACAAAGCCGATGCCGAGTTCCTCCAGCGTGGGGATGATCTCGGCCTCGGGCGCGCGATACCAGAGCGAGTACTCGCTCTGCAATGCGGTGACGGGCTGCACTGCGTGGGCGCGGCGGATCGTCTTCGCGCCGGCCTCCGACATTCCGAAATGCTTGACCTTGCCCTGCTTGATCAGATCCTTGACCGCTCCGGCGACCTCTTCGATGGGCACTTCAAGATCGACGCGGTGCTGATAAAAAAGATCGATAACATCGATTCTCAAGCGCTTGAGCGATGCTTCCGCAACCTTCTTGATATGCTCAGGCCGGCTGTTCTGCCCCTTCGGGCCGTGCGTTCCGTCAGGATTGATATCCATTCCGAACTTGGTGGCGATTACCACCTGATCACGAAAGGGCTCGAGAGCCTCGCCCACCAGCTCTTCGTTGTTGAAGGGGCCGTAGACCTCGGCCGTGTCAAAGAAGGTGACGCCGCGCTCCACGGCCGCGCGGATTAGCGCTATCGAATCCTTCTTTTCCGGGAAGGGGGCATAAGAAAAGGTCATTCCCATGCAGCCCAGCCCCAGTGCTGATACTTCCAGATTGCTTTTTCCCAATGTGCGTTTTTGCATTCTGTCTCCTATTACAATTGCTCAAAACTGATTTGGACCGATCTGCCTCTTTTCGAATTGGGGGTGAATTGTTCACCCGCTAATCGGATTTGAGTGAAGCCATGTCGATCGAGAAGCGGTACTTCACATCGGACTTGACCAGCCGCTCGTAGGCTTCGTTGATTTTTTGGATGGGGATGACCTCAACGTCCGAGGTGATGTTGTGCTTGCCGCAGAAGTCGAGCATCTCCTGGGTTTCGGCGATGCCCCCGATGAGCGAGCCGGAGAAGCTGCGGCGCGCGAAGATGAGGCCGAATACGGCGACGGACAGCGGTTTTTCCGGCGCGCCCACCATGGTGATGTTGCCGTCGCGGCGGAGCAGGTTGATATAGGCGTTGATGTCGTGTTCGGCGGCGACGGCGTCGAGGATGAAATCAAAGCTGCCGGCGTGTTTGGCCATCTCATCGGCGTTGCGCGAGAGGACGACCTCGTCCGCGCCGAGGCGGAGGGCGTCTTCCTTTTTGCTGGCGGAAGTGGTGAAGGCAACCGTGTGGGCGCCCAGTGCATGCGCGAATTTGACGCCCATGTGGCCGAGTCCGCCGAGACCGACGACGCCGACCTTCTTGCCTTTGGTCACGCCCCAGTGGCGCATGGGCGAGTAGGTGGTGATTCCGGCGCAGAGTAGTGGCGCGGTTCCAGCAAGATCGAGTTTCGACGGGACGCGGAGCACGAAGCGCTCGTTGACGACAATGCTGTCCGTATAGCCGCCATAGGTGACGCCGCCAGTGTGCTTGTCGGGCGAGTTGTAGGTGAAGGTCGCATTGCGGCAGAACTGCTCTAAGTTCGCTTTGCACTCAGGGCAGGTGCCGTCGGAGTCCACCAGACAACCGACCGCGGCCAGATCGCCTGGCTTGAACTTGGTCACCGCGGAGCCAACCTTTGTGACGCGCCCAACAATCTCATGGCCCGGAATGCAGGGATAGACGGTGGCCATCGTGGCGCTCCACTCGTTGCGTACCGTGTGGAGATCGGAGTGGCAGACGCCGCAGAAGAGGATATCGATCTGGACATCATGCTCGGTGGGATCGCGCCGCGCGATTGTCGTGGAAGCAAGCGGCGATGTTGCACTGGAAGCGGAATACGCTTTGGCGTTGTACATGGGGGTCTCCTCTTGGAAATTTTGGCTAACCTTTGAGATGCAGGGCAAATTGCCTTGATTCACACTTTCTCTCCGTCCAAAGAATAGGTCCGGATGTTCTCGGAGCGGTATCCTGATCCTTCCTTTTGATTGCCTATTCCTGCCGCATGGTGATTTTATAAAATTCCATAAACCTAACGCATTATGACGCATATATTCCCGGAACTTTACGCATAATGACGCATAAACACCCCAAAAACCACACCCATATTTACGCATAAGAGTCCATGTGCAGGCCTTTCCTTCGGGAAGGCCCGATGCGTTTGGAGGGATTGTTAACCGGCCTGGGCCTCGGCGCTCACCAGCTCCAGAGCCGCCGTCCCCTTGCGCGGCGGAAGAAAACTCTCCGCGCGCCAGGCGATGGAGAGCTTCTCGCGGTCCAGCAGCTTGCGAATCTGCCCGCGCGCGTGCTCGGCCCAAGGGCCGCCTTTGTCCAGCCGCGCGTAAGCCTGCCAGTGGCGCAGCGCGGCCCGCGCCTCGCCCTTGCGCTCATGGGCCAGAGCCAGATTGTAGTGAGCGTCGGCATAGCCGGGAGCCAGTGTAATCGCACGCCGGTAGGCGGTAATTGACTCATCCGGCCGCTGCAATTCGTCCAGCACGTTGCCCAGGTCGAAAAACGCCAGCACATAAGCCGGGTCGATCTCCGTCGCGCGGCGGTAAAGCTGCTCGGCCCAGCCAAACTCGCGCAGATGGAAGTGGATCGTCCCCAGATTGATCCAGGCCGGCGCGAAGCTGGGGTTGAGCTCCATGATCTCCTGGTAAAGCTTGATGGCGCGGATCTTATCGCCCGATTCCTCGGCCTGCACCGCCTCCAGAAACATCTCCTGCACGCCCCGCTGGGTGCCCTCCACCGGCCTGCGCAGCGGCATAGGCTCCGACATAGCCGACGGCCCGCAGCCCTCTTCCAGCCGCTCGAAGTCAAAGAGCAACTGCCGGCGAATGGGGTCCACCATTGCCCCGTGGTGGCGGAAGGCCAGCCGTGTTCCGGTCCTCACCAGGCTGGCTTCCAGCAGCGGATTCGCCATGCCCGCCACCGCCTTCATGGCGACTATCGAGTGCCGGATCGACGCCACCGACACGTCCTCCTCGCGCAGCGCGCGCAAGATGCGCAACTGCCCAAGGTCCTGGAAGCTGTAACTCTTTTGTGAGGGAACGATTCCCGCCCGCTCCCACCCCTGCAACTGGCGGGAGCCAATCTGCAGGATGCGCAACACGTCCTGGCGGCTATAGCTGGTCACTCTTCAGTGCTCCCGTGGGTGGTCCGAAAAAGCCTCGGGTTTCGAACTCCATCTCGCACTCGGGCGTCCTCCCTGGACTCGTCGCTTGGAACAGGTCCTGAGGAACCGCTCTTGCTTGAATTATGCCAAGGCTGTGCGTGGATAAGCAGGCGCGAATCACCGCCGCAACAAAAAA
>Ga0371490_1000625_pt1 | contig 22461 bp, 14 predicted proteins | sample MB2SIPfraction_FD_207959 | JGI IMG/M metagenome (GOLD analysis project Ga0371490, IMG submission 207959) | Lab enriched peat soil microbial communities from McLean, Ithaca, NY, United States - MB28FN SIP fraction | ecosystem: Environmental > Terrestrial > Soil > Wetlands > Peat | place: USA... | reverse complement strand
CGATGCCCAGAGACAAATGGCGCATCCCCGAGCGGGATGCGCCGTTTTGCTTTAGAGCGTGGCGGCCGTCAGTTGCTAGCGGGCTTCTTTGCCGGAGTTACGGAAGGTTTCCGAACAGGCGTCGCGGCGGGGGCGGGCTTGGCGGATGCGGTGTCGGCGAGGGCCTGGTCGATGAGCTGGAAGAGCTTGCTGCGGTCGACGACCTCGACGAAAGGCGCGCCCTTGGAGTTGGCGGTGACCACCCAGATGGTAGGGGTGTGCTCGATGCCGATGCGCTGGCCGAGGGCGTAGTCGGCCTTGACCAGCTCGGCCAGCTTGCCTTGCGGATCGATGGCAAAGGGCAGGGCGAGGCCGTGGCCGGCGGCAAACTTCTCGGTGAACTGGCGCAGGAGATCCGGGCTGACGATGGAGGCCTGGTTGGCGAAGACCTGGTCGCGGTACTCGTCGCCCACAGCCTTGCCATGGGTGTCGAACCAGCGGGCGTTGACCGCGGCGTAGAAGCTCCAGGCATGCATGGCCAGCGGGAAGTCGTGGCGCACCAAGGGAATCTTGTACTTAGCCGCGGCCTCCTTGAGCAACGGATTGGCGCGACCGCAGTCGGGGCACTCCATGTCTTCAAACTCGACCAGGGCCACGCGGGCACCGGCGGGCGGCTTGAGGGCGGCGGGATCGTGCACCTGCGTTCCGGATGAGGGGACGCCAAACTGGGCGCGGGCCCCAGCAGAGGCGACAAACAGCGCGGCGGCGGCAAGGCTTAATAAAAGGCTGGTCAGCAGACGGTGAGCGGGAAAATGACGGGCAAGGGCGATCAATAGAGTCATAGCGATTGGACGGCTCCCTAGGTGTCATTGTAACCACCTGCGGGCACCTGCGGTGCGGCCAACCACCGCTTACGCGGGCACCTGCGGTGCGGCCAACCGCCGCTTACGCGGCACAGGCTTGTTGGAAGAGGCCTTTCTGATAAGAAACAAGGATGCTATTGAGCCGGGATTTGAACAATTCGCGGGAAGGTACTACGAGGATTGTGGGAATCAATTCAGCAAGTTAGCGTCCGCTTCGCGGAGATGGCAAGTTGGCGAGTTGGCGGCGGCATTGCCCATCAAAGGTTTCATCCCACGTGGGTCGGCGAAAGCCGGTGGGGGACTAGAAACAGGGATGCTATTGAGTCGGGATTTGAACCATTCGCGGGAAGGTACTGCGATGATTGCGGGAATCATTTCAGCAAGTTAGCGTCCGCTTCGCGGAGATGGCAAGTTGGCGAGTTGGCGGCGGCATTGCCCATCAAAGGATTCATCCTCCGTGGGTCGGCGAAAGCCGGTGGGGGACTAACTAGAAAAGCCGGAGGGTTATTGGCGGTCGCGACGGCGGGTAGCCATCCATTGGCGCCATTTGTAGTCAGCGAAAAGACTGGCGGCAACGGCGAGGACAGCGAAGATGCCGAGGAGGATATTCATGATGTCTTCAGGATCGCATGAATCGGGGATGCTGGCAGTATTTCAGGGCGTAAAGATCCGGACCTGGGTCAACCATCATCAACTGCTTCTCGCGAACCTGGCTGGTCGATGGTCATGTTATCCGAGCACGTATCCCGAAAGACAGCGAAATATCGTACTGTTCGAAACTGAACACAGCCGCGCTGGAAACGGACACAGAGGTCCCTTGTTCTCTGCCGTACGCTTATTTAAGTGCTTTATTTGCAATATATGAGAGTAAGGCAATTTTGGCACGGCAAGTGCTTTCATCTCTGCGTATGGATATTGCACGCCCGGATTTACTGCAAAAGATGAAGCGCCGGCGCTGGATTGTTGCCGGCGCGGTGGTGGTGGGGTTGGCGGTCGCGCTGCTTGGTGTGTCGCGGCTCAAACCGGCTGCTCCCACGGTGGACCGCTCGACGATCTGGCCGGATACGGTGAAGCGCGGGCCGATGGTCCGGCAGGTGCGCGGGTCCACGGGAACATTGGTTCCGCGCGAGGACAAGCTGCGGCTGATTCCGGCCGAAACCGAGGCGACGGTGACGCGAATTCTGGTGTTGCCCGGCGCGCAGGTTCAGCCCGGCACGGTCATCATGGACCTGGCCAATCCGCAGCTTGAGCAGGAGGCGATGAACGCCGGGCTGGCGCTGAAGGCCGCCGAGAGCGAGTACCACAACACCCAGGTGAAGCTGGAGAGCGACCTGATGACGCAGAAGGCAGGCGCGGCCACCGTGGGTGCTGACTATCGCCAGCAGCAACTTCAAGCGCAGACCGACAAGGCGCTCTACGACCTGGGCGTCATCTCCGGGCTGACGTACAAGGCGTCGCGGGGCAAGGCCGACGAACTGACCACGCGCAACAAGATCGAGGACGACCGGCTGGCGATGAACGAAAAGGTCATCGCCTCGCAACTGGCCGTGCAGCAAACACTGGTGGACCAGGCGCGCGCGCTCTATCAGCTCAAGCAGCAGCAGTTGGCCGCGCTGCACGTGACCGCAGGGATCAGCGGCGTGCTGGTGGACCTGCCGCATCAGGTGGGCGAGCACGTGGCGCCCGGCATCACGCTTGCCAAGGTGGTGCAGCCGGACCAGTTGAAGGCCTCGCTCAAGATTGCCGAGACGCAGGCGCGCGATATTCAAATCGGCCAGCCGGCCTCCATCGACACGCACAACGGCGTGATACCCGGCCGCGTGCAGCGCATCGATCCGGCGGTGCAGAACGGAACGGTCACCGTGGACGTAGAACTTACCGGGCCTCTTCCGCAGGGCGCGCGGCCCGACCTGAGCGTGGACGGAACGATCGATCTGGAACGCATGACGGATGTTCTTTATGTGGGGCGTCCGGCGCTGGGCAACGAGAACTCCACGCTGAGCCTGTTCAAGATCGATCCGGACGGCAAAGGAGCTACGCGCGTGCCGGTGAAGGTGGGCCGGGCGTCGGTGAACAGCATTCAGGTGCTCGAAGGGTTGAAGGAGGGCGACAACGTGATTCTCTCCGATATGTCGCGGTGGGACAATGTGGACCGCATCCGGCTGGAGTGAGTCCTGCGCGGACGGCGGGCGGCGCTTTGCGCGGACTTTGGAATAAAAAACTGGAAGCTAACAACTGATGAGGGGGATGGAATGGCATCGAACGACAAGCTGATTGAAATTGAAGACCTGACCAAGATCTTCTACACCGACGAAGTGGAGACGCACGCGCTCTCCGGCATTCACCTGAGCATCTCGCGCGGCGAGTATGTGGCCATGAGCGGTCCTTCGGGCTGCGGCAAGTCAACCCTGCTGTCGATTCTGGGGCTGCTCGACACGCCCACGGCCGGCAAGTATCTGCTCAATGGCAATCCCGTCGAGAATCTCAGCTTCGGCGACCGTTCGCGCATTCGCAATCAGGAGATCGGCTTCATCTTCCAGAGCTTCAATCTTATCGGCGATCTGACCGTGGAAGAGAATGTCGAGCTGCCGCTGACGTATCGCGCCGGAATGCCATCGGCGGAGCGCAAGAAGCGCGTGAAGGAAGCGCTGGAGCGGGTGAACATGGCGCATCGGATGAGGCACTATCCGGCTCAGCTCAGCGGCGGCCAGCAGCAGCGCGTGGCCGTGGCGCGGGCGCTGGCCGGCTCGCCGTCGATTCTGCTGGCCGACGAGCCTACGGGCAACCTGGACTCGAAAAACGGCGAGGCGGTGATGCACCTGCTTACCGATCTGCATCGCGAGGGATCGACGATCTGCATGGTGACGCACGATCCGCGCTTTGCCAAGCACGCGCAGCGCGAGGTGCATCTGTTCGACGGAAAGGTGGTCTCGGAGACCGAGTTGAAGAAGCTGGAAGAGGAAGTGGAGGCGTTATGAATCTCCTCCAGGATCTTCGCTACGCGCTGCGCCAGTTGCGCAAGTCGCTGGGCTTTACACTGACGGCGGTGCTGACGCTGGCCATGGGCATCGGAGCCACCACCGCCATTTTCACCGTGGTCTATGCCACGCTGCTCGCGCCCATGCCCTACCCACAGCCGGATCAACTGGTTATGGTGTGGTCCAAGATTCAGGGCGACCGCAACAGCATTGCGGCGCAGGACTTTGTCGACTGGAAGAGCCAGAATACTACTTTCCAGGACATCAATGCCTTCACTGGCGCAAGCTTCAACCTGGCTACCAAAGACCAGCCGGAATACTTGCAGGGCCAATTCACCACACCCGGTATGTATCGCATGCTGGGCAATGAATTCCTTTATGGCCGCGACTTTCTTCCCGAAGAAGGCACGCTCGGCAAGGATCATGAGGTCATCCTGCTCCACAAACTCTGGAAGCGCCTCGGCTCCGATCCCAATATTGTTGGGAAAACCATTCAGATGGACGGCACCGCCTACACCGTTGTCGGCGTACTCGGACCGGGCCAACCGGACAAGCTCGACCATTGGCTGGTTGTGCCGCTTGCATTCAAGCCCGAGCAGTTGAATCACGACTTCCACTGGCTGCTCGCCATGGGCCGCCTTAAGCCCGGCGTCACCATCCAGCAGGCGCAGGCCAATATGAATACTGTTACCGCCAACATTGCCCAGGCCAATCCAAAAAGCAACAAAGGCTGGGGCGCGATCGTCGAGCCGCTGCACAATGACTTTCTTCCCAAAGAGCGCATTCAAACATTGTGGATACTCCTCGGCGCGGTTGGTTTTGTGCTGCTCATCGCCTGCGTCAACGTGGCGAATTTGCTGCTGGCCAAAGGCACTACGCGCCAAAAGGAAGTGGCCATCCGCTCCGCTCTTGGCGCCTCGCGCAGAGCCATCTTCACACAGTTCCTCACCGAGAATCTGACTCTCGCTCTGATTGGCGGCGGGCTTGGAGTTATTCTCGGATGGGCTCTTTTGCGCGGAATTGAAGCCATCATGCCGCCAGGAACGCTTCCCACCGAGGCCGACCTTCAACTCAACCTCCCTGTTCTGCTTTTCACACTAGCTGCATCCACGTTCTCCGGCCTGCTCTTTGGCTGTGCTCCGGCCTGGTCAGCCACGCGGGTCGATCCCGCGGAAATCTTGAAGGAAGGCGGCCGCTCGGGCACCGGGGCGGGCCGTCACCGCCTTCGCCGTTTGCTCGTCATGGGTGAATTCGCTTTGGCGCTTGCGCTGCTCACCGGAGCCGGACTCGCCATTCACAGCTTCTGGAACCTTACCAGAGTCGATCTCGGAACCAACACCATCAACATCCAGACCTTCTCGCTGCCTATCCCCGACGCGCGGCCCAAAGACCCGGCGCTCATCAACTCTTACATCCAGCAGATGATTGCCAGCATCAAGGCCGTACCCGGCGTCATGGATGCGGCCGTATCCACCGGACTGCCGCTCGAAGGCACCAACTTCGGAATGCCCTTCACCATCGCCGGCCAGCCGGACTTTGCCGACCCCTCGCAGCGGCCTGGCGCAGGCTTTGACATGGTGACTCCCGACTACTTCAAGACCTATAGCATCCCCGTTCTGCGCGGCCGCGCTTTCACCGATCAAGACACTGCGGCCACTGTGCGAGTAGCCATGGTCAACAAGAAGTTCGCCGACAAATTCTTCACCGGCAAAGACCCCCTTCAGCAGCGCATCAATGTTGAAGAGCTGATTCCCGGCGTCACCAAGCTTGGACCCTCTATCTCCTGGCAGGTCGTCGGTGTCTTCAACAACGTTCGCGCGGGCGGTTTTCGCGATGACTTTCCGGTAATCGCCGTTCCCTTTGCGCAGAGCCCCTGGCCCGGCGCCAACATCGGCGTTCATACCTCAGGCGACCCGGCCGTCCTCTTCCACAGTATCGCCGCCGCCGTGCATTCCGTTGATCCTCAGATTGCTCTCGCCGAGCCGCGCACTCTCACGGAAATCAAGAACCGTAATCTCGGCGGCGACCGCTTCATCATGACGCTCATGGGCGCATTCGCTTGCATCGCTCTGATTCTCGCGGCTGTTGGCATCTACGGCGTCGTGGCCTTCACTGTTGCCCAACGCGAACACGAGATCGGCCTGCGCATGGCGCTCGGCGCCAGCCGCGGCAATGTCGTGAGCCTGGTTCTCAAGGAGGCCATGACGCTGGCATCTGTGGGGCTCGGCTTGGGCCTCATTTGCGCCTATTTTGTGGGCCATGCAATGCACAGCCTCTTCTTCGGTATTGCCTCCATCGACTTTGCCGCCGTCTTTGCTGTCGCCATTGTTCTGCTGGGTGCGGCCTTGCTGGCTAGTTGGCTACCTGCGCATCGCGCCTCTTCCATCGAACCCATGCAGGCGCTGCGCGCCGAGTGATTCTTTGTCAAGGAGAAACGAAGATGAACACGCTGTTTCACGACATTCGCTACGCGCTACGCCAGTTGCGCAAGTCGCCCGGCTTCACGCTGACTGTGGTGCTGATGCTGGCTCTGGGCATCGGCGCCAACACTGCCGTCTTCAGCGTGATGAACGCGATCCTGATGCAATTGCTGCCCGTCAGCCGCGCGGAAGGGCTCACTTATGTGCGCATGGCCAATGGTGAATCGCAGCCGACGGGGGCCGGAAGCACCGGAGATTCGAACACCTCTTTTTCCGAGGCGACCTTCGAGGCTTTGCGTCAACGCACGGATGTATTCGAGGAGTTGATCGCTTATGTACCCCTCAGTTTCGCAAGTGGCATAGCCGTCCGTCATGGAGAGTTGCCCGAAGTGGCCAGCGGTGAGGAGGTCAGCGGCAACTTCTTCTCCGGCGTGGGAGCGCGCCTGGAGCGAGGCCGGGGATTCAACCTGCAAGACGAAAAGAACCACTCGCCGGTGGTGGTGCTCAGCTACGACTACTGGACGCGGAGTTATGCTCGCGATCCGGCTATTGTGGGTCAGACGCTTTCCATCAAAGGCATCCCGATGACGGTGGTGGGCGTGACGGCGCGCGGTTTCAAAGGCATCGAACCGGCTACCGCAACTGATTTCTGGATTCCATTTCAGAATCGCGCGGAGCTGAAGCCATGGGGCAGGCCCGCTGGCAGCGATACTTTCTATGGCTCGCCAAAATGGTGGTTTCTCCGCATGATGGCGCGGCTGCGCCCCGGCGTCACGCCGATGCAGGCGCAACAGGCGCTCAGCGGCACTTTTAACGAAGCTGCCAAGCAGTCTGTCGGTTCGATCGATCCCAAGGAGTGGAAGCCGCTCACGGAATTCGTTCCCGCGCGCGGCATCGCCGGGTATAACGAGGATTACCGCGAGCCGGTGCTGATTCTCATGGCGCTGGTCGTCATGGTGCTGCTGATCGCCTGCACCAATGTGGCCATGATGGTACAAGCGCGCAACACCGTGCGGCAGCGCGAATTCAGTTTGCGTCTGGCGATGGGCGCGCGCCGGGCCACCATCTTCCGCCAGTTGCTCTGCGAGAGTTTACTGCTGGTCGCGGCCGGCGCGGCGCTGGGCTGGCTCTTCGCGCACTCGGCGACGCGCATGTTGTCGTCGTGGTCGGAGATCGAGACCGGCCTCAGCCCGGATCGCAGCGTATTGCTCTTTACACTGCTCGTCTCGGCACTGGCCGCGCTGGCATTCGGCCTCGTTCCTTTGTGGAGCGCCATGCGCGCGCCGGTCGCCGGCGTGCTGCGCGCCACCTCCGCCAACACGACCACGAGCCGGAGCCGCGTTCTGGGCGGGCGCATCGTGTTGGCCGGACAGATGGCGATTTGCCTGGTGCTGCTCATGGCCGCCAGCCTGCTGCTGCGCACACTGCGCAACTACGCGACCCAGAACCTGGGTATGCAGACCGAAGGACTTCTGGTCTTCGGCGTTACGCCGCAGGGGCAAGCCGATACCCACGTCTTTTATCGCACTCTGCTTGATCGTCTAGGCCAGGTCCCCGGCGTGGAGTCCGTCTCCATGGCGCAAAATCGTCCCGGCTCAGGATGGTCCAATAACGACGATCTGACGCTCGACGGCGTCGAGAAGCAGGGAGTGAACCTGCGCTCCAACGGAGTCGGTCCCGGATTCTTTCACACCATAGGCGTTCCCATTCTTGCCGGCCGCGACATCGCGGCCTCGGACACGCCGGACACACAACATGTCGTTCTGGTCAACGAGACCTTCGTGAAGAAGTTTCTCTCCAACACCAACCCTCTGGGCCATCAGATTAGCGGTGACAATTATCCCTCGACAATTGTCGGCGTGGTGCGCGACAGCAAGTACCGCGCGGTGGACGAGAAGCCGATGCCCATGGCTTACTACGCCGAGATGCAATCGCGTTCCCTGGGCACCATGCATATTGAGGTGCGCACCCGCGGAAACCCCACAGCCATGCTGCCGGAATTGCGCAAGGCAGTGGCCAGCCTCTATCCGAATGTTCCTCTCGAACAGCCTATGACGCAGCTGGAGCAGTTCGATAAATCCTATGCACAGCAGCGCATGTTTGCCGCCATGGGCGGATTCTTCGGTGTGCTCGCCGCGCTGCTGGTGGCCACTGGACTCTACGGCGTGCATTCGTTCCGGGTGAGCCGCCGCAGCACAGAGATCGGCGTGCGCATGGCTCTGGGCGCAAGCCGCGCTCAGGTGCTGACCATGGTTATGCGCGAAAGCCTTTGGGTACTGGTGGCCGGTCTCGCCGTGGGCCTTCCGCTCACTTTCCTCGCCGCGCGTCCGCTCAAGTCGATGCTCTATCAAATGTCTCCATTGGACCCCGCCAGCTTTACTGCCGCGATCATCGCGATGATCGTGGTTTCTGGCTGTGCCGCATACGTGCCCGCCCGCCGCGCCGCTTCCATTGAACCCATGCAGGCATTGCGCGCCGAATAACCGCCTTCGAGGAGAGACAGAAATGAATACGCTGCTTCGGGACCTTCGTTACGCACTACGCCAGTTGCGCAAGTCGCCGGGGTTCACGCTGACTGTGGTGCTCACGCTGGCGCTGGGCATCGGCGCGCTGACCACGGTCGCTACCTGGACGAACGCCGTGCTGTTCAGTCCCTGGCCGCACGTCGAGGCGCCGCGCCAACTCCGCTTTGTTTCCGCCACCGTGCTAGGCGGGCAGGGATATTCTCTGCACTACGACCAATACGGCTATGTGCGCGATCAGGGACGCAGTTGGCAGGATTCGGCGGCATTCGCGTGGGCCAAGGCAAACCTGACCGCGCCGGATGCGCCTCCGCAAGCCATCCCGGTGGGCATGGTTTCGGCCAGCTACTTTTCTTTCCTCGGACTCAGGCCGCAGGCCGGCCGTTTCTTCAATCCGCATGCCAACGATCGCGCCTTCGGCGCCAACGACGAGGTGGTTCTTTCCGACCGGTTGTGGCGGATGCAATTCGGCGCCAATCCGGCCATCATCGGCCGCGCCATCGGGATCAATCGCCACATTTTCACCGTCATCGGCGTGGCGCCGCAGGAGTTTTCCGGGATCTTCGGCGGCATGGAAGAAAATGCGTGGCTTCCTCTCTCGAGCCTTGGCGATCTCACCGCCGACGCCGGCCCCGATCCGCTGAAGCACTACGGCCTGCAGGTGGCGGTCCGCATGCGCCCCGGGGTCTCCGACGCCTCTGCCGCGGCGGAACTGCACACCCTGGCGCACAGCTTTGCTCTTCAGCAGCACGACAGCAGCTACAACGGCTGGGATCTGAACCTTGACGACTCGGCGCACTTCGAGCGCGGGATGTTCGCCATGGTCGGCGAGATGCTACCCGTATTGGCGGTCGCCTCCATGTTGCTGATGATCCTGGTGTGCATGAATGTCGCATCGCTGCTGGCCCAGAACGCCGCGCGACGCCAGCGCGAAATCGCCATTCGCACCGCGCTGGGCGCTTCGCCCAGGCGCATTGCCGCGCAGATATTTCTCGAAACAGGTCTGCTCGCAATGCTGGGCGGCGTGTGCGGATGGGGCGTGAGCGCGTTGATGTCGCGCTCCCTCTACCTGCTGTTGGCGAACTTCGGCCCCGCGCTGGCTTTCAATCTGCACACCGATTTGCGCATTGTCTTGTTCACCGCCGGCATTGTTCTTGCCGTGACGCTGGTGTGCGGAATGCTTCCCTTGCGCCAGTCCTTGCGCTCTTCACAGCGCGAGGCTCTGCATCGCGGCAGCACGGCGGTGACCGGGGTTTCGGGACGGCGTCTGGGACGCCGCATACTGCTCGGGCTGCAACTGGCCATCTGCTTTGTGGTTCTGGTGTGCTGCGGCCTGCTGACGCGCAGCGCCCTGAACACATTGCATCGCGATCCCGGCTTCAACCGCGCAAACTGCCTTACCGCCGAGGTCGATTTCGCGCGTTCAGGCTACAAAGGAGAGCAGGCGCAGGCGTTTCGCACTGCTCTTCTCGAACGCCTCCGCGCATTGCCAGGAGTCACCGGAGCGACGTTCACCTCGCATCTGCCGATGGGCGACAACGGCTCGGGCAATACGCAGGATTTCGGTGTTCCCGGCTACGTTCCCGGCAAGAACGAAGACATGGAAGTCGTGACGGACTTCGAGGGTCCCGACTTCTTCCGCACCATGGGCATCGCGCTCGACCGCGGACGCGACTTCAGCGCCGGCGACACGGCCGAATCGACCCCGGCGGCCATTGTGAATGAAGCCATGGCGCGGCACTACTGGCCCAACGGAGACGCCATCGGCCACAGCATCGAGTTCCGCAAGAAGGCGTGGCAGGTGGTGGGCGTGGTTCCCAACTACGCGTATCACAATCCGCAGGACACTGATCCTTCCCCGGTGTTATTCCTGCCCATGGCGCAAACGGGATTTGCGAGCTACACGATCTTCGCGGTCCGCTCCCGCTACGATGCCGGCACCCTGGCGCCGCAACTGCGCCAGGCTATATCGAGCATCGATGGCGCTTTGCCGGTTGAGGACGTGCGCACGCTTGAGGATGTCACCGGCATGATGTACATGTTCTCGCGCATTCCGGCTGAACTGCTTGGCGTGTACGCCTTGTCGAGCCTTTTCGTCGCCATGATGGGGCTTTACGCGGTGATTGCCTTCACGGTGGTTGAGCGCCAGCGCGAGTTCGGCCTGCGCATGGCGCTCGGATCCACGCGCGCGGCTATCTTCCGCCTGGTGCTGGCCGGCAACGTTTCCATTGCCGCTATCGGACTGGTCATCGGAGGCGCAGCTTCCATAGCGGCAGTGCGCCTTTTGCGTTCCATGCTGTTCGGCGTCGCTCCGTTCGACCCGGTGAGTTTTAGCGCCGCTGCAGTTGCTCTGTTGCTTGCACTTTTGGCTGCGGGCTTCATCCCCGCCCGCCGCGCCGCTTCCATTGAACCCATGCAGGCACTGCGCACCGAATAACTTGCCTTCCGAATACTCTAAGGAGAAAAACGCAGATGAACACGCTGCTTCAAGACATTCGCTACGCGCTGCGCCAGTTGCGCAAGTCGCCGGGGTTCACCATCACCGTAATTGTTACGCTGGCGCTGGGCATCGGCGCCAATACGGCAGTCTTTACGCTCTTCGATCAGGTGCTGCTGCGTATGTTGCCGGTGGAGCGGCCCAAGGATCTGGTGCGCTTCGAGTGGACAGGAGATTTTTCCGGCTCGGCAAGCAGCTTTGGCGGCGATTTGCATAACTACTTCTCCTATCCGATGTACAAAGATCTGCGCGACCAGAATCAGGTCTTTCAAGGAATGCTAGCGGCGGATAAGGCCTACGTGGGCGTCAGTTGGCACAACCAGGCAGAGAACAAAGACGCTGAAGTTGTCACTGGTAATTACTTTCAACTACTCGGCCTCAAGCCGACACTGGGCCGCTTGCTGACTCCGCAAGACGACACCGCCAAGAACGCCAATCCGGTGGTAGTGCTGAGTTACGATTATTGGCGCACGCGTTTCGCCGCATCGCACGACGTTGTAGGCCAGACGGTGCTCATCAATGGTCATACCTTCACCATTCTCGGCGTGGCGCCGAAAAACTTCGACTCCGCCATTGGCGGCTACAAGCCCTGCGTCTTCATCCCCATCAGCATGGTCGAGGTTGCCATGCCGTGGATGGCGCCACGCGACGATCTGAACAATCATAAGTCCCTCTGGCTGACGCTGGTGGCGCGGCGCAAGCCCGGCGCGTCCATCTCCCAGGCAGAGGCCAGCCTTGGGCCGCTGTGGCACTCGCTGCGGGCCTATGAATTGACTCTCTACAAAGCGCGCACGGAAAAGTTCAAGAAGGGCTTTCTCGACAATTCGCGTATCCAGGTCAAGGACGATTCGACCGGCTTCTCGCCCGATCGCATGGAGTTGAAGACGCCGCTCATCATTCTCATGAGCATGGCCGGCGTGCTGGTCGCCTTATGCGCCATCAACGTGGCCACGCTGCTGCTGTTGCGCGCCGCCGGCCGGGCGCGCGAGATGTCCATGCGCTATGCTCTGGGCGCCAAGCGCAGCCGCATCGTCTCGCAGTTGCTGGTGGAAGGCGGATTACTGGGATTAGCTGGAGCGGCCGCGGGCCTTGCTCTAGCGCCGGTCGTAGCCACTACCCTGGTGCGGTTGATGACCAACTCCGATCCCGGCGAAGAGCCGTATTCAACGAGCATCGATGCGCACATGCTGTTGTTCACCTTCGGAGTTGCGCTGGTAGTGAGCCTGCTGTTCAGCATCGCCCCGGTGTTCCACTTCATGCGTCCCGATCTGGCCAGCGCGCTGCGCCAGAATGCGGGGACGGCGTCGAAGGGCTCGCAGAGATTCCGCAAGCTGGCGGTAGGCGCGCAAATTGCGCTCAGCGTCATCTTGCTTGGTGGCGCGGGCTTGTTCGTGCGCACGCTCGACAATCTTCGCCATCAGTCCGTCGGATTCGACACCAGTCATCTTGCCACCTTCTCGCTCGATCCCACCAACTCCGGTTACGGCGAGGACCGCACACCGCAGATTGTGAACAATGCGCTTGAAACTTTGCGACGCATCCCCGGCGTTGCCTACGTAGCGGCTACAACCGATCCTGAACTGGCTGGAGATAGCTCGCATTCCTCCTTTACCCTGCAGGGTTACAAAACGGCCGAGGACGAAATTCTGCACTTCGAGGATGGGTGGATCACGCCCGGCTACTCCACCACGCTACGCCAGCCTTTGCTGGCGGGCAGGGAGTTCACCTCTTCGGACACCAAGGGACAGCCGCTGGTGGCCATCGTCAATTCAGCTTTGGCCAAGCGCTACTACGGCTCGGCGCAAAACGCGCTGGGCCGCGCACTGGCTGAAGGGCGCGGCGACGACGTGCATCCCGATACCACCATCGTCGGCGTGGTGGGTGACGTGAAGCACCAGAATCTGCGCAGCGAAATCGGTCCGACCGTCTACAGGCCCTATCTGCAAATGAAGCATCCGGTTGGGGTGCGGGTCTATGTGCGAACCGCGCAGCCGCCGGAGACGATTGAAACGTCCATCCGGCAAGCGATGCACCAGCTCGACCCCACACTGGTCGTCGATGAACTACGCACCATGGAAGCAGAAGTGGACCGCCGCGCAGCCGACGTGCGAGCGCTGGCCTTTCTCGCCATCGGCTTCTCTGTGCTGGCCATGGCGTTGGCGGCCGTCGGCCTTTACGGCGTGCTGGCCTACTCCACCGAGCAGCGCACCCGCGAGATCGGCGTACGGCTGGCGCTGGGCGCACAGCGCTCGGGGGTGGTTCTGCTGGTGGTGCGCGAGATGGCCATCATCGCGGCTATCGCCACCGCAGTCGCACTGCCGTCCGTCGTCGCGCTGGCCCGGCTCTTCCGCAATCAACTCTACGGCGTCACACCATCCGATCCGCTAACACTGGCTGGAGCGGTGCTTCTGACCGCGGTGATGGTCACACTGGCCGCGGTTCTTCCCGCGCGCAGAGCCGCGACCATTGAACCCATGCAGGCACTAAGAACAGAGTAACTGAAACTTGACAGCCTGACTTTGAGATCGGAGTAACTCTGACTATGATTCAACTGAGAAATATCGAACGCAGTTACAAGACGGGAGCCGCAGAAACCTGGGTGCTGCGCCGCATTGAACTTACCATCAAGGAGGGCGAGTTTGTCACCGTGATGGGTCCGTCGGGCGCGGGAAAGTCGTCGCTGCTCAACGTTCTGGGGCTGCTCGATGACGGCTGGAAGGGCGAGTATTGGTTCGGCGAAACGGCGGCACACAAGCTGAACCGCAAGCAGCGCGGCGACCTGGCTCGCGAGCGCATCGGCATGGTCTTCCAGAGTTATCACCTGCTGGACGATCTTACCGTAGCGGAAAACATCGACCTGCCACTGAGTTATAAGAACCTGCCAGCCAAGGAAAGGCAGGCGATGGTGGCCGATATTCTCGACCGCTTCCAGATTGTCGCCAAGAAGGACCTATTCCCCTCGCAGCTCTCCGGCGGACAGCAGCAACTGGTGGGCATTGCGCGCGCCGTGGTTCACGCTCCCGCGCTGCTGCTGGCCGACGAACCAACGGGCAACCTGCACTCCACCCAGGCGCGCGAAATCATGAATATGTTTTGCGAACTCAACCGCGCCGGCACGACCATCGTGCAAGTGACGCACTCTGAAGAAAACGCGCGCTACGGCAAGCGCATTATCGAATTGCGCGACGGCTGGATGAAGCGCGACGAGATTCTTGAACCAAAGGCGATGGAGGCCGGCAAACCGTGAAACAAACCAAGACAAATCTGGCCAGATGCACACAGGCCGCAGCCGCGATTCTCCTGTTGCAGGTGAATCTTGCTCTGGCCGTGGAACCGGCGACCGCCCCGGCTTCCGCGCCTGCGCAGGCGACTCATAGCGGCATTCCTTTCGAGCAGTTGCAGCGGCCTTCGCGCAATCCCATCGACTCCTATCGCGGCAAGGCCGCACCACCTCCGGTGCTTGCGAATTCCATGCGCATCAACTTCCTGGTGCGGGACGGCAAGCTCTACCTTTCGCTGCACGATGCCATCGATCTGGCTCTGGAAAACAATCTCGATCTGGTGATTGCGCGTTATAACCTGCCCATTGCCCAGATGGATGTTCTGCGCACTAAGGCCGGCGGTTCGGTGCGCGGCGTTAACACCGGAGTTGTCTCGGGCACGCCCGGCGGCGGCGCGGGTAGTGCAGGCGCGGGCGGCGGCGCCGGAGGCACCACGGGCGGCGCGGGAGGCGCGGGCGCCGGCGCTTCCGGCATTGTATCGTCCACGCTGGGAACCGGCACCTCCGTTTCCAACTTCGATCCCATCCTCTCCGCGCAGGGGTATGTGGATCACACCGCGCAGCAACTCTCCAACTTTCAGCTTGAAGGCGTGAACGTATACAAGGTCAACACCATCAGCAGCAACGTGGGCTACAGCCAGGCCTTTGCCACCGGCGGCAACGTGCAGGTGAACTGGGTGAATGCCCGGCAGACGTCGAACGGCGTTTACGACTTCTTCAGCCCGCAGTTGAACTCGAATGTTCAGGCAATCGTATCGCAGCCGCTTCTGGCAGGCTTCGGGTTTGGACCGAATCTGCGCTTTCTCCGCATTGCCCGGACCAATCAGAAAATCTCCGACATCGCCTTTAAGGCCCAGGTGATTGCCACCGTAACTCAGATTTGCGATCTCTACTGGGACCTGGTGAGCGCTTATGATAATGAGCAAGTAGGAGAGCGATCTGTGGCCTTCGCAACGGAGACCTTGAACACCAGCCGCAAGCAGCTTGAGTTGCAGGCCATTCCGGAGATGGATGTGCTCAAGGCGGAGGGCGAACTGGCCAACCGCGAACAGGACCTGACCGTGGCCCGCACCAATCTGGAGTTGCAGGAACTCTACATGAAGAACGCCATCACGCGCAGCCTTGACGATCCCGTGCTTGAAGAGATGGCGGTGGTGCCCACAAGCCGGATCGGAAACACCGCGGCAGGCGCTCCAGAGCCCATTCAACAGATGATCGTACAGGCCCTCAAGAACCGGACCGAGCTGGCCGAATCGGCGCTCGACTTGCAAAATCGCGAGTTGAGCCGCAAGACCGCCCGCAACGCCCTGTTGCCCTCGCTCAGTATTTATGGAGTCTATGCCGGAACCGGGCTGGCCGGCGAAAAGAGTTCCAATTACTATCCAGGAGGGTCGGGAATTACATCCACGTTGCCCACCGGATATGGCGGCGCCCTGCAAAGCGCATTGGATAACAGTGCGCCCGAGTACCGAGTCGGTCTTCAGATGAGCATTCCACTGCGCAACCGCATCGCCAAGGCCGACCAATACCGCACCGAACTGGAGTACCGTCAGTCGCAGGTATACGCTGAAGAATTGCAGAAGCGCATACATATCGAAGTCCGCAATGCGCGTTATGCTCTAGAGCAAGGGGCCAGCCGCGTTGATGCCGCGCGCCATGCCCGCGACCTGGCCCAGAAAACATTGGATATCATGCAGAAGGAACAGAAGCTCGGCGCGGGATCGAACCAGCAGACGCTTTCTGCCGAGCACGACCTGGCTCTGGCGGAGTCGGCGCTGGTAACGGCTGAAACTGCCTACGAGAAGGCGCGCATTGAAGTCAAGCGTGCCACGGGTTCGATACTCGAGGAGTATGGCATCTCGATTGCCGATGCCAAGGCCGGTGCAGTGGAGGCAGACCATATCCAGTAAAGAGCCAATCCGGGTCCTGGTCGCAGACGATCAGCCGCACATCCTCGAGGCTGTTGAGCTGCTTCTCCGTCCGCAGGGCATCGAGGTGGACTGTGTGCGCTCGCCCCAGTTGCTGATCGAGGCGCTGAGCCACCGCGACTACGATGTGCTGCTCATTGACCTCAACTACACACGCGACACCACCTCCGGCCAGGAGGGTCTCGATCTGCTGGCCCGCATTCATGAGTTCGACGCGCGCCTGCCGGTGGTCGTGATGACCGCATGGGGCAACATCGACCTGGCCGTCGAATCCATCAAGCGCGGCGCCCGCGATTTTATCCAGAAACCGTGGGAGAATGAGCGGCTGCTCTCGCTGGTGCGTGTGCACGCCGAACTGCATCAGGCTCTGCGGCGCGCCCGCCAACTCGAATTGGAAAATCGTTTGCTCCGCGCCGAGGGCATGCCGGAGTTTGTGGCCAGCGCGCCCTCCATGCGGCCGGTGCTGGAGCTGATTGCACAGGTCGGGCCTTCGGACGCCAACGTGCTCATCACCGGAGAACACGGTACTGGGAAGGAGATCGTAGCCAAGCTGTTGCACGCCGCCTCGCCCCGCGCGCGCATGCCTCTGGTGGCCGTGAATGCCGGCGGGCTGCCCGAGGGCACTTTCGAGAGCGAGATCTTCGGCCACGTCAAAGGGGCCTTCACTGATGCACGCACCGACCGCATCGGGCGGTTCGAGCTGGCCAACGGCGGGACACTGTTTTTGGACGAGATCGCCAACGTTCCTCTGCGCCAACAGACCAAGCTACTGCGCGTGCTGGAGACCGGCGAACTAGAGCGCGTGGGCTCGTCGCAAACCCGGCGCGTGGATGTGAGGATTCTCTCCGCCACCAATGCCGCGTTGCACGAGGAGGCCAAGGCCGGCAACTTCCGCGAGGATCTGCTCTTCCGCATCAACACGGTCGAGATTCACCTGCCCGCGCTGCGCGACCGCCGTGAGGACATTCCTCTTTTGGCGCATCACTTTCTGGGCCGCAACCGCGCCCGCTATCGCAAGCAGGTCAACGGCTTCTCACCGGCGGCCATGCAGCAGATGATGCAGTATGCGTGGCCGGGAAACGTGCGCGAACTGGAGCACACCGTGGAGCGCGCCGTTCTGCTCTGCCGCGGCGACGAGATCGAGCCAACCAATCTGGCCATCGCCGCTGCGCAATCGTCCGCACAGCCGCTGGAAAACATGAGCATCGACGAGGTCGAGGCCATGCTCATTCGCAAGGTTCTGCGCCGTTGCGACGGCAACATCTCGCAAGCCGCGGAGTCTCTTGGGCTCAGCCGCGCGGCGCTTTATCGCCGCATCGAAAAATATGGGCTATGAAAAGAGAGTGCGCCGCAGCCGCCACCCGGCTGTCCGCCGGGCGTGGCTGCTTTGCCTTTTGTTGGCGCTGCCCACGCTGATCTTTGTCAGTCTGCTTTTTTACTGGCGGCAATTTTCTCTCGCGCCAGCTCTACTGCTCAGCGGCTGCCTGATGCTGTACCTCGCTCTGGTGGCCGCGGCGCTGATTGACGGCATCGTACGCCCCTTGCAGACGCTGTCCAACGTCGTTGCATCGTTGCGCGAGGGCGATTATTCCTTCCGTGCGCGCGGAGCCGGCTCTCAAGATGCGCTCGGCGAACTGGCCTGGGAGATCAATGCCCTCGCCGACCTGCTGCAAAAGCAGAGGGTCCGTTCGCTGGAAGCCACGGCTCTGCTGGCTCGCATTCTTGAAGTCATGCACACGCCGCTGTTTGCGTTTGACCGCGGCGAGCTTCTGCAATTGGTCAACGACGCCGGCGCGCGGTTGCTGGAGATGCCTCATGCCCGCTGCTTCGGCCGCAGCGCGCGTGAACTGGGCCTGGCAGGCTTGCTCGCCGCGCCTGACCAGAGCATTCACTCCTTCGGCGCAAAGCCCTCGCGCTGGCTGCTTCGCAAGGCGGCTTTTCGCCAGGATGGCGTGCCCCACACGATGCTGCTGCTGGCCGACGTAAGCCTCCCGCTTCAGGAAGAGGAACAGATGGCCTGGAAGCGGCTGATCCGCGTCCTCGGCCACGAGCTATCGAACTCGCTGGCCCCCATCAAATCCATCGCCGGCAGCCTGCTGGCGCGAGTGGCAGAGATGGAGGGCGACGCTACCGTGCACGACTTCCGCCGCGGCCTGGGCGTGATTGAGAGCCGCGCCGACGCGCTGCACCGCTTTGTGCAGTCGTACCGGCAGCTCGCCCAGTTGCCTCCGCCGCAACTCAGGCCGGTACAGCTCGCGGCTTTGCTGGAGCGCGTGGTGCTGCTCGAACAACGATTGCCGGTTCAGCTTGATCCCGGCCCCCCGGTTATTCTTCACGCCGACCCTGACCAGTTGGAGCAGATGTTCATCAACCTGCTGGCCAACGCCGTGGATGCGTCGCTGGGTAACGAAGCGCAGCCGGTGCATGCAAGCTGGCAACTGGTTGGCGGCTCCGCAACGGTCGTGATCGAAGATCGCGGCTTGGGCATCGCCAACCCCGAAAATCTTTTTGTGCCGTTCTATACCACCAAGCCCACAGGCAGCGGCGTGGGCCTGGCGCTGGCCCAGCAGATCGCCCACACCCACGGCGGCGAGATTCGCCTGGTCAATCGCGACGACGGCGAGGGGGCACGCGCGATTGTGCGGCTGCCGGTGGGGCAGTCGTAATGGTTTTTTGTGATGGATTGGATTTTGTGATTTCCCACACTTCCGCAATTATTTCCTCGAAAAGCGAGTAAGGATAGGGCTCACCGCGATATATGCTAGATATGGGTAAATTAGATTCAGGAGGCATCTTGCGAATATGAGTAAATACGAACGTGCTGTGGAATTATTTTCACAGAACTACAACTGCGCGCAGTCGGTGTATGCAGCTTCAGCAAGCGGAGATGGCCTGAGTGAGGCGCAACGGTTGGCTCTGGCTGCGCCCTTCGGCGGCGGCATTGCGCGGCAAGGAGAAATCTGCGGAGCGCTCACGGGAGCGCTGCTGACTCTTGGAGAGGCGGAGGGAAAAGCCATGGCCGCCGATCCAGCGGCTGGCCGGAATGCGCTCTACGAGCGGGCGCGACAACTGACGGAGGCCTTTCGCGAGGCGCACGGCTCGATCCTGTGCCGCGAGCTGACGGGCTGCGCTCTCGATACCGAGGAAGGTCAGCACTCCTTCAAAGAGCGCGGGTTGCATCAGAATCTTTGTACCAAACTGGTTGCCTTCGCTGCCGAAGAGGTTGTGAGAATGACCGCTGCTTCTCCGCAAGAGTAATTGTTTTTACCCTGGTTTCAAATCGCGACCAGGAGAACCTGCCTATTTCTGCGCCGTCTGCACGGGCTTTTGCGGCGGGTTGACCTGGGCGTTGAGGAAGTCGGTCAGGTCGTCGATGTCCTGCTTGGTTCCTGTCATGGGCGGCATAAAGCGGCGGTAGGGCGAGTCGGGCTTGTAGTCGTGCAGCATAGTGATGAAGCTGGCGATGTTGGCGCGGTCGCGGCCGGCTAGCAACGACTTCAGGGGGCGATAGCCGCCGAGGGTGTGGCAGGAGCCACATTCACCGCGGAAGATGGCTTCGCCGCGCGAGTAACTCGAATTCGAATCATTCACGAGCCACATAGAGTGGGCCAGATAACCTTCCTGATTAATGCGGTTCACGTAGGGAACGCGGACACCGTTCGAATACATCCAGCGGCCGATGACGTAGGGCTTGCGCAGCATCTCGCGGGCGTATTCACCCGCGCCGGTGGCGATGAGCGCGAGCAGCAGTATGGCGATGGCATGGGAGAGATTGAAGTCTATAGGATTGCGATAGGCGAGGAAGTAGGCAACGCCGACGATGGTGGCCGAGGTGACGATGATGAGCAGGGCGATGCGGGTGATGATGGAAAAAGTGCCGGAGCCGATGGTGTCGATGCCCAGGGTGAGCAATGCCTGCTGCGACGCGGGAACCATCCAGAGGTACCAGATGAGGATGAAGGGCGTGGCAACGAAGGAGGGCACCAGCCACTTGACGCTCCACTGAACCATGGTGGTTTTGAGGGCCGGTTGCTTATCGCCGTCGATGCGGCTGGCGGTGATGAGCGCCCAGATGCCGGCCAGCGCGCAGCAGACGCAACTGCGCAGAAAGAGGCTGGGCCAGTAAGTGGGATTGAAGAAGGCGTACCAGAACTTACTGGCCTCTTGGCCGGTTCCTGCTACGGCCAGCCACGCATCGCCGGGGGTGAGCATGAAGGTGAGAATGCCGTTGATGATGATGAGGGTGAAGACCGAAGCGCCGGCATAGCACCAGCCCACGGCAAGATGCAGTTTGGGGTCGATACGGTCCCAGGTGGAGTAGTAGACGGCGATGGTGGTCAGCTCGACAATGAAAAAGACCCATTCCATGGCCCAGCCGAAGACGAAGTTATGAATCAGCGTGCTGGTGGCCTCGGGGTGCGTGAGGCCGATGGCGAACCAGATGCCCACGCCGCTGACCGTGCCGAAGACGGCGGTGAGGATGAGGAAAAACTTCGAGAAGCTGGCCAGTTGGGCGAGCCATTCGGTGCGGAGCTGGCCGTCGGCCATGCGCATGGCCTTGCGCTCGGCCATGGGCAGATAAAGGCCGCCGCCCACGGCGAACTGCGAGATCATGACGTGGAAGATGGCGATGATGCCGATCACCCAGCCCGAGCCGAGGTACGGGATTTCCCAGAATGGATAATTCATTGTTACTCCAGTGAACGAGTGAAAAGGTGAACACGTGAACACGTGAACAAGTGAATAAGTGAATAAGTGAATGAGTGAATGAGTGAATGAGTGAAGAAATGAAACGAGTGAAGAAGTGAAACGATTGAAATAGCCATCGAAAAGAGTTCATATAACACGGTACTCTTTCACTTCTTCACTTTTTCTCTGGTCTCTTCTCAACTTCCTCTGCTCTTCAGATTGCTTAAGAATGAAAAGAGCATCTTCTCCACTTCATTTGAAATGCCTTGGGCCTGGTTGAGGAGTTGACTATCCGCGAACCCTAACACACCGGAGAGTTCCAGTTGCGTTTGCAGCTCGCAATTTGAGGCGCGTGCAATCAGTAAGAAGTGTTTGAATTCACGTGGGTTCATACGCCCGTGGCCTTCTGCAATGTTGCTTGGAATTGAAATGGCTGAACGTCTCAATTGAGATGTGAGCCCAAAAGCTTCTTCACGAGGGAAGCGTTGAGTGAGCCGATAGACAGCAACCGTCAATTCCATTGACCTTTGCCAAACCTGGAGGTCTCGGAATGATTGCATGGCCGGTCCCGTCCTGGAATTTTCGACAATCATTTCATTTTCCTCCGTCGTCGTTCCTTCACTTCTTCACTTTTTCACTTTTTCACTCGTTCACACCTTCACTTCTTCACTCGTTCACTTCTTTACCGAATCGTCCAATAGCCGATGATGGTTGTGGCCAGCAGGGCGAAGACTGCCAGCAGGCCAAAGTAATGCGCGGCGCGGGCGCGCTGGCCAGATTCCTTGCTGTTGTCGTAGAAGGGAATCAGCAGCCAGAGCACAATGCCGAGCGTGAAGAGCAGAATGCCGGCAATCTCACCGATCCCGGCATACTTGCCGGAGAAAACGAAGCCGAGCAGCTTGAGCATCTCGAAGGGACTCATGAAGTACCACTCTGGATGAATGCCCATGGGCGCGGGCGCGAGCGGGTCGAAGGGCTTGCCGAGCGACCAGGGAAAGACGGAGGCCAACAGCGCCAGAATGTTCAGCGAGATGAGCCACATAGCCAGGTCTTTGCGCACGAAGTTGGGGAAAAAGGGCATGGTCTTGCGCTGCTCCAGCGGCAGGGCCTCAACGGATGGCGGCGATGCGTTGCCGTGGCGCTGCACCAGCCACAGATGAAAGCCGAGCAGGGGCAGGAAGACGGCCGGCAGCACGACTACATGCAGGGCAAAGAAACGTTGGACTGTAAATTCACTCACGTCGGGACCACCTCGCAGCATGTTGGCCAACGCTGCGCCGATCCAGGGAATTGCCGACGGAATCT
>Ga0371490_1000624_pt1 | contig 22502 bp, 17 predicted proteins | sample MB2SIPfraction_FD_207959 | JGI IMG/M metagenome (GOLD analysis project Ga0371490, IMG submission 207959) | Lab enriched peat soil microbial communities from McLean, Ithaca, NY, United States - MB28FN SIP fraction | ecosystem: Environmental > Terrestrial > Soil > Wetlands > Peat | place: USA... | reverse complement strand
TCGCCTCCTTCATCGTTTACAGGCAGTTTGGCGCATCCTTCAACCAGTTGAATGCGCTTATCGAACATCTAGCCACAGGTGAACTGCATCTCGAAAAGGAGGCGCTTGTAGCTGATGATCTGAAGCCGGTGTATGAGGCACTGGAACAGATGGCCGCTGCCCTTGCCGAAAAGATTCAACACGTTGCCGGCAGATCCTCTTATGTTGCTGTCGACGCCAGCGCTGCCCGCTTATCGGCGGAACAGATCGCCGCCAATACCCAGGACATCGAGCATCAGACCGCAGCGGCGGTCGCCGCCACCCAGCAGCTGGCCATGGCCGCAAACCAGATCTCACAGAGCTGCGCCATCGCGGTCGAGCGTGTTGGCATTGCGTCGGACTCCACTCGCCACAGCACGGTTGAGGTGGAGAAGTCCGTCACCCTCATGCAGAATCTGGTCTCCACTGTCCAGGGCTTCGCCGCCACGGTGGAGACCCTTGGCGCGCACAGCGAGCGCATTGGCGCGATCGTGAACGTCATCAACGAAATTGCCAACCAGACCAATCTGCTCGCGCTCAATGCAGCTATTGAAGCGGCCCGCGCCGGTGAGGAAGGCCGCGGTTTTGCGGTCGTCGCCGGCGAGGTGCGCAACCTGGCCGCTCGTACCTCCAGCGCTACGGAAGAAATTGGTCAGATGATTGGGGCCGTGCAGAGTTCCACCCAGGACGCAGTCGCCGCCATGGAGCGGAGCGTTCACCAAGTGCAGGAGGGCGCGGACAAGGCCGCCGAATTCGGCGAGGCTCTGCACACAATCCTTGCTGAGGTCGATGCCGTTTCCGAACAGGTGCACCAGATGGCCGCGGCCGCCACCGAGCAGAGCGCTGCAATGGCTGACATCTCCGGCAACATGTCCCGCATCTCCGAAGGCACCCAGGAAGCCTTCCAGAAGGCCAACGATTCCGTCACCAACGCCAGCCGCATGAACTCGCTGGCCGAGGAACTCATGCTCGGCTTCAACCGCTTCAAAATGGATGACGATGTGACCCTGGCCATCAACAAGGCCAAGAGTGCACACATGATCTTCACCGGCAAGATCAAGGCGCATTTGGACGGCAGCCTGAAGCTCGATGCGAACGGCCTGCCGACCAATCGCACCTGCGCCTTCGGCAAGTGGTACCAGAGCCGCGGTGGGCAGGAGTGCGGCCACCTTGACGCTTTCCGCCAGATCGATGATCCCCATGGCCGCGTTCACGAGCTCGGCAAGAAGGCGGTGATGGCCCACGACGCCGGCGACAAGCTGAAGGCGCGCGAGCTTTGCCAGCAGATGGTTGTCGAGTCCCAGAGCCTGATCGAACTGCTGGATGCAGTGCTGGCCGAATGCAACCGGGACACGCGCACTGGCAGGCATAGGGCGCAGTCTGCAGCGGTGGCCGCCGCGTAGTGAACCGAGGCAAAACGAAGCAGCAACGGGGTGGTCTGATCCACCTCGTTGCTGTTTCTGTGAGCACCTTGAAGGCTATGGTCCGGTCGCTTATCCTTCGTGCGTCGTATCCTGATTGTCGAAGCGCGTGAAGCGGCTGATGAAGTTCAGGAAGACGGTATCCGTGGGGCCGTTACGCTGCTTGGCGATGATGATCTCGCTCTTGGCGCGGTCGCTCTCGCTTAGTTCCTTGTCGCGGTCGTAGTAGGCGTCGCGATGGATGAAGACGACCACGTCGGCGTCCTGCTCGATGGAGCCCGATTCGCGCAGATCGCTGAGCAGCGGGCGCTTGTCGTCGCCGCGGCGCTCGCTGGAACGGGAGAGCTGGGAGAGCGCCAGCACCGGCACTTCCAGCTCCTTGGCCAGCGCCTTCAAGCCGCGCGAGATGGCCGAGACCTCCTGGTTGCGGTTCTCGTAGCCCTTCTTGCTGGAGCCAGGCTGGGTGGCCGACATCAGCTGCAGGTAGTCCACCACAATCAGGTCCAGCTGGCCCACGGTCTGCTTCAGGCGGCGCGATTTGGCGCGCATCTCGGTGAGCGAGATGCCGGCCGTGTCGTCGATGAACATGCGCGAATCCACCAGCTGGCCGAGGGCGTTCTGCAGCTTGTCGTGATCCTCGCGGCCCAGGAAGCCGGTTTGCAGCTTGCGCTGATCCACCCACGCCTGCGAGGCCAACATACGGCGCAGGAGCGATTCCTTGCTCATTTCCAAACTGAAGACCGCAACCACAGCCTGATGGTTAATGGCCGCGTTCTGCGCGATGTTGATGGCGAAGGCCGTTTTGCCCATGGATGGGCGCGCGGCCAGGATGAGGAGTTCGCCCTTCTGGAAGCCGCTGGTCATGCGGTCCAGGTCGGTGAAGTCCGTGGCCAGCCCGGTGACCTCGCGCGATTGCTCGTAGAGCTTGTCGATGGAGCCGAAGGAGCCGGCAACGATCTGGTCCAGCGGCTGCAAGCCGTAGGTAATGGAGCTCTGCGTGGCCTCCAGCAGCTGCCGCTCCGCCTCGCCCACCACGTCCAGCGCCGGGTCCGACTGGTCGGAGGCCCGCGCAATGGCCATGGAGCAGATGGCCATCAGTTTGCGGTAAAGGCTCTTCTCCTTGACGATGCGGATGTAATCCTCAATCACCGGCCGGCGCGGCAAACCCTCGGTGAGCGAGGCCAGATAGGCCACGCCGCCAACCGCCTCAATCTCTTTGTAGCGCTGCAGCTCGTGCGAAAGGGTGACAATATCCACCGCGCGCTGAGTATCCAGCAGCTCGCACATGCGGCGGTAGATGATCTGGTGGGAATCGAGCGAGAAGTCTTCGGAAACCAGCTTCTCCGCCGCCTCGGAGTGGGCAGCATTTTCCAGCAGGATGGCGCCGAGAATGGTTTTTTCGGCGTCCACGTTGGCCGGCAGCCCGGCGTCGAGGGTCAAATTGGGGATGGCGGCCATAGGGTTGAGTTTATTGAAATCCGGCGGGAATGGAACCCTGTGCAGAATTCGGCTAAAACTGGAAAAACCTCCTATCGTGTTGGACAGTTGCGGGTTACTCGGTGGATGCCGGGCCGTGCCCGAGCCCGCGCGCAGGAAAAAACCTGCGAAGATAGGGGTGTCTGCCGGTTCAACTGCCCCAGGCTGAAGACGGTCGGACGTGGAGCCAACCGGTATGCGCCAGATTGCCATGATCTCCAACCCGATCTCGGGTCGCCACAGCGCGCAGCGCCGCGCCCAGCTGGAAACCGTAGCGGCGGTCCTGCGATCCGAGGGCGCCGAACTCACCTGCTATGAGACCGATGGTCCCGGTTCGGCTGCCGCCCTGGCGCGCAAAGCCTCCGATCAGGGTGCCGACACGGTGATCGTCTGCGGCGGCGACGGCACCCTGCATCAGGCCCTCCAGGGGCTGGCTAGTACCCAGACCGCGCTGGGTGTGGTGCCCTTTGGCACGGCCAACGCCCTGGCCGCCAGCCTTGGTCTGGCCGGCGATCCGGTGCGTGCCGCCCGCAAGCTGCTCACCGCTACACCCACCCGCCTGCCCGTCGGCCGCATCGCCTACCGCAACCGCCAGGGCGAGCCCCGCGACCGCTACTTTCTGGTAGCCGCCGGCGTGGGCCCCGATGCCCAACTGATGGTGGAGATGGATCCCGGCCTCAAACGCCGCATCGGTTATCTGCTCTACCTCGTCGACGGCTTCCGCATCTGGGCCGGCGGCCGCTTCCCGCTCTATCAGGTGTATCTGGATGGCGGCGAACCCCGTCAGGTTTCGCAACTGCTGGTCGTACGGGTCCGCTCCTTTGGCGGCGCGGTTGGCGCGCTGGTGCCGGGCGCCAGCCTCCACAGCAGCAAGCTGGAGATGCTGGCCTTTGCCACCCAGAGCCGCTGGGAGTATCTGCGCTTTGTGGTGGGCGCAGCGCTGGGCAAGCACCCCTTCAGCCCGGCCGTAGAGCGACTGGAGGCCAGTGTGGTGGAGTGCACGCCGATCGACGGCGGCCGCGAGCAACTGCGCGCCGAGGCCGATGGCGAGCCCCTCGGTACCCTCCCCGTGCGCATGGAAATTGTGCCGGCCGCGTTGACGCTGCTGGTACCCGAAGGGGTTGAGGCCTGAAGGCGCATCCTATAGATCCGACCCTCAAAGAGTGTCCTGCTATCCCACCCTTTCCGCACCAAGCGCGGAAAGGATGGGGCACCCATTGATCGGTATTTACGGGCCGGATCCATAAAACCGCGCCTTTTCAAAACCAGGTTATCAAGCAGGCTCTAAAAAACCAGCTTCAGAGCCATCTGCAGCTCGCGGCTGGGGAAGTAGCTGGAGACGATGCCGTAGCCTGCGTCGGAGGCGTTCGAGTCCGGGGGCTGGGCGTTGGGGTGGTTGAGGACGTCGAAAGCTTCGGCGCGGAACTCCAGGCCGGCATTCTCAAAGCCCAGCGGGACGCGCTTGTGCAGACCCAGATCCAGATCGTTGAAGCCGGGTGCGCGGGCGGCATTGCGGGGGGCATTGCCAAAGGGCGTGTTGGCCGCGGTGGGCGCGGAGACGGCCGAAGGATCCAGGTACTGGAACTGACCCGCAGCCACGCGCGTCCGGTTGCCGGAAGACAGCACCGGATTGCCGTTGAGGTTGGGGCGGTAGATGAAGCCGGTGATGGTACTAACCTGCTGCGCGGTGGCTTCGGAGTAGCTCAAGTTGATGGGCAGACCGCTGGAGAAGGTGTTCATGGCGGTCAACTGCCAGTCGGCCAGAGCAAGGCCGAGTACCGGGCTGCCCTTGGAACCGAAGGCGCGGCCCTTGCCGTAGGGCAGATCCCAGACCACGGCGGTGGCGTTGCGCAAAGGCACGTCGTACGCGGAACGGGTGAAACTGCTCATGATGCTGTAGAGGTTCACGAAGGTGCCGTCGGTGTCAGTGGCCGCCGTGTTGTTGGTGTTCTCCTGGTTGGCGCTGGCCAGATCCTGCGCGTGCGACCAGGTAAAGGAGTTGGCCACGTAGATGCCGTTGGCATAGCGCTTTTCGAGCTTGGCCTCCAACGCGTTGTAGAGCGACGGGCCGCCGTTGAACGACTCTTGAATGGCGCCGAAGGTGGTGATCGGCCGCCGCGCCTGCAGCGAGAGACTGCCACCGGCAGCGTTCGGCGTGGCCTGGTTGGCGTCGGCTAGAATCTGCTCGTGCACGCCGTGGTTGCCCACGTAGGCCAGGTCGAGGAAGGTCTTGGGAGCAATCTCCCGCTGCACGCTCAGCTGGTAGCTCTGCACGTACGGCGTGGGCGAGTGCGCCGGATCGTAGGTGGTGGTGGTGGAGAGCGGCGAATAGTTGGAGGTGGACAGGTAGTTGTTCGGATAGCCGGCCTGGGTGGGCTGGAAGCAGCTGGTGGGCGTCACCGAAAGCGAGGCGCAAACGGCCTGCGGCGAGGTCTTCGACTGCGGCGCGTACTGGGTGATCACGTTGTCGATGTTGTAGGGCGCGTTCTGCGCCAGCTCGTTGACGGTGGCGGCGCGCAGGAACTGCTGGTAACCGATGCCGTAGGCGCCGCGGACCACCGTTTTGCTGTCGATTCCATACGCAAAGCCCACGCGCGGGGCAAGGTTCAGGTGGTTGCGATGGATCAGGGCGCGGTTGAAGATCGACCCTCCCGAGGCCAAAACCAGAGTGCTGGTAAGAGGGCTGTTCACCGGATCGTAGTTGGCGAGCTGGTTGTGAGTCTCAAAGGGCGGCGTGGAGAGTTCGTAGCGCAGGCCCAGGTTCAGCGTGAGCTGGCTGGAGACGCGCCAGTCGTCCTGCCCGTACATGTAGTGAATGCGCTGGTTCATCTCCACCGTGTGCAGCGCACTCAGCTCGTACTTGCTGCGCGCGCCAAAGATGAAGTCGGCCAGGTTCCAGGCCTGCTGGTAGCTGGGGTCGGTGGAGTTGGCGCCGTAGGCCGCGTCGGTGGTGGTGGTCGTCTTGCCCTTGGAGAACTGGCCGCTGTAGGTGTCAGCGCCGAAGATAGGTTTGAAGTTGGACACCACCTGCGATTCGTGGATGTACTCGTAGCCGAACTTCAGGCTGTGGTGGCCGTGCAGCAGGGTGTAGTTCACCTTGGGATCGGCGACGTACGGGTTCACCGTGGTTGGCAGGCTGTTGGTGCGGCCAAACTGGGTGAAGCCGGTGATGGAGACAGTATTGAGGCCGTTGGCGTAGCTGGGGTCGCTGGGTGCGTTGGGCATGCCCGAGGCCGTCAGCAGGTTGGTCTGGCCAATCGACGCAGCCTTCTGCGTGTTGTTACTCCAGGTCAGGCCCATGCGCGCGTCCAGCGCCGAGGCATTCGTCAACTGATAGGTCCAGGCAAAGGCCACCTGCCGGTTGTCGGTGTGGATGAAGCCCTTGGACGGAGATGAGAAGATTGGCCCCGGAATCGCCGAGGGGTCGAAGGCGTCGTAGGTGCGGTAGCTGTAACGCACAAACGAGGTCATGCGCGAGCTGAGGAAGTAATCCAGGCGGCCGTCGCCCTTGTCGATGTCTTCAATGCCCAGCGGGAACGCGGTGTAGTTGTTGCCCACGCCGGAGGTCTGGGAGCTGAGCGCGCCGGTGGGCAGGTAGCCGAGCACGGTGAGCGCCAGGGGACTGATCTGCCAGTTGGTGGTGGAGCCGCCCTGAATGGCCGAGATCGGAATCACGCCGTTCGAGTAGACCGTGCCGGTGTAGGGGTTGGTGATGGGAATCGGGTTGCCCTTGGCGTCGGCAAAGGCGCCTTTGGCCATTTGCGCGGTGGGCAGGGTGGCCTGGAGCGCGGTGCGCAGGTGGCGGCGGAAACCCTCATAATCGCCGAAGTAGAAGATCTTGTCCTTGCGGATGGCGCCACCGGCCGCTGCGCCGAACTGGTTCTGCGCGAGCGCCGGGCTTTGGCCGTTGGCGGCGGGTATGGGACCGTTAGCGTTGAAGACGGTGTTGCGCAAATACTCCCACAGGTCGCCGTGCACCCGGTTGGCGCCGCTGCGCGAAACTTCGTTCATCAGGCCGCCAGCGGCCTGGCCAAACTCGGCGTTCTGGTTGCCGGTGGTAAAACGGAACTCACTCAACGCGTCGGGGCTCAGCTGAATCGCCTGATAGGAGAAGCCCAGGTCGTTCAGCGCCCAGCTGTTGTTGTCCAGGCCGTCCAGCAGAAAGGAGTTCATCTGGCTGCGCAAGCCATTCACGTTGTACGCGGCCTCGCGGCTGGTGGCGCCTTCAATCTCCAGCGACGACTTGTTCACGCCCGGAACCAACAGCGCCAAATCCGCCGGATCACGTCCGTTCAGGGGCAGGTTCACAACCTCGGTGGGGTTGATTACCATGCTGCGGTCGCTGGAGTCGGTCTCCAGCAGCGCTGCGCTGGCCGTCACCGTCACCTGCTCGGTCACGTTGGCCGGCACCAAAGCCAAATCCACGCGCTGGCGGGCGCCCACCACCACGGTAAATTCCACCGCTGCCGTGTCTTTGAAGCCACTGCCGTGCGCGGCAATCGTGTAGTCGCCTGGCGCAACGTCGTTGAAGGTGTAATCCCCCGCCTTGTTGCTGGTAGTCGTGGCGTTGATGCCCGTGCTCACGCTATGCAGGGTTACGGTCACGGTGCTAGCCGCGCTTCCGCTGGCGTCCCGCACCGTGCCGATCACAATACCGCGATCGAACTGCGCACTGGCTACAGCTGCAAAAAGAAGCCAGACAAAAAGACAGAGGGATCCCCGAAACGTTCTCATCGCATTCTCCACTGTTGAATCGGATTTCGGACCGGATTGCCCCCATCCTATAAATCCGGATTCAACAAGCGATGAATGCGTCATGAATGCGCGATGAATGGAGCCCGGCGCGCACAAACCTGCGGCGGACCCACCCGGGCACAATGTTTCAGGTTGGAAAAGCGAGGGACTCCGCCACGCCGGCAGGAGGGCGCGAACCGCCTACGAGCGCATTCGGCTGCGGCTCTGCGCGCCGTTCAGGCTTCGTTCGCCGTCGCTGGCTGCGTGGCGCTCACTCCAAACTCGGCGTGACGGAAGAGCAGCTTGTGGAAGACCAGGGCCGCGGCCCCGCGCAACCGGGCCACACTGCCCTCAATCGCCGCCACTACCCGCGGGGTGTGCGAAGTAAACGCGCTGGCAATCAGCTTGCTCTCCAGAATCGGCGCAATCCGCGGCCACAGCGCGGTGCAATCGCCCGCCACCAGAATCATCTCCGGCGCCAGCCCCGCGGAAAGCACCGCCAGGCCGCACGCCAGGTTTTGCATCATGCGGTCAATCGAGCGCAGGGCGTTGATGTCGCCTGCCGTGGCCAGATCCAGCAACTGCTGGAAGGTGGTCAGCTCGCTGTCCGGCACCAGCTCCTTGTAGTAGCGCAGCCCGGCACGATTAGAAGCCAGCGTCTCCCAGCAGCCGCGGTTGCCGCAGCCGCACAGCGGCCCGTCTTCGGCAATCGGCATGTGGCCAAACTCGCCGGCCATCCCGTTGTGTCCGTGCAGCAGGCGTCCATCCACCAGCAGGCCGGCGCCAATGCCATCGGAGACGGTCACCGTCAGCAGGTTCTGCACGTCGCCCAGCGCGCCAAACCAACGCGCCGCATACAGGCAAGCGTTGGCGGCATTCTCCATCTCCACCGGAGCTTCCAGCAGCGTCTCCAGATCCTTGCGGAAGTCCTCCACCACCCAGGGCACGTTGGGCGCAAACACCAGCTGCCGGGTACGCGGATCGATGCGGCCGGAGACGCTCACCCCCACCCCGTCCACGCTGTAACCTTCCGCGTCGCTGCGCAGCCGGTGCGCGGCTGCCGCCACCTTCTCCAGAACCTGCCGCACCTCCTCGCGGGAGTGCGTCTGGCGCGGCAGAGTCACGTTCTGCCGGTTCAGGATCTTGCCGTTGATGTCCACAATCGCCAGATTCGATTCGCCGGGGCGCAGATCGATGCTCAGCGCCACGTGCCGGTCGTTCAGCATCACGTAGGTGGGACGCCGACCGCGGGGCAACCGCCCCTGCGCGCCCGCCACCACCCAGCCTTCGTCGATCAGCTGGCCTACGATCACGGATACCGTGGAGGGCTGCAGCCCGCTCAAACGCGCCAGATCGGCGCGGCTTACCGGCTGGTTGCGGTGTACGGCGCGCAACAACAGGTCGCGATTGATCTCGCGTGCGGTTTCACTGGAAGCAATCTTGCTGCGGCGGGAGTTCGACGGCATCTATCTATGCCTTTCCGTCCAACGATAGAGATTTGAATCTGCGCGGCGGCTGAAAAACGCTTGCAACCCGGACCGGTCCAGAAACCGCATCCCGCGATTTTCCAGTTACCTGCCTGTTTCTTTAGGCTTGCGCGCGCACCACTGTACAGCCCAACTAAGTGGCAATGTAACACACTCCTGCGGGGATCATGCGAGGAGCGTGGGACAGCTCTGCCCGCCCCCAACCATGCAGCGCTGGACGCTCCAGACACACTACCTGCGTCTTCTCGCAACAGAAGGCCGAGGAGGCCACTCCGCTCAGGCGCTGTGCTTGGTGAACAGATCGTCCCGTTCGCGATGCGAGCAATCCGAGCACTTGAGGCAGCAGACCAGAAGCACAGTGATCGCTACCGTCACCAGTACAGACAGGACGCTGGCGTTGACCATGAACCAGTGAATGATCCGCTCCATCTCACTTCTCTCGTGGCGGCAGGCGATTGTTGGTAGTGCGCTGCACACCATACGTACTCACTCTACTTAGACGCCAACGCCGACCAAACCGGATAGGTAGTGTATCGGCCCAGACAAAAATATTCTTCTTGCTATAGGGGGAATATAAGGCGAAAATATATGTGACCATGGTTTTGGAGCCTATCACCGACGTGACCCATGGGCCCGATGAATGGCCTGATGAACTCCGTGCGCTCCAGCAAACCAGCGAAAAATCGCCGGAAAGTCCCCTCCCAGAGCCCTTCGTGAACTGGTTGTTCGTCGATCTGAATTCTTTTTTTGCCTCCGTGGAGCAGGATGTGCGCCCCGATCTGCGCGGCCGGCCGGTGGGCGTGGTGCCCATGATGGCCGATACAACCTGTTGCATTGCGGCCAGTTACGAGGCCAAAGCCGTGGGCGTCAAAACCGGCACCCTGGTGGCCGACGCCAGGCGGATGTGCCCGGAGATCGTCTTCGTCGAGGCTCGCCACGAGCTCTATGTCGAATACCACCATCGCATTGTGGAGGCCGTGGAGAGCTGCGTCCCGGTTTCTGCCGTCTGCTCCATTGACGAGATGGCCTGCCGGCTGCTGGGCCGCGAGCGCAAGCTATTGAACGCGCTGGAGCTTGGCCTTCAGGTCAAGAAGCGAATTTTGGAAGCGGTAGGGCCCATGATGCGCAGCTCCGTGGGGCTGGCGACGAGCCGTTTTCTGGCCAAGATCGCCAGCGACATGGAAAAGCCCGACGGCCTGGTGGCCCTGCCGCTGGATATTCTGCCCCGCGCCCTGCGTACCCTCCAGTTGCGCGACCTGCCCGGCATCGGCTCCCGCACCGAAAAACGGCTCAACGAAAAGGGCATCCACACCATGGACCAGCTGCTGGCCCTGGACTGCGACCATGCCGGTGAGCTGTGGGGATCGGTCTGGGGACAACGGCTCTGGCACTGGCTGCGCGGCGAAGATTTCGAGATGTCTGACGCCGAGCATCTCAAATCCATCAGCCATCAGCACGTGCTGGCCCCGGAGATGCGCAACCCGGAAAAGGCTTGGGCGGTGGCTCACAAGCTGCTGCACAAGGCCGCCATGCGCCTGCGCCAGAACGGGCTCTGGGCCTCGTCCATCGGCCTGGCCATCGGCTTTGCCGTACCGCGCTCGGAGCAGAAACCTGTCAGCCGTTACGGCATGCCCACCCGCGGCTGGCGGAGCGAGCTGCGTCTAGCCGAGTGCCGCGACAACGGCCTGCTCATTGCCGCTCTCACCCGACTCTGGCAGCAGCAGCCGGCCGGCGAAGAGTACAAACACCCTTACTTCGTCGGCGTCCAACTGGGCAGCCTGGTGCCGGACCGGCTGCACTCGCTCAATCTCTTTGAAGGCGGCGAAGAGGAGCAGAACCGTGTCCGGCTGCTGGAAACCATGGACGCGCTGAACAACAAATACGGCATGCACACCCTGGCTCCGGCCACCATGCTCCAGGCCTTCAAGGCCGCGCCCACGCGCATCGCCTTCCACAGCATTCCGGACTTGTTCTAACCACCTGGCACCTGCGGTGCGGCAGACGCCTTCGGCACCTCCGTGGGCAGTGTATGCAAGCACCTGCGGTGTGGCCGCCCGCTTCGGCACCTGCGGTGCGGCAGACCGCTTTGCGTTCTCCGTGGCAGGAGCGCGCGCTAGTTTGCGCGGCGCACAAAGCGCCGGCCTTCTATCGCGTACTCGCCGCTGACCACGCGAGCAATGGCTTCGCTATAGGCAATGTGCTCTTCCACCAGAATCCGCTCGGCCAGCGTGTGCGCGTCGTCGCTGTCGAGCACCGGCACGGTACGCTGCAGGATGATGGGGCCGTGATCCAGATGCTCGTCCACAAAGTGCACCGTGCAGCCTGCCACCTTCACGCCGTATTCAAAGGCCTGTGTCTGCGCGTCGAGGCCGGGGAAGGCCGGCAGCAGCGCTGGATGAATATTCAAAATGCGATTCGGGAAGGCCGCGATAAACTCCGGCGAGAGCAGCCGCATGTACCCGGCCAGAATCACCAGATCCACCTTGTGCTGGCGCAGGCAAGCGGCCACATCGGCATCGTGCTCGGTTCTTTTTCTGCCTTTGGATACAAGCACTGCGTGCGGCAGACCCATTTGGGCTGCTGCCTGAATGCCGCCGGCATCGGCAATGTTGGAGATCACAACGGCAATCTCCACACCGGCCAGCCGCCCGGCGCGGATGGATTCGGCAATGGCCAGAAAATTGGAACCACGCCCGGAGAGCAGTATACCCAGACGGACAGGTGCGGTTGGCGAGCTTGCAGTCGGCATGAGAATTCGTCTCTTTCGTGAAGATTCAATCCTGCCAGGTGTTTCTGCCGATCTCCCAGAAAACTGTCATCCTGAGCGGCCGGACGCGCAGCAGGAGGGAGTCGAAGGATCTGCGGTTGCTTCTGGAATCTTCGCAGGGGCTGAAGCCCCTTTTCCTGAAAGAATGCTTTATGCGGCACGACTCAAGTCGTGCCCTGACACAAAACATTGCAACTGTGTTGCCCTTCAGCAAGACGGTGCACGCCGAAGAACAACCGCAGATCCTTCGCCTCACCAGCATTGCATGCAGCGGACGCGCTTCGCGCAAATTCAAGGATGACAGCCTTCCAGCTGGAAATCGAAATCCGGGGCAAGAAATCGGAACGCCTGCTTGAAGACAACGTGGAGAAACCTGCGCAGTGCAGCCTGTATCCCGGCTGCACTCGATTCCCTAGCCCCGAGTCCTCAGGCCTCTGACCGCATGAATTTGTACCTTAGCATCCCAGCTTCCCAGGTCTCAAAATCGAGACCTGGGGCACCCGCCGATCTTCAACGGCCGAAAGCGTGGTGCAGGCTGGCCGTCGGCTGGATGACCTGCCGTGGCGCCAAAGGCGCGTCCGCCCCACCGCAGGTGGCTACGTGTACTGCACCCGCCGGTCGCCCTTCACCACGCGGCCAATCACGTGGAACTTCTCTTCCGCGCGGTCCAGCAGATTCTTGGCGCGCTTGAACTTCTCGGCCGGAATGGCGGCGATGAGTCCGATGCCCATGTTGAAGGTGCGCATCATCTCGTCCTGCTCCACCTTGCCCAGTTCCCGCAGGTGCTCGAAGATGGGCAGCACCGGCCAGGAACCCAGCTCAATCTGCGCTGCAGTGTTTTTGGGCAGGATGCGGGGCAGGTTCTCGGTAATGCCGCCGCCGGTGATGTGCGCCATGCCGGTGGTCATGCCGCTGGCCACCAGCTTCTGGATCACGTGCAAATAGCTGCGGTGGGTCTTCATCAGCGCCGCGCCGGCCTTGTCCTTGATGGCGGAAACATACTGCGCAGGCTTGTAACCGGCCACGTCAAAGAAGAGCTTGCGAGCCAAAGAATAGCCGTTGGTGTGCAGGCCGGTGGAGGGCAATCCGATCAGCACGTCGCCGGGCTTAATGCCCGCGCCGGTCACCATCTTGTCGCGATCCACGGCACCCACAATGAAGCCGGCCAGATCGTACTCGCCGTCAGTGTAGAAGCCGGGCATCTGCGCCGTCTCGCCGCCGATCAAGGCGCAGCCATTGGCCTTGCAGGCCACGGCCAGGCCGCTCACCACGTCTTCCGTGATCGCCGGGTCCAGCCGGCCACTGGCAAAGTAATCCAGAAAGAACAAGGGTGTAGCGCCCTGCACCGCTATGTCGTTCACACAGTGGTTCACCAGATCCTGACCCACGGTGGTGTGCTGCCCCAGCTCAAAGGCCAGCTTCAGCTTGGTGCCCACGCCGTCGGCCGAGCTCACCAGGATGGGGTTCTTCCAGCGCTGCAAGTCCAGCCGGAAAAGCGCTCCAAAACCACCAATGCCGCCCAGCACGTTGCGGTTGAAGGTCTTCTGAGCCAGGAACTTGATCTTGTCCTTGGTGCGGTCTCCCTGGCTGATGTCGACGCCGGCATCGGCGTAGGTCACGGACTTGGGCTTGGATTCTTGAGGCACGGCAGGCGCTTTCTTGGGGGTTGGATTCAGAACCGGCCCGAAAGGCCGGAAAGGTTGATTTTATCAGGGATCAAGAGCCCGGGCTCCGGAATCGCGGCTGCGCCTCGAACTCCGGCGCCCAAGAATCTCCTGCAAAAATGGAAAGTTGACTTGACATCGCACAGAACCAGCGCTACGCTCAAATGGAAAGCTTACTTTACATGGCACAACTCATTGTCAATCGAGTGAAAGAGCTGCGCACGGCACGCGGCTGGACCCAGGAGCAACTGGCTGCCTCGGTCGGCGTCTCGCGGCAGAGCATCAACTCCATTGAGCGCAACCGCTACGTGCCCAGCCTGGAGCTGGCCCTTACCTTTGCCCGCGTCTTCAACTGCCCCACCGATGAGATCTTCACCCTGGAGAATCCTCAATGATGCGCACGCTTCTGAACCGCCTTCTCCTGCTGGACCACGTGGCCGATGAGCGCCTGCGCGAGCACCAGCGCCGTTCCACATCGACCGCTGCCGTGGCCGGCGCGCTCACCCTGTTTCTGCTCCTCGAATACCGCCTGCTGGTGGAGCATCGCGTGGCCTGGGATCTGATCTTCGTGATCTACGCCATGGGCGCCACCAAGATCGTGCTCATGCTCTGGTATCGTTTCCGCTACTGAAAGGAATCCGCCATGTGCCTGCTTCGCCGCCGCAACTTCAGAGATCTTGACCCGAAGACCCGCCGCATCTGGGCCTGCGGCAACCTCTGTGTATTCGCCAGCCTGGGGCTGACGCTGTATGGAAGCAGCTTCGAACATCGCCACCGCGCGGCCTTTGAGGTTCTGAGAGGTTTTCTGCTGGGCATGGCGCTGGTCTTTCTCCTCTGGTCGGGCCGGCGGATGCGCTGCGCGGACAACTGCGCCTGAAAGGAGGCCAACATGATCGACCTTAACTGCTTGAACTCGAAGAAAGCTGTGCCAGTTCTGCTGGTGCTGTTGGGGATTGCCCTGCTGGATCTGGCCAGTGCCTTTGGCTGGCCTCTGCCGGTGTTGGTTGCGCTGCATCTGACGCCGGTAACCGACGACACGGCCCGCGGCCTGGCTGCCGGCCTGGGCGGCACCATTGCCGTGCTGGCGGCCTTTCAGTTGCTGCGCATCTGGGCACGCCGGGCGCTTAGCCGTCCTGGCGCACGGCTCGGCTAGCTGAACTACAAGAACCGTTCGCGGTCGGCCGGGGTGGGCAGCGGGCACTGCGGGAGCTGGCCCCAGATGCGAAATCGTTGTTGCGCCACCCAGCGGTAAGCCAGATCCCGCAGCGGCCGCGGCACCAGCCGGGCAACCCGGGCCAGAGCGGGCCAGGGCGCCGGCAGTTGCGCCACTACCGCCAGAATGGCATCGGAGCGGATGAGAGCCTGTTCCTTGGGTCCGCCGCGATCGGCAATCACTGCCATCGTATCGTCCTGCATCCCCACATGCCGGAGCCACTCCACGCCCGCTTCCGACTCCCGCGCGGCAAACACCAGCCGGGCGGAACGGTCCCGCCTGAGCAGCCAGCGCACCAGCCCATTGCACATGCCGCACTGGCCGTCGAAGAGCACGAGCAGCCTGCCGTCCGGTTGCGCATTGGGGCCAACAGCGGTCATGGGATTACAGATGCCCGGCACAACCCATTGGATGCTGCCCCGGGGCTTCTATACTTGAGCCTGTATGAGCACTTCTATCCAATCCAAGAACCACAGCAATTCCCGCCAGCTGCAAGCCCGGGCCGAGCGCTTCTTTCCCGGCGGTGTCAACTCGCCGGTTCGCGCCTTTCGCGCCGTGGGCGGCGCGCCGCCCTTCATCGAGCGCGGTGAGGGCGCCTACCTGGTGGACGCCGACGGCAACCGCTATGTGGACTACTTCGGCTCCTGGGGTCCGATGATCCTGGGCCACGCCTTCCCGCCTGTAGTTGAGGCGATTGCACGCGCCGCCCGCAACTCCGCCAGCTTTGGCGCGTCCACCGCGGCGGAGGCGGATCTGGCGGAGCGGGTCACCGCCTGCTACCCGGCCATTGAGAAGCTGCGCTTCGTGAGCTCCGGCACCGAGGCCACCATGAGCGCCATCCGGTTGGCCCGCGCCGCCACCGGCCGCAAGATCATCATCAAGTTCGAGGGTTGCTACCACGGCCATGCCGACGGGCTGCTGGTCAAAGCCGGCTCTGGCGTTGCGACCTTGGGAATACCGGGCTCGGCAGGCGTGCCGGAGGAGATCGCGCAGCTCACGCTCGCCCTGCCCTACAACGACGTGGCCGCGGTCGAGGCTGCCTTTGCCGCGCACCAGGACCAGATTGCCGCGGTCATCCTGGAGCCGGTGGTCGGCAACGCCGGTTGCATCCCGCCTGCCGAGGGCTACCACCAGGCTCTGCGCCGGATCACCGCCGAACACGGCGCGCTGCTCATCGTGGACGAGGTGATGACCGGCTTCCGCGTGGCGTTGGGCGGCGCAACGGAGCGTTTTTCTCTGGATCCCGACCTGATCACGCTGGGCAAGATTGTGGGCGGCGGGCTGCCGGTGGGTGTCTTTGGCGGGAAACTCCGCTTCATGGATCTTCTGGCGCCGCTTGGTCCCGTCTATCAGGCCGGAACGCTCAGCGGCAATCCGCTGGCCATGGCCGCGGGGCTGGCCACGGTGGGCTATCTGCAGGATCACAAGGCCGAGGTGTATGCCAAGCTTGAGGCCAGCTCCAAGGCTGTAGCGGAGGGTGTGGCTGCGGAGGCTGCCAAGGCCGGCATTGCCTTCACCACCAATCGTGTAGGCTCCATGTGGACCTGGTTCTTCAGCCCTGGCCCGGTGGGCAACTACGAAGACGCCGCCAAGTCGGACACTGCCGCTTTTGGCCGCTTCCACCATGCCATGCTGGAACAGGGTGTCTGGCTGCCGCCCTCGCAGTTTGAGGCCATGTTCCTGGGCACGGCCCACGGCGAAACCGAAATTGCCGCCACGATTGCCGCGGCAAAGCAAGCCTTCCAAGCCGTGCTTGCCGGCTAACCGGCTCGAATCCAGCAAGGCAAAGGGCGCTCGATGCATCGAGCGCCCTTTGTTTTGCAGCGATGAACTCTTCTACGCCCACTCATCCAGCCGCACAAATTTGTGCGTGGTTTTGTAGTGCGCCACCAGCCGCTCGGCTGCCGCCACCGAAGGCTCGCGATAGACGCCCGGATCCAGATGCCCGCCATCGTGCAGGACAATGTTGGCGGCATGGCCGTGGCAATTCAGCCGGTCGATTTTCTTTTGCAGCCGGGCAACGATCTTGTCCATCGAGAGTTCGGCCCAGTCGCTGGTCATGGCATTCCAGAGCACGGTGGTCAGCCCCATCCCGCGCGCAATCCGGAAAACCGCAGGCCGCCGCGCACCAAACGGCGGGCGGAAAAACCGCACCGCGGAGCCGGTGATCTGCTCCAGCGCTTCGCGGCTGGTTCGCAGTTCGTCTTCGATCTTTCTGCTGCTGGAGCGGGAAAAGTTGGGGTGGCTCCAGGAGTGGATGCCCACCAGATGGCCTTCCTCATGCACGCGCCGCACCAAGCCGGGTTCCAACTGTGCATGACTCCCCATCATGAAGAAGTTGCCGTGCACGCCGTGGGCGGCCAGTGCGTCCAGCAGGCGGGGAGTCCAGACGGCGTTGGGACCGTCGTCGAAGGTTAGCGCCAGCTCGTCCGGTTTTGGCGGGGCAATCAGCGCGCTGCCGAAGATCCGCGAGCCCGGCCACAGCGAAGCGTACGCATACCCGCCCGCCATCAGCCCCAGCCCGAGGGCGGTGCCGATGCAGGCTTCAACTGCTGTGGTCCAGGTGGGTTCCATTTGCAAGGCGGTCCGAAGCCGAGACTACCAGTGTGCGCAGCGTGGGTCAACCGGACCGGCCCGATTGTCCCACGCTTTGCACCAGGTTGTGACGCTCCGCCCGGAAGACTCAGAAGTGAGCGGTCAGATGCAGCGAGGCGCTGCGCCCGCGCCCGGTAAGCGGATGGAGCGCGTCCATCCACATGCTCTGCTGGAAGTCGTCCACATTCACGCCGCCCAGAGGCAGGGCGTAGGCCTTGTTGAAGAGGTTGTCGCCGCTCACCCCGGCCTCCAGCGACCCGCGCACATAGCCGGCATGCAGGCCAACGAGCGTGTAGCCAGGCGTCTGCTGTTCCAGACGGTTCGGATCCACGTTCTGCTTGCGGTCCACCGCCTCCACGCTGAAGCCAGCCGCCAGCGTCCGCCATTCTTCGTTGAAGTTCACCCGCGCGTGCACGGGCATCATCTGGTAGAGGGGCGTGTGGGTGTCGGTCCGCTCGCCGTGCAGCCATGCGGCGGTTCCGGTCAGCGTTCCAAGCCCTGCGCCCAGGTTGTCCCACAACGTCACGTTGCCGGAAAGATCGCCGCCGTAGATGCGCGCCGGATGGTTAGCCCACTGCAGTTCGGCCAGCGTGGCCATGCCGTACATCTGCGTCGCCAGCTGGTCCACGTCAATGAAGTTTTCGAGCAGGTTCACATAGGGCGAGACCTTCAGTTGCCAGGCGTGCGCGGAGCGTCCCCGCAGCCGCAGCGAACCGGAAATGACGTTGTTGCTCTCCGGCTGCAACGCGGTGTTGCCCACATAGGCGTTGCCATCGCCATACCAGCCGATCATCAGCGCCGCCATCCACATCTTCGACCACGCATAGCGCTCGTAGAGGTTCGGTGCGCGATTCTTGCGGGCAAAACCTGCTTCCACGGCCACCAGCGGCGTGGCATCCCAGTGCGCCAGCGCCGTCACATCCACCATCGGATCCGTATGCGCACGATTGGCGGCGTTGAAGGCCGCGGCATCCATCGCATACAGGCTGGAGTATCCGGAGACCGGGTCGGCGTTGGTCCACACCGTGTCGCTGCGCACGCCCAGCACGGTTCCGAACTGCGGGGTCCAGCGGCTGGCCAGCTCGGCATACGCGCCCACCCGGGTGCGCCGCCCGTTGTCGATGTTCACAAACGCGTTCGGCCCCATCATCATTCCGGAGCCGGCCACCGGCGGCCAAATGTCGTCCAGCCGGAAGCGGTGCAGATCCTGCCCGAGCTTGAGCGTGTGCACCTTGTTCAGCCGTTCTTCAAGGGTCACACTGTAGCCCGCGTCGCGGCCGTGAGTATTCATCGGCATCCACATGGGCATGGAGAAGGTGAGCTTGTCACGGCCCACATTCATGCTGTGCCACGCGCCCTGCCACCACACGCGCCCATCCAGTTGCCCGGCCTGAAGCGAACGCCGGTAGTGGAGATTCGCGCTCTGGGCCCAGTTACGCACCAGATCCATCTGCGCGTTGGTAAAGCCCTCGTAGGGCGTGTGGTGCAGCCCCGCTTCCGCCTCCACCAGATTGTTCTTGTTCCCCGCCGCCAGCGTCAGCACATGGTCTGTACTCTGCGCGTAGCTCGAAGTCACCTTGTGCCCGGTGCCGTCGGTGTAATCGTCATTCGTCGACCATGTTCCGGTGTAGCTCGCGGCTAGATGCCGGTTCGCGAGCCAGCCATTCACCGCGCCGCCGTAATACTGGCCGTTGGAACGATAGAAGCCGGAGCTGCTTGCGCCGGCAATCCACTGCGCGGCTTCGGCAAAGACCGGCGGATTGGAGTCCACCGCGACGGTGCCCGCCAGACTATCGCCGCCCGCGCTCACCGGCGTGATCCCGGCCAGCACCCGCACCGTGGCGGCGCGCGCGCCAGAGGCATAGCTGAGCGGATCGTTCATGAAGTTGGGGCACGACGAGCTCACTGTGGCGCCATTCACCATAATCCGTGCGCGTTCCTCGCCCAGCCCGTGAAGAACCGGCGCCGTTGCCAGCTCGCCATTGCTGCGCAGGCTTACGCCGGGCCACTCGGCGGCCATCTCGGCAACGTTGCGGCTCCGTGCGCGCTCGGCCGCATCCATCCGGCGGGTGCCGGTGTCGTCGTCCTCGCTCACCCGCACCTCCGCCGTGGCCGCGGCAATGCGCAGCGTAATGTCCAGCCGGGTTTCGTGTCCGGCCGTCACTGCAACATGATGGAAGATGGCGGCCATAAAGCCGGAAACCGTCACCGTTACGTCGTAGTTGCCCGCGGCCAGTTGCGCGCAGACGTAGTGCCCCTGGGCGTTGGTGGCCTGGCGTTCGACTGCGCCCGTCGCCGTGTTTTTTGCTTCAATACGAGCGCCCACCACCAGCGCGTGTGCGGGGTCGCGCACAATGCCGGCGATGCTGCCCGTGGCCTGCTGCGCGCGCACTCCAGTACGTGCCGTCAGCAGCAGGAATGCCAGCCCAAGGACCGGCCAGAATCTGCGTTGCATGCTTTGCTCCTCTCGGTTTGCGGAGGGATCGAACGTTGGCGCGCAACCAGGCAGGCAGAATCGCGTTCCCACAGATATGGCGCCTGCAGGAAACCGGATTCGTTGCCTATCTCAATGGTTGCGTATGTCAACTATTACAAAGGGAGAGGAGTTCTGCGGAGGGCCGCGTTGCAGACGGCTGTGCTCCAGGGCCAGGCGACAAAGCGGCTCGCTGGATACGGGAGGAGCAGGCTGATTCACCGTCCCAGGCAGTAACGCTGCAACGGCCTCGGGATGGTAGGCCGCCGTGTGCGCTGTGGTTTTGGCCACGCGCTGAAAGGGACACTTTTCCTGGATGGTCTGAACGCCGCGCCGGCCACCTGCCAGCGGTTCCATCATGCTGCAATGGTGCTTGCCATGGCGGCGACAGCAGGGCGGCAGATTCGCTTCCGCGCCAGGCGCAAGCAGGGGCGCGATCAGCATCCAGCTGAACAACGCGACCTGCGAAGCTGCAGCAATCCGGCGCATCATGCTGGTTCAAGACTATAGTCATCTGCCCCGGCCGTTCTGTGCGCTGCGTCAGCTTAGATTTCTGGCCGCATGAGTTTACATTTTTGGCATTTCAGCTTCCCAGGTCTCAGAATCGAGACCTGGGGCACCCAAAAAATGGTTCAGAAGCAACCGGTCAAAGACCTAGTAGCCAATGTTCTTCAGCGCCTGCGGGCCCAGCCGCTCTGCCAGTTGTTCCAGATAGAGGCTGGCCGGCTCCACAGGCTTGCCCGGCGATTCGGTGATAACGGCAGGTAAAGCGGGGTCGTCAGCCGGCGTGCGGCTACCCCGACGCGCTTCAAACAATGGCATGGGCGGGTTCGACTGCGCACCGCGATTGCCGATGGACCAGTTGGCGATGCCCGGCGGCTCGTTCATCTCCAGCGTGGCGGCGGTGGAGTTCCACACCACCGACCAGCCGGTGGTCCAGCCGTGCCCCGTGCCCATGATGCCGCGATTCTTCAGGTCGATGCCGCCGTGGGGCACGCTGCAACTGTCCACCAGCAGCCCCGGCGACCAGCGCTGATGGGGCTGGATGTGACCATCGCCCTGGAAGCTGCAATGCAGCACCACCACCGGCCCCTGCTGGCGGGCCTGGGTGGCGAAGTAGAAGGTGGCGTCACCCGCGCCCGTGCAACGGTCAAAGAGCAGCTGGCTGCCGTTAGCGGAGAACTGGAAGGGCTTGCCGGCGCTGGTCACCGCATCGTGCTGCACTACCTCGCACTCCACCACCGTTACCCGCTCCGTGCCCTTGTCGATGTGGATGCCGTTGGTGGTCTCTTCAGCGGCCACCTGACGCACCCAACTGTCGGCGGTATCGGTCATCACCAGCGCGTCGAACTCCGGATCGCCGAGGGCAATGCGGCGGCGTGGCGCCACAATCCGCAGCCGCTCCACGCCAACATGGGAGAGCTGGCCGGTCACGGCAATTTTGCGCACAATCGCATGGCCGCCTTCGAAAAATGCGGTGTCGTAGGAGTCCAGCAGCGGCGCGTCCAGCGTGAGCACATTGCCATCGATGGCCACAATGCTCCGTCGCACGTCGAGGTGGTCGGAGCCGATCCAGTGCTCGTCGCGACCCAGGCGATAGAGAAGATCCATGCCCATGTGATGGACCCAGGTTTGCGTAACCGGTTTGCGGATCAGCACGGTGTTACCGGCGTGGAAGCCATTGGCATCGGCCACCCGCACCGCGCGCGTTCCGGAGGGGACATAAGCCTCTGCGATTTCGCTCTCGACATTGGCGCTGGCTATGTCGAGATTGCCAGTAACGCTGATGGCCAAATGCGGAGCGCCGGTCACGGTGATCGTGGTGCCACTGGCGCTGGTTCCCGCACCGCGCAACACCACGCCAGAGGCCGCGATGGTGAGGGTTTGCGCGCAATGAAACGTCCCGGGGCCCAGTTCCACCGCGCCTCGAAAACCGTTGACCAGCGGCAAGGCGGAGACCTCGTCGATGGCCTTCTGGATGGCGACGGAATCATCCGCGCCGGAGGGGGTCACGGTGCGCTTGGCTGCCACATCCGGCAGCGCCACGCCGCCGCCTTCGTACCCCGCATAGGAAAAATCGGCAATGCGGTCGCCGTTGGGCGAGTGAGTGTAGACAAGCCGGCCATTGGGGCCAAGCGATACCCACTTGCTTTGCGCGCTGGCCAGTGACAACAAACCGGGCAGGCTGGCAGCGGCAACCACACAACAGAGAGTACGGAACAAGACGGATGGCATCGAACTCCCCTCAAGCCGCGCAACAGACGCAGAGAACGCGGCACAACCATGCTACCTGAATCAGGTATGCGGAAAGATGAAAGCAGCGCAATTTGTAGGATGGGAAAGAAGGCGGCAGCGTTGGCCGCAAAAGGCAGGAGAAAAAAAGGCGCGGCGAGGTTGGAATCGCCGCGCACGAAATGGAGGAGACTACGGATACAACCGGCGTACATTGCGCCAGCCGATAATTCCCCAAAAACCTAGGTCTCTGACCGGATGAATTTGCACTTTGGCATCTCTGCTTCCCAGGTCTCAGAATCGAGACCTGGGGCACCCAGCATTGCATGCGGCAACAAAGACAAGACGCTAAATGTAATCGCGGAACAGCTCGCGCGAAGGAGCCGGAATCACTCCCTTGCCCACCAGCATGCCGTCGTCGC
>Ga0371490_1000623_pt1 | contig 22524 bp, 22 predicted proteins | sample MB2SIPfraction_FD_207959 | JGI IMG/M metagenome (GOLD analysis project Ga0371490, IMG submission 207959) | Lab enriched peat soil microbial communities from McLean, Ithaca, NY, United States - MB28FN SIP fraction | ecosystem: Environmental > Terrestrial > Soil > Wetlands > Peat | place: USA... | reverse complement strand
CACGCCTCTTCGTCGCCGAAACGACGCCGAAATCGCTCAATCGTCATCATCCCTTGCCGTTTAGTCTTTTTCATGCCCAGCATTATATCGCTTTTTATTCGCCGGAGCAAACTAAATAATCAGGCTTCATTTTTAACATCTCTAGGGGTCAATCCCTCGGTTCGGATCCTGAGAAGCATATGAGTGAGCCGCCACAATTGGCATAGCCTGGAATCTTCCGTCGTCTGCGTGGGCGGCGATTTTCCGTCTCGGGGAGCTCTCAGCGCCACGCTATTCTCCGGCGAATGAATTTCGTCGAGTTGCTCCGCGAAACTTCGCCCTCGCGTCCAACTGATTTCTCCTTTCCTTTCATCAATATAACGGCTAAGAGACTTTAACTACCTTATTTTTCATAAGCATAATGGCTAGGCACAAAACTGACATTTTTTCTACATGTGTTTTCAACAACATAATGGGTCTATCCTTCATTTTTGCACCCCGCTTTTTTTAGCTAGGCTAGCACAGGAATAGACTAACCATCTTATTTTCAATGACATAGATTTTTGCAAGATTTTCGCTCTTCATGGCTAACCCATTTTATTTTCTATCATATAATGGCTAGCCGCGGTGTTTTTTCTCCAGTTTCCAGCCTGCGCTGGCGGGTGGTTTTGTCTTCAGCATCGCGTTTGCGACCGCCTCCAAAATGCGTTCAGCGCTCAACCGTCGGCAGTCAGCCGCCAGCTTTCGGCCCGCTGCCTTGTGCCTACTGCCTACTCTTCCAACCCGACCCTTGCAGAGCACTGTGGCCTTGCAACTCAGCCAGCGAGCGCCGGCCCTGGTACTATACACAATTAAGCTTAATTGTGTCAAGAACAAAGTTCGCCGACGCGCCATTACCTCTACAGATGACCCAACATCAACGAGTCCCCTGCCGCGGAGGGGGTCGGGTGGTCAAGTTGGTTGTCATGTTGCGCTAGCCCGCGACGCCGGCGAAAGATCGTAGCCCATGGCGCGAGCCGTGGGAGAATCGGTCCCCCCCCAACGTGCCCGAGCCCCTTTAGGGGCGAAAGAAATCACGACCAAGTGTAACGCTCATCGTAGGCGATGCCATTCTTCTTGAGGAAGGCGATCAAGTTTTCCTGGAAGGTCACGCGGCGGTGATGCTCTTCCTGTCGGCCAAGGTATCGCACCACCGCTGGCGCCAACGAATGGCTGACGCTGAATGCTCCACAGCCGGTTTGCCAGTCGAAGCCGGCACAGTTCCCGCTGTGTCAGCGCCGAGATAAAAGGGAGCCGAAATCATCAGTCTGAGGGGAACCGGGTCTTGAGAGCCTCATCGGCGGGGAGGCGGTAAGATGGCTTATCGCTCATGTGGATTATTTGCGGACAATCCGTCCCATAACCAGTTAATCCCGGTAGAGCTGTACGCTCGACGGCCTCTGTTCTACTCGCTGCACGTGCGTTCCCACCTGAGGTAAATTAATCGCTTGTCGTGAACTTTTTTCGCCGTTTTTCCTAAGTACAGGTAGGAGATCCAATTGTTCGACGGCCGGGAGCTCTGGACGAAGATCGCCAACGGCAACGCTGACGCGTTCGATACCTGGTATCGAGAAACCGCGCCGCGCTTGCGACTCTTCCTCCGGCACCTTCTGGGCGACGACCAAGGGGCTGAAGACGTTATGCAGGAAACCTTCACACAAATCTGGCATCGCCCGCACCGCTTCGATCCCGAGCGCGGTTCGCCTCGGGCGTATCTATTCGGGGTTGCTCGACGGCAGGCCGCAGAGTGGAGGCGCAAACAGAAACCAACGGATGAACTCGGGATCGATCCGCCGGCTCCCGGCCGCGTCGAGATTGCTTCCATGGTTACTGAAGCCCTTAGCCGCCTCACGCTTGAGCGCCGAACGCTCCTCTGGCTCCGCGAAGTGGAAGGGCAGTCCTACGAGGAACTGGCCATGATCCTTGACATCCCGCTTGGCACGGTTCGATCACGCTTATTTGCCGCCCGCGAAGCTCTCCGCGCGCTTTGGTGCTCCGCCCGTCGGAATTCCGGAGGCCGCCATGGTTTGTGATGACGCCGCCGAGTATATTTCCGCACTTTGCGACGGCGAGACGATTCCGCCCCCGGCCGCTCAACATATTGGCACCTGCCCAGACTGCCAGGAACGGCTGAGTGAATATCTCGCCATGGGTGTCGAGCTGCGGCGAACGGCGAGCCTCGGTCTGGCCGATGCCGTGACTCCTCGCGTCTGGAGCAAACCACAGAACCGCGTCGCGACGTGGTGGCAGAAAGGATGGGGACCGGTGAGAATCCCACGGCTTGCTTTTGCCGGTCTGATTGCGGGCATCCTGGTTCTTGCATCGGTCCTCGCCGTCAATAGGGCCCGGGCACAAAACACGGGAAAAGTAGTGCTGCTGAATGTAGCAGGGCCGAATCTTCCACCTTCGGATTGCCCGATTTCGACGGAGGACAAGGATCAGTCCCCCTACTGGAGCTGGAGGATCGGGGCGCGTCCCGTCGCCCTCAAGATCAGGCTGCTTGCGCGCGATGGCGGCCGGGTCCGGCTCGCCATTCGTACGCGCATCTACCATCCGGGAGAAGATATGGGTGCCTTGACCCGCGACGCCGACCCAGTCGCAAGGCTCCAGGAAGTCTGGTTCGAGCCGGGCGAGTCTTTGAAAGTCGACGTGCCGGAGGTGGGCACACTCACTCTGAAAGGCGAGTGGTTGGATCACGTGCCGATCGGGGGATTGCTCGATCCAGGTCCGAGTGAACTTCGACTTGGCAGTCCGTTGCTGCTGAAAGATAAGAAAGTGGTGGGCGACCTGTCGAGCAACATCGGCGGATACTACAGCCAAGACACTCCAGATTGGGCGATGGCATTCTACATCCCGGGAGAAGGACGTTTCTATCTCGCGGAGTTGCCGATGAAGGGGGCGCTCGAGGCGCACGTCGCGTTTAGCCGCATCTCCTTCGAAGAGGGCGGCCACTTGTGGGAATTGGTCAACGGCGTGCCGGTTTGCCGCGCCGACCACGTCTGGATCCTCCACCAGCCCGATTTCAAGATGAAGACCGATGGCCATGTGGCCTTCGGCAACACGAAACTGCTCCAAACCCAGCCTGGAGTGTGGGTGCCGCAAGAATGGCCGAAACAGAAATAAGGACGCATCGTGACGCATGGTGGCGTCGAACCCATATGTTCCAGCAGGAGGAATCAATGTCCAAGACGAGAGTTGTGGCAGGCATTTTTCTTCTGTTTCTGTCTTCGAACCCCAAGCTTTTTGGCCAAGCGTACCGTGTGGGAGTTGATCCGCGCATTGAGCTTTTTAGCATCGTGTTTCGCCTGGCCGGAAACAATGAATACACACAGGGCCGTGTTCCTTCATACCTCGACGCGATTGATCGTTACTTCGCCCGCTACCGCGATCATCCTGCGGTCAAACTGGCGCGCGAGCTTGCCGAGACGGATGGCGTGGGTTTCGATGCACCGATGGATCTTGCGGTGCATCTTGACGCCGTGCCGTCGCTGGCGGAGCGCGTTCCTTTTGACAGCGCGGGCATCGGGCTCGATGAGCGTTGGCATGGCGTGAAAGCGCGCCGCTTCGTCGAGACGCTGCGAAGTTTCGTGATCGATACGAAATTCGTGGATTTTCTGAAATCGCAGCAGCCGCTCTATGATGCGACTAACGGTCGCTTACGCGACTTTGTCGAAACCAATCTGGACTTGGCGTGGTACACGCGGTTCAGTGGCGTCAACCCTTCGGTGCGACTGATCGTAATCCCTGGGCTCGTCAACGGAGGGCCTAGCTACGGCGCCGGGTTCACGGGAACCGACGGGGTCGTTGAGATGTATGCCATCCCCGGAGTATGGCAGGTCGACACACAAGGCTTACCGCTATTCAGCGGCACCTTTCTTGACGTAACCGTGCATGAGTTTGCCCATTCGTATTTCAACTCGCTCATCGACAAACATTACTCAGAGGTTGCAAAGGCCGGCGACGAACTCTATTTGCAAACGGCCAGCGCCATGCGCCGCCAGGCGTATGGCGATGGCAAGACCCTTCTTAAAGAGTCCATGGTTCGAGCGGCTACCATTCGCTACCTCTTCGATCATCAAAATCCTGAAGCCGCACGCCGGGCCATTGAGTCTGAACGGAACAACTCCTTCCTCTGGGTCCCCGATCTCTCGGACCTTCTCGCCACATACGAAAAGCAGCGGGACACATACCCCACGCTAGAAACCTTCATGCCGAACGTGGTCCGATTTTTCAACGACGCGGCGCCGCGATGTGCGAAACTGAAGCAACAGTACGATGAGTCGCGCCCCAAGGTCGTGTCGATCAGCGTTGCTAATCATTCTCAAGATGTTGATCCCAGCCTCACTCAGATTGTGATCAAATTCGATAGGCCCATGCGCACTGCGCCCGAGCAGGAAGAGCTTAGCGACCCTAGATCCAACCGCTCTTGGTTCGACGCCAGCGGGGAGGTTATGACTGTAGGAGTGTCGCTCAGCGCCGGGCGCGAATATCAATTTCGATTGGGCTGGCCCGGTGGAGGCGCGTTGGTCAGTGCGGAAGGTGTGCCATTGGACGGCTATCTGATCGATTTTCGCACAAAGTCACGTAACGTGGATTCTGTGCGATAGCAGTTTCGGTTCTCGCAAGTGCCGTCGCTGGTCCCCACAACCAATAGCGACTTCTCCCAACCGTTCCTCCAGCTTCCCCCTCCCTGGAAGCAGTTTCACGATCACGAAAATGTAGCGGTCATAAAGTAACGGACGCCGCAACCTGGAGACGCGATCAATCTACGCGCGATACCGCGCGGAGGCCAGAGTGAACGGAACAAGAAAGGAATTGCAGGCACGAAAAGCCGTGCACCTAAAAGACAGCTCCGCCCTATGCTTGCGTTTCCTTCGATTGCAGGCCATCCAGGGCGGAGCTCGCCTCTGCCTCCGATTGTATTTCCCCGATGCGTCCTGGGGAACTACCACACGAACGCGCGGGCCCCGCCGCCCGCTTGGGTGATCCGCCCGGTTTGGACGGAAGTATCGAGTATGGGAGTCACGTTCTCATCCGACATACTGGAAGGAAGCGACTCCCCGCCGCTGAGTTCTTCGACTTCTAGCGAGCCGCGGCGGTTCATGATCTGAACCGCGGCGTCTACCTTTTCGTCCGACCCGTTCGCGAAGACAAGCACTCCTCCCCGCCGCACTCCTTGGACGTAAGCTTCCGCCTCCGGTCCGGTTGCCCCGATCGCACGGAGTTCTCGGTTCAGATTCACCTCAAAGTCGATGTTTGAGATGTTCGTGGCCCCACTGCCCTCCAGGTCGAGCGGCTCGCCTAGAATGCGGATGTCGTTTCCCGGGAAACCACTCGCCTCAAGGTCGCCGACAACTTGATCAGCCACGCCCGGATCTTTGAACATGCCAACTGCGGTTTTCGACATATTGCACCTCCAGCTAAAATTTGCCTACAGTCAAAATTGCTCTCCATTCGTCTATCTTTCTCGCGCCTATCTCCGAGGCACCTTCATTGCGTTCAGACTTGCATAGATACTGATGTCCCAATAACGTCCGAGGGTTCATTTCATCTCGGAAATCCTGGTTGGAAGATCCATTCCCTCCTCATAGCAATGCGTATTCCAGGGTCCGATGTCGAAAACGAGCAGTGACGAGTGGCGAGTGACAAGTGACGGGAGAGTGATGCTCGCCCCGGCGCCGAACGCCATTCGGTCCTACACCAGCCCCCGAACCCCGAATCCCTAATCACTAACCCCAATTCCGAGCCTGATCAATGCTAAACTCAACCCGCGTAGCTCGTGACGGAGGGATGAAGATGAAGATCAACTCCAAGGAATTTCGAGTGCGGCCCGGGGAAAAGGTCGATCTGAAAGAGTGGCCGACGATTGTGAAGCCCTTTTGCAAATCGAAGAAGCGGTATCAAAAGCTCCTGGCGGAACACGTTGACGAGATGAGCTCGCTGCAACGCCTTCTCTACGCGTGCAATCACTATGCGTTACTGATGATTTTTCAGGGCATGGACGCTGCCGGCAAGGACGGCGGCGTCCAGCATGTCATGTCCGGCGTCAATCCGGCAGGGTGCCAGGTTTGGAGTTTCAAACAGCCGAGCGCCGACGAGCTAGAGCACGACTTTCTCTGGCGTACGACGTTCCGGCTTCCCGAACGCGGGCAGATCGGAGTCTTCAATCGCTCTTACTACGAGGAAGTGCTGGTCGTTCGCGTGCACCCGGAGATTTTGCGCAGCCAGGGGCTTCCGGAGGAGTTGCGCAACAGGAAAACCCTCTGGGAGGAGCGGTACCGCTCCATCGTGAACCTGGAGAGCCACCTTTATCGCAACGGAACGCGGATCCTCAAAATATTCCTCCACCTTTCGAAGGAAGAACAACGGAAGCGATTCCTGGAGCGCATTGATAAGCCGGAAAAGAACTGGAAATTCAGCCTCGCGGACATTCACGAGAGGAAATACTGGAAGCAATACATGAACGCTTATGAAGCTTGTTTGAGCGCGACGAGCACCCATCACGCGCCTTGGTACGTCGTTCCCGCCGATGATAAGGATAATGCCCGGCTGATCGTTTCCCAGATCGTCCTGGATGCGCTCCATGAACTTAAGATGGCTTATCCCAAGACCACCGCGAAACGCCGGCGGGAATTGAAGGCGATCAGAAAATTGCTCGAGAAGTGACGGACTTTCTTCGCCAACACTTCAGGGTCGCAAGGAAGGGAAGAGGACAACGAGTGTGATTCAGCTCCCATCCACATTTAACCCAGGGTTCACATCCGAGTAAAACCAGCGTAATCAGGTAAGCAGAGAATCGACGGTCCAATAGCACACGCATGCTATCGGGGGAGTCGGCCCGCTGCCTCGGGTCGGCACAGCCACAGGTAACTAAGCTTCGCGAACGTGGGCACGATAATTTGCGACATCTCTTGCGGCAGAGCTTGGGTTCACCTGAGCACCAGAAGTTTCTCCAACTTGCAGTGAGAAAACCCATTGCTAACTGGGGATAGCGAAGCTGTGGCTCAATAGCATTGCCGTGACGGAACACAGCACTTGTCTCTAATGGTCGGCCAGCAAGACCACCAGAGTCCGCCTCACATCTGGTTCTAGTCAACTTGCCCAGAGGAGTCACCCTGCATGGCGCGGCGCCCAAGTCGTGCCGATCGGAAAGCGAGAGTTCCGCTCTCGCTTGAAACAACGGTTTCACCAGCAGACAAAGCGTGAGCATAAGCCCAGGCAAGAGACAAGAGGAAGTACCTTTGCCGGTTGACGGAGAACCCCTCCGCCACTGGTTCGCCCTGTATACCGCACCGAACCATGAAAAGAAGGTTGAAGAGCACTTACGGATGAAGGGGATCGAGGCTTTTCTGCCTTTGTATGCGGTCACCAGGCGGTGGAGGAATCGCACCACGGTCAAGGTGGAATTGCCCCTTTTCGATAACTACGTGTTCGCCAGAATCGCACGTACGGAAAAGGTCCGAGTTCTCGAAGTTCCCATGGTGTATTCGATCGTCAGCAACAGGCGCGAGGCTCTGCCGGTTCCCGATGCCGAGATTGAGGCGCTGCGATCAGGATTGCACCTCCGGCAGGTCACCCCCCACCCGTATCTGAAGGTCGGCGCGCGAGCGCGAATCCGTTCCGGACCCCTAGCGGGAATGGAAGGCGTGGTGTTGCGCCAAGATGGTGGTCTGCGGATCGTTCTGAATGTTGAGGCGATCATGAGGAGCATTGCCGTTCACGTGAACGCGGACGAACTGGAAACTGTGTGAGTAGCTTTCTCAGCCAAGCTGACACAATGCCGTTGTTTCGAGAATCATCATCGAGAGAATAAGGATCGACAATCCTATGAAATGGCGGAAAAGAATGGTTCGGGTATTCATGGCGATGCTGTTGACGATGAGCACCACAGCGTTGGCCCAGTCATTGCGGGAAACCCCGTCTTCCGAAGCGAGTGTCCCCGAGATGGGGACATTCTTCACGGCGGCTCCGTTTTTGCCCCATGACAACCTCGGTGGAAAGCGAGAGCCATATTTCCATTGGTCTGTGGCCAACGCTGCGCTTGCGACCAGCGCGTTCGCCCCGGGCGGCTCAAGGTGCTGTCTGATCGATGATGCCCAGGGTGGCGGTAGCGCGACGCCTCTGACCAACGATGACGTCATCAAGCTCGCCAAGACAGGGATAGACGAACAGACCCTGGTCGCTATAATCCGCGAGGCCAAGGCCGTTAAGTTCGACCTGCGCGACGAGGGGGATGTCAACGAACTTCTCGCCAATGGCGTCACGAGCAAGGTTCTTGCCGCGATGCGCCAGCGCACACAGGAAATGCCAGCGAAGCCTCCGTCCAGGTTCAGAGCGGCACTTGAGAAGCATGCCCCCGCCGGATACTGGGCGGCCCAGGGCCTAATGCTTGTATCTTTCGTCGCCGCCGTCGAAACCACTCAGAGCTGCATTAATAAGGGCTCGTGTACCGCCATTCCGAGCCCTCTCCGAACAAGCGGTGCGATGTACGCAGTGGGTCTGCCGGTCGTAGCCGGGGCTGCGTACTTGAGCTACTACCTAAAGAAACACGAAAACCGTTGGTGGTATGTGCCGTCGCTAGTTGTCGGGGCCGGGGGCGTCGTACTTACTACTCACTCGGCCAGAATCCACTGAACCGCGCGCGGATTCTTGTGGGTGGATTGACGACGAATCGGAATGGAGTCGCCCTGGAGCAGAAACCCCAGGGCTGGGAGGGAACTTGAACACCCTATCAAGAATAAACAGGGGAGCCGGCGGGCCGCGTGAACAGTCTGCCCGAGTGTACCTTTGCTCTGATGACTCGCTCGTACCTCATCACTCGCAGAATGAGGTTACGATACACGAGCTATGGCAGATCTTACGACGGCGAAGGCTGGACTTCTTCTTCTGCTTTGCCGCTGCTACCCTCGCGGCGCTCTTCCTTTCACTGATTCTGCCGACAAGGTACGAAGCCGTCACTCAGTTGACGGTGGATCGCGAATCGTCCGATTCCTTCCAGGTGGACGCCTTGGTCCAGGCGACCGGCGCCTTTGATGCCGAAACCAAGCTCCAGACTCAGGTGAACGTCCTGCGGACCGACTCGCTGGCCTGGGAGGTCATCAAGCGGCTGCGGCTCGATCAGCGGCCCGAAACGGCACATCGCAGGTTCATTGTCGGGCCGTATGAGTGCATGTCCGGTCCAAACCAGTCAGTAGACAGCATCACCCCGGAATGTCGAAGATTGCTGCTCGATGAGTTCCACGAACGCCTAAGTGTTCAGTCCGTACCCAAGACCGAAATCATCGAGATCCGCTATCGTTGCAGGTCCAGAGAGTTGGCCGCCGAGGTCGTCAATACCATGGCGGAGACGTATATCGAACGGAACTTCGCGACGAACTACCAGGCTACCATGCGGGCCTCGAGCTGGCTTGCGGGGCAACTGGATGACGTCAAGAAGAACGCGGAGCTGGCCGCGGACAAGTACATTGCGTATCAGAGGCAAACCGGCATCATCATTACCGACCAGAGCCACAATGTCCTCACCGAGAGGCTTAACTCCGTCAGCCAACAGTTAGTGACTGCCGAGGCGGAGCGCATTGTGCGCGAGGCGCGCTATCGAGTCGCGATGGCCAATGATCCGGAAGCTCTCATGGCGATCACGCCCGGCTCGATGCTGCAACTGCTGCACGCGGAAGAGGTTGGACTGAAGAACCAGTTCGCCCAGCTCGACGCCAAATTCGGCGAAGCTTACCCGAAAGTCGTGCAGGTGAAGGCGCAGTTGGAGGAGACTGAAAAGGCAACCGCCGCGGAAATTACGCGCACACAGGATAAGTTCAAAACGGAGTATGAGGCGGCCGTAAAGAGCGAGGCCCTGCTACAGAGCGAGTTTGAACGGCAGAAGCAGGAAGTCTACAACACGCACGCCGCTGCGACCCAAGCCGGGCTCCTGAAACGCGCCGTGGATGCCAGCAGCGAGCTCTATGAGCAACTGGTCAAGAAGCTGAAGGAGGCCGGCATCATGGCCGGTTTGAAGGCCACCAACGTGATGGTGATCGATCCGGCCGGTATCCCGGTCCGTCCTGCCGAGCCACGGACGGCACTGAATCTGGCGCTGGGGATGCTCGCGGGTTCGCTGGGCGGCATCATGCTATGCTTCCTGCACGAGAATATCGACACAAGAATCACCAATCCGAATGATTTGACAGACACTTGCTCACTGCCGGCACTTGGCTTCGTGCCCAGCCGGGGCACTGCTATAGACGGCGCAAGGATCGTGCCGAAGTCCCTGGCGAGCGGCGTTAACGAAGTGATTACCCTGGAACGGCCGGAAAGTGAGATGGCCGACGCCTACCGCTCACTGCGCACGGCGCTGCTTCTGTCGACTGCCGGAACCCCTCCCCAAGTGCTCTTGATAACAAGTTCGGTGCCGCGGGAGGGCAAGACAACCACAAGCGTCAATACTGCGGTGGTCTTCGCCCAGAACAACCGGCGTGTGCTGCTGGTGGATGGGGACCTGCGCCGGGCCGACTTGTATCGCTGCTTCAATTTTCCTCACAATGGGGGACTGAGCGCGGCGCTGGTTGGCGAAGACCCTGCCAAGTTCTACATCTCTCACCCTGACCTGCCAAGCCTGACGATCCTTCCCGCCGGAAATCGGCCGCCCAAGCCCCCGGATCTACTCGACTCGGACCGAATGCGCGAACTGATTGCGTTATGGCGTCAGGAGTTTGGTCAGGTAATCATTGATGCCCCGCCATTAATCGGCCTGAGCGACGCGGTCATTCTGGCGACGATGGCGGATACGGTTGTCCTTGTGGTGCGTGCCAATCAAAGCCGCCGCCACGAGGTTTGCCGGTCGCAAGAGATACTGGCGAACGTCAATGCGAATGTGAGCGGTGCGATCATCAATGACTTCGACATGCATCGCCTGGCCTACTATGGCGACCAAGCCCAGTATAGCCATTATTTCAACGGAACCCGGAGGAGAAATGGAAATTCGGGAGCTTAGAACCGTTCTTTTGGCGTGTATCCTCCTATCGGCCTCCGTCGGCGCTATGGCGCAAACAAGGGAGCCCGGCAGTGTAGCGGTGCGGCCAGATGCGCCACAAGCGGAACAGCCCGGGGGAGCTGCCAAGTTCGCGGAGACCCCCCTCATGGGAGATGCGTTGTCCACGAGTATTACCAGCGCACGGGTTGCGCTCGGCCCCGGCGACCAGCTCGCGATCGACGTTTTCGATACGCCCGAACTGGCCCAGCTTGTTCGCGTCAACAGTGAGGGGAAGATCCGGCTGGTTTTGATCGGGGAGATCTCCGTCCAAGGCATGGCACCGGATGCCCTCGAGAAGTTGATCAGGGGCAAACTAATTGACGGGCATTTCATGAAGGATCCGCAGGTCTCGGTCTACGTGCGTGAGTATGCTGGCCAGATGGCCTACGTGACGGGTGAAGTCATGCGGCCAGGCGCATATCCGTTGTTGCGCTCCCACCATCTGCTCGATCTCATTTCGCTTGCAGGCGGTCTGACTTCGCGCGCCGGGAACGCGGTGACTATAGTCCGCCAGGGAGATTCCACACCGCTCATTCAAGTTGATTTGGGCGACAAGGACGAGGATCGAAGGAATCCCGAGGTCGGGCCGGGTGACCGTATCACTGTGGGCCAAACCGGGATCGTTTACGTCTTGGGCGATGTGACGCGGCCGGGAGGATTCCTACTCGACCGGCGTTCCACTCTGAGCGTAGTGCAGGCGTTGGCTCTGGCAGAAGGCTCTCTGCCCTCGGCGTCGCTTTCCAAAGCGGTCATGATCCGCACAACTCAGGGAAATCGGCAGGAAACGCCGCTGAACCTGAAAATGATACTGAAATCGCAAAGCCCGGATCTTCTGCTGCAAGCGGGCGACATTATTTTTGTCCCCGGCAGTCTGACCCACGGGATGGGCCGGCGCAGTATCGAGATCATTGAATCGAGTATAGGCTTGGCAGGCATTTACGCCGGGCACCCCTAAACAACCTCAACGCATCCCGCGGTGCAGCATACCCGGAACAGAATCCGGCTGGTGCCGACCTCCAGGGCTGAGTACAAGTGGGTGAACACCGCACCACAGCGCAGACCTAAGGGTCCGCGCCAGCCAGTGAAGCCGTGGATGGGTCATCGAGTTTCGCTTGGAGGACAAGGCCGAACTCTCGGTAATGTCCTTGCGATTAGCGAATTGGGCCGAAAGAGGTGTCTCTCGTGGCGGTCTCTATTTCAACCCGTACCTTGGGCCTTTCTGCACCCGTTGCCATCACGGGCCGGAAGATCCGGCTTGCCGTCGTGGGGTGTGGTCGCATTTCGATGAACCACTTCCTGTCGGTGAGCGCGCATGCGAGCGACGTCGCATTGGTGGGGGTCTGTGATACGCAACCAGAGCGGCTCGAGGCGGCCGCATCGGCGCAGAGAGTGCCGGGATATGGGACGCTGACCGAGTTGCTGGCCGAGGCCGAGGCCGATGTCGTGGTGCTGACGACGCCCAGCGGACTGCACGCGCGCCAGGCGATAGAAGCCGCTGAGGCGGGATGCCATGTGGTGACCGAAAAACCGATGGCCACGCGCTGGGAAGACGGCCGGCACATGGTCGAGGTCTTTGACAGAGCGAGGCTGCGGCTCTTTGTGGTGAAGCAAAACCGGAAAAACCCCACTCTGCAATTGCTCAAGCGCGCCGTCGAGAAGCGCAGGTTTGGCCGAATCTACTTAGCTTCGGTCAACGTGTTTTGGACTCGTCCGCAGGAGTATTACGACAGCGAGGGCTGGCGCGGGAAATGGGAGTTCGATGGCGGTGCGCTGATGAACCAGGCCAGCCACTACGTCGATCTGCTCGATTGGATTGTCGGCCCGGTGGAAAGTGTTCAGGCGTATATCGGCACACTCGCTCGCAACATCGAAGTCGAGGACACGGGGGTAGTCGGCATCAAATGGCGTTCGGGAGCGCTGGGCACGCTGAGCGTGACCATGTTGGTCTATCCGAAGAACCTGGAAGGATCGATCACGGTCCTCGGCGAAAAGGGGACAGTCCGCATTGGTGGTACGGCGGCAAACGAGGTGCAGCACTGGGAATTCAGCTCGCCTGATCCGGACGACGATTTGGCGCGCGAAGCCAGTTACCCCTGCCAGTCGGTTTATGGTCACGGTCACGCGCTTTACTACGAGAATTTGATCGAGGTTCTGCGGGGCCGGTGCGAACCGGACACGGACGGCCGGGAAGGTCTACGCTCGCTGGAGTTGCTGACCGCCATGTACATCTCGGCCAGCGACGGACGCCGCGTCTGCTTGCCTCTGGAACATTAGGCATGAACGACTCCGAACCAGCACGCCCTTATTTTGCCCACGAAACCGCAATTATCGATCCGGGTGCAAACGTCGGCCCGGGGACTAAGATTTGGCACTGGGTTCACGTCAGTTCGACGGCGATCATTGGTGCAAACTGCTCCTTGGGGCAGAACGTCTTTGTCGGCGACGCCCGAATCGGCGATAACGTCAAGATACAAAACAATGTCTCCGTGTTTGACGCCGTGGTGCTGGAGGATGGTGTGTTCTGCGGGCCCAGCATGGTTTTCACCAATGTGATCAACCCCCGCAGTCACATCGTTCGCAAGTCCGAATACAAGGAGACTCTGGTCAAGCGAGGAGCGACAATCGGTGCCAACGCGGTGATTCTCTGTGGCCACACGATCGGCAGCTACGCCATGATCGGCGCCGGTGCGGTAGTCACCAAGGATGTGCCCGATTATGCACTGGTGGTGGGCAATCCCGCGCGGAGGATCGGCTGGATTTGTCAGTGCGGTATCCGGTTGAAGCAGGCGAACAATCACGCTCGCTGTCCAGCCTGCGGTTTGACCTATAAAACCAGCCATACTCATTGTGACCTTGCCGGCTAAGCGGTGTGGCCGTTGGTGCTGGCATTAACCGCGCGATGTCCGCCTGCGCATTGGGACTCCGAGGTTGTTCGTTTCGTGTGGGCGCACCCGGCTGATGGGCACCCCCGTTCAAGCTCCGCCGGGTGGCCGATGCCGCAGCTTGCCGCCACGGATCTGAGGGGTTCCGCCCAGTGAGGTCGGACGTGGAATTCATCGACCTGAAGACGCAGTACGCCAACCTGAAAGCTGTTATCGATGCGCGCATTCAGGCAGTCCTCGCACACGGCCAATTCATTATGGGGCCCGAGGTGGCCGAGCTCGAGCAGAGCCTGGCGAGGCGCACCGGCAGCCGTTACTGCGTCGGTTGTGCGAGCGGTACGGACGCCCTGCTGATTGCGCTCATGGCGCTCGGTGTCGGGCCCGGCGATGAGGTTGCGACCACGCCGTTTACCTTTGTTGCGACGGCGGAGACCATCGCGCACCTGGGCGCGAGGCCAGTATTCTCGGATATCGACCCGCGCACCTATAATCTGGATTCGAATTTGCTCGAGGCGGCGATTACGTCGCGTACCAAGGCGATCATCCCCGTTTCGCTGTACGGGCAATGTGCGGATATGGACGCCATTAACGCCGTGGCCTCGGCGCGGGGCATTCCGGTGATCGAAGATGCCGCCCAGAGCTTTGGCGCGAGGTACAAAGGCCGTCCGTCCTGCAATCTTTCCACCATCGGCTGTACCAGCTTCTTTCCCTCTAAGCCTCTTGGCTGTTACGGTGACGGCGGAGCGTGTTTCACCAATGACGAAATGCTCGCTACGAGGATGCGGCAGATCCGGGTTCACGGTCAGGATCGCAGGTATCATCACCCGCTGGTGGGTATCAACGGACGTTTGGACACCATACAGGCCGCTGTCCTGCTGGCGAAACTTGAAACCTTCGACGCCGAAATCGCAGATCGCGTTCGAATAGGTGGCAGCTTAAGCGAACGGCTGCGGGACGCGGTCGCGACGCCATACGTGGAGCCCTATAACACCTGTGTGTATGCCCAGTTCACAATCCAGGCGGATGATCGGGAAACGTTGCGGAAGCAGTTGAAGGCTGAGGGCATTCCCACCGCCGTGCACTATCCGGTCCCGCTGCATCTGCAGCCGGCCTTCGCCGTCGACGCAGTTGGACGCGGCAGCTTCCCGCAGGCGGAGGCCGCAGCGGAACGGGTCGTCAGTTTGCCGATGCACCCGTACCTCACCGAAGCGGACCGGGAGAAAGTAGTTGCAACGGTGCGTGCTTGCATTCCGCAGCCCGCGAGTATGCATTACGCCCTTGCGCGATAGGGCGGCTTGGCCGTCACGTTGCCTGTGGAGGTAGACATGGACTCGAAAGTTCTCCGGCATGTAGAAAACGAGTTCCACCGGACCATCTGTCGCACCTTCAAAACATCGGGAGAACTGGCTCAGCTACGCAATTCCGGTGATGAAATTGGAGCAGCGCTCTGAAGTTGTCATCGGCCGATTCGCGGATACCCTTCCGAAGGTGCTTGAACGTGCGGGTCACGTTGATTTTGCCTACGTTGACGGCCACTACGATGCCTCTGCGACGCTCCAGTATTTCGAGCAACTCAAACCTCACCTCCGCTCCAAATCGGTGGTGACTTTCGGCGGTGTTCACTGGTCTGCGGGAATGGATGCAGCATGGAAACAGATTATCGCTGATCCCGCCATCGGCATTGCCATTGATTTGTTCACGATGGGTCTGTGTACGTTAACCGGCCCCGGGAAAGCCTTTCGTATCGGAGTGTAGTGACCCATTTTCGTGCGGGCATGGGGTGCGCCGGGCAACGGCGTGGGTTGCGACCGTGTGAACGTAGCAGAGGGGATTCACTCCTGACGCCGCTGGAGAAAGTTCAACCGGTCCCCGTCGCTTTGCTTTGGACATGCCAGAGCAGAGCCTGCTACCAGCCCTTGAACCACCATCTATCCCGTCGGCAGGGTCGCCGATGAGGAAAGAGGGACCAGCGGTGAATGCCCTATTCCCCATGTTGACGTCGGCGGCCGTTAAGCAGCGGGCTATTGTCTGGATCAACGGTTTGCGGTCGCGCGCCGCGCGCCTGCGTTCAAACTCCTTTGTACGCAAAGTGGGTATCTTGAGCGGCGGGTCGGCGCTGGGGCACGCATTCACCCTCGCCGCTGCCCCATTCCTCACGCGCATTTACGGGCCGCGCGATTTCGGGGCACTGGGCCTATTTTCGAGCTTTCTTAACGTAGTGAGCGTCGCGGTCGCGCTACGGTACGAGATCAGCATACCATCGGGAAAAGACGAGGACGAGGCTGCGTACCTGACACTCTTTTCGCTCATCCTTGCGCTGCCGATGGGCGTCTTGGCTGCAGGTCTTCTCTGGGTGCTGATCCACTCCTCGATACTCGGTTTTGGCGGATTGCCATGGTATACGCCGCTGCTTCTGGCCTTGGCCATGGGCTTCGTCGGGATCTTCACGGCCTTGCGCTACTGGTGCCTGCGTCGAGGACGATTCGACCAGATATCACAGGGGGTGGTCGTCCAAAGTGCGGGGCGAGCCCTGTTTCAGACCGCCATCGGCGCAGTCGGGTTCCACTCGGCGGGATTACTGTGCGGGGAAGTTCTGGGACGCGGATTCGGAATGTCTCGAATGTTTCGTACCTCTTGGCCCCATATACAACGTTGCGTCCGCGCCTTTCATTGGAAAGATTTCAGCGGAGCCCTGTGGCGCAATCGCAAGTTCCCGCTCTATTCACTCCCGTCAGGATTACTGGACTCGCTTGCCGCCAGTCTCTCGGTCCCGCTGCTGATCCGGCTCTATGGAGATACGGTCGGAGGCCATTACTCGCTGGTGTGGAAAGCTATCACGGTGCCGAGTGTTCTTCTTACGGTGGCCATCGCGGACACGTTTCACAGCCATCTGGCGAACTGTGCGCGTGAGGAGCCCCATCACGTAGCGCGCCTTTTCAAGCGAACCAGCCTGGCTCTGCTGCTGCTGGGAGGCATCCCTGCCTTGATCCTTTGGTTCTGGGGCGTTCCGTTGTTTCGAGTGGTGTTTGGCTCGGAATGGGCTCTCTCCGGCGCCATGGCCGCCATCATCGCGCCTTGGTACCTTGCAGATTTTGTCTATGTTCCGGTCAGTCGAGTTGTACTGGTGCTCAGCGGGCAGGAATGGAAACTGATTCTGGACGCAATGGGCGTGGCGTCGTTGCTGACCGTCTTTTTCGTGGTGCAATGGCGCGGCATAGCGCCGATGCAGACGATCAAGACGCTGGCCGTCGTTAGCGTTGGTCTCCGCCTCTTCTCTTTCGCGATATTAAGCCGCATCGTAGCGCGATTTGAGAGAACCCGGGCAGGCAAGAGCCCTGGCTGCCTCATCCCTGTACTCGACTGAGATTGATCCGCCCTTTCTAGACCAACTGAGGGCTGGGGCGCGGAGCAAATCATGATGACGAGAATCCGACTTTTTCTGGTGGTGGGAGGCTACATCGGTACGCTCTTGTGGGCGTATGCCACCATCGTGTCGCCGGCCTTCGACTATCTCGGTTGTAAGCTGGCGTGGCGCGATCCGGTGGTGATGGCTTGGCTCATTGCTCTGGCGTTGCTGCCGGTATCGCTGTTACCGTGCACTCTCACGCGACCTTCGGCCATCATCCTGTGGTGGCTCTATCTGGTGGCATACATTCCCTCGATTCTGATGCCGGCACTAAGCCTGACCATGCCGACCGAGAGGCTTTTGCCGCTCCAGCTTTCCTTGCTGCTTTGCATGGGGCTTCTCTGCTTCGCTTCTCCGGAGAGGTTGCTCGCCGTCAGCCGGATCCAAATCAGCCCTGCTGTCTTCTGGTCGGTGTTTACGGTCGTGTGGTTGGGGTGCCTCGCGTTTATCCTCAAGTTCGGGCCGGACCTAATAGGGAACATCGCGTCCGTTTTGTCAGGCCAAAGCGAATACATTATCCGTAGCATATTCTCTGACCAATCTGCCCAAAGTGGACCGGCTCTCGGTTACGTAGTGGGACAGGTGGGTCAGGCACTTGGTCCGTATCTGATGGCGTTCGGAATTGCATATCGTCGCTGGCTGTGTGTCGTCGCCGGTATCTTCAGCCAGATAATTGTTTTCGGCGCGACTGGATATAAGAGCGTTATGTTCGCGCCTTTGCTACTCGGCCTTCTTTTCCTTGTCGTGAGGCGTTGGCGGCGCAGTTTTGGGTTGGTCCTCACCTCGGGTCTGATTGCCGTCACCTTGCTCTGTGCGGCTGCGGACCTCGCTTCCCATAGAGTGCTTTATTCGTCACTGTTCACTCGCCGTACTCTGGCCGTGCCGGGACTTCTTACGGGATTCTACTTCGAACATTATTCGCAGGCAGCCCATGCGGGGATTGGCTATCATTTCATCCGCACCGGACCCGTGCCTGCGCCGCCTTACGAAATCGGACTCACGTACTTCCGCAGTGAAAAGATAGACGCGAACGCCAATCTGTGGGCCGAGGGCTTCGCTGATTTCGGCGTGCCCGGCATGGTAGGATATACGCTGCTGGTAGCTTTCCTGATTTGGATCTACGATTCCATTGCCGTCAGGCATGATCTTGCCCTGGCAACGCTGCTGGCGGCCATACCCGGCTTCAACCTAAGCAACAGCATGCCAACGACCGTACTCCTGACGCATGGTGGTATCGCCGCTGCGCTGTTGCTCTATCTGTCGCCGCCGCGGAAACTGGGCGGGACATTCGAGCTAGCTTTGGAACCTGAGCAAAACCAATTGGTGCCCGTCGCCGGAACACCCGTGTGAATCCTCTTTCGATTCAGGTTCCACGACACAGCGGCTTGAAAGGACAGAGGCCACGAATAGTTGCGGCGGGCGGTAGGTTGCGGAATTTCGATCGCAACGGCGGTGTGAGGGCAGCACGAACCTCTAGGAGATGATGGTGCGGCGGCTTATCGAAATACTGGTTAGCGGTATGCTTCTCCTGTTGGCGACGCCCATCTTCCTGATTGTTGCCTTGGCGGTCTGGCTTAACGACCGTGGTTGCGTGTTGTATCGCCAAACGAGGTCGGGCCTGCTCGGCCGCCCCTTCGAACTGTTGAAGTTTCGAAGTATGCGGGCCAATAATCTGCCCCTCGATGACGTCACCGAAATTCGGGAAGGGAATCCCTTGGTCACCCCGGTGGGTAGGTGGATACGCCGCTTCAAAGTGGACGAGTTGCCGCAGTTGCTCAACGTGCTTCGCGGCGACATGGCGCTAATCGGGCCGAGGCCGGTGGGTCCAGGGCAAGTGGAGAAGTACACGGCCTTTGAGAACCGGCGTCTCAGTATCCTTCCAGGCATAACCGGTTGGGCACAAGTGAATGGCGGCACAAAGATCACATGGCCAGAGCGGATCATGCTCGACGTGTGGTATGTCGACCACCGTTCATTTTGGCTGGACGTGAGGATTCTGTGGCAAACGTTAGGCGTCACCGTGTTTGGAGAAGAGCCGAACCGCGAAGCTTTGGAGGCGGCGGAGGCTTATGCGAATCGTTCTGGTTGGCGCGATAGAATCCTCACTAGCTGCCCTTCGCGCTGGTCGCAGAAGGGCATGTGTCGCTCGCCCTGGTGACTCTGCCGTTGGTAAAGGCTTCGCGCCATTCCGACTTCGTGGACCTACGCCGGTTGGCCGCGAGCGCTGGAGTGCTGGTGATCGAGACGTTGAACGTGAACGCGCCGGATGTGCTGGCAGTGATGCGTGCGCAGACTAGCGGCCATAGGAAAATGATGGGAGCATGTAACGACATGCCTTGCCGAGTCGTCCACCTGACCTCCGTACATCATGCATTCGACACTCGTATCTTTCACAAGGAATGTAAGACCTTGGCGATGGCCGGGTACGATGTCACCCTGATCGCGCCCCATGCGGAAGGGGACTTGGTTGAAGGCGGCGTCAAGCTTCGTGCAGTCGTGCCGCCGCGCGACCGCCGCGAGCGCGTGACACGTACTATTCCGGAGGTATACCGCGCGGCGCTACGGGAAAATGCGGAGTTCTATCACTTTCACGATCCTGAGCTGATGCCGATCGGCGTGCTACTAAAGCTGCACGGGAAGAAGGTCATCTACGACGTGCACGAAGACTACACGAGCACGATGCAATACAAGCAGTGGATTCCTTCTGCTTTGCAGGGATCGGCTTCGTTCGCGGTGAGAATCTGCGAGGCCACGTTAGCGGCCGCTTGCGACCGGGTCGTCGCCGCAACTCCAAAGATTGCCCAGAAGTATCATCCTGACCGGACGAGGGTTGTTCAGAACTATCCCTGGAGTCACGAGCTCTGGTGTCCCGACGGTCTGCCGTATGAAAAACGCGAGGCCATTGCAGTGTATGTCGGGATTCTATCGGACGCGCGCGGCTGGCGCGAGATGGCGCAGGCGGTTGAGTTCGTCGCGCGAGAGACACCGCTGAAGTTGCTGATCGCCGGCACAGTGATACCGGGGGCTAAGGCAGAATTTGATGATGGCCGCAAGAACGCCTTAGTCGAGCAGATGGGCCTGCTCAATCGACCTCAAGTGGCGGCGCTATTGGCGCGGGCGAGGGTCGGCTTGGTGGTGCTGCACCCAACCGGTAACCACGTGAGCGGGCAGCCGACCAAGCTGTACGAGTACATGTCTGCTGGACTACCGGTAGTGGCCTCCGATTTCCCGTTGTGGCGGCGCGTCGTTGAATCGGTAGGCTGCGGGCTGCTGGTCGATCCGCTTAATCCGGCCGCTATCGGCAAGGCTTTGCTGTGGCTGCTCCGCCATCCCTTGGAAGCGGCCGAGATGGGTCGAAAGGGTCTGCGCGCGGTAGCGGAGAACTACAACTGGGAGCGCGAGTCTGAACGACTGATCGCCACTTACGCTGAACTGCAAGGTTCGAAGCACGGATGACAGTCTGCCACAAGAACGAATGGCAGTGAGCGCTTGGCAGCAGGGTCAATACATTGGGAGTGCACTCGGCGCAGTTTCGCCGCCGCAACTTGATAGTAGGTTGAATCGTGAACGTCTGGCTGATCAATCATTACGCGTACCCGCCGACCGAACCCGGTGACGCCCGCCATTACAGCCATGCCCGCGAATTGCTGTGCCGCGGGTATGGCGCGCGGATCATCGCATGTAACTTTCATCACCTGACGCATAAGTACATCTCGATGGCGGCGGGCCGCATCTGGGAACACTGCGTTCTTGAAGGAGTGCCCTTTACCTGGATCACGGCGCGCCCCTATCGAGCGAATTCGGTGGCTCGCATCTGGAATATGTTGCAGTTCGGCCGGCGCGCATGGAAGGGGGACTGGGCCGTTGGGCTTCCGCCCCCGGACCTGATTCTGGGATCCAGCCCACATCCCTTTGCGGCGCTCGCGGCTGAGCAACTCGCCTCGCGCCATGGCGTACCGTTCGTGCTCGAAATCCGGGATCCTTGGCCCCTAACCTTCACCGAGGTAGGCGGGTACTCCAAGTACCACCCCTTTGTGCAACTGGTAGACAGGACCATGCGCTATCTGTATGCGCGGGCCGCGCGAATCGTGATGTTCTCAAAAGACTCTGCCGATCTGCTGGTCCGCTACGGCGCTGACCCACAGAGGATTGTATGGATACCGAATGGCGTGGATCTGAGGTCGACTCTCGAACCACGTCCCGCGCCCGACGATGGCCAGTTCACCGTCACTTATCTCGGAGCACATAACCAATGGAATAGTCTGGACGTGGTTCTCGATGCTGCCAAGCTCCTTCAGAACGCCGGAGTGCGCGATGTGCTTATCCGGTTCGTTGGCGACGGCGCTAGCAAGCCGGGACTGGTGGAGAGAGCACGGACCGAAGGTATCCGTAATGTTCGGTTCGAAGATCCCGTCACCAAGAAGCAAGTTCCGGGGATATTGCATACCTCCGACGCGTTCATCATCAATAATCGCAAAGACGGGGCATCGAAGGGATGGATGAGCTTTCAAAAAATGTACGATTACTTGGCAGCCGGCCGTCCCATCGTGTTTGGATGTTGTTCCAATTGCGATCCGGTGCGTGAGTCCGGTGCGGGCATTTCTGTCGAAGCTGATAATCCAGCGGAACTAGCGCGTGCCATCCAATACCTGTCGGGCCGTTCGCGTGAGCAGCTTTGGGAGTACGGACTACTTGGACACCGCTATATCGAGAAAGCTTACAACCTGCCCCTACTCGTAGATCGCTTCGAGAGTTTGATTGCGGACCTTACTCGCCAGCCTCTCGTAGCACACAAATCTTCTTCCCTGTTGAAGGGGCGGCCGTTCTCATACACTCGCTAAACGTAACGTTTCAATTCATGCTTTGCGAACATTTTCTCACTATCGCGGACCAGGACTCGTGGGGCCAGTATTTGCCGGCCAGCCGCAGTGTCTTCGGAAGTCTCGGCTACGCCCGTATCTGCCATTCCTTCCGAAGCGCCGTGCCGCACCTCTATGTTGTGGAATCAGGCGAGGCCGCCATTGCCTATCCCTTGTTGCTTCGCTCCCTGGCGGATTTGCCCTTCCCTGTAGAAACGAAGGCCAAGTGGGATACCACCACACCGGACTTCACAGGTCCTTTGATGTCTGGTAGCGGGTCTGTCCTTGCCGCTTCCTTCCCGAAGCTTCGTAATGCACTTTTCGAAAGGGAGG
>Ga0371490_1000621_pt1 | contig 22538 bp, 19 predicted proteins | sample MB2SIPfraction_FD_207959 | JGI IMG/M metagenome (GOLD analysis project Ga0371490, IMG submission 207959) | Lab enriched peat soil microbial communities from McLean, Ithaca, NY, United States - MB28FN SIP fraction | ecosystem: Environmental > Terrestrial > Soil > Wetlands > Peat | place: USA... | reverse complement strand
ACCTGTACAAAGAAGCAGAGCGCCTCTGCCGCGATCTCGGCGACAAGGATAGGCTGCAAGGGGTGCTGAGCAACCAGGCGGACATCCTCAAAGATCGTGGGGATTTGGATGGCGCTATGGACCTGTACAAAGAGCAAGAGCGACTCTGCCGCGAACTCGGCGACAAGGATAGGCTGCAAGGGGTGCTGAGCAACCAGGCGGACATCCTCAAAGATCGCGGGGATTTGGACGGCGCTATGGACCTGTACAAAGAAAAAGAGCGACTCTGCCGCGAACTCGGCGACAAGGATAGGCTGCAAGGGGTGCTGAGCAACCAGGCGGACATCCTCAAAGATCGCGGGGATTTGGACGGCGCTATGGACCTGTACAAAGAGCAAGAGCGACTCTGCCGCGAACTCGGCGACAAGGATAGGCTGCAAGGGGTGCTGAGCAACCAGGCGGACATCCTCAAAGATCGCGGGGATTTGGATGGCGCTATGGACCTGTACAAAGAGCAAGAGCGACTCTGCCGCGAATTCGGCTACTCGTGGGGGCTTGCAATGTCGCTCGCGAGTCAGGCTGAGCTTTTGAGCAGCACACCAGAACGCTGGCTCGAGGCCCGCCAGCTCGCAGACGAAGCTCTGGCAATTGCCACCCGCCACGGCTCTCAGCATCTTGTGCGCCTGGCCGAGCTCATCCGTGACTCCATCCCGGCCGCCTCGGCGTGAAGAACTGTGTTCCGGCAAGGAATCTTATGGAAGACTTGACATTGGATCATCTGGTGTTGCGGTATTGCCGGCAAATCGTCATGCAGACCATGGATCACGTGCGCAGCCGGATGCGCGAGGAAGACCTGCCCGCCCTCCGCCGCCATGTCGCCAACGTGCATGTCCAGAAGTCCGACGTTAACCCCACGACGGCCATCGACCAAGAGGCCGAAGACCTCATCCTCCGCGAGCTCGCCCGTAAGTTCCCCAAGCTCCCCGGCATCCGCGCTTATACCGTTTTCAGCGAGGAACTCGGCATCCAGACATTCCCCGCCGGCGCCAGCGAATCGGATGCCGATCTAGTTGTCTTCATCGACCCCATCGACGGCACAGAATTTGTTGAAGCGCTGCAGGGTGGTTGGACGCTGATTGCCGTCTATGACCGCCGCTTAAACGATGTACTCGCCGCCGTGGCCGGCGACATCTTTCTCGACCGCATCTACTGGGCCTCGGCCTCGGGCTACGCCGAGTGCCTCGACTTCATCACCCACTGCTGGTTCCGACTCGACGGTGGCGCCCAGCCCAATTCGACCCTCGCGGGCGCGCGAGTCAACGTGCTTACGACCAAAGTCGACCGCTACCGGGCGTTGTCCGAACAGACTGCGCTGATGGACGCCATCCGCGAGCAGGACGGCCGCGTGAATCTTTCTTGGGGATCGAACACCATCATTCAGGTGGCGGCGGGCTATGCCGATGTGGCGATAGAGTTCGCCAAAGGCTTCGCCACTTACGACATTCTGCCTGGACTGTACATCGGGCTGAAAACGGGACTGACCATTGTGGATTTGTCCGGCAATCCCATCACTTCGAAATTGGATCTCGAAGACATCATGGCCACTTTTCGGCGTGATCCCCAACATCCCAAGCGCCTGCCCTTCATCGCCGCCAAGGAACCAGCTCTGGCGGAACAAGTGCTAAAGCTGCTCGACCGCAGCAGGAAGTAATGGAAACTTCATGCCCTACGACCTCTTCATCTCCTACTCCCGCCGCGATGACAAACAGGGCCAAGTCCGCGCCTTGAAGGAGCAGATCGAGGCCGACTACCGCAGCTTCACCAAGGAAGACCTCCGCTGCTTCTTCGACACCGAAGACATCGCCACCATGGACGACTGGCGCCATCGCATCCTGGAGGGCCTGCGCGAATCGAGCCTCCTGTTGCTCGCCCTTTCCCCTGCCTACCTCGACAGCCCCTATTGTGAGTGGGAGATTGTCGAGTTCCTCAAATATGAGCACTCCCGTACAGTCGGCGGCCAAGGCGTGACGCCCGTCTATTTTGTGGAAATCCCCGGGCTGGACGAGCCGGGCTTCGAGCAGCGGGCGGCCGCTTGGGTCGCCCGGGTGCGCCGCCGCAACCAAGTGGACCTTCGGCCCTGGTTCCGCGAGGGCGCCGAGGCCCTGAAGCGCGCAGACGTCCGCCGCAGGCTCGACGACCTCGAACGCTCATTGCATATCCGGCTCTCCCGGCTCCGTCGTCTGCGTGAAGTGCCCGGCAATCTCCCCGCCCACAACCCCCATTTCGTGGGCCGTGAAGCGGAGATGCAGCGCCTGCACGAAGCCGTCGGCCTTGGCTGCTTTGGGGTGCTCACTGCGGTGCAGGGCATGGGCGGCGTGGGCAAGACCGCCCTCGCCATCCAATACGCCTACGCTTATGCCGATTTCTACCCGGGCGGCCGCTGGCTGGTCGGTTGCGCGGGAGAAACCAATCTGGCCTCCGCCGTGCGTCGGCTCGATCTCGACCTGGGGCTTACCCTCAGCGATGCGGAAAAGCGCGACGACAATCTCGCCGCTCGCCACGTGCTGGCTGAACTGGAACGTCGCGCCATCGAAGGGGCCCAGGCCCGCTCCGGCGAAAAACATCCAGCACAGCCTAAGGCGCTCCTTCTGCTCGACAACGTGGATAATCCCGCGCTGCTCCAAACCCCGCAGTCCGCTCTGCTGACCGGCCGCCAATGGCTCCACGTGCTTGCCACCACACGGAGCGGGGCGGAGGATTTCGGCAAAGACCCGGAATGCCTGACCGTGCTCTCCATCGACGAACTGCCCGACGACGACGCCCTCCGGCTCATCGAAAGCTACCAGCCGGGCGGACGCTTCCCATCCCCGCAAGAGCGCGCCGCCGCCCTCGAGCTTGTGAGGCTACTTGGTGGTTTCACCCTGGCGGTCGAGGTCGTAGCCGTGCATCTCGGCGAACGGGCCGGCCGCGTCACCTGCGCCGCATTTCTCGAGCGGATGAAGAAGGAAGGTCTCGGCAAGTTCGATGACGTCATCCAAGGCACCAAGACCGGAATCTTCCACGGCGAGAAGCTTGTCGGCGCCACCCTGAAGCCCACGCTCGACCTGCTATCAGAACCGGAACGCCTCGTCCTGGACTACGCCGCGCTGCTGCCTCCGGATGCCATACCGCTGCCATGGCTGCGCGCGCTGGCGGCGAAAGATTTTCCAGGACTCGGCCGAGACGCCGAGCCCGGCTACGATGACCCCTGGCTCAGCCTGGTTAATCACCTCCTTGGCCTGCGCCTGTTGCAGACCATCGACTTCACCGAAGATGGCCGCACACCGCGCCTCCTCCGCATGCACCGGCTGGTGGGTGAACTCGTGCGCAGCACCAATAAGGAGATAGAACGCCACCAGGACTGTTTATCCACCCATGCTCGCGAACGGTGCAGCTTTCTGGAAAAAGGTTGGTTGGAGTGGGGCAACCGCTGGGAAATAGGCCCTCTGGTTTCGCTAGCCCACCTACGGCTGGACAACAAAGATTGTGTTCATGGCCCCCGGTTAGCCAACGAAGCCGCTGATCGATTGTCGGATCTCGGCATGTATTCCCCTGCGGAGCCGCTCTACCGCCGGGCGCTGGAGGCCCAGGAACGCACCCTCGGTTCAGAGCATCCACACACACTCCGTAGCCTAAACAATTTGGCTCTGGTGTTGATGCAAAAGGGCGATTATGCGGGCGCGGAACCGCTCTACCGCCGGGCGTTGGAGGCAAGGGAGCGAATCTCGGGGCCGGAGCACCCCGCCACGCTGACCAGCGTAAACAACCTGGCCGGATTGCTGAACAAAAAAGGGGACTACGCGGGCGCGGAGCCGCTCTACCGCCGGGCGTTGGAGGCGTTCGAGCGGGTCTTGAGGCCGGGGGATCCCGGCATGCCGACCATTTGGAACAACCTAGCCACTCTACTTAGGGACAAAGGGGACTACGCGGGCGCGGAACCGCTCTACCGCCGGGCGTTGGAGGCAAGGGAGCGAATCTTGGGGCCGGAGCATCCCGACACGCTGACCAGCATAAACAACCTGGCCGCACTGCTGTACAGCAAAGGGAACTACGCGGGCGCGGAACCGCTCGTCCGCCGGGCGTTGGAGGGCCGCCAGCGGGTCTTGGGGCCGGGGCACCCCGAAACGCTGAACAGCGTGAACAACCTGGCCGTATTGCTGGACAGCAAAAGGGACTACGCGGGCGCGGAACCGCTCTACCGGCGGGCGTTGGAGGCGTTCGAGCGGGTCTTGGGGCCGGAGCATCCCGAAACGCTGAACAGCGTGAACAACCTGGCCAATTTGCTGTATAACAAAGGCGACTTTGCGGGCGCGGAGCCACTCTACCGCCGGGCGATGGAGGGCCGCCAGCGGGTCTTGGGGCCGCTGCATCCCGATACGCTGGCCAGCCTGAACAACCTGGCCACCTTGTATGCCCGAGCATTGCAGGCGAAGGAGAGTGTTGGCCAAACCGAACATCCCCAATTTGCGATTGAGCTGAACAATCACGCCCTGTTATTACGCAAGCTCGGTCGATTCAACGAGGCAGCCACTTTCCTTCGCCGGGCCATCGGCATTGAGGATCGCCTACTTCCACCGGATCATCCGAAGCGCGCCCATCGGCGGAACAACTTGGCCATCGTCTGCATGCTGGCCGGTCAGCTGGATGAAGCAGAGCGCATGAACACAGAGGCGTGGTCACTCAAGGCCGGCCAACATGATGTGACCAGCGGCCGGATTCTCTTCGCCCGAACCGCCATCCACTGGCTTCGGAATGCTGACGCGCCGCAATATCTCGGCCAGCTACGAACCCTTCTGGAGCAGCCCGAACTCCCCTGCCTCGGCGAGATAAACCCCAAATGGGATGCGGCCGACGTTCTCGATCGCCTGCGTTCACGGCTGACACCAGAAAAGGCCAATTTACTCGCGGCGATCGTGGCGACCCTCAACGAGCCGGGCAAGGTCGCCGATCTTGAACGATTCGACCTCTGGCATTCCACGTTGGCTGTGCCGTTGGAGGTCCGTTGGCCGGATGAAACTGAGAGGGGTAGCCTCGCTCTGCCTGCGTGACCACACACGATCTGCAAGAATCGAATTTGCTAAACAATTCCCGCTCGCCTCCGCACCAGCGGCGCGCTAAGGCGAGCTGGCTTTCGAGTTTCCCTCAGTTATGCTGGAGGAGCTGGCTTTAAGGGAGCACACACGCTGGATGCGTCAGACGACAAGGGACGGATGGCGCCATGCTTTCGAGACCGACAAACCAAAATTGCTGCACAACTACTTGCTGCCTTGGCGCAAGGGGGATCTGGCCCCCTACGCGGGCTTCGCCGAGTATCTCAGGGACAAGGAGCTTCCCGAGGAAGAGAGAGAGAGAAAGAAAGATCGGACAGCGATTCGCAATATTGTCACGATTCTGAAGAGCATCGGTTACAAATCGTTGAGGCGCGAAGTGAGGCTGGGCGAGCCTGGGCTGCCGCGCAGAAGCAATAATCTATCCACTATGCCCACTGGCGGCGACGCAGATCGACCGCCAAAAGCGGGTCACCAAGTGCGCATTGCGCTCACGCCGCGCCGGCTTTCAAAGGGCTTGTTTTTGCTGCCAGGGCGATAAGCTGATCCTTTGCTTGTTGTAATCCCGTAGCTGCGGCCTTCTCATACCAGTGCCGGGCCTGTGCATAGTCCTGCGCCGCGCCTAGCCCGTACTCGTAAAGAATGCCGAGGTTGAACATGGAATTGGTGTTGCCGGCTGCGGCGGCCCTCTCAAACCATTGCCGCGCCAGTGCGTAGTCCTGCGCCACGCCTTGCCGGTTGTAGTACAGGCCGCCAAGAGCCCCCATGGCCTGGGCGCTGCCGGCTGCGGCGGCCTTCTCATACCACTGGCGGGCCTGGGCGTAGTCCTTCGCCACGCCCTGCCCGTTCTCGTAAAGAAGACCGAGGTCGAACATAGCATCGGCGATGCCGGCTGCGGCGGCCTTCTCATACCACTGCCTGGCCTGTGCGTAGTCCTTCGCCACCCCATGGCCGTTTTCGTACAGGAGTCCGATCTGTATCATCGCCTCCCGATTGCCGGTCATCGCAACTGTCCTGAACAAGCGAAATGCCTCGGAATAGTCGCCTGCTCCGTACAACCGCTGCGCCACTTTGAGCAACTCGTCGGGACCACGTGGAACAGACGTCTCAGATTGCTTTTGGATTATGGGCCCCTGGGTCCCGCTTGGCTTCACCCCCAACTCTTGAAGACCGCGGACGACGCGAGGAAGGATGGCGCCCACACCCTCTGTGGGAACGCGCACTGCCGTCGCTATGCCCAGAGCCATACGCCATCTGGGCCTGCGGCTCTGGAACTCTGCCCACGATATTCCTTTCAGTATGGGAACAAAGTGCCTTTGCTGCTCCCGCGCCCATTTGACTTCATCTTCGACCTGTTGCGAACCGAGCGAATCGGGCGAGATCACGACAAGGATTGCCTGCGATTCACCAATGGCCCGGTCGACCTGATCCAGGTAGTCGGGACCCGGGTAGCCGTCACGCTCGTAGCACCAGGTCTCATAGCCAGCAGCTTCCAGGCCTCGCGCGGTTTCCAGTGCTAGGTCCGTGTCCTCTTCAACGTGGCTAATGAAAACGTCGCTCATTGGACACCTCTCGGATCTCGCCACAAGTGTTCGCCATCAACAGCCAGCGTTCGTGGTCGCGAGGTTGGGTTTCAGAGCCTGACGCCGTTAGCGCGGGAGTGGATTGTGCAGTGGTTTACAAACGTCCGCGAGTCGTCACCGGTGATTGAACCCACGACTCAACCCATTCGGGTCGCCCAAGCCTAGTTGCTGGTCCAGCGATTCGCAGTGGCCGGCATCACAAGTGCTGGGAAGGCTCTCAGAAACTGTGGGAAAAACTCACTTGTGCACCTCGACGCCTTTGACTGTTATCCAAAAAGCAAGGCGTCAGTCTTCTGGGAGAATAAAACCGAACTTTCGGTCAAAGGACTCACAATCGATAAGAACCAAAATAGACGTATCTTTGTGACCTGCTCCCCTTAATCCGCAGGAAAGTGTATATGATTCTGCGGAACACGGAGGGGCGTTAAATCCAAGCGGAAATGCGGGTGGCGCTGATTTGCCCGAGCACAAAGTCATTTTGCGGACGCGTCGTTGGGGTAGCCCGCGAGATTAGGGAGTGTAGACGATTTTGTAGCGGTCAAAGCCTCTTTGAACAACAAATCGCAACAGCGTTCAATCACGGTCGTCAAACCGTTCCATCGAAATCACTTATTTTCCGCAAAATTCAACAGAGTTCACCAAATGCCTAAATCGGGTTCGGGACCAGGAGGTTGGCCGAAGGCTGATCGGAGAGGCAGCATTATTCATTCAGGATTCGCAGTTTGCCTCGAGGAATTTCCCTGTTATTTCCCTGATCCACATGATTTTCCAAGGCGCTAGATTGGCTTAACCCCACCGCCTCTAAAGGTTTGAAGTGCGCTAGACCCGCCAAGGTTGCGTAGATTCCCTGATTTTTTCCCTGTTAATTGCGGAGAAGAGTTCGCTCATGACTGTGCCCTCCGCCAGATATTCAAACTACGGGACTTCCCGCCCTTATCACGCAGCTTGTCACACATTCTGCGTTTTTCCGCTGATTTCCCCGTCTGCGTAGTATTAAGCCAGAAGGAGAAGCATGGGAAACGGCCCGAAAGTCACTCTGATGTTGCAATGTAAGGTGGACGGCAAATGGAAAAAGTTGCCCGCGCCGATTTCGCCCAACGGACGCCCGAAGCCAGTTCCGGGAGGTACTCACTATCTTAGATACCAGCGGAATTGTTGGAAACCCGTAGGCAAAGACCCGGATGCGGCCCTCGCTGCCAAGCGCCGCTGTGAGATTGCGTTGGAAGGCGTTCCGGGCGTCTCCATTGCTGGCGCTTCGGTTGGAACGTCAATCCAGTCGAGTGAACGCTTGAAATTAGAAGATGCTACCGAGCAATATCTTACAGATACAGAAACACAGAAGGAGCCAAAGACCCACTCAGCCTGCAAAATTGCCGTGAACCAATTCTGCGAATCGTGCCCCAAGGTATATCTTGATGAGCTTGAGCGGCGCGACTTGCTAAACTTCGTGGCGTTTTTGAGGAAATATCGCAAGAAGAATGGCGAACTGCTGAGCGAGCGCACTATCCACAATCGCTTTGAAAATGTCATCACATTTCTCAAAGATTTCGGAGTTCGTGGTTTGGTCCAACTTAAGGACTGGCCGGAATATGAGGAGGAAGACGCCGTTCCCTACACCGCTCAGGAACTTCGGCTGTTGTTCGCTCAGGTGAGACCGTTGAACGGGGATCGAGGGTGAGTTTGCCTCTCTTCGCGATCCGGACTGGCGGTGCCCCAACTGCTTTTACGGCCTCAGTGTGCATGGGGAAGAGGGCCAGTTCGCCGAGCGGCACCATCGCTCCATCGGGAGCGTTCAGGTACAAGCCGCGCAACGCGTCCGCACTCGACCGGCTCTCCCGCGACAATTGAACGCGAATGGGCACATCTTCGCGTTCACTGGGCAGGTGCATCAGTCCGGCCTGCGTTCCCCCCAGTGCCATGCTACTTTCCAGCGGATTCTTTCACGTTTAACACGCAATCACCCGCCACATCCTGTAGCGTTTGCACCGCTCCTGAAGGCCAGCGGATTTCCACGAGTTTGGCCCTCGTGTCATTACCAAGGCCAAAGTGCACCGGGCCGTGACTGGAAGAAGCATAGCCGACGCTGGTAGTCATGTGGTTGTACTGAGCGCCTGCCGAGGTCACAACCTTCACCACGGCTCCAATTCCGTCACGATTGCTCTTGGTGCCCTCCAGCGCAACATCCAGCTAGTGTCCTGCGCCCTCCGTTCGGTTCATCCAAATCTCCGCATCTTTGCCGAGCGCCGTGACGACCACATCCACGCGGCCGTCTCCGTCAAAATCTCCAAACGCCACACCTCGATGCCGGGCTGGGGAAGCCGCGTCCAAGCCAGCCTCGGCGGTCAGGGCCTGCCATTGGCCGCTTGCGCCAAGATTGCGAAATACCGTGTTGGGTTGCTCGATATCCATACCGGGCTTCGGAACGGACTCCACATGCCCGCGTGCGATGAACAGATCTTTCCAGCCATCGTTATCAAAGTCATAAAAGCCTGGGCCATAGCCCGCCATGGAGCGGCTGAGCTGCCGCATCCCGCTGGCATAGGTAACTTCCTCGAATCCCTTGCCGGCCTTGTTCCGATAGATGGGAAATGTCTGGTTGTTCAGGGCGGCGAACACAATGTCCGGGTAACCATCATTGTTGTAATCGCGAAAATCGACTCCCATGCCGGAAATAAATTCGCCGTCCTCGACTAAGGCGACCCCCTGCGAAAAAGCGACTTCTTCGAATTTTTTCCCCGTGTTGTGGAGCAGAAAGTTGTAGGAGGTGTCGTTGGTAATGAACAAATCAGGCCGTCCATTCGATTATCGGCGGACGCTTGCGCGTTGGCATCACCGACCAGCATAAGCTCGTTTCTGATGCCGCGAAGGAGTTGGCGGCAAAAGCGGACGTGGTGATTATCGCCGCCGGTTTCGACAACGATAGCGAAGGGGAAGGCGCGGATCGTCCCTTCTCGCTGCCTTTTGGCCAGGATGAACTCATTCGGGAACTTTCCGCGGTGAACAAGAACACCATCGTTGCGCTCACTTCGGGAGGGGGCGTCGATGTCTCTGCCTGGATCGATCGTGTCCGCGGGCTCATCGAGATGTGGTATCCCGGCGAGCAGGGCGGTACGGCTCTCGCGGAGATTCTGTTCGGCGTCGTGAATCCCTCCGGGCATCTTCCGGCTACGTTTGAAAAGCGCTGGCAAGACAATCCGGCGTACGCGAACTACTATCCGGAAGCAGGCACAGTTCGCGTGGCCTACAAGGAAGGAATTTTCGTCGGTTATCGCGGCTACGAGCACAACAATGTGCAGCCGCGGTTCCCGTTTGGCTTTGGCCTCTCCTACACCACATTCAAATTCGGCGATCTGTCCGTCGCTCCGGCAAGCTCGTCGGCGTTGGCGCCCAGCGGCCGTCCGGCGCTTTATACCGTTTCCCTCGACGTCACCAACACGGGTTCCCGCACCGGCGCCGACGTTGCGCAACTCTACGTTGCGGAAGCCGCTCCGAAAGTGCCGCGTCCCGCAAAGGAGCTGAAGGGTTTCGCGCGCGTGGAGCTTGCCCCTGGCGAAACGAAGCACGTCACCCTCTCGCTCGACTCCCGCGCCTTCGCCTTCTACGATGTCGCCGCCAAGCACTGGCAGGCCGATAGCGGCGCTTACACCATCAAGGTCGGCGATTCTTCCGTCGACACGCCTCTCAGCGCTGGCATGACTCTGCCCAGCCTCATCAGCATCACGAACGATAAGTAACTTCGTACGGATTCGCTGATTCCTGCATGCGACGACGTGGAGATCTTGTTTCAATATCCGGACGCACAAGACAGTCCCCGGTTCACAACCTGCTGCAGGCAGATGAATTCTCAACGTGTTTGTGTTTACCCATCGCTTGGAAAGTGACCGTATTTAGTGGAGCGCATGCAGCCCTCTTTGTGCGCGAGGCCTTCCGGGCTTGGCTTTAGCGGAGCTGTTGCAGGCCTCGCGCTATTGAGCGAATGACTTCCGTGCCATGCGCGTGTGAATATCAGGCTGCTGCACTTGGCATCGTATTCAGCTCTCTCCATGAACCTCAGCGCACCCAGCAGTGGCCGGCATTTTCAAAGTGAATCTCAAAATTTTGGCAAGAAGTGGGCTGCTGGAAGATCAGCGGCCACCAATCCTTATGGTCTTGGTCGCATGGCAACGGACGCTCAGGAACCAAACGCGTAAGTCGTTTATTTTCAGCTACCACTCGCAGCACACCGCCAGTATCGTCGGACCCCTCTAATCACAATTGTTGCTGATACTCACCGTGTCGCGGCTACTGGCAGGCGCATATGTTGGCTTGTGCGTGTTCATGGCTCGACCCTATAGCCCTGCGTGTCTGGCACCCTCGGAAGTAGGTTGGTGACATTCCGAAAACGGACAAAAGGAGAAGACTGCTCAGTAACGCAGGAATAGTTAACTGTTTAGCGTCATTGGCCATTTCTTGGCTGATGTTCCCTCCTGGAGAGCTTCTAATAGAAGATAGCCCGCCTCGGCGGGTCATTGGGACTCTCCCCGCTCCCGTGCACCCGCTGGTTGGGCTTTTCACGGCGGGTTCTAAAGTACTCACGTTCGGAACAACTACGGTTATGTGCGCAATCGGCACACTCCGTGCGAGCGTGAAGCGAAACTGAAACATCAGAGTCAGCGGGAGGCATGTGATGCGCGGCAAGAGAGTTTTCCAAGTCGGTGTCTTTCTGGCTGCAGTGGCCATTTTCACGTTCCTCGGCAAGCCCATGCCCGGAGGGAGCAGGGTTGTCACGCACCAGCCCGTCCCAGAGTTCCGCGATTGGAGCACGCGCCACGTCGTCTATTCCAATTGGGGTTACCTGGCTGATATGAATTCGGCGAGTTCCGATCCACGCGCCGTTTTCAGTTGGCGCGCGCGTCCGGCCAGCCCCTACTACAGATTCCCACCCTTTCCTCCGATCCCCAGACCGCGGCCGCTCCCACGGCCCGCGTCTCCTACATTGCACCGCGATTGGAGCATCAACCTCGGCACGGCTGGCACCGCACTGGGCATGTACCCCGCGAAATACACCTTTGACGTAACCTCGACTCCAAGTTGTGCCAATGACTTTGTCGTCTTCCCGGTCGCTGCGCAGGGCAGCGCAACGCAACCCAATCTCGTCGCCTTCAACAATCTTTACAGTGGCACAACTGGCAGCACGGGCATTTGCAATCGCACCGCGAGTGGATCCGACTTGGGCAACACCGCGACAGTTCTTTGGTCTTACAACGTCCAAGGAATCACCGGCGGCGGGGCTGTGCCCACCTCTCCCGTGCTTTCCTATGACTACAACGGGAACAACTCAGGCCTAAAGGTTGCATTCGTCGAGTCCATTGCTGGCAGTCCGGCACACTTTCACGTTCTGGCATTCAAGTCGGGGGATGGAGTAGTTGCAACGAACCTGCAGTACGTTCTGACGCCGAAGACAATCAGCACTTTCACAACGAAAGCGCCGGTCGCGGGCAGCGGCACGGCCACGGACCTTGCCCTCGGTGCTTCCACGAGCGGCACTGATACTCTCTCTTCGCCGTTCGTTGACTACGTCCACGACACCGCTTACGTGGGAAACGATGTGGGCATTCTGTATCGCATCAAAGACGTCTTTTGCACGACCGACAATTCGGATTGCGCGGGCACCACCAAGCCGGCGCCGAGTCTCGACACCACCTGGGGCACCAGCGGTGCCGTAACCGTCTGTAGTGGAAAGCTCACTGGTCCAGTGCTCGATTTCGGAACTCTCAACGTCTACGTTGGCTGCTCCGACGGCAAGCTCTATTCCGTCTCGCAGACCGGGACGATTAAGTCGATCACCGTCGGTGATGGCGTCGCCAGCAAGAAGTATGGTGCCATCGTCGATCCACCCATCGTCGATGGCATCAACGGTTTTGTTTACGCCGTCAGCGGCTCGGCGAGCAACGGCGCCAATGGCGCGCTGGTGCAAGCCAAGTTGGACTTCAGTTCCTTCGTCACTGCAACGATTGGCGCAGGCAATCAGTGCAACATGCATGCTCCTGTGTTCAACAATGCCTACTACACCAGCCCCACCACGACGGGCGCCCTTGTGTATGTGGGTGGAACCACCGGTGTGGTCAGCCAGCCTTGCTCGGCTAGTTCGACGACGACCGGAGATATCTTTGTTTATGGAGCCACGTTTAACGGCACTACCGGGGTAATGACTTTAGGGACACCAGCGGATAGTGTCAATTTGGGTGGTGGTCCAGGTGCCGAATGGGCACCGCTCCTCGAGTTTTATAACGCGACCACGGCCATTGATTGGCTCTTCGTCGCTGCTCTCCAAAGCAGCCAAACGAACATGGCTTCGGGGAACATCACGAGCGCTTTCCCGACAGACACTTCGTTCAGCACATTTGTCGCATACGGCTTGGGCCCCAGCGGAATGATTGTGGATAACGCCGCCAACACAACCACCTACCCGCAGGCTGCCAGCATATATTTCAATGCTCTGCAAGAGAATGCAACCTGCACAAACAACTACAGCACCACTAACCCTTCGGTTTTGACTGACACCGGCGGGTGCGCCGTTAAACTCACGCAGGCGGCTTTGCAATGAAAGATTTCCGCCAAAGCGGACCCGCCGATACGAAGACCGGCGCTTCCGCCGAAGCAAAGAAGAAACGGCCATACGTCAAGCCGTCGTTCGAATACGAACGCGTGTTCGAAACCATGGCCTTGGCTTGCGGAAAACTTTCGCCCACGCAATCGCAATGTCGCTTTAATCGGAAGAATTCTTGAACCGGCGGAGGCCGATGAAAGCGGCACCCCAAACTCGCCATGCTTTCAAGCTGGAACTCGCCGCTGAGATTTTGCGCAAATTCTCCGAGGTCCGGTTTATCGCTCGCGGCACCAGCATGCTGCCCGCCATCTATCCCGGCGACTGCCTGACCGTGAAATCCTTCGGTGCCGTAGCTCCAGGCTTCGGAGACATTGTCCTGTGCCGCCGCGCGGACGAATTTCGCCTCCATCGCATTGTGAGCATATTGGAAGAAGGACCAGCGGCGTTCTACGTCTTGCGTGGCGACGCTTTGACCGACGATGACCCGCCGATTCCCGCCGGCGAGCTTCTTGGCCGCGTCACTTCCATTGCGCGTCGGGGGAAGTCCTTCGAGCCCAACTCACCGCAGCGAGTACATCACCGCCTTCTGCGTTCGATTGTTCGCCGTTCCAAAGTCGCCGCTGTGCTCCTGTTGCGCTGGCACGCCAGCCAGGCACAGGATTTCCTCCACGCTGAATCGTTGCCGGCTAGCTCCGTTGGAGCAAAAGCGGAGTGCACTTGATACCAGCAGCCATTTCACCGTGCGAAGCCGCGGCGCCGCTCCGCCGGGTGGCTGGCGAAGTCACCGTGGAAATCGGTGGCGTCCCCATCCAGCTATGCACCAGCGATCCTGACTTTCGCCGCGTCATCGAGGAGCGCTACGTGGGTTTCTTGAGTCCCTCTGCTGCGCCGGCGTGCCGCTTTGAAATTCAATTGACCTCGAACCACGTGCCGGCGGACGAAGACGTCAGCGTTTTCAAGCGCGGTTCCACCTGGTGCCTCCAGCGCGGCGATTTCCGCGCGGAATGGGATCTGCGCCGCCGCGAAGGATGGATCCGCCAGTGCGCCAATCCTTATTCCATCGACTCCGTGCTGCGCATCACGCATTCGCTCCTGCTGGCGATGGAAGGCGGTTTTCAGCTCCACGCATCAAGCGCCATTCGCAACGGCCGCGCATTCTTGTTCGCAGGAATCTCCGGCGCGGGCAAAACCACAATCGTGAAGCTTGCGCCACCGGACGCCGTGGTTCTCACCGACGAAATCTCGTACGTTCGGCGAATCGACAACGGCTACCGCGCCTACGGCACGCCCTTTGCCGGTGAGCTGGCTCGTCCGGGCGCAAACGCTGCGGCGCCGGTGCAGCAAGTCTGCCTGCTCAAGCAAAGCCTCCAAAATCGCCTCCAGCCGGTCCGGCGTTCGGAAGCGCTTCGCGCGCTGATGCGCCATGTTTTGTTCTTCGCGCAGGATCACGAACTTGTCGAACGCGTTCTCGATTCCGTGGTGCACTTTGTTTCCTCCGTGGAAGTGGTGGAAATGGAATTCACGCCGGACCATCGCGCCTGGGAGCTCATCCGATGAAGGAATGCTACGTAGCGCGCAGCCGCACTGTCGCCGCGCGGCAGCTTGGCGAGGAGATGGTCATCATGTCCGCCGTAGATTCGACTCTCTTCAATCTGAATCCGGTCGCGGCCTTGATCTGGCAAGCGGCCGATGGCAAGACGCCGCTGGCGAAAATTGTGGAAGAGCGCATTTGTCCCGTTTTCGATGTGGAACCCGGTGAAGCGCTCCGCGATGCCGAGCAATTCGTCACGGAGTTAGCCGCGCACGGGATTTTGTTGCTGGCGGAATCTCCCATCCTTGATCCGAGCGCCGCAACGGACAAGACGCCATGAGCTTGATGGAACAATTGAACCGCAAGGCGCTGGGTCTTGGCGTCCCGCTCAGCGTCCACCTCGACGTCACCTACCGCTGCAACGAGCGTTGCGAACACTGCTACCTCGAGCACGATGGGAAAAACGAGCTGACCACCGCCGAGATTCGCGGCTTTCTTCTGCAATTTTCCGAGGCCGGTGCTTTCTTTCTTACCATCAGCGGCGGCGAACCGCTCCTGCGGCGCGACTTCTTTGAAATCATCGAGTTTGCCCGCGAACTCAAATTCAACGTGAAGCTCAAAACCAACGCCGTGCTCGTCCGTGAAAATGACGCGCGCCGCTTACGCGAAGCGGGTGTCGAACAGGTGCAGGTCAGCGTCTACTCGCACAAGCCGGAAATCCACGATGCCATCACGAAGTTGCCAGGATCGCTTTCGCGCACCCTCGAAGGCGTTCGCCTCATGCGCGCCGCAGGGTTGAAGGTCACGCTCGCCAACGTTTTGATGCGCAGCAACGCGGGTGACTACGCGGGAGTGCAAGCGTTGGCCGCGGAGACGGGCTCGCAGTACACGCTCGACCCGACAATCACGCCGATGCTGAACGGCGATTCTTCCATTCTCGGCATGCGTTTGCCGGCCCAAGGGCTCCGCGCCGTGTTTCGCGACGCGCGATTGGTTGGCAATGTGGACGACTTTTGCGCGCCCCCCGCTCCCATCGATGACGAGATTCGCGAAGGCATTCCTTGCAGCGCCGGCCACACCTCGTGTTACGTCTCGCCGTGGGCTGACGTTTACCCCTGCGTGCAGTTTCCGCTGCCGTGCGGCAATTTGCGCCAACAATCCTTCTCCGAAATTTGGGCCGCCTCCGCGCAACTCCTGGAAGTTCGCTCGATTCGCGCAAAGCACCTCGCTACTTGCTTATCCTGCTCGCATCTGGGTACTTGCACGCGCTGCCCCGGCCTTGCCTTTATGGAAGGTAACATGCGCGGCCCGTCTTCCGCCGATTGCGAAAAATCCTTCCTCCGCACCGGCGTGGCCACCGCTGGCATGCTCGCCGGTAGCGCTGTTTCCCCGCACTCTTCCTCTCATCCGGCTCTCGTCCAGATTCAGTTGTGATCGCTGGGCTTGGAGCTGTTTTAAGTTTTCAGTGATCAGTTTTAAGTTTAAGAAAAGACGGAAGAAAGAGAATGGCGGTTCAAAGTCAAAAGTTGAGAGTTCAAAGTTCGTGTAGGGGCCGCCTTCTGAGGCGGGCCGTTCTTGTGACCGTCTGATCGCGTGCGGAAACCAAATTGTCGGCGCGCCGACAATGGCACTTGATGTTGTAGTAAACGCAGGCGTTAGGAAGACGGGTTTACAGTTCACAGTCGGCAGTTCACAGTTCGTGTAGGGGCCGCCTTCTGAGGCGGGCCGCTCTTGCTCCAGCCGGTTGAAATCACCGGGCCTTGAATGACAAGGAAACTCTGTTGTGAAAGTCATCTTTTCGGAGGGATCTGCTTTTGTCTTGCTTCCTGATCGCTGGTCGCTGGTAACTGATGGCTCTCTTTTTAACCACCACCCCCCTGTTTTTGCGTATGTACGGGAATGATTGGACTTACGGGCGAATGTCTCGGATGTACGGGAATAATTAGACTTAGCGATGGGCGCATATGTACCCTTCGCAAAAGGCGCTCTGGGCAAGCGGGAATAATTGGACTTAGTGGCGAGTACCGAGTGTCTAGTGGCGAGCCAGAAAAGGCGAAAGAGGGATCTTCTTTTTTCTTGCCTCCTGATCGCTGGTCGCTGGTCACTGATAACTCTCCTACCGAAGGCACAAGAGCAGCGTCCCCTCAGCATAACAGGGAAAGTATAGCACATTATTTAACTATTGTCTACTATTATGTAATGGGTACTAGTTTTCGAAACTGGTACCCGGATAGATTTGACATTCGCTTTTTATTCGCCTATGATGTATTGGGTATTTTCGAGCCCACAGGCCTGTCACCGTTATCGCCGGAAAGAGGCCCCCGAGTCCTTCAAAAGCTGGCATTCGTGACGCATGGGATGAATAATGGGGACGGTTTCGACGAGCGCCTTGCAGGTCGGGTCGTGCTCGAAAGCTATTCATTTGATTTAAGAGGTGTTTCTCGGTTTAGTTGGAAAGGATGTCGCATTAACCACAGTGTCGGGGATCTCGAAGGACGACATTATGGGTACCTGTATCCGAAAGGGTAGATTACATTAATTAGTAATGCAACTCTGGTTTAGGTCTTCGGCGATTGAAAATCCTTAGCACACTGAGACCCGCGGGGTGACCTACGCTTTCGGGCTATCCCAGCTTCTTCACTAGTGCCTCACAATATCTATTGACAAATGGTAAATAGCGTGGTATGATACGTTGTGAATACTCGACACAAGCCTGCCCGCGGCCCGCAGACCCTCAGCACACTCACCCTCTGCACCAACAGTGCGCATCGATATCAAAACAAAGGCTTTATAAACCAAAACAGCGGGTTTCTAAGTCCCCTATTTTCACACACTTCCGCACGTTCGCGCCTGCAACCCCTTTGTTTTGACATGCTTCACAAAAACACCCGGGGGTGGGTGGTAACTTCGGTGGCAACATTTCCTTCCCGAGTCGGGATGACGGAGAAGCACGGCAGGAGAAACCCAAGAACCGGTCCCGCACAGCGCGGGACCGGCCACTACATTGGAAGGAGAACGGCCCGCCTCAGAAGGCGGCCCCTACACGAGCAGAGAATGGCGGGCACGATATATCGTGCCCCTACGAAGAGAAAGGCGGGCGGTATGACGGGTCACGAGTCACAAGGCACGAGTCACGCCTCCCTCCTGCGGCGAGGCGCAGCGCGGGGCTTCCTGCGCGCTTAGACCTTCTCCAGCAGGGCGACGAAATGGAGGCCTCGGCCGACCAGGAGCGAAAACGGAAAAGGGTACAGGGGCACTTCGCTGGTCCACTGGGCAATGGAGAGCCCGCATTTTGCGAAACTCGCTTCCCATTCCTTGCGGCTCTGATAGTTGTACGGCAAGCGCACGCCATGGGGGCGGTTGCCCACCCAGTCCATGAATTGCAGCGTCTTGAAGTCGAAGCGGTTTTCGCTGAGATGGTCTTTGATCAGCACGAACTGGCGCGTCACGCGGCGGGCTTCCCGCAGCAGAACGGTGACATCGTCCGTGTGGTGCAGCACGTCGACAAACAGGCAAACGTCGAACGAACCGTCGGCAAACGGCAGCACGGCTCCATCGAACGGCCGGCAGCGAATCGCGCATTGGGGACGCGGAGCAAATTCAACTCCCTCAATGGAAATCTCCGAGCCGGGTTTGGCCAGCAGACTGCCGATGGTGCCGTCGCCGCAGCCAATGTCCAGAACAGCGGAACCCGGCGGAATCCGCGCGGACAGAGTCTCGGCCAGGACCCGCACGCGCCGGCCGAAGACCATCTTCGCGTGCGCGGCCTGCAACGCCGATAGGGCAACGGTTTTTTTCGCCTCGTTTTTCGCGTTCTCAGTCATAGTCCGGAGAACCTATCTCATAAATGCTTCGAGTGACCGACATGCGCACCTCAGGAGCTAAAACCCTTGAATTTCCTCAGCTTTTCGGCACCGCTGAAGGGGCTGCGGAAAAAGGCATAAAACCATTTCCTCAGGGGCTAAAGCCCAATGAGAGCCAAACACTTAATGTCGGAGCTAAAGCTCCGACCCCCAAAACCGCAGAGTTTTTCCGCAAGCCGTGCCCTCCCGGGAACCGCCTATGAGAAGGCTGCTAACGCTTGCCCATGCCCAGAACGCTGAGGAAAAAACTCGAGAAAATCGTCTGGCAACCCAGCGTGAGGAAAATCACCCCCGGCATGACCATGCGCAGCGTCCTGCCAGGATTGAGCGGCCCAAAGCCAGTGGCCCGCCAGGATTCCACGGCAAAAACCGAAATGCCCAGGCCGAGCAGGAAAAGGACCGCTCCGATCACCAAGCCGGTTTCCAGCGTGATGATGTTAAAGAGCCGGTTGAACTTTTCATCGCGGGGCAAATAGCCGGCGGTGATGGCAAAGATTTTCGTGAACACCGCGAAGTTCACCGCTTGATAACCCACGAAAATCATCGTCGCGCTGTAAACCAGCGTGCTGACGTCGAATCCCACGTGCCCGATATGCCGCATGCCTGGCAACAGCCAAAGCGTCAGCAGGCTCCCAATCAGCATCAGCAGGCACCCGGGATACAGAAAGAGCCAGCGCGGGCTGTAGAGCAGCATGAAACGCAGGTGGCGCCAGCCGTCGCGCCAGGTGCGCAGGTGCGGCGGCGTGTTGCGGCCGTCGAGAGAAAGATCGGTGGGGATCTCCGCGATGCGCAGCCCGAAAATCGCGGACTTCACCAGCATTTCGCTGGCGAATTCCATGCCCAACGAGCGCAGCCCCAGGCCTTCGATGGCTTCTTTGCGGAAACCGCGCATGCCGCAATTCACGTCGCCGCAGGGCGTGCGGAAGAAAATCTTCGCCAGCATAGTCAGCACGGGCGTGCCGAGGTAGCGATGCAGAAAAGGCATGGCGCCGGCGGCAATGTTCCCCTCAAAGCGATTGCCCATCACCAGATCATAGCCTTCGCGAAGTTTGTGCAGGAAAAAACTCACCTGCGACAAGTCGTAGCTGTCATCCGCGTCGGCCATGATCACATATTTGCCGCGCGCCGCAGCGATTCCCGCCAGCAACGCGCTGCCGTAGCCTCGCGCGGCAACTTCCACGACAGTAGCGCCCGCCCGGCGCGCAATTTCCTGCGAGCCATCGCTGCTGCCATTGTCGGCTACCAGGATTTCCGCGGACAGGCCTTCGCGCTCGATGGCAGCTCTCGCCTTCTTGATGCAGGCCTCTAGAGTCGCCGCTTCGTTCAAGCAGGGCATCACCACGGAAAGTTCGATGTCCGCGGCAGAGTTCGCCGCAACACGCGCGGTATCCTTGGTTGAAAGTTCCTTTTCCGTTTCGATGCTCATGGCTTGAGCTTGTGCCGGCCCCAAAATGCGATCCACAAGCCACTTAGGCTTGTGGCCTCCCTGCGCCCGGGCACACCGCAACTTCGCTCCTTCTACCGAAAGCTATCATACGGCTTCATGCCCGCGCACATTCAAACAATTGCCGCTGATGCACGGGGCCATCCCCTTTTCACGGCCCGATGCTTTCCTGAACCTTTCCGGATCACCTAATGTTGTGTCCCGAAAATACTGCAAAAGTTCAGAGTCTTCAGGGGCTAAAGCCCAATTCATTCTACGGGCTTTACGCCGGGGCTGAAGCCCCGGCCTCCTAAAGAAAAATGCAAGGAACTTCCGGGACGGGACACTAGAAATGGCTGGGGGAGCGTGGTTTCCCACAGCTTCCACAGGGGTGTGGAAAGCCAGGGAAAAATGTTTTGCGAAGGCCTTGACATATTTTTGCCGTTTGGTAAGATAACAAATGGCTCGGTGCATCCTAAAAGTACCGGGTCGTGCAGGGGATTCACAGTCGGGTCTGAAGTAATCCAAGGAACAGATCCTATAGTGAGGCGCCTTATTAGCACGGGATAGTACGAGTTGAGCTTCGCGCGAAGCCGCTAAACACATGGCGGCTATGCCCGGCGCTCGACGCCGGGTTTTGTATTTTATGGGCCGTTTTTGGCGGCAGTTGTTGCTGAAAATAGCCCGGTCCTCCGCAAGGAGGGCGCCTCGACGCAAGTCGAGGCCCCCGAGGGAATCGGGGACCAAGTTCTTTGACAACAGAAAGGCTGGCAAGTTCACGCCGAGAACCTTGGGCGGATTACGGTCCGCTTGGGGGAGTGATGGTGTGGATTATTACAAGTTCTGCTCGAGTATGTTGAGCAGTGCTGTGGATTACAAGGCGAGCTCAGTCAAGCACCTGGGGAACTGCGGAGTCGATAGTCCCGGAGCCGAGCAATCGGACCACGGAATAATGGATCCGCGGGAAACAGGGCGAACGAGCCGAAGGAAAGTTGCGGTTTAGCCACCGCAATGAGCAGCGAGGAGCGCAAGCGAATCGTTGCACCGCGGCAAACGACGTATTGGGTGAGTTTTATGATTAAGCTACTAAGAGCGTACGGTGGATGCCTTGGCGCTAGAAGGCGATGAAGGACGTGGCAAGCTGCGATAAGCCTCGGGGAGCCGCAAGCAGGCTTTGATCCGGGGATTTCCGAATGGGGAAACCCAGCGGGATGAACTCCCGTTACAGCCGGCTGAATACATAGGCTGGTGTGAGCTAACTCAGGGAAGTGAACCATCTCAGTACCTGAAGGAAAATAAATCACAGAGATTCCGAAAGTAGCGGCGAGCGAAATCGGAAGAGCCCAAACCCATATGTTTACACATGGGGGTTGTAGGACCGCATAAGTAGAGTTACCAAACCGGACATTACGCGAACCTGCTGGAAAGCGGGACCATAGAGTGTGACAGTCACGTAACGGAAAATGTACCGGACTCGAAGCGGCATCCTGAGTACCACGAGACACGTGAAATCTCGTGGGAAACTGGGGAGACCACTCTCCAAGGCTAAATACTCTCTAGCGACCGATAGTGAACCAGTACCGTGAGGGAAAGGCGAAAAGCACCCCTGCGAGGGGAGTGAAATAGAACCTGAAACCGTATGCTTACAAGCAGTCGGAGGGCCATGCATAGACTTCGGTCTGTGAAAGCCTGACGGCGTGCCTCTTGCTTAATGAGCCGGCTAGTTATTCTTACGTGCAAGGTTAAGCGCAAGCGAGCCGTAGCGAAAGCGAGTCCGAATAGGGCGACAAGTACGTAGGAATAGACGCGAAGCGGGATGATCTACCCTTGGCCAGGTTGAAGGCCGCTTAACCGCGGCTGGAGGACCGAACAGGTGTGAGTTGAAAATCGCTCTGATGAGCTGAGGGTAGGGGTGAAAGGCTAATCAAATTCCGTGATAGCTCGTTCTCCCCGAAATGTCTTTAGGGACAGCCTTGCATGAATTGCCACGGTGGTAGAGCTCTGAATGGACTAGGGACCAACTCAGGTTACCGAATCCAATCAAACTACGAATGCCGTGGACAACTATGCGGGAGTGAGACTACGAGGGATAAGCTTCGTGGTCAAAAGGGAAACAGCCCAGATCGCCAGCTAAGGTCCCTAACTATGTGCTAAGTGGCAAAGGAAGTGTATTCGCTCGGACAGCCAGGAGGTTGGCTTAGAAGCAGCCATCCTTTAAAGAAAGCGTAACAGCTCACTGGTCAAGCGGATATGCACCAACAATCCAACGGGGCTCAAGCACATGACCGAAGCTGCGAAATTATACGAAAGTATATTTGGTAGGGGAGCATTGCGTGGGGTGTAAAGGTAGACCGAGAGGACTACTGAACGCCACACAAGAGACCCTGCCGGCATAAGTAGCGATAAACACGATGAGAACTCGTGTCGCCGAAAGTCTAAGGTTTCCTGAGGAAGGTTAATCCGCTCAGGGTTAGGCGGGTCCT
>Ga0371490_1000620_pt1 | contig 22626 bp, 18 predicted proteins | sample MB2SIPfraction_FD_207959 | JGI IMG/M metagenome (GOLD analysis project Ga0371490, IMG submission 207959) | Lab enriched peat soil microbial communities from McLean, Ithaca, NY, United States - MB28FN SIP fraction | ecosystem: Environmental > Terrestrial > Soil > Wetlands > Peat | place: USA... | reverse complement strand
GATCAAAGCGTTCCACTGGCCGGTCACCCGGCGGCCCGCCTTCCGATTCCGCCCGATCTCCGTTCGCTCCCCGCAGCCTTCAAACTAGTAAACTAGACTTTCTGGCTGCGGATCACCGTTCCCGGTCCGCTACGTTTCCGGAGGCTTGCTGTTCCTCAAACCTCTTGGAACCAGATCCACTATGCGCTCGCCGGAGGTTTTGGTCAACACTTTTCTGCTCGCTAATCCCTTGTTTCCTCAAGTTTTATTCGCTTTGTTTTTATATGGTTACAAAGCTATGACCGTGCAAGCTTTGTGGATAAATCATACGCCAGCCAGCTTGTTTTTGCGATACTAGAGCCACCATGCGCAGGCTCGTGATCCGCCCGGGGGCGATCGGCGATCTGATCCTCTCGCTGCCCGCCCTGGAATGCCTGCGGGCCGATTACCTGGAGGTCTGGACTGCCACACCCAACGTGCCCCTGGTTCGATTCGCCACGGCGGTCCGCTCTATCATCTCGACCGGCCTCAACTTATTGGGCATTACGGACCCGCCTCCCGCGCGCCTCATCGATCGATTGCGCAGTTTCGATTCCATCGTCTCTTGGTATGGAGCCAACCGGCCGGAGTTTCGCGACCTGGTCGATTCGCTCGGTCTGCCATTCACCTTCCTCCCCGCGTTACCGCCGCAGGGCCAGGGAATGCACGCTACGGACTTCTACCTGGAGCAGGTGAGCGTGCTGACCGAGTGCCGCGCCGACCCGGTCCCGCGCATTCCGTGCAACGTCTCTCGAGATAACTTCGCCGTCATTCATCCCTTCTCCGGCAGCCCTCGCAAGAACTGGCCGCTCGAGAAATTTCGCCAGCTCGCGCGCGGGCTGGAGCGTAGCATGCCCGTCCGCTGGTGCGCCGGGCAGGAAGACCCGCTGCTCCCGGACGCGCACCGTTTCGACGACCTGTACGAACTGGCCTGCTGGCTCGCGCAAGCCTCTCTCTACATCGGCAACGATTCCGGCATCACCCACCTGGCGGCGGCTGTGGGAACACCGGTGCTAGCAATTTTCGGGCCGACCGACCCGGCGGTTTGGGCGCCGCGCGGCCCGCACGTGCGAATCGCGCCGTGGAGACTGGGCCGTGAATAGGTGAAATTCAACTCGGCGACGCCGCTACGGAGTACAATAGGCAGACGCCCCAAATGGCAGCCCGCCTGAACCCGGTGGCCCGGGATGAGATCGTCGATCTGCGGCTCGTTGCCGCGGCGGACCTGGACCCCTTGTTCGAGGAAGAAGTCGCCGCCTGGCACGACGAACTCGAGTGGGACTTCGCCAAGTCGGCCCAACTGGCACGCCGTTTCGTCGGCGTGCACGCCTTGAGCGGCCGCGTGCTGGTGGTCGATGGCCGGGCCGCCGGCTACCTCTATTTCGTGTTCGAGGATCACAAGGCCCTCCTCGGCGATCTATACATTCTGCGCGCCCTGCGCACCCAGGAGCGGGAGGATCTGCTGCTGCGGCCGGCGCTCGACGAGATCTTCTCGACCCCGCACATCACCCGCATCGAAGCCCAACTGCTGATGCTCAACTACGCTCCCGCCCGCGTGTTGCCGCGCGCGGCCGAGACCCACCAGTTCTGCCGCAACTTCATGCGGGCGGATTTGTGGAAGGCGGACCTCGGGGAAGGCAACGTGCGCCGGCCCTTCTATCTGGAAAACTGGTCGGACCGTTACAGCGACGCCGCGGCCGCGCTGATCGCCGAATCATATGCGGGACACGTGGATGGCTGGATCAACGACCAGTATCGCAGCCCCGCCGGCGCGCACCGTTTCCTGCACAACATCGTGGCGTATCCGGGCTGCGGCACGTTTTCGCAACCCGCCTCTTACCTTGCTTTCGAGGGCGTCAGCGGCCACTTGTGCGGCCTCTCGCTGGCCAGCCTGGTCTCAGCCGAATCCGGCCACATCACACAGATCTGCGTCTCGCCATCCGTGCGCGGCACCGGCATCGGCCATGCCCTGTTGCGCCACTCCCTGCTGGCCTTGCGCAAGATGGAATGCCGGTCGGCCGGCCTCACCGTCACCGCCGCCAATGAAGGCGCGGTGGCTCTTTACGAGCGCGTCGGCTTCCATACCATTCGCCAGTTCTCCGCCTACGCCTGGGATCTGGCGTAGTGTCAAGCCGCCGTGGCGAGGGCAGTCGTACCTGCCGTGTCGAGAGTCATCTCGACATTTGGTCCTGCTCGTTCGGGGCGTAACGCGCTCCCCCGCGGCGCTCCCACCCACCCCTGGACCAGACTTTCGCATCGGATTACCCTAATATATGGAAGCCGGCGCGGCGTCGCAGCCGCCCGGCGCCAAGGGGGGTAGTTCATGGTCCCGCTTGCCAAGATCTTGTTGCCGGTGGACTTTTCCGAACGCTCCGTCGGAGCCGTCCACTGCGCCCAACGCCTCGCGCAACGCTTTTCCCCGGAAATCATTCTCATGCACGTATTGGCGCCTATGCAGTACCGTCTCGGCGACACTGAGATGGGCGGCGTCATGCTGGGCGACTTGTACCGCGCCCAGATCGAGAGTCTGACCCTCGAGCTGGAGCAGTTTCAGCAGGCGGAACTCGCCGGGTGCAACGTGCGCCGCGTGGTGGTGGACGGCGACCCCGCGTTCCGCATCGTCGAGTTTGCGCATGACGAAAAAGTGTGCCTCATCATGATGCCCACCCACGGTTGCGGGCTGTTCCGGCGGTACATTCTCGGCTCCAACACCGCCAAGGTGCTGCATGACTCGGAGTGTCCCGTGTGGACCGGCGTCCATATCGCGGAGAACGCGACCAGGCCGGTGGATATGCGCCACGTGCTCTGCGCGGTGGACCTGGGCGCGCAAAGCGAGCGCGCTTTGAAATGGGCCCACTGGCTGAGTCGCACTTTGGAAGCCCGCCTCACCTTGCTGCACGTCACGGCCGCCTGCCCCGAGACTCCGGACCACACCGACGACGCGTGGCGCGCCAAGCTGCGCTGGTCGGCGGAGGAGACGCTGGGCCGCCTGCAGGCCAAGGTGGGATCGCAGGCGGATGTCATGCTTCAGGCCGGCGATCCCGCCCATGCCATCTGCGCCGCCGCCGCCCGCATCCACGCCGGCGTGCTGGTGATCGCGCGCGGTTCCGCCGCCGGAGGCTTCGGCCGCCTGCGCACCAACGCCTACGCCATCATCCGCCAATCGCCCTGCCCGGTAGTGAGCGTGTAAGGCCCTCCGCGCTGTGCTACCTCAGAGCGTGAGCCGCCATGCGTTCAGGCCTTCGATGACGACGTGGTCCAGCCACGCGGAGAACCGGGTTTGTGCCGAAGAAAACTCCTCCTCATAGTTTATTTGGAAGGTGCCGCCCTCGATAGGCTTTGGCTCAGCACCTTGGATCACAAGGTAAGCCACCACGCCAATCAGACCGCGGTAGCGGGGACCGATGCCGTGAAACGAGAGCGTGAGCGAATCGGGGAGACCTGCGTTGAGGGACAGGTTCGCTGTCGCGTTGTAATCGTTGAAGTTCGCTGCATAGCCGGCCTTCTGGACGGCAGTCGCCCTTATGTTGTCGTATCCGCCTTGCGGACCCCCGCTCGCGCCGAAACCGAAGCCGCTGCGAAGGCTGCCTATCTCGTTCGTGAGCTCGGTCGCGGTTTTTCCGAGCTGCTGCGCGGCAAAAGCCACCAGCTTGGTCGCGGTCTCTTTCGCCGCTAGCCACTCCTTAAGCGGGAGCTTCCCGCGCTGTAGCAAGCGGTCGCGCGCCGCGATTACTGCTTCGTGAGTCGACGCAATCGGGCGAACGTCGTGCGCGATCTCCGTCGCCTGGATGAGAGCGCTGCGCTGCCCTTCCACGAATAAGTCGACCAAAGGCCGCAGGTCGCCTTCGTCCGCCTTCTCCAGTGCCTCTATGTAGCGCGGTTTATCGTCGCGCTTCACGATGAGTGGAAACCAGCCGGCCCTGATGAATACAATGCTCGCGATCGCTCTGGCAACTCGGCCGTTTCCATCCGCGAACGGATGGATCTGTGTAAATCGGTGATGTAGCCAGGCGGCCTCCACCTCTGGAGGTACGTTTCGCGCTTCGTGTTCGGCGTACATGCGCAAGAGCTCGTCCATCTCCGACGCGACGTGCTCAGGCGGGCAATACTCATGGACAGAGCCGTCCAGACGCGTAGGGCTGTTAGGGGCCGTCTTGTAGACGCCTTTTTCCAGCCGCTTCGGAAACAACTGGCCGAATTGGTCCTCGACGGTGTGTACCTCAACGTTGCGCAGCAGCGCGGCGTGTAGTTCGTTAATGTAGCTGGTTGACAGGCGACGCGTACCCCCTACGAAGTCGAACATTCCCTCCAAAGCATCGTAATGATCCTGGATGATGCGCGCGACGAGAGTAGTGTCTCGATTCGTTGCGTCATGGGGAATGAGGGCGGCTTCGATACCTTTTTCGATCAGCGTCCGCGTGACGCCACGGTCCAGCGTGTAGACGTCTTCGATGATGCCCGTCTCGATGGCCCACTCCCGCCGCAAACGCTTGTCGAACTCGTCCAGCGCCGTACGCTCGCTCAAATCATTTTTCTGGTTCTGCCACACCCGGTAAAGCGAATCCATTTCCCCATCGGTCAAGGCTCGCGGATCATTTGGCAGGTCCGTAATCGGGCGCCACCTGTATGCGTTCGCCATGTTCTGATTATGCAGCATTCTGTCCCAGTCCCGCCTCCGTGATACAGTGCTTGAAGTGACCCCCCGCACTCTGTTTCAAGTCCTGGAAGAAGCCGCGGCGCGTCATGGCGACGCGCCGGCCTTGCATCAGCCGCAAGCCTCCGGCGATTACCTCACGTATTCATGGAATGAGTATCGCCGCGCGGCCGAGGAGATTGCCGCCGGGCTGCGCGCGCTGGGAGTCGAGAAGGGGCAGGTCGTCGTCCTGGATTCGGAGACGCGGCTCGAATTTTACCTGGCGGACATGGGAATTCTGGCTTCGGGCGCCATCGCCGCCGCGCTGTACCCCAGCTACCCTGTGCCCGACCTGATTCGCACCATCGAAGCCACCGGCGCCGCGGCCGTCTTCGTCGAGGACCCGCCAGCCTTCCGCGCGCTGCGCCATGCCCGCGTGAACCGCTGGATTCTGCTGACCGGCCAGGCCGAGGGCGCCCTGGCGCTCGACGATCTCCGCGCCTTGGGACGCGAAGCGCTGGTGCGCGACCCGGAACTGGCTCGCCGGCTGCTCTCCGAAACCCAGCCGTCCGATCCGGCGGTCCTATACCTCACTTCCGGCGCCACCGGCGAACCGAAAATGGCGCTGGTCACGCACCAGGCCATCGTCTCCAACATCGACATGGGGCCGCAAGTGTTTCCCATGGGGCCGGAAGATGCGACGGTCGCTTTTCTGCCTTCCGCGCACATCGCGCAGCGCGTGGTCATCGAGTTTCTGCCGATCCGCTGCGGTACGCCGGTCCACTTCTCCGAAAGCCTCATGAAGCTGCCGCAGGATATCCGCAAGGTGCGGCCTACCATCCTGCTGGCGCCTCCGCGCATGTGGGAGCGCATCTACTTCACCATCTGCACCGAGTTGCGCAAGCGCTCCGCCGCCTCTCGTAAGGCGTTTTATGCCGGCCTCGCGCTGGCACTGGCCGCTGCGCGCTACCGCCGCGCAGGAAGGCCGGTGCCGCTCCGCATCCGCGCGCCTCTGGCCCTGGCCGACCGCCTGATGTTTCGCAAAGTGCGCTCGCGCTTCGGCGGACGCCTGCGCATGCCGGCTTCCGGCGCTGCGCCGCTCAGCAAGGACCTAGCCGAGTTTTACGAGGCCGTGGGCATGCCGCTGATTGAAGGTTACGGCCTCACCGAAGGCGGCGTGGCCGCGCTCAATCCGCTCGACGCCCCCAGGCCCGGCAGCATCGGCAAGATGATGCCCGGCGTCGAAATCAAAATCTCGGCGGATCACGAACTGCTGATCAAAGGCCCTTGCCTGTTTTCCGGTTACTGGGGCGACCCCGGCACAACCGCCGAAGTGCTTCGCGATGGCTGGCTGCACACCGGCGACTTGGGCTACATAGATGCCGGCGGTTACATCTACATCACCGGCCGCAAGAAAGAGCTGATCGTTTCCTCCACCGGCAAGAAGATTCACCCCAGCCGCGTCGAGAGTCTGTTCAAGATGGAACCGCTCATCAGCCAAGTGCTCTTAATTGGCGACCGGCTGCCGTATCTCACCGCGCTGTTCACCGTCAACACCAGCGTCGCTGAGACGCTGAAGGGCATGGAAGCTCCGGCGGGCCGCTCACCCGCCGAAATCTGCGGCGCGCCGCCGGTGGAAAAGGAAATACGCCGGATCGTCAACCACGTGAACCGCCAGCTTGCTCCCTTCGAGCAGGTGCGCCGGTTCCGCATCCTGCCGCGCGACTTCTCGATCGAGCAGGGCGAGCTAACCGCCACCATGAAAGTGCGCCGCACCCAGGCCATCGAGAACTTTAAGCAGGATATCGATGCCCTCTACGCCGGCCGCGAGTAACGCCGCCTTTTGGATTAGTTAGCCGTGAGTCCGAGTCCGCCAACTAATAGTTGGCAGCGATCGGCTATTGTTGCCGGAATGCTACTTACGCACTCGTAACAGCCGTTTCAGCGGTGTTACTTTCCCGGCCCGTCTTTCCACGTATCGTTCAGCACTTACGTGCCAAGAAGAAATTAAGAAACAATTGCATAATTAGAAATACTCGCATATACTAACTCTGCAAAATGGTTCCGCGGCTTCGACAAGGGGAGCCTGTCCTTCCCGTCGAAGCCCGCTGGCTTAGTTCACATCGTTTGAGGAAGCGTGCTCATGGGCATTCCAATTCTCAGCAGTATTTTTCGCGCAGCAGCGCCATCCGACGTCACCCTGGATCGGCTTGGGCCACTTAGGGAACTGCCCGGCAGATGGGTAGGAAAAGGTTTCAACCTAGTGTCTTTGCCGAACGGGCAGAACGGCAACAAGCCGCTTCCGTTTTTTCTGAAGCTCAATACGACGGCGGAGGCCCTGGAATTTACAAAAATCGGCGGGCCGATACCGAACCGCGGATCGAGCCAAAAAGATATCTTCTTCGTCGGCTTACATTATCTTCAACAGGTGAGTGACGGTGTGACCAGTGAACTGCTGCACCTGGAGCCGGGCCTTTGGCTGAATTTGCCCGTCAGCACGTCTCCCGCACAGCCCCGAACCCTGGCTCGATTGGGCACAATCCCTCATGGAGATTCGCTCCTGGCTCAGGGCACCCTGGTAAACAACGGCGACCCCTTTCCCGGACCTCCTAAGATCGACCCCGCGGATTCGACTCCGTTTACGCTGGACGCGGCGACGGGGGCACGCGTCAATGACACGAACCCCGCCTATCTGGCGCCTTTTGTAACTCCAGCGTCCCTGCCACCCGGCATCACCCCGGCTATCATTGCGAATCCCAACCTCATTTTGACTAATGCGATCGGCGCGCAAAAGATCGTGAGCACATTTGTGCTGGCCGTGAGCGCGAATCCGGTAGGCGGCATTAACGGGACGCCAATTGCTCCGCCGGCTACCCCCAATGCCGTGGGCGGGATCGAAAACATCCCATTCGTGGGAACCAACGCGAACGTGAACGCAAATGCTTTTTCGGCGATTTTTTGGATTGAAACGGTTCAAAACAGCGACGGAAGTAAGTTCTTGCAGTTGCAATACACGCAGACGGTCATCCTCGAATTCGTGGGTCTCAAATGGCCCCATATTTCCGTTGCGACGCTGGTTAAGCAGTAGGTCACTCGCGTAGCGGGCGCAGCACATCGAAGGTGACGAATCATGAAGTCTGTGAGATATGCAGGTGGGCGCGGCATAGGCCGCTTGGCCGCATGCTGTGTCGCGGTTTGCCTGGCACAGGTCCCGAGCCTCTGGTCGCAGCCGGCGCTTACGCGTTCTTACGACAATGCACGCTCCGGAGCGAACACCCAGGAGCGGAAACTGAACCCTGCCAACGTAGCCGGCCTGCATAAGCTGCGCGAGATCGATCTCGACCCCGGTGACGATCCGCGTATCGAAGCGCAACCGCTCTACGTGCCGCAACTCGCCATGACCAATGGCACGCATGATGTGCTGATCGTCAGCACCATGGCAAACAACGTCTATGCGTTCGACGTCAATAGCGGGGCCAAGCTTTGGAAGACCAATCTCGGGAAGCCGATTACGCCGAAGGCGGAAGGCAAACTTCCGACCGGCTTGACCGAGACCGATATCGATCTGTTTGGCATCAATTTGAAGTGGGGCATTCTCAGCACGCCCGTGATCGACCTGGACACGAATACCCTTTATGTGGTGAGCTGGTCCAGTTCTAATGGCCAGCGCGCCAATGCCGTGCACAGTCTCAACGCCTTGAGCCTGAAGACCGGCAAGCCGTCGCAGAAACCTTTGAAAGTCGCGGGCACCGCCGGGCAGAACGTGGTTTTTCACTCGCCGGATCAAAAGCAGCGGTCCGCGCTGTTGCTATCGCCCTTGCGCCAACCCGGCGGGGCGCATGTCAAGAAGACGTTGTTCTTCGCCGCCGGCATGACGAGTGAAGATGCGGCCAACGCTCACGGCTGGCTGATGGCTTTCGACGTAGACAGCTTTAAGCAAACCGCCGCCTGGTGCACCACGCCGCAGAGTCATGCGGGAGGCATCTGGCACGGCGGCCAGGGAGCGTCCACGGACGATCAGGGCAACGTTTTCGTGATGACCAGCAATGGTGGATGGAACGGCACCACCGATTTTGCCGAGAGCTTCGTCCGTGTCCAATACACCGGCACTGCGTTGAATCCGGTGGACTGGTTCACTCCTTTTCTGGATACGAACCGGCCGGCCAGTGGCCCGAACGGGTACCCGTTTACCGATCAGGACCTGGGATCGGCCGGCCCCATCCTTGTTCCCAACTCTAACCTGGTTGTGGGAGCGGGAAAGGACGGCGTACTTTATGTGTTCGACCGTAACAATCTGGGTAAGAAACTGGTGGATCAGACCAAGCCCGCGCTAGCCGACAATGCGCCGCTGCTCAACGCCATTTTCTTCACTTATTTGCCGGGGCTGGGACCGCCGTTTCAGCCGCTGGTGAGCATTAATGCTTTTCCGTTCGATGGCAAGACGCACCACCTGCACGGCTCGCCCGTGGCTTGGGTCAGTAACACCCTCGGCGCCATGCTGTTCGTTTGGGGGGAGAACGCGCCCCTGCGCGCATGGACCATCAACCCGGCGGGACAGACCACGTTCTTAGGCGAAAGCCAGGAGACGGCGTCCGCCTTCTCGGATATGTACAATGCCATGCCGGGCGGTATGATCGCGCTTTCCGCCAATGCCGGGCAGGACGGCCTGGTGTGGGGATCGGTGCCGGTAAAGAGCAACTGGTCCGGGATCGGCCGGCAAACTCAGGGAAACGCCAACCAGGAAATTGTGGAAGGCGTGCTGCGGGCGTACGACGCCGTCACTTTTCAGGGCACCGACACTAACGGCAATCCTCAGATGAAGCTGCTTTGGGAGAACACCGCGCCGGGCAACTCGCAACCGGGCGACACGCGTTATACGTACAGCAAGTTCTGTCCCCCGGTGGTGGCGGACGGGATGGTGTTTCTGCCCACCTACGATGGCCGTGTGATCGTGTTCGGGTTGTAGCTTCAAGCGGGGCATCGACGCCCGGGCGGGGGTGGTGGGACCGCATCGATTCGGCTACAATCAACTGCTATGAAACGTCTCGCATTGATTCTCTCACTAGCGGCGGGCGTTGGGCTCGCCGCTGCTCCGGAGGAATTCTCAACCTCCGCCGGGACGCTCCGGCTCACCCCCATCCAACACGCCAGCCTGATGATTCAGGCGGGCGGCAAAGTGCTGTACGTCGACCCTGCCATGGGCTCGTATGACGGCCTGCCCGCGGCCGATTACATCCTGATCTCCCACATCCATCCCGACCACATGGCGCCGGCCATCGTGGATAAGCTGCGCAAGCCGGGCACCGTGATTCTGGGGCCAAAAACCGTCGCCGCCAGTGTCACCGGCTGCACCGTGATCTCGAACGGCGAATCCAGAACCCTCGGACCATTCGTCGTCGAGGCCGTGCCGGCTTATAACTTGAAGCCCAGCCCCTCGGGTGAGTTCTTCCACCCGAAAGGCCGCGATAACGGGTACGTGGTCACTTATGGCGGCAAGCGCTTTTACTTCAGCGCCGACACGGAGGGCGTCCCCGAGATGCGCGCGCTCAAGCACATCGACGTCGCCTTCATCTGCATGAACCAGCCGTACACCATGCTCCCGCAGGACGCAGCCGACGCGGTGCGCGCTTTCCATCCGGCGGTTGTTTACCCGTACCACTACCGCGGCACCGATGTGGCCGTATTCACCAAGGCGCTCGAGGGCTCCGGCATCGAAGTGCGCCTGCGCGACTGGTACGCGAAGTAGCGCCGTGGGGCGGGCGCCATCGCCGTAGGACGGACCATCGCTTTTCGTGGTCTGTCACGCCTCGTCGAAGCGCGACGCATTGGCAGACGACAAAAACCGATCGTCTATCCTACCTTGGATCGGCAAGCTAAACGCATGCCCGCCGGCAAGGTGATACCGTAATCCGTTGGTGCCCGATATGAAGATCCCTCTGCTGTTGCTGGCGTGCTCGGCTGCGTTTGCCGCCGAGGCTACACTCGAAATCAAAGTCGATCAGGCCGGCTACCTGCCCGCCGCTCCCAAGATCGCGGTGGTGGCTGCGCAGAAGCCCGCGGCGGAATTCCTGGTGCGCCGTTCCGCCGGCGATATCATTGCGTGGCACGGCAAACTCCGCGTCTCCCGGCCCGACGCCGATTCGGGCGACGCCGTGCAGCTTGCCGATTTCAGCGCGCTCTCCCAGCCCGGCCGCTATTACCTGGAAGTGCCCGGCGTGGGACGGAGCTGGAATTTTTCGATCGGCGCCGATGTCTACCAGCGCGTCTACTACCTCGCCATGCGATCTTATTACGGGCAGCGCTGCGGAACCGCGGTCGATCTCGGGCCCGAGTTTCCCGGCTTCGGGCACGGCGCGTGCCATCTCGAAGGAGCCTGGCATGCCTCGTCCGGCAAGACCGGTCCGCGCGCGTCCCACGGCGGCTGGCACGACGCGGGCGACTACGGCCGCTACGTGGTCAACTCCGGCATCACTACCGGCACGCTGCTGTGGACCTGGGAAATGTTCGGCGCGCGCGTGAGCCCGATCAAACTCAACATTCCCGAATCCGGCAATGGCACTCCCGATATTTTGAGCGAGATCAAGTGGAACCTGGATTGGATGCTCTCCATGCAGGACGACGACGGCGGCGTGTGGCCCAAGCAGTCGAGCGAGCGATTCTGCGGCTTTGTCATGCCGGAGAAGGATACGCTGGTGAGCTACGTCATGGGCACCGGCCAGGAGCCGTACAAGACCACTTGCGCCACCGCCGATTTCGCAGCCGTGATGGCGATTGCGGCGCGCGCCTTCCGCCCCTTCGACCACGCCTACGCGGACCGCTGCCTGGTGGCCGCCCGCAAGGCCTGGGCGTGGGTGGAGAAGCATCCCGACGTGACCTTCCACAATCCGCCCGGCGTCAATACCGGCGAGTACGGCGACGATAATTGTGCCGACGAGCGTCTGTGGGCCGCCGCCGAGCTCTGGCGCACCACCGGCGACGCGCCTTACGAAAACTACTTCCTGGCGCATTACGCCGAGTTCCACACCACCGCAACCAGACCGCAGTGGTGGTCCAAGGTCGCCAACCTCGCGCTGTGGACGTACGTTCTCGGCGGCGGGAAGAACGCCGCGACAACCAGCGCCATCCGCCAGGAATCGCTGGCGGCCGCCGACCAGATTGTGGAACGCACCACCGCCAATGGTTACCGTAACAGCCTCATCGGGATCGATTACGAATGGGGCTCCAACGGCAACGTGGCCAACTACGGTATGCAGTTGCTGGTGGCCAACGCGTTTCACCCCGATCCGCGTTACCGGAACGCGGCGCTTGAGAATCTACACTACCTGCTGGGCCGCAACGCGTTCTCGCTGTCCTTCGTGACCCGGGTGGGCGAGCACCCCTACCGCCATCCGCACCACCGGCCGAGTGCCGCCAACAAGGACCTCGGGGCGTGGCCTGGCCTGCTTTCCGGAGGCCCCAATCCCGAGCGCGCGGATGCCGCCGCGAAGAAGCTGCCGCCCGGCCTGCCGCCAGCCAAAGTGTATGTCGATGACGAGGGCTCATACTCGACCAACGAGATCGCCATCAACTGGAATGCCCCGCTGGTGTTTATGCTGGCCGCGGCGCTGCCGGGGCAGTAGCCTATGTGGGGCGGACGCGGCGCCGCTACCCGAGCAGCGCCTTGACGATAATCCACGATTTCTCCAACGCCGACAGCCGGACGCGCTTGCGGAAAACATCGTAATTACCGGCTTCGATGCGGTCGAGCAGGCGGGAATAAATGGTGATCAGCGCCCACAGCGAAGGCCGGCTGCGCGGGTGGATCAGATCCAGCAGCGGCTGCGATTCCCGGTAGTAAGCGTGGGCGCGATCCGTTTCGAATTGCATCAGCCGCAGGAACTGCGGAGTGCGATTGCCGCCGGCCAGGTCGGCTTCGGAGACGCTAAAGCGGGCCAGGTCCTCTTGCGGCAGGTAGACGCGGCCGCGCGCCGAATCCTCGCGGATGTCGCGCAGAATATTGGTGAGCTGAAAGGCGATTCCGCACTTTTCCGCCAGCGGCGGCGCGCTCGGCGTGTCGAAACCGAAAATGTAAATCACCGTCAGGCCCACCACCGAAGCCACCTGGTAACAATAGTGATAGAGCTCGTCGAAGGTCTGGAAGCGGCGCGGTTCCAGGTCGGAGACCACGCCATCGATCATTTCGCGCAAATACTGGTGCGGGATGCCGAAGCGGCGCACGGTGTGATGAAACGCGGGCCACAGCGGATGGCCGCTGAAATGTCCGGCCAGCGCCTCTTCCATGGCGGCGCGCCATTGGGCCAGCGCGGCGCGGCTGGCGCCCGGCTCGTCGCTTAAATCGTCGCAGGTGCGCATGAAGGCGTAGATCGCGCACATGGCTTTGCGCTGCTGCGCGGAAAGCAGGAGGAACGAGTAATAGAAGTTCTTGGCGCGGCTGCGCGCCACGTGGCGGCAATAGTCGTAGGACTGCTCGATCGCGTTCATCAGGCGGCCCGCGGCAAGGCCAGCCGCGCCAGCGAACCGAGCAGCAGGCCGACACGCTCGAACTTCGAGATCGCCGGCCGCGCCCGCAGCACGTCGTAATCCTGCCGCTCGATTTTGTCGAGCACGCGGAGCCCGCCGCGGCTGAACAGGTCGAGATCGAGCGCCAGCCTGCGGTCCACCATCCCGATCAGCGGAAGGCCCTCGAGGAACAATTCGCGAGCCTTGGCCACGATCTCCCGCATGGCCTCGCGAAAAGCGGGCGTGAAACGCCGCGCGAACAGATCCTCGATCCGGCAGCCGTGGCGCTCCAGGACATCGAACGGTATGTAGACGCGGTTCTTCAGCAAATCGACGGTTACGTCCTGCCAGAAATTGGCGAGCTGCAACGCCGTGCAGGTCGCGTCGGCCAGGTGCTGGCGCGCCGCGTCGGAGTAGCCGCACAGGTATAGCACAAGCCGGCCCACCGGATTCGCCGAGCACCGGCAGTAATCGAACAGATCGTCCCAGCCGGCATAGCGCGTCACGTTCTGGTCCTGCACGAACGCCTGGATCAGGTCGGCGAACGGCCGCCGCGGAATCTGGTGGCGGCGGACCGTCTCCCCGAGCGCCACGAACACCGGGTGCGTGGCGCGGCCCTGGTACATCCCATCCAGCTCGCCCGACCACCATTCCAGCAGCCGCAAACTTTCCGCGCGGTCGCCGATCTCGTCGCCCAGATCGTCCGCCCAACGGCAATAGGCGTAGACATTGTAGAAATCCTGGTGCAGACGCCTCGGCAGCAGAAAACTCACCACGTGGAAGTTTTCGTAATGGCGCGTGGCCAGCCAGCGCGTGTAGGCGCGCGCGTCGGCCTCGGACCAGGCTCGGCCGAGCAATTCGGGAGCGCGTACGAACTGGGCCGGCGGCAGAAACTCGGGAGTCTCTGCGCGCGGCATTTTAGGGCAGTATCGCCGTCTTCAAGTGGCCGTTGTGGCTCATCAGGTGGCGCATCACTTCCAGCAGGTTGGCCAGCGGTTCCTCGCGGTTGACGAAGAACGAGGCCCGGATGTGGCCCGCCGAAACCAGGTCCAGCGCCTTGCGGACGTGGGCCGGCGTGTGATGGAAACTGGCCTTGCAGGTAATTTCGGAGTAGTGTAGCAGGGCGGTGTCCAGGTTGACCGTGGTGTCGTTGGGACAGCCGCCAAAGAAGTTCACCACGCCGCCCCGGCGCACCATGTTGACGGCCCATTGCCAGGTCTGCGGCTTGCCCACCGCTTCGATGGCGATATCCACGCCGCGCCCGCCGGTCATGTCGCGAATGGTCTTCACCGGATCGACGCCGTCTTCGCCCACGATCAGCTCGTCGGCGCCCAGCGCGGTCGCCCGGTCGAGTTGCGTCTTGCGGCGGCCCACCGCAATTACGCGGCAGCCATGCAACTTGGCCAGCTTGACGAACATCAACCCAATCGGACCCAGCCCGATCACGGCCACCTGGTCCCCGTGACGCGGAGCGGTTTCTTCCCAGCCGCGCACCACGCAGGCCAAAGGCTCAATCAGCGCGGCGTCCTGGTACCCGACATGCTGCGGAACCAGATAGGTGTTGCCTTCCACGATGCGCGCCGGAATACGTATGTATTCGGCGTACGCCCCGTTATTGAATAGCAAATCCTCGCATAGGTTTTCGAGGCCCCGCTGGCAATAAAAGCAATGTGTACATGGCGCCGAATTGGCCGCCACTACACGTTGGCCGATCTTGAATTTTGTCACATCCTCGCCAGTCGCGACAACGTCGCCGGCCAGTTCGTGCCCAAACACCGCAGGGGGAACGATCATTCGAGCGTGATATCCCCGGCGGAATACTTTCACGTCGGTGCCGCAAGTCAGGGCCACTCTTACTCGAACGAGGATGTCTCTGCTTTGAATGCTGGGAACGGCCACCGGCTCCACTTGCAAGTTCTCCTTGCCGTAAAGCACGGCAGCCATCATGTGGTTATTCACTATGACCACCTCTGTGGCTGAACGATTATTTTCAACGATTTAGATCCTGGATGCAATGCCAAATCGAATCCTGAACAAATTTTAACCAACGGTAAACGGTGTGAAATCAATTCCTCCACCGGCAGTTCGCCGCCAAACACAAGCCGGGCGGACTCTCTCTGCAAATCCACCGACGCACTATAACAACCGAAAACCGTTCGCTCTCCTACACAGATGTCCGCGCCGGAGGCTTCGATGCGCTCGGCCGACGAAGTTTGCGCAAAAAGAAGAATCCGCGCTCCCGGCCGGGAACAGGCAATCGCCTGTTCCACGATTCCCGGAGTCGAAACCGCCACCACCACGAAATCCGCGCCGCGTCCTCCGGTAAGATGTTTGACTTCTGAGGCCACGTTCACGTTTCGCGGATTCCACGTCAGCTCCGCGCCGCAGCGGGCGGCGAGCGCGAGCCGCTCGGCAATCGTATCGGTGGCGGCAACCCGCGCGCCGGTGCGCCGCACCAGCATGGTGAACATGAGGCCGATAGGGCCCTGGCCCAGCACCACCACGAACTCATCCGGCTGCGGATCGCCCTGCGCCACCGCTTTGAGGCAGGTGTTCAGCGGCTCGACCAGCGTGGCGCGCTCGAATGAACTGCCGTCGGGTATCTTCTCTACCCCTCGTTCCACGATCCAATCCATCACGCGGACATACTGCGCAAAGCCGCCGCCGGCGGGCTCAAATCCGGCCGTGATGCCGACCTTCTTGTAGACGGGGCATTGGGCGTAAACCTTGCGCCGGCAGTAAAAACAATTCATGCAGGGAATGTGATGGAAAGCCACCACGCGGTCGCCGGGGCGAAATCGCTGGACCGCGGAACCTGCGGCGGCCACCACGCCGGCCGTTTCGTGGCCGAAAATGCGCGGCGGCTCGAGCAGGTTATGCTCGATCTTCTTCAGGTCCGTATGGCAGATGCCGCAGGCTTCCACCCGGATCAGGATTTCGCCAGGCCCGATTTCGGGCGTGGGGACTTCCTCGATCTCCACCAGGCTCTGCCCGCGATACACGGCGGCATGCATGGTTCGAGGTACGGCGCTCAATTCAAAATCGGCAATCTGCAAAAAAATCACCCAACGCACACGCAGCCCGGGCGGAGCGCCGCTTCAGCCGAAGCAGCTCCGGCAACCGGACCCGCGGACGACAAAAAATGGAACCTAAGATCTTCATTGTATCGAAATGTCCGTCCGGACGCATCGCCGCATTCAGATTGTTCGCCATATCTTCGCCTGCCAGGTCTGTGACGGCCTTGATGCAATAGAACGGCAATCCCAGCGCTGCCGAGCGCCCTGCCACGGCGGCGGCTTCCATATCCACTATGGTGGCTCCCGTTTGGCGCAGGCTGCGCTTTTCGGCGGCGGATTGGGCGACGTGATCGATGGTCAACACCACGCCCGCCAGATGCGGCAACGAGGTAACCGGTGCCCGTGCGCGGAAGCGGCCATCGGCCCCCATCGCTTCGGTAGCCACCACCACCGAGGCCACGTCCAGCTTCTCATCCAGGGCGCCGCAAAAGCCGGTGCTGACGATTGTCTCCGGCAGAAAGGCCGCCGCAGCACCGTCCACCGCCGCCGCGGCTCTGGCCGGGCCGGCGCCGTTAGCCACCAGCAACAGCTCGTGCTCTCCCAGCACCGCCCAGCGGGCCCAATCGACGCCCATTCTTGCAGGTTGACAGACGGAAGCGTCTGTCCCACTTTGCAAGCAAGTGGGGCAGGCGCTATCGCCTGCCAACCGCTTTCCCCCAAACTTCTGATTGGCATGCGCCAGGATGCCGCGAAACTCCCGTTCCTCCGCTGCCACCACCAGCAGCTTCACGCTTTCCCCCGCCCGGTGAACCACTCCACCGCGCGGGCCAGCGCCTCCGCGGCCGGCCTCGGCTGGTAACCCAGTTCCCGCGCGGCCTTGGCGTGGGTGACCCACACTTTGCTTCTGGCCAGGCGCACCGATTCCAGGGAGATGTGCGGCGGCGACCCGGAGAGGTTCGCCCAGGCCGTGCTGGCCGCGCCGGCGCACCATGCCAGAAAATACGGGAGGCGCACCCGCGGTGGGTTCCGATTACTAATGGCCGCCAACTGGCCCAGGATTTCGGCCAGCGTGAGATTCTCCGAACCGAGAATATAGCGCTCGCCTCGCCGCCCCCGCTGGCAAGCCAGCCAGTGGCCTTCGGCGGCATCGCGCGCATCCACCACGTTGAGCCCCGCCGTATCGACGTAGGCCGGCAAGGCGCCGTTCAGAAAGTCGAGAACGATCTGGCCGGTGGGAGTGGGCTTGAAATCGTGATCGCCCATCGGTGCGGTGGGGTTGACGATCACCACGTCCATGCCGCCGCGGGCAAACTCCAGCGCCACTAGCTCGGCGAGGAACTTGGAGCGCTTGTAATCGCCCTCCATCTCCTTGATCGATACTGGCGTGGCTTCATCTCCCAGGCCCTCGCGCGGGATGCCGATGGCGCCGACCGTGCTGGTGTAGACCACGCGCTCGACGCCGGCCGCGCGCGCCGCCCCCAGCAGGTTGCGTGTGCCTTCCACGTTCGAGTCGTACAGTTCGCGCGGATTCCGCGCCCACAATCGGTAATCGCCAGCCACGTGAAAGACGATGCCGCAGCCGGCGGCCGCGCGCTCGAGCGAAGCCGGATCGCGCAGATCGCCGGTCACGCTTTCGACCGGCAACTCATCCACGCGGCTGCCCGGCCGCACCAGCGCGCGAACCGCGCAACCGCGCTCCATCGCTACGCGCGCCACGTGCCAGCCCACAAACCCGGAAGCGCCGGTGACCAGTACGGGCTTCATGGCAATCCGTGGCGCGGCTTGCCCTTGCACCATCCGGGGCTGTCCAGCCTGCCGTGTCGAGAGTCGTCTCGACATTTCTTCGATAAGCGCGCCGCTCTACCGTTGCCCGAAACGGCGCCACGACTGGCGACGTTCGAGGCAGGACTGCCCTCGCCACGAACTATCGCAGCATCCATGCCAGCATCTTGAGATTGTCGGCGACCCCGGCGCTGATGCCGTACGCGACTGAAGGCTCGAAGCCGCAGTGCATCATGCAGTGCTCGCAACGCGGGTCGTTGCCGGGGCCGTAGCTCTCCCACGGCGTGCGCGTCATCAAATCCTCGAACGTCTTGTACTGCCCGTCGGTAATCAGGTAGCACGGACCTTTCCAGCCCTTGATGTTGTAAGTCGGATTGCCCCAGGCGGTGCACGGCAGCTCGCGCCGGCCTTGCAGGAATTCCATGTACAGCGGAGTCTGCCGAACCGGGTATTTCGCCGCGATCGGCGCGAAGTCGCGAAATTTTTCGCGTATGTCGTCGCGCGTCAGGAAGATCTCGCGGTCGTCGACCGCCGAGTACCCATACGCCGGCGCGATCTGGTGCCCGTCCACGTGGAACTGCCGCAGGTATTCGAACAGCTCCTCGATCTCCCGCATGTCGGTCTCTTTGTAGACCGTGGTGTTGGTGCAGACCTGGAAGCCGGCCTTCTTCGCGATCTGAATGCCTTCGATGGCCAGATCGAAAACCCCTTCGCGCTCCACCGCCAGGTCGTGGTTCTTCCGCATCCCATCCAGGTGGACGTTGAAGTAGAAGCGCTTGTCCGGAGTAAACTCGCGGATCCGCTTCTTGATGAACATGCCGTTGGTGCACAGGTAAATGTGCCGGTTGCGCTCCAGGATGCCCGCCGTCAGCTCGCCGATCTGCGGATACATCATCGGTTCGCCGCCGCAGATGGAAACCACCGGCGCGCCGCACTCATCCACCGCAGCCAGGCACTCCTCGAGCGGCACCCGCTCCGTGATGGTGGATTCGTACTCGCGTATGCGCCCGCAGCCGGTGCAGGTGAGGTTGCAGGCGTGCAGCGGCTCCAGCATCAGCACGATCGGGAAGCGCTTGCCGATCATCGGATGCGGCTGCCGTTTCTCGCCGGCCTTCGGCGGCAGAATACGGAACGGGTTGGCCGAGCCCGCGTCGCGAACGGCGTTCTTCTGCCACTCCGGCCGCGGCCGCCTCTTGTTCCTGAAAATGTATCCGGCCAGGCCGGCGGTCATCGAAAGTGAGAATTTCATAACCTGTCCTTCGAGTTGGCTCGGCTCTTCACGAACGAAGACAGCGCGAGTAGCGGGAAGTAGTCCTTGTATAGGTGGTAATTCAAGTAGAACACTTTCGGGAAGCCGGTGCCGGTGGCCAGCTTCTCTTCCCAGCTTCCATCGGCGCGCTGGGTTTCCAGAAGATACTCGACACCGTGGCGGACGCTGAGGCTGGAATCGTCGCCGCCGGCGATCAGCCCGAGAATCGCCCACGCGGTTTGCGAAGGCGCGCTGCGCGCTTGGGTGAAGGCGCCGTTGTCGTAGCTGGCGCAGCTTTCGCCCCAGCCGCCATCCGCGTTCTGAATCGAGCGTAGCCATTCGCCGGCGCGCAGGACGTGGGCTTCGCGGTCGCTTTCTCCGCACGCAGCCAGTCCGCGCAGCGCGAAGCAGGTGCCATAAATGTACGCCACTCCCCACCGGCCGTACCAGCTTCCATCGGCTTCCTGGTGGCGCACCAGCCATTCCACGCCGCGGCGCACGGCGCTGTGATCGCGGCCCAACCCATGCGCCGCCAGCGCTTCCAGCACGCGCCCGGTGATATCGGCGCAGGTGGGGTCGAGCATGGCGTTGTGGTCCGCCACCGGCAACTGGCTCAGGAACTCCCAGTTGTTGTCGGCGTCGAATGCGGCCCAGCCGCCATCGCGCGATTGCATGGCGAGCAGCCAATCCAGCGCGCGCCGCTCGGTTGCCCGTTGCGCGGCCGCGTCCGAGCCGCGCGCCTGGCTGAGCGCCAGCATCACCATGGCGGTGTCGTCGATATCCGGGTAGAACTCGTTCGCGTATTCGAAGGCCCAGCCGGAGGGTTCGGTGCCGGGACGCTTCCAGCTCCAGTCTCCCTTGCGCCGCACTTCGCGCTCCAGCAGCCAGTCCGCGGCGCGCGCCGCCGCCCGAGCCCCAGGCTCGCTCTGCGCCACCGCATAGGCGCTGATGGCGGTGTCCCACACCGGCGAAAAGCACGGCTGGAAAAAGAAGCGCTCGCCATCGTCCACCATCAAACTGTTGAATTGCCGCAAAGCTTCCGCGCGCAGCGGATGGTCCGCCGCGTACCCAAGCACATCCAGAGCCATCACCGAATACATCATCGGCGGATAGATGGCGCCGAAGCCATCGGAGTGCCCGTCCGGTTGATGAAGGCGTTCGATCATCCATTCCGCCGCGCGCTTGACGGCTTTGCGGCGAATCGCATTCGCTCCGCTCCGCTCCCACCACTTCAGGAAACCGTCGGCCATCAGAAACGTGTTGTGCCAGGAGAACAACGCTCGGTCGCGCTGCAAGGCCGGCTTCACGCCGGCGAGCCAGAGCTCGTCAAGCTGAAAGCCGGCGGGCACCGGACGGCGCGGGTTGGCTGCGTGCACGATGGAAAGCGAAACCACGATGGCGCGCGTCCACGCCGACATCTGGTAGAGCAGGTGGAACGGCAGCAGCACCAGCTCCGGAGGAATGCTGGGGCAGTACCGCCGCGGATAAAGATTGAACAGGCCGAGGTTGATCTTGACGTAGCTGTTGGCCGCCTGAATGCCGCCCAGTTCGAGAATGCGCCCGCGCAGGCGCGCCATGCGCGGATCGTCGACCGCCATGCCGGCCAGTTTCAGCGCCACGTAGGCCTTTACCGACGCGCTGACTTCGCTCGGCCCCTCGGCGTAAATATTGAAGCCGCCATCGTCAAGCTGGCGGTCGAGGATCGACCGCACGGCCTTGTCGATCTGCGGGCGCGTGGGCGGATCCCAGCGCCCCTCGACGGGAGGATGGAGCCAGAGCTGGAAAAGAACGTAATCGGATTCGAGCGTGGTATCGGCGGTCAGCTCGGCGCACCAGTGGCCGTCGCGCGCCTGCAAATCCACCAGCCTGGCGCACGCGCGGGCGGCGGCAAGCTCGGCGCCGGTCTCGATCGATTTGGCCGTTTCCACCTGTGTATTCATCGCAGACTGACCATCAGCTCGGAGGGCAATGAGAATCGCACGTCCTCATCCACCATCTCGATTTCTTCCACATGGCGGAATCCGTCGCTTCGCAGGAAGGCGATCAGTTCCTCCACCAGGTGCTCGGGCGCGGAGGCGCCGGCGGTTACTCCGACGTTGGTGACCCCCGTCAACCACCCGCGATCCACGTCACCGCGATCGTTCACCAGGTAGGAGCGCACGCCGAAATTCGTGCCCACCTCCACCAGCCGCTTGGAATTGGAGCTGTTCTCGGAACCAACCACCAGCAGCAGGTCCACCACCTCGGCAATTGCCTTCACCGCCATCTGGCGGTTCTCGGTGGCGTAGCAGATATCCTGCGCGGGCGGGCCCTGGAGCAGCGGAAAGCGCTGTTTGAGGCGTTCGATGATGTCGCGCGTTTCATCCAGGCTGAGCGTGGTCTGGGTCAGATAGCGGACGCGGCCCGGGTCGGGCAGCTCGAGGCGGTCGACATCCTCGACGGTTTCCACCAGGTGGCTGGCGTGCGGGACCTCGCCCAGCGTGCCAATCACCTCGTCGTGATCCTTGTGGCCGATGAGGACTATGCTGAAACCGTCGCGCGCGAACCGCGCCGCTTCCAGGTGAACCTTGGTGACCAGCGGGCAGGTGGCGTCGATCACGTCCAGGCCCCGCTCCTTGGCCTCCTTGCGAACCGCCGGCGCGACGCCGTGCGCGCTGAAAATGGCGCGCCCACCGGCGGGAACTTCATCCAGCTCTTCGACGAAGATGGCTCCCGCCTGCCGCAGTTCGTCGACCACGTGTTTGTTGTGGACAATTTCCTTGCGGACGTAGACCGGCGGCCCATACAGGTCGAGAGCAATCTTGACCACATCGATGGCCCTGACGACACCGGCGCAGAAGCCGCGAGGCTTGAGCAGAAAGATCTTCTTCTCCGCGCTAAGATCAGGTGCGAAAGGCTTTAACGGCATAAGGACGCGTGGGTACAATTATAACAAGCGGTTATCGGCTTGCGCAGAAATACATGGTCTGAAACACTTGTGTACTCGCCGTCAAATCGTTCACCGAGGGCTGTTTCCCAACCATGTGGCAGTCAACAGAAGAGATGTTCGCGGGAGACCTGCGGTTGCGTCTGACAGCCGGCGATGCCGGAATTCGTGCGATTGAATTCGAGCCTTTCGCGGAATCCCGCGCGGCGCCAAACGCCGGCAACCCGCTGCTGGCCGAGGCGGTGCGCCAGTTGCAGGCCTATTTCGCCGGCCAGTTGCGGGACTTCGAGCTTCCGCTGGACTTGGCGGGTACCGAATTCCAGCGGCGCGTGTGGCTGGAGCTGACCCGCATCCCGTACGGCGAAACCCGCACCTACCAGGAAATGGCCCGCGCCATCGGGTCACCGAAAGCCGTGCGCGCGGTGGGCGCCGCCAATGGCGCCAACCCGGTCGCTATCGTTGTTCCCTGCCACAGAGTGATCGGCGCCAATGGCAAGCTGGT